>Ga0307982_1001201_pt1 | contig 20981 bp, 11 predicted proteins | sample OrgLakmetagen989_FD_201847 | JGI IMG/M metagenome (GOLD analysis project Ga0307982, IMG submission 201847) | Saline water microbial communities from Organic Lake, Antarctica - #989 | ecosystem: Environmental > Aquatic > Non-marine Saline and Alkaline > Saline | place: Antarctica: Organic Lake... | reverse complement strand
AGGTTCTCCGGCAGGCGGGGGTCCAGCAGCCGCACGTCGTACGCGGGCCCGTTGAAGGTGGGTCTGCTGTTCACCACAGTCACGGTGAAGGTGAGCTGGTCCCGTCCCTCTACATCGGTGATGGTGCCTGAGGCGGCAGTGGTCACTTCTAGAACAGGCTCAACAATTTCAACTTGGACTTCTGGCAACGATCCAGTGAAGAACGCTGATGCGAATGCACCTGTGAAAGTAAGAACACCCCCGGCGGAGGCAGTGATTGCACCTGCAGCATCTACAACAAAGGCTGCTTGGAAGATACTTCGAGTCACTGCAGTGGACGGTGACACAATGGAGCCATTGACAACCACGGTGCCCAGAGCCCACGAGGTTGAAGTTCCGCCAGCTGAAGTGGCTGCAGATGAGACGACAATACCCCCGCTGCTTGTCCAGCCAGTTCCAAATGTAGGTACTGTCGTTGTATTGGACAGGACATCCAGGTCTGTTGGGTAGGTGATCCCAGCTGCACTGGACCAGGTGGTCTGGGGGGAAGTTACAGCGAACTGTACTACCATCACCTCGCCAAGCGACACGTCTATGATGCCCGTGTTACCTTGCAAGGCAGTGGTTTGCACCAGGCCGGTGTTTGTGATAGAAATGGCTGTGGAAACTGCAGCAACTGTGGTGGTGCGGAAAGCTGTTGCAGAGCCGGTTTGCTCCTCCACATACACTCCAATATCTGACGGATCCTCAACCACTCCTGACATCCACGACCAGTCAGCATCGAAACTGATGACTTGCCGTGGGTTCACAGTAGCATCCACCTCGAAAACAGCATTCACGACCAAAGAATTGGCGTCATCAGGGTACTGGTCGCAATTTGTTATCTTCACAGTCAAAGTATCAGTGGAAGCGGCGTTTTTCTCGACGAGACACGAGCAACAAGGCAGCGTCACCGCAGAAGCCGCAGCATCAGAAATAACACCCGCGTTGTTGGAGGTAATGTTCAGATAAATAGGGGCCTGTGCCGCGCCGGCGGCTGCATTGCTGCGGGTCAAAGTGAAACCAACATTTACCTGGTGGTTGCCCTGAACTGCAACACTGGGCACCCGAGTCAGGGACGAGGCCGTGTTGGTGAAAATGATTTCAGGGGCAACTGTATAGTCTATTGTTTCTTCTGCAATTTGACGAGAAGGTAGTCCTGCTTCAGTTGACTCAGCAAATACCCGGACTCGGACAGTGCTTGTGTCCCCAGCATGGGCGCCAGTGGCTGCCAGAAGTCGTGCAGGTATCGACAGAATCACTTGGTCATTGTCCAAATTATCACCTGGATTGGACAAGCCGTCAATCGTACAGACAGTAGAAGTGAGGGAATTGGAAACGCATGTCACATTACCGCCGAGTGCCACAGAAGTCTGGCCGGGCAGAATGAAGAAAGGGGCATCGGCAGTGGGCAGCGTCAGCAGGCTTCCAATGTTGTCCCCAATGATATCAATCTGGAACGTCATGGAATCCACTCGGCCCTCGGGGAGGGTAAATGTGACATTCAGTGTCAAGCGCTCGCCGTCAGCCAGCACGCTTCCCGTGGTGCTCACGTAAGAGGTGGTGGAGGGGACCAGGCCACCATCCAGCGACAAAGCTTTGCTGAAAGCAGTGATGGTTGTGGGTGAATGGTCCACTTCCAGATTCTTCTCCACAAAATTTACACCATTTGGGACTGAGGTGTAGTCTACCACCCCGCAAGTGATAGCCGACGACTCGGTGAATGTTTCATCAACAATCACTGTACCAGTTGAGCTTGTGGCAAAGGTCGGTGTGCGCAAACTCGGCTGAACACCAGCCCCTACTGGAATCTTCATGGTCAAAATGCGGATGTTCTCGCCATGATCAAGGGCAGCCTCGTCGTCATAACCGTTTACGACACCAAAGTCCACAGAGATGTTCCATTTTCCAGAGCCTGTGAGCTCAGAGTAAATTGTGACGTTGTCGGGCCCGTTGTACAGAGCAGGTGCTTCTGTCACTTGAAGGGGGAGTGCGAGGCTTGGGTCACCAGCTCCGGTGCTGATGGTTAGGTTCATGCCGGCTGGAGAGTCGGTTGCAGCTAGCACCTCGCGGAGGGTGCCATCTGAGGCCCACGTCGCACGAGTTGGGATCTGGCACTCAATCCTGGCGCGTAGAGCTGGATCACCACCAACATTCACCAACGCAACCATGACGTTGGCAGAATCACCAGCATCAAGGCCGTATGCAAACAAGGCCTTATTCGCTTCCGCGGCGAAGCCAGCAATTGAAAAGTTTCCAGGCCCATAGCGGTACTGATTGTCATCAGGTTCCCCCAAAGGCACAAAAGGGGCCGTTGCGATGGGGTCCACAATGCTGGGCGGTGAAGGGCCAAACATGCCCCCATCGATGCCCACAAAGAATGTGTACAGGCGCATCTCAGGAGTGCGCACAACAGCAGCAGTGGTAGAGTCACCAGGTGCTCGACTTCCAGACTCGGAACTCAACGCAAAAGTTCCCGCTGAGGTCTTGTCGGGCAACACAACAGCCTGCACTTGGAGTGTGAACAATAAGTCAATCTGCGAGCCGCGGCCGGGCCCATCCTGCTGCTTGGGCCAGGAGACCTCAAATTGCTGATTCTGGAGAGCAGGGTTTGTTTGGTATGCAACAGCAGCAACAAGACCAGAAACGTCGGTGAATGTGTCGGTCGGGCCCAGTCGAAGCTGCCCCAGATTGGGCGCCACTGCTGATGGGGCAATTGCCTGATATCCAACGTGGCCGCTGGGTGCCATGTCTTGCAAATCATAGATGAGGTCAGGCAAAAAAACAGCCAAGGACAAGTCTTCAAAGGATGAAAAAGGCAAAGAGTACCTCAACCGGAAGGTTATGAGAGAGTTTGGGAACAGCTGAATCGGGGACCCAGCACTGCAAGGCTGAACAGGGCAAACCAACTGATCCACTGCGTACACCCCAAGATCAATATTTCCTACCGCCAAGCGTACAGTCCGGGTGGACTGTGGTACAGTGCTTGGTGGGGAGATGGCTTGCACGCTGCAAGAGCCAGGGTCGTCGTAGGAAGGCACCAATGGGGGGATGTCACAGGCACGGAAGCCAATGCTGCCGAAGCCAGACAGATCGTCAAGCTGGTCCAATGGCTCTGAGTCGTCAGCGTAGGCGCGTGGAATGCGCAGGTCGTAGCGCACGCTGCAGCTGCTGCCCAGGAAATCAAGTGCGCTGCCACTCAAGTCGGGGCTGCCAAGAGCTTCTCCCACAGCTTTGCTGATATTCCAAGCAAGGGTGACGGTTTGGTTGGCCAAGCCGTTCAGGCCCACAGCTGGATTGACTGTCCAGTGATTATCCAGAACAAGAGGGAAGTTGGTGACAGCAGCCAGAATGCCGCCACAATTTAAACGAGGATTCATGAAGGCAGGTCGGATTTCCCAGCCGCGGGAGTAGTATGTTTGCACTGCAACCTTTTCAAACAGGATGTGAGGCGTGAAGGACATATCGAACCCAGTGCGCACGGTTTGGTTGACAACCAAAACTCGATCAGGCCCAAGAGACGCATGGCTGAAGGTGTATGCTGTGTGCGCTGCAGGCGTCACCAGGAGTGGCGCAGTGTCAGTCGTAGCAGTGATTGATGCGTTGGCAGCACCTGGGGTCAGAAAGACGAGCGAGTCTGGCTCAGAGCTCAACAAGAAGCTGCTTGTCCCAGTGAAGTCCCGGGGCTGTGCTCGCACTTGCTCAATCCCGGTGATGGGATTGAAACGGGGGTGAAAGTGCCGCACACAGATCCGAAGTGCCTCCCGGGATGTTGCAGCTGTTTGGTCGAATGCTGACACGTTGAATTGCACCTTGCGGTCATCCAGAATGTCAGCCAGCAGCTCTGCCTCAGAGTTGACCAAGAATGGTGCAAGAGGTCCTGTGACAGTGACGGCTGTGACATTGACATTCTCAGATATTGTCAGATTCCAGTGTGCAGACTGCAATACAAACTTGGGGGGGGCTGAGAATGACATACAGTAATCACGGGCGTTTCCGTCAGCAATGATGACCTGTGCGATGCTGCCTGGCACTGTGAGCTCAATCAATCGAGGAGTGATTGTACCCATCAGCCAAGTTGAAGAATCCTGCCCGTGGGATAAAATCGGAACCCAGGTTGTATCGTCTGCACTTGGCGTCGAGGCACGGAACCCATGGCGAACTTTTATTTGGAAGGGTGATAGGTCTTCGCGGAGTACGGCAGAGTTGGGTTCCACCTCAAAGGGCACGGCATCATTTGGCGGTTGAGACGAAAAAGGGGCAGTCCACGAGAGCAAAACGTCGCCCTCATTTGCACAAACTAGCTGAGGCGCGCCTAAACTGGTCAAAAATGGGTGATTCAAACACCCAGATGCAGCAAAAACTAGCCTACGGGCAGTCTGAGCAGAACCCGCATAATCAGCAGTGTTGGACACAGCAAGCGCATTCAAAGGAACTCCGCTGATGTCGCCTTGAGGGATGACTGCACAAAAAGGATGATGAGGTGAGAAAAATGAAGGACTGGGCCCATCGCTGAAGTCGCGGGCGACACAAAAGCAAGAAAACTCATGTCACCCAAAATAAGGCACCCTGTTGTTTCAATACCATAAATCAACGCCAAAGCCTATTGATAAGCGTTGTGTGTCCAAATAATACTGCCACATAGACTGCATACAACGCAAACAAGCAACGAATGCTTACTGTGTATGACCGGCAGCTCCCGGTGTTGTCTTCACACAGCATCTTGGGCTTGAGGCAAATTCAGAGCAGAGCATCAAACAATTACAGCACGATTCGTTCATGTGAAGTGTTGTTTTCCCACAAAATGCACACAGCAGCACACAAACGAGTCCGTCATGAGCGCTGCCCATGAGCGACATGCCCGACATGATCCATGCAACGCAGCTTGAAACCACATAGAAAATACTTACTCAGGTCAACGAAACTTTGATATCCGTTTGTTGTTCCAGTATTTCGTGCGGTGATGAGAAGGCCAACATCTGCATGAAAACAGTGCTCACATCGCGATTTTCCGCACAATAACACGGCCACGCCACGAACCACTACCAACTTCACGGGAGCCAGGACCATCTGTGAGTTCAATCACAGGGATGGCTGTTGCCGACGCAGAACAGGCACAGGCTAGTGCCAGCAAGACAGGCAAGCGCCTAAATCTGTGCCACGCGGCCATTGCGCCTAACAAAAACGCAAGCGTCTGAGGAAAGACAAAGAAGGCTGCTCAGTAGCTGGGCACTCTCCTTGTTGAAAGCAAGAAGAGGCAAAGATACATTCAAGGCAAAATGCGTTGAAAGTTTGACTGGCTCCGGCTGAACGGCTCCGCCGCATCACTGTGCAGCTGCACTGCCGGCCGCCCTTCGCTGCGCGACACGCCCCTCTAGTCTAAAATACCTGTCCCACTTCTCTCAGTAAAAACATGTAGTTTTATACCCAGGGTTTACACATCCTTTTCCTCTGCCAATGCATCCAATGCAAGGGCATTGCACACTGTGAGCGTTTGTGATGCTTTGGTTTGACAGCTGGCCGCCGTGTGTGGAAGGAATGCTGAAGCTGATGAGGGCGGCCCGCACCGAATAGAGAGAGAGAGAGCCTCTGCCCCCCTGCCTACATGCGCCTGCCTCCAATTTGCTCAGCTGCCTTGTGGGCACACCTCCGCTTCTCAGACGCATGCAATATGATGCAAAGCACGTGTCAACACGAGGCTCAGTAGTAGCAGTAGGGGAGGGCCTCAGGTCAGGACGATGCTGAGCCTCAGGCACGGGTATAGGTACTAGCAGCTCTGCCAAAGCGCTGAAAGCCACCCGTACTTATGGACACCACTTGATACTGGCCATGTGTTGGCCGTGGGGCGCGGGGTGAACTCAGGAGGGCTCGAGAAGCTCAGTATTGCACAGCATCTGTTGGCGAGAGTCATTCACTTCGCCCCTTTACCCCCGAGATGTCGTTCACACATAGCAGGCACCTGGAGTGCCCTTCACAGCCCACAGACTGAAAGAACAGCTCCCATTCAGACAGGGGTGCCCAGCCCTGGAGCCAGGCTGGCAGGTGATGAAGTGCACCTGCACACAAACTCTAATTCTTTCCCCCTTGTGTCCACAGCTTGCAGCTCAAAGTGGCTACACGGAAACAACTATAATTCACACTGAATGCCTTTAAGATGATCATGACGGAAGGCGGTATGTCAGTTCTGCCCCAAAGCCACAATATGCACTGCCCATGCCATGGTGCTACTGCGAGATATCTGCAGCATGCCAGGCTACGGGGCTGAAAACAGTGCATTCCCCAGCAAATGCAGTCACGATTGAGTGGCTTGGTTGGCTGCACTGGATCGCTACACTTGGCAGGCTACAACCTTCAGATGTGTCTGGGGGGGCAGGCAGGCAGGGAACTTTTGAAAGCGTCCAAACTCATTGAGCTCACTGCCATGCCAAAATCCGATTGGAACTGCATGAAATCCCATTCAAAGGCAAAGTAATGGCAGTGCCTAGGCCTTTTGCGTTGACTTCTGACGCTGGGTATGGATGCTTTCTTGCGCGGGTCTCCCGTAAAGCTCGCCTCGTTTGGATCAAATTCCGCTCTCAAGCAGACTGTGGATATTTCTGCGACGATTTCTTCTCAAAATTCAAAACAACAGGCATCAGACCATCCAACAACCTTGAAACAAATTCAGTCTGAAGCAGTGAGGGTGCCCTGCAGGCACCAAAGCAGTCTTGTCGAGCAGCCCGGCAAGCTGGCAGCTCAGAGGATCTCGAATGCATTTGCAACGCTGATGGGCAGCAGCAAACGGTCCGCAAGCATGCCCCAAAGCAAACATAAAGCACGTTGCAAGCCTGCGATCCAGCTTGACAGCAGCACCCGCGAATCTGGAGGCGATGCAGTCAGTATTGCGAGCAACGACACTTCGATTCAAATTCTGCAGTCAGGCCCCTCACCCCCTCGACAAAATCTGCGCCAAGCAGCAGGCCAAGTGCCAAAAAGCATTTCACAACTCAAGGTGTTGTCCAGTAGTAGATCGCTTGCCGCTGGCGCCCCGGGACCTGGTGAAGCAGCCGGCGCTATGCCGGGCGCACCTGGTTATAAAGCCAGCAGTCGGCCTGTGCGGGACAGGCGCAAAGGGCCAAGCAGCGAAAGCCATCCACAGGCAAGCAGTACTGTGCCCAGTATTTTTCTCACAAAGGCCCAGCGAGCAGCAGCGCAGCTGGCAGAGGCGCAGGCTGCGTTGCGACGGGAGCAGGCGCAGCGGCGCATCGAGACTGCACTGTTTGCAAAAACCGCCGATGGAGCGAAAAACACATTCTTCACCATCACAGAACAGCGCACATCTACAATGGCTGCACTTGCTGCTGGGGACAGCCTGTCAGCTGACCAACAGACTGGCTTGTCAGCGCAGTTGGCCTGGCGACACGACGCGTCAAGGCTAACAAGCGGTGTCACAGCCTGGAATCTGCCTGAATTTCCTTCAATGGCTGGCAATGCTGCATACACCTCCTTGTTTAACGAGGTCCATGATTTGCAGGAAAGTAGTCTCGCTGGTCTCAGCTTGCCTCGGCTGTGGGATGACTGCTCAGATGCTGACCAGAAGCTGCCCACCCATCAAGGCAAGTCTGCCACGTCTACGGCACAGCCTCACCAGCATGCTGCATCCTGGTTGCAGCCGAGATTGCAACGACGGCATTTGTGGACAAGTTCTGGGGCAAGTTCAGTTCGCTTGGCAGCAGCTCCTGTTCAAAGCCCTGAGGGGGCCCTTGCCGCTGTGCTGGCGGATTTGAAACAAGGACACGCTGCTCTACACGAGCCCAGCAGTGACACAAATGATGGTGGAAACTTTGCTGCTTGTGTCACTGCTCTGAGTGGGGCTGGTGTGTGCGGCTCGAGTGGTGGCATGTGGTCCACGGACCACGCATTCGCCACAACTGAAGCATCTGAGGCACCCCACACAGGGCAATTGCATGCCATGCACTCCTTTGTCAATGAAGCTTTTGCAGCAGCGGCCTTGCCGTCATCTCAGCTGGGCACAAACCTGCTTGACATTTTGCGGCCATCTCAAGTGGGCCAACTCGCTGGCGGCACTGCAGCTGCTGGTAGGCTTCTGTCCTGGCTGCAGCGTTGGCGCGCTGAAAGCCTGGTTGCAGGAAATGGGACCAGCACTGTTCGGAGCGGCGGAAGCCATGGTGCAGCAGCAGATGCTGACACCAATGGAGTCAAGAGTGACACCATGCTTGGCTGGCCCTTGCAATATGGCGACGACGCTGATGCTGAAGCGATAGAGTGGTATGCGGGTGAAGCGGGGGGGTCAACTTGTCTTACACCGCTTGCTGTGCTGGCAGGTGGCCATGGCGTGGGCAAGTCAGCTGCCCTGCAAGCTGCTGCAAATGAGCTGGACTACACCGTCATTGAAGTGTCTTGCTGCAGCTTGCGCAGCGGAAATAGAAGCCGCAAGGCAGTGCTGGAAATGGTGGGCGAAGCTGTGTCTTCCAGGCGAATTCACAGAACCCAGCACGCCGGCTCAACTGCAACGGGGCTGTTCCAGGCATTTGAGAAGTCTGCAGTGTCACCAGCGCTCTCCGACAGCCCACCCACAGGTCGCACACACTGCCCGCGCGCGGCAGCTGAAGACTCGGACTTCAGTGACTCAGCTCAGGAACAATCACCCCCCCCAAGGAAGCAGCGAGGCATAAAACGGGGCCGCAAAGCAAAAACGGCAGAGCCCACGCCACAGCCAAAAGCTGCCAGCGGGCTGGCTTCATTTTTCGGCGGGCCAGCTGCCGACAAAGCCAAGCCCGCCCACGCCGTCTCAATAGGCGCACCTGCAACAGGAGACTCCACCCCTGGACCGGAACCCAAGTCTCGGCGGCGAGCTAACAGTACCCCACGAACAAACACTACGGGCGCTCATGTTTCTTCGTCTGACACTGCAGACGGCGACAGCGATGACGATATTGTCCTGGGGGGTCGTCGGCTGAAAAGCATTGGGGCATCTCCAGCGAGCAGCTTGGTCGCGTCAGGCACTCTGTCGCCCCGCCTGGGCAGTCCGCTGGGGGCAAATGTGCGGTCAAAGCTCACGCTGTTGGTATTTGATGAAGTGGACGTCATGTTTTCCGACGACAAGGGCTTCAATTTGGCGCTGAAGGAAATCGCGTTGAAAACTCGCTGTCCCATTGTGCTCACCACTTCAAGCCCCCCCTCCTGGCTAAATGCCCTCAACTTAACCACTGAGTGTATTGTGATGCCCAATCCACACCCGCTTCAGTTGTGGGCATTTCTGCAGTTTGTTGTGATTGCGCTGACTGGGAGCCAGGGGAACTCGAGCGACCTTCTTCGGTTTCTCACCAGCAGGCAGTGCGACATCCGTGCATGCCTGAATGACTTGCCTGCTTTGCTGTCAAAAAGCCAAGTCAAAGGTGGCATAAGCAGGCCAGTCTTGTCCCCATGGCAGCTGGCCACGTCATCTGCACTCGCCAGCGCTGCCGCCCGAACGGCACAGACTTTTGGCACAGACACGCCCAGTGGATCCGTTTACACCCAGGCAGGGAGATGGCCATGTGTGCTGGATGTCAGCCCTGCTTTTGTCTCTGCAGGCTGCGAGCAGCAGATTTCTGTCCATGGCCGCTCCTTCGCCGGAAAGCTCGTCCAAGTGTACATTGGCGAGCAGCCATGCACCCAGGTTGAAGTGGTCCATGACCGCTTGTTGCGGTGTCTGACCCCCAAAGTTGAAGTGATGCGCCCAGGTGACGAGATTCAGGCAACTTCATATGTTCCGATTCGTGTTCTTGTCGACGGCCGTCGCTCCGACAGCGGCATGTGGGAGAGTGGCTGGTGGGGGCACGTGCGCACCTCGTCGGAAGCCGCTGCGGGGGCGCTTGTTGCAGTTGTGAACACACATCCGAACATGCGCCCGGTTGATGCTGGGCCACCAAGTCCCATATTTGCCGAAGATGAGTCTGATGGCGACGCTGATGCCTTCGAAGATGCCAGGAAGCAATCTGACTCCTCGAGCAGCACCGCTGAAGACAACAAAGAAACTACTGCCGGCGAAGCTGAGCAGACGCAAAACAGCCATGTAACAGAAAGAGGCTCAGATGAAGCAGAGGAGCAGTCAGATGTGGCTCCACTTTGTCCAGAGCAGCCCTGTGAGGCCGTGGCATCCATGGTGGCAGCTGCCCAGTGCCTGGGCCAGCTGTGCGCAGACCTGGACAATCTCGTCCTGTGTGACGTTCTTGCCACTGACAGGGGCGTTTCGTCGGTGGGAAGCGTGGCACAGCCTTGTGCAGCCGGCGTTTTCGTGGCTGGGAAAGCTGCCGGAGACCACTACTTCAACGGTTGCTGCCTGCAGCAACCGCTGTCTGTGCCAGTGCTGCGATCTGAAGCTGCTCACACTTTGAATTTGGATGATACCAGTGAAGATGCAGCCACGTTTGAGCCGGGCGCTGTGCCGGTAATGGGGCCGTGGATGACCCCAGAGGATCGCAGTACATGCCGCACAATGCGCACGAGTGCCCCATGTTACTTGAGTGCAAATGCCTACTTGCAGCTGAGAAGTGGCTGCCGTGCCGACTACCGTGGCACAGCCTTTGTGCAGCCTGGCAATATGGACATGAGTGTGCAGCAGTGGCCAGTAGGTGCAGCTCCTGATGCAGCTGCGCATGCCTACACCAAGCAGTCTGCTGCCATCGCAAGAGTAGGCCGCCCGCGCAAGTCCCTTGACAGTAGTTTACTGTCCACTGCGACTGATGAGGGTCACGATGAAGAAACACCTGGATTCTACAACGTCAAAACGACACCGAGCGCTCGTCGCGGCGGCATGACCTTGGCTTCTCACGACATGAGCGTTGCATACTTGACCCATGAGCTAGTCCAGAGCATTGCAGCGTTTACAGTTGCATCTGCCAAACCATTTGAGGACCACACCGAGCTCCTGCGAAACACTGAGTTGCTCTGGGCACTGATGCCTGCAGAGCGTCAGCTGCGGGCAATGAGCTGCGCTGCTGTAGCATCTGAGTTGAACCTGAGCTCGCCGCACGTGACGACAGACGCGTGCCTTGTACCAAATCGCTTTTTGAAACTTCGCCCTTCAGGTTCGGGTCTTGCTTCAGACAGGTTCCACACCCTGCAGTGGATTTGTCGCCAGCAGAGCATTGCCAAGCATGCATCGCAGCGCCGCAGGTTTGCACACTACGCAAAGCGGCGACTGGGGCTGGGTGATGCAAGCTGTACTCTACTAGCAAACCAGGGGAGCTGGTCTGTGCAACGAAGCAGTCCTTTCCTGCATGCCAACAATGCAGAATAGGCGCAGAACTATTTTTCTCCATTTTCAAACTCAAACTGCCACGCTTGCAGTGCGAACAACAAACGCCTGCTAACTAGGCATCAAAAGGTAGCAAAAACATGAAATGCACACGATAGAACTACTCCTCTGAGACCTCTGGCAAGGTAGATATGCCTGTGCCGCCAGCTGCGCCTGCACCAACTGGGCGCCGAGCAGGTGCCCCGTCAACATCCACACGCGCAGACATGCGGTTGTACCGTGACGTCCCGCCACGGCGCTGAGCGCCTTCAATGAGCACCTTACCCAGGGATGAGCGGGTGAAGGGCTTGGGCAGCACCACGTCGAATCCCATTTCATAATATCGCTTGATGTCGCCTGGCTCAGTCTGCGAGGTCATGGCGATGATCGGAGCCTTCACCTGGAACTTGGTGCGCAGCTCCCTGCAAATGTCCGCACCGTTGGAGCGGTGCATGAGGATGTCAAGCACGATGGCATCAAAGGGGCGGTAGGAGCCACTGAGGGCCCCCGACACCTGATCGCCGTCCTCCAAAATCTCAAACGTGCACCCAAGCTGCTGCAGAAAGTTCTTGGCTTGGCGCCGGATGACCTTGGCATCATCCACGAGCAACACATGCAGGTTCAAGCCCACGCCGTCACCGTCAATGCCCAGCACCTTGCGCAGTTTCCCCCCGCCAGCACCAGCCTCAGCGGCCGCTTTGCTGCTTTCAGACTGCTGCCCGGGAATGAGACCACTGCTCACAGTGGGGGCCACAGGCGCCACAGTGGGATCTGAGATGTCGCCATCGATTAGTGCGGGCCGCACCGCGCTCGGCCCCAGCCACGCCGCTGGCACCCCCGGCACCATGAAGGGAACGTCCCCCGCGTGGAAGTTCTCGGCCAGCTCCAGCTCCTTCCGCTGGGACACGGGGGCAAACTTGGCGGTGAACCAGAAGTGCACAATGCCTGCGGATTCCGACAGGGCGAATCGGCCGTACAGATATTGCTCCACGAGCACCGACACCAGAGGCAGCAGCAGGGACATGCGCTGCGCCCGAGTACCCTTTACTGTGGTGTCATGCATGGCAGCATCCAGCAGCTCTGTGGTGCTGTTCCCGTTCAGTGTTCCGCGGTCCAGCAGCTCGAACTTCAAGTGCGACTCACCCGCCTTGCTCACAGTCACATACATTTGCCCCCCGGAGTCAGGCTGCAGGCGGGCTGAAATGAGCAAGACGTTCCGCAGCAACTTCAACACATGGTGTTCGTCGATGGTGATCCCCTGAGGAACAGTGTCTGCAACCGACAGGCTCAGCTTGGACGGTGTGAGGTCAGAGATGCTTGCCACTTCGCTTGCCACACTGCGACGAATGTTCACTTCCTCAGGGAGGGAGCTGAGAGCACCTTCCCGCAGCCGCGTGAGGGTGAGCACGTCATTCACCAGGACGTTGGTGGTCTTGGCAGCCAGCAGCATGTCAGTCATGCTCTCAAACATGTCTGTGGGGGCTTGCGGCAAGGTCGCCACCAGGGTCTGCGCGGTCTCCCTCACTTCTGTCCCAGACGCGTCCAGGGCGTGAATGGCATTGCGCAGCTCGTGTAGGGTGTACTTCATGACGCGGTCCATGACGCCGTCGGCCTCCAGCACCCCCCCATCCAGGGGCTTGGGGGACAGCGTGCCGCGGTCGCCAGCCTGCCGCAATATCTCTGCGCGGGCAGCCTCTTTTGCAGCTTCTGCAGCAGCCTCCTCCGCCTCGCTCATGACATGTTCGAAGCCTGTAATTCCGCATGGCTTGCCCTCCTTCAGGGTGACATGTCCCACGAAGTGCACTCGTAGCATGGCGCCTTTGCTGTGCTTGCGGGAAAAGGTCAAGTCCAATGAGCGCTTCTGGCCATTCATGGCAGCACTGAGCGCCAGGCGAACTCGCTCGTGGTCACTATCTAAAACATTTGTAATAAATGCTTTGCGTTCAATCTCTGCCGGGTGGTATCCCAAGATTGATTCCGCGTTGCTAGACACATGCTGAATCACTCCCTGCACAGGCATTGGTAACTACCACGCTCAAGACACATACAGTGCGCGACATACCTGCATATTCATGTGCAGAAGCACATGGCCTTCATCTTCATCAATGAAAGTCTGCAATTTCTGACGGCGTTTGCGCTGAAGAATTTCAATTGGGTCTTCTTCATGAGACATCGATGTGTCCGAGGGACGAGCTGCAAAAACCGCATGTGATTCATGTGCGCAACATCAGAAAGGACAGCAGGCTTACCCTCAACGCTACAAGAGTTGCCCATGTTAATTTGACAGGTATTGCTGTGGCCGCTGGCAGCTATCAATGTCTCAGGAATTCCCAGAGGACACGCCGACCAGGACCCGGAGGAGCCAGCAAACAACCTGTGCCTCTATGTCCGCAAGCGCGCCACAGTGGTGCACTGGGTCTTGCTGAGCAAACAATATGCAAATTACGCAGCGTTTTGGCCGTTGCTCTCTCCTTGTGTTGTGAACTTGCTGAACGATGTCATGTGACGATTGCAGCCATTCTGCTGGAGTGAAGTCCCCCCCACAAGGCACTTTCTGCACCTGAACAAGATGAGACAGCAAGTTAAGACGAAATTATTGTGTCGTGGCAAACATGCCGCGAAAGAAATATGCAGGCGAGGCCCAGCCTGGTCTCTGCTGGCAGCAACTGAGCGATGAGTTCGCTCGACAAAATTGCGGCCAGACTGTAAAGCCAAAATAGTTCGTTCTCTGCTAACATCAAGCGTTGCAGAGAGTGCACAGCCTGTTCAGGCTCTAATTTCGTATTCTCTTGGTGATATAGTCCCGGGCTGCGGGTCAAAGCACTCTTTTATCGAAACATTATGCGGCTTTTGTCTCTTTCGAAAGTAACAGCTTTGATGCTTGCGTTGCTTGCTTCTGCCGTCGCTGACGATGCTCACTACGTCATACAACAACTGCGGGCTGTGATTGAACAGCAGGAGCAAGCTTTGCAGTCTCAACAGCGAATTTTGGAAATCTTGAAGCCATTCGTGGCCAACTCTTCAAATGCAGTAGCAGGTCCATCTGGCAGCGCATCTCAGCCAAAGGTGCACAATGTGAACGAGCGCTTCATGGAAAATGGACCGGAGCGTCTATTTTACATCGAAAACTTATTTTCAGCTGCAGATATTCGTGTTCTGCTCGATGGTGAGTGATGTAGTTTGCCGAGCGCATGCTCCCGAAGTGCACAGCCTCAAAACACGCAGACGCGGAGGAGAATTTCGATAGGTCGTCAACAATTGGCGCTGAGGAGGATGGGGGCGTCCAAATACGAGAGAACAAACCCGTGAGACGCAGCGACACAGCATATGTGCGAGAAGACGGTGCCTCCCGTGAGATCTTGGATGCCATTCAGCGCATGCATGACTTGGCGCGCATGCCACTGGAATATGGAGAGGAGCTGCAGATTACAAAGTACAGCCCAGGGGACTACTACCAGTTTCACTGGGACAGTCAGTACGTGTTTCAATGAGTGTGCTTGGACAAGCCACCGCTCACCGACGTTCACTTGCAGTTTCTCCGTGGGCAGAACAGCCACCGTCCTCGTGTTCCTGAACACCGTCAAGAACGGGGGACATACGGTATTCCCTGGGGCACGTTGGCACCAGGACGCTGCCACCCGCCAACTGGTTGAGGGGGTGATGAAGGGGTCCCTACCCCCCCCCTCCAGTGCCCTGTGGTCCACTGCTGGCCTGCCCCCCCTGGGGGAAACGCACGAAATGCTGCAGCCTGACATGGCACAGTTCTGCGACCACCCAGGTGTGGTGCGCATCCCGCCTATTGCAGGCAATGCCCTGTTGTGGTTCAACCACGATGCAGAGCTGGACCTGGATTGGGGCACCCTGCACGGGGGCTGTCCTCCGAAGGCCGGGGAGACCAAGTTGATTGCGCAACGGTGGATGCGCTGGTACAAGGGCAATGAGAACAATTTCTATTCCATCATGAAGGAGTGTGGGGTGATTGAAGACTGACCCACCCCCAGAGGACTGACCCCTCCCCCTGTGCACTGCTCAGCAGCCGACGTGTAATGTATTTGGCCAAATATCCAGGGAAACTTCAGCTCACCTCATGATATCGTCCACCCGCACAGATCCCTCAGGGAGCGCAGTTGTGGCCTTGCCAGCGCTGCTGTCTGCGCTTGAGCTCCCAGCAGAGTCCCCCCGTTGCCGTGTGGAGCCCCCCCCACCACCCCCTCCCTTGGTCTCAAGCGCAGTCAGCCGTGCTAGAAGCTGTGCAACCAACGCGCCATCCCCTACAGCATTGGATGCACTGCTAGTCCCAGCCTCCTGCGATTGTTTTGCTGACCCAGGTGAGGGGGGGGTAGATCGGGCGTGCAGGGCATCCAGAGCCCCCCTCAACCTGGCCAGCTGCACACGAGCCACCTCCACCTCCCCCTCGGCCTGGGCGCGCTGCTCCTCACTCGCCTGCAGCTGAGCCCTGAGAATGCTGGTTTCTTGTTCAGCGGCATCCATCACAGCGTGAGCATCCACCAGCTGGGCGTCCCGATCGTGCACCTCTCCCCGCAGGGCTCGCAGCTCTGCCTTGGCATCTGAGAGCGCCTGGGCATCTGCCGCCCTGCGCGCACGTGCAGCCCGTACCTTGGACCGCAGTTCGTCCACGTTGCTCTGCAGGACAGCCCCCCTCTCCTCCGCTTGGCGCCTCCCCTCGACAAGGGCAGCCCTGTCCAGCCGCCAGGCACTGAGCTCGCTCACCGCCTCCTTCAGCAGGCGCTCAGCGCGGGCAGCCCGGGACAGAGCAGCAGCAGACTCTTCCCGAAGGTGCCGCATTTCGCTGGCTGTGCCTGGGGCGTTGCCAGCCAGCACGGGGTGTGCACTGGCCTTGGGCGACTGCCCTCCGGCGGGGGGGGGGCGCCTGCCTGAGGTGCTGCTGCTGAAAGCACTGCGCGGCACCCTTGATGATGGGCTGGGTGGAGAAGAAGTGTTGTTGGGTGGCTGTATTTGCGAGATGCTGTCCCGGAGCTGCTGGTGCTGCTGGTTGCCTGAGGCTCTGCCGTGGCTCCTTGAGGGCACAGCAGAGCCAACACTCGCAGACATTCCGGCGGCTGAGGCCGAGGCTTCTGCCTTGAAATGCAACTTTTTGGTTGGAGTCGACTTGTAGTTGCGCGAGCGCTGTCGTGCAGCTGCTCTTGCTTGTGCCGCAATGGAGCCAGTGCTGGATGAGGCAGCTGCTGAGGAACTGTGTGATTGGTTCGGTGCCACGAATTGCCGTTCCATGGGCACCAGAGATTGGCGGCATGAAGATGGAATGCTTAATTTGTCGTGCAGTAGCTGTTCTGTACCGCTTTCGCTGAAAGAATGAGGGCTGGAGGATGTCGATGCAGCAATTTCCGCTCTTGCCCCGCTGAGATCTGGCATCACAGGCATTGACATTGCGTTCTGCAAGGCCTTAACGCGTGACATTGCCTCATGGAACTCATTGCGGAATTTATCAGACGGAGTCTGTGGCTTTGCTGCTGGCTGTGCAGGTACAGAACGAGCTCTGGATGAGCTTTGACTTCGAGAAGGGAGCTTGTCGGAGCGTCTGCTGCCAGGACCTGGCGTAGACAGCCGCTGCTGCACTGCAGATGCAACCAGACGCGCGTCAACAAAAGCAGGATCATTATCTGCTGCTAAAGTTTGAAGCGAACTGTGTTCACGTCGCACGGCTCTGCGTTTCGAGCTACTGGCGCTTCGATCGTCACCGCGCCGAGAGGAGGTTGCTCGCAACTTCCCTGCCGATGGAGAGTATGCATCGATGTGCAGCTCACCCCAGGCTGCCTTGGCTCTGGCATGCATTGATGCAGACATAGTTCCGAGGGTAAGAATAGGACTTGAGCTCATTTGTTCGTGCAAATGTACATTTGACAATTGCATTGGTGACGTGACATTGTAATCTGTGTGTGAACTCGATGCCATTATCAGCCCCCCTCCGGTTCCGCAAACAGGGCTCTCCAGCAAACCAATGCACCATTACTGCAGCCGCCCGCAAACGAGTATCATCGGGCATACCTCTCTGTTGTAAATTGTGAGTTTGTCCACAACATGGGAGTCCGAGGAATACTGAGGAGTTTGCGGGCAGGCACTCTCCCCGCCAATTCTTCAGCAAAGGCTGGTGCAGCGCCCTGTACACACCCAGCGCAACACGATGAATTAGTCAAACAGGCTACTGAAGCCTCCACCACTTGGTGCGGCCCCGTCGTCGTCAAACAGGCTCCCCAGCCCCCCCCCCCTTGTAGCCCCCCCTGCAGGGGCAGCTGCAAATAAGCCTCCACTGGCGGTGTCATCGTCGTCGTCATCAAAGAGGCTTCCGAGTTTTGAAGCTGGCGTCGCCGCCACCGCCGGAGCCGCGACCCCTGGTGCAGGCGGCGGCACAGTGCTCCCCTCATCATCACTCTCACCCCCAAACAAGCCTCCGCCCACCACCGGCGACGTCGCAGCAGCAGCTGGTGCAGGTGCCGCTGGTGCAGGCGGCGGCGGCACAGTGCTCAAATCAGCATCAGCACCAGCATCAAACAAGCCACCCATCTTGACTGAGGCTTCGGCTGGTGCAGTTTTCACGTCTGCTACTACAGCCTGCTGTGTGCTATCTGCAGCTGCCTCCGGAATATCGGGCATGGGCAGCTCCTCGGAGGCGACAGCTATGGGCTTGCGTGTCTTGCGGCGGCGACGGCCTGTCTTGGTGGCCCGGCTGAGCTGTGCTCCCTCCACGTCCGTGGACGTCTCCATGCCGCTGCGCACTGGGCCTGAGGTCACGGCTGCCCCCGACGCTGAGGCCTCCACCTCGTGGGCAGCTGCGCCGTCACGGGACCGAGTTCGGGAGGGTGGCCTTGCCCCCGGCATCATTTTGGATGGGTCCAGCGCCAGCTGTGCAGCCAAGCCTCGCACACTCCCCCCGCTGGGCATGCGCTTGGACTTCTTGCCGGACTTCGATGCACTGGTTGCTGGACCCTTTGGTGAAGCACCAACTGGAGAGGCCGTGTTGTTGGGTGCTCCTGCTGGTGCAGCGACCGGTTTGGGCACAGTTGCTACCGCCGGAGCCGTGACCCCTGGTGCAGGCGGCGGCACAGTGCTCCCCTCATCATCACTCCCCCCCCCAAACAAGCCTCCGCCCACCACCGGCGACGACACAGCAGCAGCCACTGGTGCAGGCGGCGGCACAGTGCTCCCCTCATCATCACTCTCACCCCCGAAAAGGCCACCCACCTTCATTGCACTTGTTGTTGGAGCCGGTGCAGGGGCTTTGGCCGGTGCTGCCTCAGTGTCCGGCTCACTCCACGCAGACGCCTCGCTGGCAGCCCCTGAGCTGGCCATACGCGCTCGAGACGCAGCTGCCATGGCAGCTATGCCTTGGGCGGCAGCGGCAGCGGCAGCAGCCTGGGCACCACCTGCGCGCACAGATGCCACGGTGGATGCAGAGGGCGGTTTCTTGCTGGGCGGCACTGCACTGCTGGTAGGTGCAGCGTCGCTGTCGTCACTTTCATCCCCAAAGAGCCCCCCCCTCGCTGCGCTGCGCCCCCCAGAAACGGGCTTTGCTGGGCTGGGGTTGGCTGAGAAGGGCGATGCACCATCGGAATCAGAATCGTCACCAAACAGGCTGCTCTGCTTGATTCCGCGCGGAGCTGCAGCTGGAGCTGCAGCTGGCGCAGCTGCAGCCCTGCTTACAAACGGCGCGCTCTCGTCATCACTGTCGTCAAATAAGGCCCCCCCGACACGCTTTGGCGGTGCAACGGCGCTAGTGGACTGCCCGAATGAAGCAATCGGGGCTGTGGTGCTCGGAGCCAAGTCTTCATCGGAGTCGTCACCAAAAAGACCCCCCCCAACTCGCTTCGTGGGCCCCCCTGCAGGAGCCGGTTTCGGAGCGGGGACAGGTGCCGCACCAAACGGCGAGCGGCCGGACACCAGAGCCAGGTCGTCCTCATCTTCGACGCCAAACAGGCCAGAGGATGTTGTTGTTTTGCTTGGTTGCTTGCTCTGTGAGCCAGTGGAGCCAAACAGCCCACTCCCCGGCGAGGCCTGGGCTGGTGCTGGTGCTGGTGCTGGCGCTGGTGCCAGCAGGGCAGCATCTTCTTCGTTGTCCCCAAACAGACCTCCTACAGCCCCCCCCAGGGCGAAGCTGGAACGGCGGGAGGCTCCAGGGGAGGCCCCGAAGCCAAGGTCATCCCCAAACAACCCCCCTGCATTTGACTGCCGGGGGGGCTGCACTGGAGCTGTGAAGAGTGCGGCCTCTTCATCGCTGTCGCTGCCACTATCGGAATTGTCTGCTGCGGGTTGTGCAGGGATGCCAGCTGTGGGGGGGGCGGGCTGTCGCACAGGGGGGGCTGGTCGCCCCCCTGTTTTGCCAGCCTTCTGGCGAATGGCTGCCATCAAGGGGTTTGCAGGTGGGGGGGCAGATCCGACATCGCTGTTGCTGCTGGGTGCACGAGCCCTGTCTTGCTGGCCAGCCTCCAGCTGGGGGGGGGTCGAGGTTGCACTGGGGGCCCCAAACCCCGTGAACACCTCTTCGCCGTCATCGTCTGACTCTTGGAACACGGGTTCTTGTGCAGGGGGGGCTGGGGCATCGAAGGGGAATCCAGCTGCCTGCCCAGAGGCGCCCTGGAAACTGGACGGTGTGGTGTCCACACGCCCGTCAATGCCGCCCCCCACGTCTTCAGGGGCAGGCTGCAGCACGTCTGCTTCCTCCTCAACATCTTCACCCAAACCCACAGTCGGGTCCACCAGAAAGCGCTGGGTGCCGATGACGAATGGCAGGGGAAAGCCGTACTCATCAGCTGTGGCCAGCGCAGCGCCAGCCACTTCAGGTGAAGCATCCGCCACCGTCTCTTCCACGTGGGGCAAATATAATTTGAGAGCGCTTTGAGAAACTTCCAGTGCTTGCTTCTTACGCGCACTCACTTGCTCAGCTGATTCAGCAGGAGTCGTGTCCTGCTTGGCGGGTTTCAAGAATTCGCTCTCGTCGTCGTATACACGCTGCATCAAGGCGATAGCATTCTAAGAGTGAGAGCAACAACACCGAACACAAATACATACGTGTTCCATGAATTGGGTATTCGACAGCAGCATAAAGGCGTTGTGTGTGGTATCAAACTGAACTTGGGTTGCCTCAGCATCATCCGCCAGGGTTTGTATTTTGGACATGAGCGCCTGCAAGAGCAACACTATCCGCACAAAAGCTTGCCTTGAAGATCAAAATGGTTACTCACTGTGCCCCTGTCAAATACAGACGTTGAAAGTTCCTCCAAAATATTGCACATCTGGGTATTGCACAATGGACCATGCATCTAGGCGTGGCAGAGATCTCACGCGAGCAGTTCAGCACTCACAACTTGATCAGTGGCGATGGAGCGGCCACCAGATTGAATTGCTGCGATTGCAGCATCCATTTTTGAGTCCATACTCGCCACGCCTTACGATTTGGTCGCCCTGGCACCAAGCAAAACAAGCCGCAGGCTAAGGCACTTTCCGCGCAAAGGCTTCAGTCTTGAAGAATGTCAAGGGAAGCGTCAGTAACTGTTCTACTGGTCGCCAGCCAACTTGCATTTCAAAATGTGACTGTTATGCATTCAGGGGTGGTCCACCCCCCACGAGATTGGGCGCTTTGGCTTGGGGGGCAGCATTATAGATAACCAAAAAATTTCGCCTCCGGCGGCTCCTGCGGAGAGCCTAT
>Ga0307982_1001199_pt1 | contig 20991 bp, 22 predicted proteins | sample OrgLakmetagen989_FD_201847 | JGI IMG/M metagenome (GOLD analysis project Ga0307982, IMG submission 201847) | Saline water microbial communities from Organic Lake, Antarctica - #989 | ecosystem: Environmental > Aquatic > Non-marine Saline and Alkaline > Saline | place: Antarctica: Organic Lake... | reverse complement strand
CCTCGCTTTTTGCAAATTTTCCGAGGAATTTGGCCAATGCCCCTCTCCCTCCTGAATCATTCCGCACTTGCTTTGTTTGCGCAACGCACGCGCATTCCCACTTCTGCCCGCAGCACTGGCTTCTGTGTCATTTGGGTTTGTATTAATTCGAGTTCGAGTTCTCTAAGGAAGGAGCCGGAATATAATACAAGAAGACATATATTCATACAAACCACAGTGAGTGCCGTAGAGGAGACTAATAATACAAAACCAAATGTGACAGATGCCGGTGCTGCGGGTTGAGGTGCAAGTAAACGAATATCACAATACACAAAGGCAGGCCCTTTATGCATATAGAAATGGATTATGCGCGGCTAAGTATAATGCAGCTATCAGAATTTCCTGAATCAAATGTTTCGCTCACACGACATACAACTGACATAATCAATGGCGTGTGCTCCAACTCATTAACTCTTCTATAGCAGCACTGCCCGAAGAACAAGGAAACTCAGCACGTCCATTTGTCACTCCGGTCGCACACTTGAGGTGGCCATGTAAGTTACTGAAGGAACTTTAGACGTAGGTTTACGAATGGCCGAGTGAGTCCTCCGAGTTGCGAGCGAGTCCCGAGTTTTTTCCTCGCTCACTCGGGACTCGGCTGTTTGCGGCTTGTGCCACTCGGGGCTCACTCGGGACTCGGGCGCAGCAGGAAGAGGCCACTCGGAGCTCACTCGGGACTTGGCCCGTGGATTTTTGGTCACTCGGACTCAAATTCTCACTCGGATTTCTCAGACGTCCGAGTTCCGCCCACTGGGTATTTTGCCTTTTCTCCAAAGTGGCCCCGGGAATAGTAGAGGTGTTGTCGTAGTGTTCCAAATTTCTTCGATACCCTCGCAAGGCCCTCCATCTTGAAAGAAAGTCGTCTGCGTATACCCCGAAGAGTGCAGGTTCCGCGCTAGTGAGTTGGACCCGCAGTTAGCAATTGAGGGGGTTATTTTTCCTGCCTTCATCTGGCTTATGTCTTCGTGTAGCCTTACAGCTTATAGTGGCCTTATAGCTCATAGTGCACCCATAGTCAGACCATACCCCATAGTGCGCCAATTATATGTATCATACATCATTCATTATACACCGGGCCTATTCGTGAAGCTTAAATGCCTATGCTGTTGAATAACCAACTTTAGCTTTGGGTTTGAGTAGAAGTTTAGCAACTACAATGCACAATGCTCAATGCTTAGTAGTAGAACGTAGAACAAGAAAACTACCTCAATTTTTGAGAGCACATCCCAGTCGCGCTTAAAATCAATTAAGCACTTAATTTAAGCCACATGTAGTCGAATTTAGGCAAAAACAAACACCAACCCTAACCCTACCCTTTAAACCCGCCCTAAACCAGAATTAGTTCGACTGGGATGTCGTATGATTGTTTTGATGAAGATGAAGTCTTTAGGTCTAAATAGGCCTGCGAGTCTGGGGGTCTAGGACTAAGCAAGCAAGAGTCAAAATCGCCGATCGTCGATCATTACTTTCGTTAGCTTTGGATGCACGGCGGCAGCAAGGTTGCGTTTCACGTGCACGCGTGATTCACGTGCGGAGGTTATAGATTTCCTTTCCGCGTGATTTACGTCTAGGATATTAGTAATTGCGAACGCGAGTCACTTCGGAATCGTTGAAAATTCACTTTCCGCGTGATTTACGCGGGATTCCTATAACCTAGCATGGCAGCACGAAGCTACATCGGGCACGCGCGCAAAATCCATAATGTTTTTTTTCATTTGACACTGCCTGTCTACTTTGCGCTTCGTTCTGGTAAATACTTGTGTTTCTTTCCTAAATTGAGCTGCGTACGTAGCTAGCTCTCTCTCGAGCCTTGCCACCATTTTCTCGCTTCTTTTAGTCAAAACCCGCAGCTTCGAGAGTGGCAACAAGCGCGAGGCAGAGGGGGTACAGCATGAAGACGCAGCAAGCGGAAAAGAGGGTTTGGTTTTCTCGCGTGGAGGCAATCGCCACACCAATTTGGCACAGGACAATCGCAATGGTCTCCGCGGAGAATTCCCACGCGAGGCCCTGTTCACCAGCGGCAAGGAGCACGGCAAGCAAAGATAGCGCACAAGCACGGTTGAAAATTGAGGAAGAAGAAAGAGCAGAGGATACCGACAAGGTTCAAGAACTGCCAATGCCGGAATTTCACCCGCGGTGAGTACCGTAGAAAGCCGTTAAGTATACTACACCATCAACTGTGTGTGTACCTGGAAGTAGATGAGCGCCATGAAAATGGACAAGCAGAACGTGTTGTTCATGCATGCAGCGCCCTGGAGCGCTTGGAGGGAGATGGAAATCGACTTAGGGGTCTTTTTGAGGGCATAGGAATACGACGCAATGAGCTCCGAAGCATTGGAAGCGAGCGGTGCCACCACAAACGCCACGTAAAACGACGGAATCCCGGTGCGGCTGCCGAACTCTGCACACGACGAGGAGGGTCGAAACAGGCAAAAAAAGGAAAGTGAGAGAGGACATACAGACGGGCCAAAGAAAGAAGAGAGACGAGCATCACGCCGCGCGAACGCACGCTCAAGGACCCAGTGGTCGCACAGAGGCAAGGCCGTGCAAATCCAAAACAATGGAGAAAAAGAAGAAAAAACTTGGAAAATGACAGCGTTGAATTGACATACCGCCCAGGACGTCGGTCATGGGGTCGGAAAACAGCACCACGAGCGCGGTGCCTAGGCCCATCGTGGTGAACGACATAGTCATCAGGCGCCGCTGCTGCTCCGCGGGGTCCAGGCCAGCCAACTCTTCTGGCATTTCTTCTTCTTCTTCTTCGTCGTCATCTTCTCCCCCTTCTTCTTCGTCCGCGCCCTGGAGTGGCGCGGGTGAAGCCAAGATTGGATGCGCAAAGGTAAAGCCGAAAAGAGGGCGCGCGGAGTGTGTAACAATAATGTAGGCTGGGCTTTTGTTTCAATTTTTTTTTAAAATAGGAAATTCTTTTCGTCCCCTTGTTGTAGTTATTCTAATTGTTCTTGTTATATTTGCTGTGTGCTTTCTCCTTGCACAGCAGTAGCACAGTAGCACCGTAGCGTACCTTGTCGAGGCTGCCGCCGATGGCATGGTGCTTCGCGAGCTCGGCTTCGTGCTTGATGTCCGAACGGTGCGACTGGTCCCACAAGTACTGCACGGTGCCCATGATGAACTCGTTCAAATCGACCACGCCGTTGCCGTCCTGGCGGTGCAGATAAAGATCAGAAAGGAGGAAGGAGGAACGGCTCAGCGGGAGAACATGGAACATTGAGCGGTTCCATGCTTGGTTGAATGAGGACAGAGCACAGTGAGCATTCACAAGAAAAGAAGAAAAAGGGCGAACCTTGTCGTATTGGTTGAAGATATGGTCAATTTCGTCGGGGGACAGGTTTTCGCCCATGGAGATGAACATTTTCCCGAGCGCAGAGACAGGCACCCCTTGGTCTTGGCCTGGCTTCACAAACTTGCGCCAAAAGTTCTTGATAATCGCCGTGAAGCGGCGCTGTTTAATTTTTAATCGAAGAAGTAAATTGGATTGAAATAAAAGACAACGCCAAAAAGAGGAAACGAGGGAAAGCAAGAAAATAGCTATAGCTAGGCATGCGAAATGAGATCAAGCACAAAGAAAATGACAGAGAACACAAAAAGAAAGAAAAAAAGCACAAGAAGAAAAAAAACGAGCACCTGAGCGTGCGGAGGGAGTTTGTTCCAGACGTCGTTGGCTGACACCGTGAGAGCCGCGTACTCGCCCGCACCGGAGGCGTCTTGCGTGGCAAGGGGGGACTTCAAGGTGGCTTCGTACTGCAAAAGCTCGTAATGCACGGCGCCCCGCAGAGTGATGCGGCCGTCTTCGATGGTTTTGATCATCATTTCTGTGCGGACCTTGGGGGATGGTTGAAGAAGGATGAAAGTTAGAGACAAGTTACGAGAGACCATGCAAGGAAGAGTAAGACAGGCATAAACACGCGCAAAAAAGAAAATATAAGGAAATGTCTCGAATTTGTTCGTGTGAGAACAATATAGAAATGCTTCAATCGGAGCCATACACACGCACAGACTTCTTAAAGAAACGCGCCTCTCTCTTCTCTTACATCTTACCTTGTCCGCAACTTCGTCGTCTTTGCTGATGGAGAGCAGGTACTGGTAGTACAGGTACCCGAAAAACATGCCAAGGGTTACGAAGAGCCCAACCAGAGCAAACGTCTTCTCGCTGGCGGCCACCTGTAGAAAGAATAGTAGTAGTACAGGAAAAATGAAAAATAGTATCCCTGTTTCACGACAAAACCAAGTTTCAGAACGAAGCCCGCCGTCTCCAATTATGTCGTCCCATACTCGCCACTAACCTCATCGGTATTTTCGTTCTGGGCCTCAAAGTACTGCGCTGGCCCCTGGAGCAAAATGTAGCTCACGGCCGTCAGCATCATCACGTAACTATGAAAGAGGAGACAACAAAGAAGGAAACAAAAATATCAGGACGGAGAACGGCAAAAAAAAAGAAAGATTATAGAATTCATGAAAATAGTCTGGCATCAATAAACTAAAATACATGCGAATAGATCAATGTTCTTCAATCCTCCTCACCCGCCCTTTTTCACGCCAGGCGAGGACTGCACGCCCGTCACGGCGCCCTGCGCCAGTTTGCCCTTCTTGGTGTACTTGCACTTCCCGTCCTGCGCACAACGAAGGGAGAGCAAACAAAAATGTTTCAGACTGGTAGATTCGTGCCATAGTCGTCTTTCATTCAGTCGAGTCGCCTGCTCAAGCACGCCCCTCTTTATTGCTCTGTTTTTATTTTGGCTCCCAACTGCAAGAAGCACCACCCCCACCTCGATGTCGACGCGGCCGGCGTACACGCTGAGGAGCCACGGCACGGTGATGAGCATGACCGTGGAGCCAGCGAGGGCACCCACGCCCACGTTGAGCTGTTCTTGCGCGTTGGGGCCCATGCCGGAGAAGAGCACGATCATCCCGTCGGGCACCGCGCTGTGCAAAGGATGAGGGAAAGTAAACGAGGAAGGCGAAATGAGAGGCAAAGTGCACGAGAAGCAGAATAATGATCCAAGTAAAAGATAGAGAAAGAATAAAATGAGTAGTGAAATGCCCGCACAAACAATATTTTTGATTCTCAAGGACGAAAGGCCGCCGTAGCAACGGCAAGAAGAAAAAAGTCCTTACTACATACGCTCTCGGAAAGCACCTCTTCAAAAAACACCAAATAAATCCATGAATATACTCCTAATTTGCTGGAGTTATGACAGTGTGAGGGTAACAAAGAACTGCGCAACGCAATCGGTCCGATGATTTCATCTTATAAGCATCGCTACATTGATGTGAGCTGCGCATCGGTGTATCGGACTCGACGTCGCCTCGCGAGAAACTTACCCGAGTACAGGCAGGACGCACGAGCCTACGAGGCCCGCAATCGACGGAACGAGCAAAAGGAGCTCTGAGCCGTCTGAAATCATGTTAGACGCCACGAACAAGACGTAGCCTGCCAAGTGCACCGCAAAAGTGCATGAGATTAGCAAGCACGACGCATCGAGGCATGCCTGAAGGAGCTCTGAATTCAAAAAGGGACGGCACTTTTTAAACTAGATTCTTGCTTAATCGCTGCGGACAACGAATGTGCAAACACTCACCGTATCCAACAAGTAGCGTGCATAGCTGGACGAGGCCGTAGCCTCCCTCCGGCAGCGATGCTGGATCGACGAAGAGATCGGAGAGACCCATCTGGATAAGAAGGAAGGCAAAAGTCAGTGCGCCAATGATATCAGATGATCTAACGTTGAAGGCGCTTTATGTTGCTGCATTCACACACGCACTAGACGCACACGCTCTATGATGTATGTTGTATCGTCCAACCTGACGGAGCAGCAACAGTAGCCACAGACACCTCGCTGGTCAAAACGAAGCCAAAGCCAACTGAAAGGACAAAGAAGGAGTCGAGGCCGGCCCAAGTAACCGAAGCGAGAAATCCCGGTGTCGCTGATTCGCTTGTTTTGATTGGTCTAAAAAGATGAGAAGAAGTTCAAAGCCAACTTTTTTGAAAGACGATGATTTTTTTGAAAGACGATGATGTTGTCTCTTCGTCAAAGAAAGGCCCATCCCTAGCAGCCTAGCTAGCAGTACTAGCTAGCAGTGAGTTTGGTGTGGTGTTACGGTCTTACGGTTACAGTAGCATTGTAACGAAATTAGCCACAGTCACTAGAGCGGCGTATCTTGTCGGTGCTAGACATTGTCTGGATAGATAGGCAAAGCGGCTGTAGGAAGATTCCAGATAGTTATTAGGTAGACAGATCTGTAGTTGAGCGCACTTCTAACCTGCATTGAATGTATCGATCGTAGTGACTGCTCTTCTCTCTAAATCTTCTTTATTTCGTGGAGGGTACAGCGACAAAAAGTATGGCCTGGAGCGTTCTCGGATTGCTACTCGTACTTCACTCATTTCTTCCCCGAGTTTCGCTACTTGCTCCACCTGCTGGTCGACTGTGGGCTCGTACGCGTGAATCGTTCCGGCTGTCCGAAGTGTTACTCCTTGAAGCTAGGCTGCAGCTCGGTCCTTACATGCAGACCATGGCTGTCGATCCACAGGGATCATGCCTCATTAGTTTCCCCGAAATTACATCCCTCGATTACAGTGCCAAGGGAACAACAAGATCTGACCTGCCATCAAGCCTAGCTCGGTGCGATTGGGTGGCCGAAGAAATAGCCACTGCGCCAAGTCCTGAGACCTTTCTAGACGCAGCTGGCCAATCTGCGCTAGCTTCACCTGGGTCGCAAGAGGCATGGTCTTTGGAGTACACATGCTTTGCTCCTGTGGCTAACAGTGGGCTCGACATGGACTCGGGCAGTTCAGATTCTGCATCAGCGCTGAAAGGCTTCAACAGCCGCGGCTTAAGCCTTCGCTTAGCGCAATTGCTATCTGCACCAGCAGCTTTACATCCCTCAGAAGCTCATTGCAAGCTCGTGCTGCTTGAGACTGCAACAGCTCTGACTCTTCTGCGCGTTCTCTTTCCTGCTCCTTCAGGCGCTGCGACGTCGAACGCACTACAAGAAGCGCGCTTTGAAGCAGGTGGGATTCACAAGAGTAATGCAGGAGCTGACGTGCCTAGCAGAGGAGATGCCAACCCTTCTTGGTGGAAAGCTTGGGCTGCACGACCGTTTCAGTACAGCAGCGCTTGCAACCCAGCGCTCGCTGACATTTTGATGGATTTAGTGGCGAGCCTCGAGGAGCAAAATTACGGTGGAACTTTTGGCCTTACGGCTAGAGCCAGCAGTAACAATAGCACTAGCAAATCCTTGCTGGACCTCACGTGTGGGAGTGGCACCTTGCTCGCGTGCGCCACGCGGCGTGGGTTTGTGGCTCGAGGCCTGGACGTAAACCCACGGTGCGTCGATGGCGCCAATGAAAATTTGGCTCACCAGGGCATCTCCCGTGACGCTGCACAGGCGATTTGTGGGGATGCGACTCGGCCTCAAGCCTTAGTTGCGCTCGCGGAGACGCTGCGCCGTACAAGTAATACTGATAGCAACGTCAGGGAGAAAACAGGCAGCGAAAGCAGCAGTGAGGCTAATAACGGCGCTGTTCCTGATGGTGCTGCAACCGATCGACTTGAATTAGAAGAATCACCGCTGCGCCAGTTCGATTGTATGGTGGCCAATTTGCCGTGGGGAAGGCACTCTGTGGCCTACGCTGGCGGCAACGCCGCATTTTTAGACGCACTTTTAGGAGCTTTGATGCTTAGGCCAGGAGCCCCATGCGTGTTTGTGGTGGGTGCAGGTGATGGTGAAGCCTTGATTGAAGACCTGGAGGCGCGAGGTTTTGAGCTCTGCATGGGTATTGATGATGGTGGCGGCATTGGCAGCAGTGGCAGCAGCAAATTCAGTATTTGTCCTGCTTGTGTGCCTCCGCGAAACCTGAATCTGCCTTCTAGTAAGAAAGCGAGGCGAAGGACGCAGCGCCAAGACTTCACACAAGAGGACGCAGATGACGAATCGGTAGGGCAATGCACGGCACGTACGCCGAGTCGAAGCGACTGCGAGATAGTTGTCGCACGAGCTCCAACGGTTTATTTATAACTGGAGCTCGGTGATACAGGCGAAGACATTTCAGGGCAGCAAACGCGAGGACTTCCTTCTCTTTTTCTGATTTCATGTTTCTTGTTCTAGTATTCCTGTTCTGTTATTTCTTTTGGCTTTCTGGCGGCCATGAGTGGGTAAGCGGCCGTGAATCGCTCAAATACTTAGGTACATAGATATATATGTATCATGCAAATGTACGACAAATAGCATTTCCACTGCACGGCTTCACGTGGGCATTTTCGGCCAATTTCCAGCCGCCCTTTTGCTTGATTATCTCTTATCATCATCATTATTTACATGCGCTTCTATTCTCCCATCTTAAATTCGATATGAATTCTCGATTTTTAGGCTTTATAAAATTTGTTTATTATTTCGTAAGCCCAGGTCGAACCATACAAATATATATCCGCGCTTCCGACTGTAATTCTTCTCGCTAGTGCCGATCTAATCAAAGCAAGGGACTCCAGTGGATGTCATATCTATCACCAGAAACGCCAGCCACGGAGGGCTTTAAGATGAGCGCGCAGCCGATCCAGTTCTTCATTCAAATCGTCAATTGGTCGAGCGGAGTCTCCACTGCCATTCCCGACCACCGACCCACCAACAATTGCATCGACCGTCACAGGCAAAACACACAGAAACAGACAGCAAAATCATAGAGTCCTCGCGATTTGAAGTGTCGGTAAATTTCAGAATATTCATAATACAAATCCTGCTTTGTGTGATTGTTTTCCTTTCGTTGTATACATTTGTTGGCGTTCTGAAGTATCATTACCTGTGTCGCTCTGCTTCAAGGGCTGCAATCTTGGCCCGCAGGTTCGCTTCTTGCAGCTGTACATCGTCGCTGCTGCCTTGGCGACGACGGCTACTGTGTGCTGTTGGTGCGGTGCTCGCTGCAGCAGCTGCGGAACTTCCTCCTGCTTGCTGCTGCTGCTGCTGCTGCTGCTGAAGAGGTGGAGAAATCGGCTGCACCGCCACCAAGTCTCGGACGAGGCCGCGCTGCGCTACTTCTTGCGGAGACAGTTGGGCCGCTTGTTCAATGGCTCGCTCGGCGGCGGCAGTTGCCACATCGTCTGCTTCCCACATCGACCGCACGAAATTCAACATGTGCCGGAGGTTCGCTCCTTCACCCGTTGCAGACTCCGCTGTCATGCTATTTGCGCGGCCGTCAACTGCTTCAGCTGATTCGGACCAACTGTCAGACATTGAACCACTTGCCACTTTTGTGTCTACTGCAGCAGGCCCCTCAGCACTAGCGTCTTCAAAGCGCACGCAGGCGTCCGTCAGCTGCGTGACCAGCGCACCTACATCCGGCCCGCTTTGGGTGGCTGCCCTATCGGCTAAGTCTGCCACAGAAATTGAGCCAGGCAAAGCACCACTCCACTCAGGTGCCACCGAAGCTGGGCTACTTACTGACACTCGGACTTCTTCGCTGTACAGTTTCTCCATGCGTGCTACGTGCTCTCTTCGCTCGGGGTCCTCGTCAGGAAAGCCTGCACGCATGAACAAGTAAGGTCAAAGTTAGGTTCACGATAAACTTGCACGCCTCGCTAACCGCAGAGAGCCAGTCGCATACAAAAATAAATTGATAAAATGCAAAGGCAGTGACCACCGATTCCTAGACATACACTAGCTAATCAATCAAAGCTTGCCTACGCTAAATCCAAAGCAACAGCGAATGCATTCTCACCGTAGTTCTCCCGAACGTACTGCACTAACCACGGCGCCCACGGTTCAAAGAATTCTCGAGCTTCCCAGTTGATCTGGATGAGTGTTTTGAAGCAGTATGGAGTGATCACGGCGACAGCAACACCGCCTGCCAGCCGCCATCTCCAACTCCAACTCCCAACGTCCATGCCTGTGGGGTCCTTCTTTTTAGGGAGAGCATCGGAGAAGCGGCGAAAGACGGGACCCGTGGGAGAAACTAAACGCTGTGTCCCGCTAGATCTACAAGCCAACAGCTTCGCGCTGAGCATCATGGGATGTGCCTTCCTCCTCCTAGTAAGAGCTCCGTGTTATTTCGTAGGCGATATATCCGACACCATCAATCCATCAATAATGCGAGCAACAAGACAAGAGGTGAAAAAAGGTGACTGTATTTTATACACAATATCATATTGGGAAAGAACGAACTGAAACTGAAACATGCAGCACGCACGCAAAAAGCGAACATGGCTAACATGGCAAAATAGGAAGAAGAACGAACGACCTGCGAGTATGAACGTAAGCTCAAGATGTATCAACTTTTGACGTAGGCGGGCCTTCGAGCAGCGGGTAATATTTTCTGGTAGATCACTGTGCTACAAGCATTAAATAGATTGCTAGCTTCTAGCCTAGTAGCTTCAATGCTCTCTGACACTGAGCACTCCAAGGTCGACGAGCGGTATTTTTAAAGTAGTTTTGAAGCCTCTCATCTCAGACGAGCCGAACGAGAGATTTAAGTGATAGCTAGTAATGAAAGGTCAGGGTCTCCACCGACGGCTATCTGCGTTCGTGGTGCTGCTTGGTATCGTTAGATGCGCTGGCACTGACAGAGCTCCGACTTGCAATTCAAGCCACGATCCGGGTATGGTTGAACCCGTCATAATTGGTGGCATTGGCGACAGTGGAAGTGAGTTGTTTGTACCTTGCCGTAGTACTATGAATACATGCGTTTCTCTCGTTGTTCTCCTGGAGAACTTTCGTGGCGGCAGTACCTCATGAAAGAGCAACCTTGACGTGTCATTCAATGCTGTTGTTGCTTTTTTGCATGTACGATTGCATGCTGTTTCGATAAGCTCTTCTGTTCCTCTTCGCATAGCGCGGGGCATACGAAACCTCCTCGAATTGCTGGGCGTACGCGTATGCGCGGCCACGGACAAAACTGGCGATGATAACGGCGTACAGCGAGCTACCCACCGTCTCCTTTACGGCCCACGGGTATGCTAGGAAGTCTAGCTACATTTATCTTTGGGATCTACGAGAATTTTCATGTTTTAAACTTCAGCGTAGGCACTGCTGAACCTGGGGTTGGTGTGATATCTGATTTGCTACCGGCTAGGGCATTTTTGAACATGTGGAAAGTCACCCGACCACAGCCGAGGGCCGCTGCCGCTACGGAGCCAATTTTTCACAGCCTGACGCAGCTGCGCAGGTGAGGAAATAATTTTCTGAATGCATGGAATCGTAAATGTGGCAGGGCAAGAGAATGAAAATAAGGAGGAGGAGAATGTCTCAAAGCTTCGAGCTTACTCGTGCAAAGGGTGCAAACCTACTTGTTTCCTCTCACATCTAGTCATATATTTCGGCTTTCAAGTGATCTATTTTGATGAATAGGCAGCGTACTTCTCGCCAGCACCGGATTTGAGGCCAGGCCAACTTGGAGTGTTGTTAAGAAGTCATAGCAGCGAGTTCTCTAGAAGCACTAGCGCTAGCTCGCCAGTTCAAAGCGCACATAACACCCACGATGACAACCGCCAAACAGTTGAAGACCCGTACGCTACTTACTTGCGGCAACTCATCAAACATCACGACTATTCATCCAACAGCGAAGGAGCCTCGAGTTTGTGCCGTGCAATCGCAGCCAGCCATGCATGTGCTCGTAAAGTGGTCCCTAGCCGTGTTTTGCCAGAAGTGAAGGCAGCGGCTTACGCTGCTTCGAAAGCCGGCGTTAAATGGCTGGATGATGACGTGTGGGGCTTCAAGGAGCCTCGGACGGCTTTCTTCCTGAAGGAATTTGACGAAGTAAGTGGAACCCAAGTGCTTAGAAATGTGCAAATCTTGACTGGCTTATAAATGATACGAGAGGTGTGCTCATAGATACATTTTGCTCTCCGCTGGACTTTCTGCTCTCCTCTCCTCTTGGTTTTGTTGTTTCGTCTTCTCGAAGAGCTTACTCTTGTATCTCGTCTGCCCTCAAACGTGTATGGTCGCAGCTTCTCTCTGGCCACCATGCCCGCTTCGTACATGTGCTCCGAGATGGGCGTGACGTAGCCCTTGGTGACCTGCGGCTGGTAACCTCCCTTGCTTGTGCTGCCTATTTCACTGCCCAACATCTGGAGGAGGACATTAGCCTTGCTGGACACTTTCGAGAGAAAAGTGGCAACAACAACGACAACAGCAGCAGCAGCGATGGTAGCATTCTCTCTTATGAAGGGTTCACCAAAGACAAAACAAGCGGCCAGGAAAGCAGAGGCAAGGGCAGAGGAAGTAGTTTCACCGAGCGCTTTGACACTTCGCAAGGGCATTTGTTGAGGCAAGCGCAGAGCTGTTCCCTAGGCCGCGCCTGCAGTGCTGCCGGGAGAGCACCGCAGTTGGTGGTGTGGGCGCTGCTCAACGAGGTCAGAAATTGCTTCTCTTATCTTGAAGAAAAATAGAGAAGTGAAAAAGCGATCATGTTATTCTGTGCGTATTCCTAGAGCGCATATCACTTACACGGCTTCAAAACGCCGGATGTCACCATCTTGTATTCATTAGGCCATTGCAGACGAAGCTTTGGCTCGTTTCGGCCCCTCGCGTTACTTTGCCATTCGCGTTGAAGACGTTGCTTTGGATCCGAACCCTGCTCCTACCATTCATGCTTTGCTGCGCTTTTTGAGGGGTGCCGAGGTTGACGTTGGAGCACCGCCTTCTTCTTCTTCTTCTTCTTCTACTTCTTCACAAAGTTCTTATACCAGTGGCGCGAGCAGCAGGAGCAGCACAAGTCCTACAGAGCGATTCGTTCAAGCAGAGCAGAGAGCAGTGGCGGCCGTAGCTCAACTGATCGCAGGAAAGCATGCGGCTGCGTATGGTGGACAGAAGTTCGGCTCCGACGCGCAGCGCCTGGCTTTGCTTCGAGCATTGCACGCTGAACCTGGAGGCGCACTCCTAGGCTCTCCGGGTGTATTCCATGAAGACAGCGAGGGCATAGGCAGCAGCAATGATGAAGGAGGCGGCATGCAAGCAGTGCGGCATGCGCTGGTGCGTTTTGGGTACCATGTGAACGGATGGGGGCTCGCCGAACGAGCATGGTCTGCCAACAGCTATGCCTGCCGCTACCGGAATTTGATCAATCATCAAAGGAAATAGCCATTTGTAACTAACAATTCGCACGTGTATCATGAGTTATTCTTGTTTAATTGAAGTAACTGCCAGCTGCGTCGTAATTGTCGGAAAATGAAGGCATTTTCCCTTTTCCCTCACCCCTTCGATCTCTACCCCTTTCAAGCAATCGGATCCGCCACCCGTACAGAGGCCTTTTGAGATCCAAGCGCAGGTGTACAAACGGATCATAAACGATTTCAACTATATACCATATTCGCGCTGGGGCTTTTAATTTAGTTCAATGGGGGTGGTTTGGTATGGCTGAATGGGTGGTCCTTATCATTTATCAACTAGGGCTCACTGTTTTTCGCCAATCACGAATATGCTGTTTCATACATATATATATGCACATTTCATTCTAGTTTCAAATCACCGGGCTTTATATATTAGAACTGACTGCCTTAATACGTCGCCTCATCGATGAGCTGGTACTGCCCCGGTAATTTTCCTGTCCTTGGCGGCTGCGATAGCGCATTTCCACTGTAACTGCCTGACTGCTGAGAGGTTCCACGAGAAGCCATCTCAACGTCACCACCGTAATTACTAGCCCAGGAGTGATTTCCATTACTTCTACCGCTGGTATTACTGCTGTTGCCATTGTCTCCATTCTCGGCCAAGCTGCTTGTTGAAATAAACGACGAGCTGGGTCGCATGGCTTCGGGCCCCGCGTTCCGAGCGTCCCGCATCAGGTACAGCAAGCAGAGGGCGGGCAAAGTAGCAGGGACCCATTCTTCGTAAAGTAACCACGCCCAGGCGCGAGGCCCGGACGACACTTGCTCGTCTTGATCCACTATTGCACCGTCTGTTGTACCGTCTGTTCCTGTCGTGGTTGGAGTGCCATCGCTGCCGCTAACGCCAGTCAAATCCTTGCCGTCTACTGCTGAAATGAGCTGGACGAGCAACACCGCACGCACCACAAAGCTCGCCTGTTGTTAGTGTTAAGTAGGAAATGGCTGAGCAGAAAGATGGACTCATTCAGGAGTTCGAATAAAACACAGGTGTAAAAAAAAAACAGAACCGCGCAGTTCCACACACTCACCGTGCATGTAAGCATGACCACGTGCATTCGACAGAGCGCAGCCCAAAAAGATGCTTGGCTGCCGCAGTTCTCTCCACTGTTGCCACTGCTTTCGTCGCTTGGGCCCTCGCGTTGCCTCGACGATCGACTTCTTCTTGTGCGTCGGCCGTTGTCTGCCACCTGCGAGTTACTAGCACTGCCAGAGCTACTAGTACTGCCTACGCCAGGGCCGAGAACGCCCCACATGCGGCGCTGAAGCATGCAAGTAACCATGAGGTAAGCGCCCGCTAAAAGCAACAGCGTGCCGGCGCTGTACCTGTAGCCCCCGTAATCGCAAACATCAAGGGCGCGTAATCAGTTTGTAAAATGAAACGGTGAATTCAATGTAAAATTCGATATAAGGCACAACGAAATAAGGCAGCACAATGAACAACTGATGGTAAAATGAAGGCAAAGAGACGCGGATGGCGTGGCTGAAGTATACGTACAATCCTAAAGCAAGGAACCAGCGCGAATGGAAAAAACGCGAGAAGCTGCCAGGGCCCGTGTTACGGTAGCCGCCCCAGCAAGCACCTGCGCAGCCCGCGACGAGAGGCATGAAGCCGAGGGACGCCACAAGAAGCGTCCAGTGCAAGCAGCGCATGCGACCAGCGTGGTACACCACCTTGCTAGCCTAGGAAAAAAACAGTCACATTGGTATATACGCATAACAGAAGTGTCATGGATTTGTAAATGAAGGCTCGAAAATGACAGGAAGAAGAGAGACAGTGGATGCAGAAATGACAAAAGTCACGTCGAGGTGCACGAGCGCCCTTTCGTTTTACCTGATTGACGTATAGGCAGCAGGCGGCGTAAAGAAGCACAAACGACAACACGTGGAGCGGATAGAGTACTAGTAGTTTGTCGTCCAAAGCATCTTCGACGAGCCCATCATCCGCGGCACCATTATTGAAGTAGCTTTCAACGCCTCCTCCTTCACCATCGCCGTTTTGGTGATGGTGAAGCGCTCGTATGGGGCCTAGCAAATAAACAGGCACTTCTATGGCCATCGCCACGAAGAGCAGTACGTGAATTTCGAGCTTGCGCTGCGCCATGAGGCTTTGGATTTGCACTGGCTGCAAAGGGCGGGTCTCATCTTCGGACTCAGCTGCCGCCCCAACACAACGCATGAAGGGAAACGCACCACAAATCGGCCGCAACCAGTGTACGCAGCGATACCAGTGCCCGTCGCGCGCAAACTTCCCCACGAACACTGTTAGCCGCCATAGGGATAGCACCGACATGATGAGGAAACTCACAAGGCCGGTGTTGCTGGCAATACGGAGAAGTGTCACCATGTCAAATTAGGTGAGTTAGCTCCTTATTAATTCAAGGGTGCTTGCCTAGACTTGCTCGTATTGAGCGACGATTATGTGACGCTCATGTTCTAATGCATCCACTGAGCACTTCAATCTCACAGGGCTGCAGAGCACCACGGCTCATTTTGGCTATCTTGCGACTTGCGACACAGGTCTGCAGACGGACGTTCCGAAAGATTTTAAACTACCCGATCGTTAAATTGATGTTGTTATAGTGTCTCTCTTCTCTCTTTCGACTTTTCACGCTCCACGCCCCCAACAACCAACAACCCACTGCCCTATTATGCACGCACCTCCACGCGTCCACGCTCCTCGGGACTATTACGTATTTGAGTTAGCTCGGCGTTCTGGTTGAGCTAAGCTTACCTTTAGCTTGTAGCCAATCTTGTCTGTTGTCTGTATCTGTAGCTTGCTAGTAGCTCTCCATTCGGGAAGATTTGCGAGTAGAGAGAGCGATATTCAACTGATTACTGTATCAAGCTAGGGTTGCCTCGAGCTGTTCTTTATGTTATTTGTAGCTATCGTTTACCACTGTTATGCAACTTATCATAGCAATAAAAGTTTATCTTTGACTAGTGGCTAAAGGCAAGCATCTACCAAGATTGTATCGGCGAACTTCACTTTGATGAAATTGCGCGAGATTTATGCTACAGGATTGATATTACTATTATCATGTGTGGCATCGTTCAAGTTACAAGCTAGAATGCCAACGTGGATGTTGAACCGTCACGGCACTTCATCGTACTTAATGGCTGTATTGAAGGAAATTGAGACTGCATTGCCAACACCACATCATACTGCCCTCAAAGTTTACAACATATCCCGTTCAATGGCGTTTTACTCGCTCTTCGGATGGGAAGAAGAAGCACGATTTCGTGCAGGTCCTGCGAGAGCTGTCTGGCTGAAGTTCCCAGAGCAAGGCTGTGTGAATCATCGTCTTGAACTTATTGAGGTCCCACTGGCACTCGAACCTGCGCCCAAGGCCCGTGACCTTTCAGCTGCATCATCCATCGCTATTACTGGCCTCAACCACTTCACTCTCGATATAAGCGCGGCTGCGAGGGATTCCGGTGGAATGCGCGCATATTTGCAACAACTGAATGCGCGCAGCGAGGCTTGGTTCAACAAGAGTATCCGCTTAGTTGTGGACCCTTATCAGCAAATTATCGCCCAAAATGTGTATGAAATGGCCTTTGTCAGTGACCCGGATGGCGTCCTTGTTGAGCTCATCGCATTCAATGTTACATTGCCTCAAGAGATTGAAGCTGCGTGGTAAATTGAGTTATCTCTGGCCGTTGTGGGAAACTTGTTTGTTCCTGTCAGTAAGCTTCGCGCCTCATTTTCTCAAATTCAATTGGTGGGCGTGCACAGTACTGTCGAGCTCCCTGTCAGAGGGTGCTGTCCTAAGCCTGTGTGCCACATACTGCGGATATTGTTTTACGCCCTGAAGGTTACCGACGAATATTCCCCCGGCACTCTTTATTGCCTGACCCGATCGAAACGTTGATGAAGAGAGCTAAATAAGTCTCAACGCGCGTTTAACTTGGGCAAGAAGCAGGAATATTTTCATCTTTTATTCATAATCCAGCCTGCATTGATTCTCTGATATACTTTCGGAACCCCAATCACCAAGTTACGAAGGCATACGTTCCGATGCAACGAAAGTTTAAGTTGGCATTGATGATGAGCACAAACGAGAGGAAGGCAACGAGCTAGTAAAAATTGAACCTAAAGCTTTAACCATTGCACCACAGTGTCCAGTGCATAAGCAACGAAACCAATTGAGCTTTTTGTTGAAGGATTTTTTTTGGCTATTGTCATAACTCTTAACATTCGGCACGTTAACGCATTTCTCAAATTTTCACCACGACAAGGAGAAATAAATATAGGTTGAACACCCCTAGTCAATAGCGTAGTGAAGCACAAGAATAAGTAATCAGTTCGGCGATGTTAGCATTCACCACCATTCGCCTAGAGGCGCTCTATCACACCTCCGGTAATTGAACTTATTCTGGCCGTATTAAAGTCAACTGAATTCAAGCCAAAACTAAGGCAAATTCATTTCCTTTCACTAGGAGCGCACGGGCTCACTTATTTAGGCTTACGGAACGTTCATTTTTGGAAATTATACAAAGTACGAAGTGTATCTTGCGGTATCCCGGTATCTTAGGAAGCTCAAGCACACAGAGCACAATAGATTTCAAGACGACAAAGCCGTAATGCAGGCAAGAGCACCGGAAACGTCTAAAAAACTAAGATGGTTCGTTGAAGATGAATTCAGGCCTGAATACAAAAGCGTTGATGGATTTCTCCAGATGATCAGCTTGGCATTTTGTTTTTCTAATACCATATGTTTCACAGACTGCTGTTGCTGCAGCGCAGATTGAGCTTATGATCTTTGATAAAAGTATACTTGGATGAATACTGATGTATTTCAAGGCTTAATAATTGTGAGAGGCAGATTGCATTGCATTAGATTTTACGATATGCCTACAGATGGCTCTTATTTGAATCCACAGTTCATGCGATACCACTGAAGTTTAGCGCGTTCCAGAAACCATGAGAGTTATCTTGTGTAATTCATTATATTGCCCTAACTATGGATAGTCGCTCAGCTCCACTACAAAAGTTCTCCCTATGAAGTATTAGAAAGAATTTTGAGGTACTTTAAACAAAACATAACACTAATTACCTCTTCTTTCAAGGAGATAATGTATATCAATGATATCCAAGGTTTGCCTGTATCAGGACGACGGGGGTCAACTCTTTTCAATTCTATAAGGAAATGACTTGACGATCAATGCTCAATGGCATTTCTTCAGAGGCTTTGAATGCCATTATCCTTGCATCTTTTTGCGTAATTATTTTCATCATAATATTGATGCTTTCATTATTTGTGTGTGTTTGGTGTTGGTGGTTAATGTTCCTATTGTTGCCGTTCATCGTAGTAATGTGTTGCTTCATAGCATGGGTGTCCTTGTTGCCACCATCCAAGGGCAGTAACAATAGTGTCGACGATGGGCTGACAGTCACTCATGCTTGTGCCCCACCGTCAAGAGTAATTATCGTTGAAGCTACTGCATCACAACGGGAAACAAGTGCTTTATGATAATGAGTTTGCAGATTACTAGATTTACGCAATTGACATAAGTGAACTAAAAGCTACACATAATTTTAAAAAGGACATGCAGTGTATGTCAACTTCACTTTAAGACACTGTGTGATACGTAAAACATGATAATATATTTGTTGCGACCATCCTGATGTTCCATTCTTCTACGTAGAAATTCTAGCTAGGCTATCGGTTATGATTCACATCACTCAAAATATACGTAGCAACACCAAAGTCGCAAGGTAATAAAAGCAAAACACCTCCTCCGCCCCCCCGGGATATACATAGAGGCCGGGCGGTATCAAATTTGCAATTCCCATTCAAGTCGTGGCTCAATTAACTATTAACTTCTATTGCCAATTGACTGAAAAGTGATGGCCATATAGATAGATATATAAATAGAAATTGAAATTTTACTCTAAAACAGAAGATAAACCCTACTTCGAAGGAGCAATATTAGTTAAGTATTGGAGTTGAAGGGACTTAACCAAGTCGCCCTATCTTCTGTCCTCAGCCCTCAGCGAAGTTTTTTTGTTTCCGCCGATTGGATATACCAGTACGCACGCCCCGAGGTATCTGGCTTAAAAATTACCTTCCTACTCGCTACTCGCAAGGATTACTATTTACTAGGGGTGCTTTAAAATCGACTCATTATATATTGTACGTCACATGGCCACATGCCACATGCGATACTTTATGGCAATTGAGGTTTAAGGTGGGCTGAGTGAAAGATCAACATTTTGGCTGATTTAATACTAATTTTTACATCTACTAGAAGAAACTGAGTAATCTTGACGTCGCCATGGCGTTCTCTACCACTCAGTTTTGGCTTTTCTCTGGGCTTTCGAAGTTGCTCGCCTGGCTGCCCGGTTGCCGCCACCTTCCCCAAGCGACGCGTTCACAGCGTCAGGGTCTTCGCCAGAGGCAATGCGGGCGGTAGATTGCCGGGTCGCCTAGAAGATACACAAAGTTAAAGAGGATAAGCATATGTGACATTAGGCATCGTGGATTTTTGTCTTCGTATGCGTTGACTTTCGGATAACGGCTGCCCATCGATACGCGCGTGCTAGTTAAGAACCCAACACTACCAACATCGCCTCATTCGCATTCGATGAGCACTCATTCCTGCCTGATAACTCCTCCAAAATGATCAGAAGTTTACAAACTCAAGCGTTCGTTCTTCCTCGTACCTCAAACTCGGCGATGAAGAGCGCTACGTCTTTTTCCGACACGCCACTCTCCCGGGACAGCCGCTGCACGCGGGGGCATTTGTTCTCGATGTCCTTCAAGTCCATGTTCATCAGGTTCGGGTCCACAAGCTCTTCTGGCGTCATGGCTTGCACAATCTTTTCGTGCTTGGCAAACTTGGTCTTGGTTTCCGTGATTTGCTGCGCGCTCAGTTCGCTGGGCATGCCTGGCACTTTGCCCTTCAATTCAGCAAAAGTGCGGCTCATGGCAATAAAATCCTAGCAGCAGCAGCAGCAGCACACCAATATTAAATAAAGTTAAAGTTTCGAACGATTGAAGCATTTGTGGGAAAAAGCAAAAATTCTCTCAGCGGAATACTATCGTTTATTTAGGAGAACCTTTAGAAAGTAAATTAGAAAAAAGTGCAGCGTCGTGAAATACACGTACATACCTGGTACGTAATTTCTCCTTTGGCAGCGCGCTCATCGATTTCTGAAATGGCACGGTCAGCACTCAAAGGCTGTTGCTCCAGGACGACTTTTTCCACCTCAGGCTCTCCGCTCACCGCTTTCTTGATCCCCCCGAGGAGGTCTCCAAACATGCGCTCTCCGAGGGAACGCTACAGTATAGTATGACATTTCATTGTAGCGCGCGATAGAGGCAAACGGGTAACAATCGTTAGTGAGAACAAGCCTAGAATATGAAATTGATCATAGAGTCAACTGATGGCATTGATGTGAACAATGTGTCCGTTCTAGCACGCGTCATCTTGATGGAGGTGAAGCGCATTGAATCTAGAATTTGTTCAACTTCTCGTTGAAACACTAACCGAGTCTGTTTGACGACGAGGATCCACCGCTGGCAGGGCGCCATGGTGAATGGAGTGAAGGGCTCGATTATTAACTGGCACAAATGAAGTCACGGGTTGTAAGTTGAGGAGAACTAATGCGCCGATTGTGAGCTTCATGGCAGGCCTACAACAGGTATGGCAACAACTACAGCTTCCGATGACGTCCGTTTGAACACATCATCATGCTGGGATGACGTTATAGCAGTGGTTTTACCAAGGGTATCCTTGGTTTTACGGTGCCCCCTACCCTGGTTGTACAGATAACAACCAGTAACCAAGAAAACCCACGAGGCTGCTGGGTTTTGCTTCGGTTTTTCTTCAGCGT
>Ga0307982_1001198_pt1 | contig 20994 bp, 27 predicted proteins | sample OrgLakmetagen989_FD_201847 | JGI IMG/M metagenome (GOLD analysis project Ga0307982, IMG submission 201847) | Saline water microbial communities from Organic Lake, Antarctica - #989 | ecosystem: Environmental > Aquatic > Non-marine Saline and Alkaline > Saline | place: Antarctica: Organic Lake... | reverse complement strand
AACAGCCACAGTCACAGTCACAGCCGCCTCACCATTTCACCAAGCCTTGGTGCTAATATAGGTGTCATAGTGACATAGTCAAACAGTCTCGTGTCATGGCACCACTCACCACTACGATGCCACGGAGTGTCGCGGTCGGTGTCAAGTATTACAGCGTCGCGAGCAAGAAGTAGGAATATTTGATCACTTCCAAGACCAAGATCACACCAACGCACTGTTCTCATGTGCTCATATCTCATAACGATAACGAACAGCACCGATATACGAATTACCTCAATTTTAGCCTTAGCCTAAATGACACAACTGATTGATGAGTATCATCGGCACCCTGATCCCGAAATCCGTTTATGTATTCCAGAAGCGAGCCGAGAGCCTTTACTTCTTACTATAACTATTCGAAAGTTCAAGAGGAGGTGAAGTACGCGGATACTCCTCGGAGCTCTAGAGGAACGCTCGGTAGATTTCGGCACTGCATATCTTCCGCGCGTGAAACTTTTTGATGCCTGCTTGCGTAAGGGTGGCTTGCGTTACGTTGTGCAAGTCCTTGGGCGAGTGGCAACCGAGGTGGGCCAACACCGCCGCATAGGTGGCAGCGTCATCCGGCAGAAACGCAAGCTGGCACAGGAAAGCCTCCATGCTTTGCGCCTCTTTCGGGTCCTCTTCTTCTTGCTCTTTTTCGTCTTCTTCCACCTTGGCCTTTGCCAACTCGGCCTCAGATGAGGACACGGAGTCATTGTCGCCGTCGTTGTCAGCATTCCCATCGTCTGCACTTGCTGGATTGAGGGTTGAGGCGAGTAGATCAGCAGCTGTTACTGGCGCTGCACTATCCGCATCACCTGCATCGTTCGCACCTTCCGGCTTATTCCCCGCATTCCCGTCGTCCACGTCATCGTCCACGTCATCGTCGTCGTCATCTTCTTCAACTGCTGGCTGCGGCGGAAAGAAAGCGGCTGTGCTTTTCGGCGACTTCGGCGACGACCGTTTCGCGAAGTGGTCATCTGCGAAACTGCCTCGCGCTGGCTGCTGCCCCGTCGCCTTCACTGCGACAGCATGGCCGTCTGCGCGAGGCGGTGACGACGCAGGAGAAGAGGGAGCAGACGAAGAACTAGCAGTTGTGATGGTGGCTTTCTTCTTCGCGTCCTCGCGGCGCTTCTTGGCGGTGCGAAACCGCAACGTGTGAAACTTGGCCGCGTCGTCTTCGTCCATCCCCGCCAGGACCAGCTCGTCGTCGCCTACTAAAGCCGCGTCGAGCAAGTCTTCGAGCGTGTCCACGCCCAGCGCGTGAAACATGAGCGCGTAGACTTCGAGCCCGCCTTCGTCCAGCCACCCTCGCACCTGCGTTGGTAGTCACGCATGTTGAAGATGCGAGAAAGGGTAAATATAAGCAGTAGGCCAGGTTCCAATGCACAGATTAGGAAAAAATATTTTTAGAACTCTCCTGTAACAAGTTTTCCCTTCACTGGTGATACACAAGAGACAGAAGCGATCAAAGTGGATCTACTATTACCTCGCTGCTCAGCACTGTCGTGGTGTTGACGTTCAGCTGCGCTGCCAAAGTGTCCAACTGACGCTCCAGCAACCCAATCCTCTTGTCCTTGGTGGCCGCAACTTGCTGGGCTTCTCGCCGCAACGCTGCTAATTCTTTGTCTTTTGCTTTTAGAGTGGCTTGGTGCTCGGTAGCTTGTGCAGCCAGCGCGGCTGCTACTGCTGCTTCAGTGGTGGAACCAGAAGAAGAGGAAGAGGAAGAAGAAGAAGGATTTCCCGTTTGAAGAGGAGGAGCGGATTGTCTTGACGACTGCAATGCCGCAGGCTGTCCTTCTCCTCGGTCCTCGACACTGCTGTTGTTTTTGTTGCCTTGGTTGCTATTGCTGCTGCTTTGAGGCTTACTATGTGCCACCGCCTCGTTTCCTCCATTATCATTGTTTTTGGCATCCGATGAACCAGCACCACCGCCGCTGCTATCGCCATTGTACGATTGAGGAGGTGGATCCTCATTGCTGCTGCTTGCTCCACCAGAGGAAGCACCACTCGGGCTCATCAGGGGGCTCGAGTCGTTCTTGTCGCGCGAAGAGACTCGAAGTGGAGGCACTGGTTGAGACCCAGCTTGGTCGTTTGAAGCTTGACCTTCCTGGTCACTTGACGACGAAGACGCTTGGTCCTGGTCGAGCACTTGAAGGCCTTCTTCCTGTTTGGGCCCACTATTGTTGTTCGCGTTTTCATCCGCGCTCGACGAATTCCACTGCATGTTCAAGCGCTGCAATTGTTCCGGAGCCAGCAGCTCACGACTTTGCAGCAAGCCGAATGGCGTGTGCTTCTCAGAGTCCTATAGGAGAGAGGAAATAATTGAAAAACGAAGAACAAGAACGAAAACGCATCAAAAACAATTCATCCAATCCTGCTCAAAGAGTGTCTGTTTAGACTAAAACAGCGTGTATAGCAGCGTGTATGGCCTCTGCATTCGTATGACCCCCAGTCTTCCTCATCATACATAGGAGTGCTGCTCCCCCCCTCCTCTCTCACCGCAGTGTGAAGCGCTTTCGGGTTGAGCGCCACCACAGCGTCCACCAGCTCGCGCGCTTGGCCCGCCACGTCAGCAGCAAGCAACGCGTGGGAGTTGGTGGCCAGGCCGTGCAGGGGGAGCCGCCCCAGGGGGGGCAACGAGTCGCTGACGGTTGCCAAGCGGCACAAGAGCCGCGGCAAGTCCTGCTGCTGTGCCTTGCCGTCGGGATGTCCTACGGGATTGCCGTCGGTATCATGAGTGCTGCTCGAGGGATCGCGGCGGCCTTCAGCGGCGGCCGCGGCAACTGCGGCTTCGAACAGAGCAAGGGAAAAGCTGGGGTTGCTGACGAGCGCGTGGAGCGCGCTCACTGCCGACGGGGACGACACTACCTTCGGCGAGCTCGCTCTTCCTCCACTACTGCTGGCTGCTGCTGCAGCGGACGCGGCTTCTGCTGCGACGGCATTCATGGCCCAGGCCCGAGGGTGGTTGGCGCAGAAGGTGGCTACGAGGGAGGGCGTAACATGGGGATCGCTGCAGAGCAAGGCAAGCCGGGTAGATATTAGAGCATCGACGTCGGCGGCAGCAGGGGTTTGGCGCACGGATATGCCAGGAGTCAGCAGCAGGCCGGCAGAGCTGGTGACTAACAGCACAGGTATCTGTTGAGAAAGTAGAGAGAAGGCAGAGAAAAAGAAGCGGAATGAAGAAGTGAGTGCGGCGCACAAAGATGAGCAGCTACATGAATACTAAATGAATGATCGTTGAGTGCATGAATAGATTCTATTACCAGGTACTGTAACAATAGATAAAAAGAAGTAGGACGAAAGAGAAGCAAAAGAATTGCAGAACATTGTTGGCAATAGATTCATTAAATTCGCTTGTTTCTGGGTGATACCTCGATGTCCGCGCAGTCGCGCAAAGGGTCCGCGGGCACCGTGAGCTCATCCTTGGTGTTCACGAACACGATCGCGGCCACCCCCGCCGCCACCAAGCGCCGCGCCTTCTCGGTGAACGGGCACACCCCCCGGTGCACCACCGCCACGTGCCCTTGGAGCTGCGCGGCGTTCTCGAGGGCCACGTGGGCGTGTTTCGGGACCGCCGCCACGGCCGCCCCACTGAAGGCCGCGCACACCCCGAAGTCCGCGCGCTCGAAGTCCACCTGCGCGACAAGTGTGCGCACGCGGTGATGCATAAGGGGAGGTGCACCGCACAAGAAGTGAATTGAGGGCAAAGTGCAGTGCATGTTCTGCACAGGAAAAGGCAAGTTTTACTCGTGTTGAATTCACGTCAAATTCATAAATGCCCCTCTGGTTGAGTGCTCTATGAAAAAGGCCGAAACAGTAAATGTACCTCTGCGCTGCCAATCATCAGGCCAGGCCCAGGTTTGGTGCGGACGAGCGCCGCGCCCATCCCGTTCGAAGCGGAAGGGTCTCTCGGCAGCCGCAGCCGCCGCAAGTGGTGGGGCTTGCTCAGGTCCAGGGCTTTGCGGGTGGTTTTGCCGAGTTTGACGGTCACCGTGCCGCCCTCCGGAGGCCAATTCTCGAACCGGTCCACCTGAATGAAACATCAAAGCAACAAAAAAACAAAGATCATTAGCCATGAAAATGTACACCTTACTTATGAGAAAGACGTGTACCGCCACTAGAAATAGCCCACGCGTGAACTCAATCGATACCGTAGCGTGGGCCCACGACGAATCGGACCGTTGCACGATGACTTTGGCCCCCTTGTCTAACGGCATCGGCTCCGCCATCGACTTGAAGAGCACTTTTGCCGTCTCTAAGTCGCAAGTGTGGCCATCGCGCGCTGCTCCTCCCCCACTGCTGCTGCTGCGGGAGTTGCCGCGACCGGCTTCACCGCCCTCACCTCCACTGTCTTCTTCGCCACCGCTGTAGCCTCCTCCGCCTCCGGGACCACCGAGGGCGCCGCCATTGTCCTCTTCTGGAATCGCTCCCGAGGCGTCACGCGACGGGCTCAGCACGCCATTATTACCACCACTCGAGCTAGCAGGGCCAAAGTCGGCCGCTTCGAAAGACGCTTGCGACAGGTACCGCATGGGTTGACTCGAATCACTGGGGGACAGGGGGCCCGGGGACAAGAGTTGGTCGAGCATGTGCAGCGGCGACAGGCTCGCCCCAACTCTTTGCTGCTGATAAGGTGGCGACCCCGGTGCTGCTGCTACTCCTGCTGCTGGCGTGGTGGCAATAGCATTTGGGTGGCTCGCAGCTCCAGCAGACGACAAAGCGTTGAGGCCAGGCGGCAAACTGAACGGCGACGGCGCCATGGAGGAGGGCGACGAGGTTGGCGGCGGCATCGACGCCGAGCGCGAAGAGGGCCCACCTCCACTACCGTAGCTGCCGCCTACTGGAGGTGAAGCGTTCCGCGCAGGCCTACCAGCACTGGAGGAAGGTTTGCGCATGTTGGGCAGCGGCGCGAGGCCCGAAAGTTCGCCTCCGCTGAATCCACCACCGCTGCTGCCGCCGAAACGAAAGGTGTCGTCGTCGCCGCGGCCCGCAGAGCTGCGGCCTCGGCTATTGCTGCTGTTGTTTCGCTCTCGGCTCGTGCTCCGCGGCCTCGCTGACGACGCGAGCGGAGGCGACGGCGGCGAGCTCGCTGCGCCACCACCTGCAGGCGACGGCGACAGGCGGTCACGGCTCGCGCTCCGCGACCGAGCCCCGGTGGAGTGGTAACCGTCGCGGCTCCTCGAGCGACTGCGCCGATCGTTGCCGCGGTGCTGCCGGCTCCCCTGCAGCTCTTCCTCGCTATCGTCTTCGAGTTCGTTGCCGCCAACACCATTGCCGCCGTGGCTGCTGCCTGGGCCCTCGGCTGTGAAGGCATCGGACATGGCAAACGAGTTCGCGGACGCCGTGCGCGCGGGTGGAGATTTTGCGCCTTCTGGAGATTCAGCAGCGTTTCCACCGCCGTTTCGTCGGTCCCCACCGCCTCGACGAGACCGCCCGCGCCTTCCTGCAGACTTGGGCAAGGGCACCCGCACGATGGCAATGTGGCGTTCCTTGGCCAGGTTGAGGGTTTTCCGAAGGCCGTCGCCCACTTGGAGCGTCACCGTGCCCCCCTCAGGGGGCCAGGCTTCGTAGGCGCACACTTCGGCGTGGCACCAGTCGCCATTGCTGCGCTTCACTAAGAGCCGCATGCCCACGCTCACGTCAACTGCTTGCGTGGCTAGCGGCACAAACCGTTCTTTGGTAAGCGGTGACGCTGGAGACCTGCAACAGCCAGAGCAAACAAGGGTAATAGACATCATCACCGCGCCGACCCGTCATATCAAATAAACTCTTTTTACAACACATCGTGCTGCTTTTTGAAAACGAGATACCGGCTATCGTTCGTACCCGAGATCGGCGTCTTCAACGATGTCAGGGACGTCATCATCGAAGCCAAGCTCCTCGTCTTCGTCATCCTCTAGGCCATCATTGTCGTCGTCTAAATCGTCCTCGTCTCCCAGGCCGTCAAGATCATCGTGTTCCATGCGGTAGCTCTTCTCTGGGCTGCTGTCGTAGTCTTTGGATCGCCCCTTTTCGGGGGACTCTTTGTCTGAATCAGCGTGCAGCAGCAGCTCATCTTCGTCTGAGGCGTCACCCATCGATCGGTCTAGCAGGCCTGCCTCGTCGTCCTGTTCGTGCCCGCTGCTGCTTCCACTGGCACTCCTCACCCGGTGAGCTGATGCCTGGCCAGGCGACAACGTTGCTGACCCCCCGCGCACCCACTCGTCTTCGCCTGACTCGAGCTCCATCGCGAGGGCCCGTGCTTGGTCTTGGACGGACCCACGGTACCCTACGTATGCACATGAGGGATGATGCAATATTGGGAAGAAAAGTGAAATGAATCGATCGAAAATCTTTGCTTTGATTCGCAGCGCTCACCTGAGCTCATCTTGGCGTGTGGGCTTTTTGCCTTTCGTTGTCGAGTGCTGCTACTTACTTATTAGGAGAGATTGCTCGATGCAAACTGCCGCTATTTATTCCCTAATGTGATACTTTAGAAACACTTCAAATGCAAGAACAAAGTGAAGAAAGATGGGAGATGCTGCTAAAGATTTCCGGTGCAGATGATAGTGAGCCCATGCTGGCCTCTGGTACTGAGCTTAACTATTCCTCACTACTCTTCAGAGAATTGGATTTGTACACTAGATTCCAAGTACGGTATTGAGTAGAAATTTATTCGTCTGATGTGTGCATTATCGTCGAAGGTGACGCAACTCGCAAGACAACCGCCGGTCTCCTTGGTGGAAACTTAGACTTAGACTTGAAGCGAATCGGAAGTTACACTTGAAGCCTACCGGTAGCAAATATCTTTTGATATGGCATTGAGCACAACGGTGCTAGCTGGAGTAGTTGTCGTTCTATTGTTGGCAATTATCGCGGCTCTGCCCGAAGAAAGTCTGCCAGCAGCAGCACGCTGCCCCGTTTGGTTCTTCAGCCAATTACGCTATGCGGCCAAGGTGTGCGGGGAAGTGGCTTCCGACATAAGCTCAGCAGCAGGCTTCGCGATGTGCAGTTGCTCGTTGCGGCGCTTTGGCCGCTGCTTCATGTCCTTCATGACCGCGGTGGCAGGATTCGCAGTCTTGAACGCTGGCCTCGCGCAGATGAATCAGGGTGGCCTGGTACCTCACGATGCTCGCGACGAAGGCAGTGCCCAAAATGGTAACTCTCGTTTTTCCAACTCTGACTTCGAGGGCGGCAGCGGTTTGCGGCGGGCAGTGCCTGGTAAGAATAGAGATGTTGCATGCATCGCTCGTTCACCCAATCTCTTCCTCTCGCTTCTTCCTCTGCACCTCAATCGCATATAAAGTTCAGTGAATGTATTTTTTGTCTCCGCCTCATGAATATGATATTTGATTGATTTGGAGTGTTGTCGAAACATTTCCTCTGTCCCTGGAACCTTCTCTTTTTTTTCTGTCTCCTCGTGAACGTTAGCTTTGATTGATTCGGAGTGTTGCTGAATGTATTGCCTTTGTTCCTGCACTCTGCTCGTACTACAGGCAGCTTTCCAACTCCGGCTTGTTCGGCTCGGCCAGTGGGGACCCCAGCTCCCGCGCCCCGGCGCGGCGGAGGGCGACCTCTTCAAAAGCGCTGGCAGCGCCGCGTGGTCGCTCCGGGCGCGCCCATGCTCGACGACCGAGGCTTGCCCATCCATGCCCACGGCGGGGGGTTCTTGGCGCCCTGGCAGGCGGGGGGGTTCCACGACAAGTGGTGGTGGTACGGAGAAAGCGCGAAAAACGAGTCGGGGGCCCACGTGAACGCGTACTCGTCGCCGGACTTGTTCGTGTGGCACTACGAAGGGGTAGTCCTCCACGGGGAGCGCGACGTGGCGAGCCTCATCAAGAAGCGAAGAGACCCCGCGAAGGTGGAGCCGCGCAAACTGGGAAAAGAAACCCGCGCGGTGAAGCAGGTACAACTACTTGCCTGATGCTTGTATTGAGGAGATGTAAAGGAGAATGATGGGGGCATTTGATTTATAATTGCTTTGAGCACCAAAATTTACGACTTAGTCGTTGGGCATAATTTACGTAGAAAACCTTGATTGTCATGGCGCCATCTTACAATACTTCTGGGCTAACATTGCCAGGCCATCCGAGCGGGTGTTCGGGGAGTGAACGGATTCGACAATGAAGGCAGCGGTGACAGCAACGGCGACAACTTGGGCTGTGATGACGTAGCCACGCTGGCCGAAGATTTAGTCCACGATCCTTCGGCCCCCCCGCCTCCTGCTATTGTGAGCGACCAGCCGAGGCTGGTGGTGGAGCGCCCTAAGGTAATAGCGCTCGTGCGTGCGTGTACTTCAATCAGCTTTCTCATTTCGTATAACCCAACTTTTTCTTGAGCGGCGTCTCTCTGTGTCCTCATTAGAAAAGTGTAGATTGATCTACTTTCATTACTTTTCAAGTTTTCCCTCATTCGTCGACTACGCTATGCTCGTGGAAGGTGGTGTTTTGCCCCACCACGCAGCTCTACGTGATGTGGTTTCACTTGGACCACTATCGCCCCGACGGGGCTTTGCCCCACTACCACTGGCGCCGTGCCGGGGTGGCCACTGCGCCAGCTCCTCAGGGCCCTTTCACGCTGCGGAAGGTAGGGAGGAGGCGTGTCAGAGAGTGTGGTAGCATGCACTCGACACACAACGTACGCTATAGAATGGGCACACCTCTCGCCTCTTCATCTCTAGTGCACCACGTCACTCCCTCTCGTAGAAACGTTCGTCGTCACCTTCGTCCTGTTCTTCTTCTCCAAATCTTACCTCCTACTTCTAGGTACTGAAACCCGGCGGCTTAGACTCGTTGGACTTGACTCTGCACCAGCTGCTGCAGGATGACGCCTGGCCCAACGCGAGCACCAAGGCTGACGTGGTCGGTGCAGGGGGGGCACTCGCAGGCGCGACTTTCTTAGTGCGCAGCGTGGGGAACCGCTTCCTTGCTGTAAGTCTATGTTACGTTTTGTAGATGCGCTTAAAGGAAATATCACGTCTTTCAGTATCCTTCAGACGAGACCGAGCTTCATGGCTTGGACGGCACGATGAGGCAGTCTTAATTTAACCTCTTTGCATCCTCAACTGGTCGTGTATGAGTGAGAAATCACTTCACCTATGCGCTTTTTCATACTATTTCTTGCGCGCGCACTTTTGCTATCTTGTAAATTGTAGGTGAGTCAATTGCGCGACGATTTCTTGGACGTGGCTGACGACGAGCAGCCTCTAAGCACAACAACAGCACTAGAGACCCAAAGAGAGAGTGCGTCAGGCACCACCGCTGCTGTTGCTCGTTCTAGTAGTAGCAGTGATGTACATGACGCATCGGGTAGCATGGGAGTTGGCGGCGGGTATCGCAGCGCGACCGACGGCCCTCTAGAAGGAGCCGGCGTGGTGAGGCGCGGACCCGGGCAATGGCTGATGGTGGCGAGCCATCTGAAAGGGTGGCTTCCGTCGCCGATGGAACTACTGCAGCTCAACCAACACAGGTATACAGAAGGTTTTCGTCTTCGTGCCGTCTTCATCTTCACTCTCGTCTTCATTTTTCCCTCCCTTTCTCCTTTCAAACCTCTCCTTCTCTTTTCGGTGTTCACAATTTTCTCGTCTCATCCTGTTCTTGCGCACGATCCATCATGTCAGTTTCGGCATTTTCGGTGGGCGTTTTTCAGCGCTCGAGCCGCCAACGGCCAGTCGCACTTCGCACTTCAGCCAGTGCGCGTTCGTGCTTCAGCACTGCGATGCGAGCGGCAAGCCTTACTTCGTGTACATTGGCGACCGCTGGGGCGTCACGCAAAGGTTGCTATTGATGGCATAACTTACTCTGCGGCACATATTCCGTTTGTGAACAGCCACATCCTGAATCTCGTAGGCACGTCGTACTGTCTTCTACCCAGTCTGTTGAACTATTCCTTGTCGCATGTTCGCACTTCATCAACCCACATCAGGTCGGGGCTCGCAGGTCTTGCGTCGGCATCTTACGTCATGCTTCCCCTAGTAGTCACACCGCCACCTTCGTCGTCGTCGTCAAATAGTGACGTCATCAGCCCTAGCGACGAAGCGCCGCTAGTGTTACCGTGGCGCGACACATGGGACCTAGACGACCCTTTCCCTGCGAATAGCAGCGATGCCATGTACTCGCGCTGGACCGAAGGGCCGGCCCCACAAGTGCTAGGTGGCAAGAGCACCAAAAGCAGTTATAGTAATGGGAACAGCGGCGGAAGCAACGGTGGGAAATGGTCTGCGAATTCTGGGCCGAGAGCCAAGGCGCTCGACGTGCTTGCCATGGTAGACAATGCTGCTGCTGCTGGAACTACTTCATCGAGCCAGGCCGGTTCAGCTTTGGACGCGTTTTCTCCCTTCTCTTCCTTCTCGTCATCTACCAGTAGCGGCACTAGCAGCAGCAGTGCACCACCACCGCCGCCGCCACCTTCGCAAAAAGCACGCGGGAAATGGGCGCGCGCAGCAGGCTACGGCAAAGGAGCAAGTGGAGGAGGTAGTAGACGAGGTGGAGGCAGCGGTGGCTTCGGCAGCAGTAATAGAAGAGGCAGCAGCAACGCGTGGACTTATCATGCTCAAGAAGAAGCCAATGGTGGCGCAAGAGCGCGCACCGCACGAGGGCTTCTAGATGACGACCTCGGTGTTTCGGGCGCTGCTGCGTCACACGGTCGCCTCGGGCCTTCAGAAGAACTGGGCGGTCACCCGCATCAACCTGGGACTTCAGCTGCAGCTTCATTTCCTGGTCCTGGCGGAGGCAAAGAAGAGCCCACGTTCGTAGTTCCGGCGAGTTTGGTCAGCCAATACGTCAAGTCTTGATCCTCTTTGAATGATTTTATCTCGACCTCCTAGCACGATATACCATATATCATAGCTCATAGCTCTATGCCTCTTAGAATGATGCGGGGATAACGGGGACAATACAATAGCAAACTTATAACTGATAACTAGTCCTAGCTTAGATATCTAGTTCAGGAGTGTGGAATAGCTCTAATTCAGAGTGCTTCTTCAAAAAAATAGCCCGAGGAAATCAATTGTAGCAGCAAGACCGCTTTTGCGAAATGTGTGTACGTGAGCTTAAGCCTAAACAAAAATACAGCACTGTTTGATTCATCTACATTTCAGTGAATTCGTGGCTGCGGCGATAGTGGTTTTAGGTCGTAGAGCCACACGGGTGTGCCTAAGAAGCTTTTGGCGCCGCCACTGCCACCCGCAGCCAGGAGGCGCTTCCCATCGTCGCTCACCGCACAACGGAACAATGGAAACGGGTCGGCCGCGCTGCTGTTGGTCACTTTGGACACAGATATTGGTGCCGAAGTGGGCGTGCCACCGGCTTCGTCCTCGTCGTCGTCGTCCTGATCGGCTTCTCGCTTGGTACTTGAGTCTTCGTCTCTACTGCGCGCATTCCAGATTGCAGCAGTACCGTCGCTAGACCAAGTCAGAGCTGAGTGTAGATCGCTAGCAGTGGTCCCGTCATTACCCACTCTTCTATCGCCGGGTGTTGGCAGGAAGAGGCACCCAAAAGCAGCGCGTTGGTGGGCTCCGCTGAGCGCTTCTCTGCACTTCCAAGTGCGCGCATCCCAGAGGAGGGTGGTGCCGTTCCCGCAGCAGGTCGCTATTGTGAGCCCGTCCTATTGGAGCCCAATATGAGGAGGAGAGAGAGAGAGAGAGAGAGAGAGGGAGGGAGGGAGGGAGGGAGGGAGGGAGGGAGGGAGTCAGAGAGAGCAAATCCCGAGCTAGAAACGGGCAGTGAATCGTGCTGCTGTCGTGCCGAAATGTGCTCTACAATCAATAATCAAACGTTGTTAGTGCTTACCGGCGCCCAAGCCACTGAAGTCAGGTGGCCGAAGTCTCCGCCTGTAGACAGCACTGCTACTTCCCCCGCCCTTGCCACTGCAGCGCTCTTCGCTGGCCTTCCATCATTACTGCTGCTGCTACTGCTGGGCGCCAACGAAGCTGCAACACCAAAGGACGATATTCTACATGTGCCGTCGCTCAGTGCGGCTGCTAAGAGCGAGTTTGTGCCCGCAAAGCCACCATTGCTACTACCCCTGCTGCTATTGCCGCCTAAGTTGGTCACTGGCTGCGACGACAGCGCAAGGTCAAAAATGTACGCAGCTTGGTTGGCGTTGCGTTGGCTGCCGCCGTACACGGGCGCCCCAGCCTCTGCTGCAAAACGCCAGGATGACGCGATGACACCGCTGAGTTCACTGCTTCCCCCACTGCTATAAGTCCTGCTCGTCGGTAGTGCAGTTGCAAGATTCTCGGGCAATGATGACTCAGTGTTGTTGCTGCTGCCATTGCTGTCTCGTGCAGCTGACGCTGCTCCTTTACTACCTCTTTCTGCCGCTGATGCTGCTGCTGTCATCGTAGCAGAGCTACTAGGTTTCTCTTGCAGCACACGGTTCAGGTCCCAGCACTGCACGGCGTCGTCTGCAGCCGTCACCAGCGTGGGGCCTCCACCTACTGCGTGCCCAAACCCAGCGCTAAAGATCACGCTGTACACTTGGTTCTCGGCACCATGGTCGAGCAGCACTGGGAAGTGGCCACTTTCGGTGCGCAAAATCGGTCGAGAACGAATGCTGCTGCTGCTGCTGGTATCATTGATCAATGAGGAATCAGCACTACTAGCTAAGGGATCCAAGTCAGTGTCAGAAAATGCCCAAATTCGTGCGCCGCCATCAGCTGAGCCCGTTGCGAAGAGGCGACCGTTGAGCACTGAAGGAGGCGCCCACGCTACTCGCAGCACCTGCCATGTAAAGGTGGTAGGAAAATTTACACATGGTTTATGCTGGTTCCTAGGCTAAGTTAGATTTCTAGGATGAATATTACAAAAAGTTTACGAGGTAGTTCATGAAAACCTCTTGTGCATGGGTCAACACTTGGACATTCTTCGTTTCAGTGTCGGTGATGCTCCACAGCCGCGCCGTGCAGTCTTCCTGTTTTAAGGCAAATACGAAATTTTCATTATTGAAGTGAAAGTTTCCTGTAATACGTCGCGCGAAAATGATAGATGAACCATCGTTGACACACTGAGAAACATAAAATGTTCTGGATTGCCAAGCTTACCGACGCTGTGGCCGCTAGTTGGGCTCCGGACCCCAGGTGCGGCCCGAAAGCGCAGTCGAAGCAACGGTCCTTGTGCCCTAAGAGTGCACGCCGAGGCGCCCAGCTATCATAGCATGCATCATCCTACATGTCACGCGGGGGCCAACGGTCACAAATAGAGCACGTACAACGCTTTACATTAAAGTCTATACCCTAAGTACACTGTTTTGTACATCTGTAAATATAAAAAAACATCACCTGCTCCAGCGCTGCTGCCACCGAGTCAGCAATCGACATGAAGATACTTTGGCTTTTTCTTAAGTTCAATATGCTTGAGAATTACTAGATGAGTTAAAGGTTCACGCGACAACTCCATTCTCCACACATACTACGGTAGCTAGCAAGTCTAGTAGCTAAAAGCCATGTTTTGTCGTCACCGCAAGAAAGATACGCAAATAAAGTACGAATGCACGAACATCCTCCAAGAACCGCACCAGTTTGAGGAAATCTCTGCAAATAGTCCGTCGTCGTGTGTCGTCCCGCCGTGTCGCCGTGTCCATCCGTCGACGATTTTTGGAATTGGGTAGTAGGTGAGCCACGCGCGCCCTTGTGTGCACACATATACAAGAAAAAAATTATAGCGAAGTTACACGATACTCTATAACCATCAAAAGATTTGCGTAGAATGTCACAGCCCAGCGCACAGCGGGACGCTGTTCTGTTCTTGGCCATATCATGCCAAGAACTGAACGAAGCGCTAAGACGCAAGGCCGAAGAGGCTGACGAGCAAGGGATCTTTGCCGAGTTGGCCAGTGCGCTCATACACGCAGTGAAGGTCTGCTTAGACAGTGTTTCAACTCTAAATGGGGCTGGAACCGCTTCCACGGCGGCGGTAGAATCTGGGTCAGGGGCGAGATTTGATACCATTTCGGAATTGGCTACAACGCTAGAATGCATCCGCAGCACTTGCCAAGACATCCAAAACCAGACCTTGAACTATTTCGGGGCATTCCGAAAAGGTATTTTTTTTCTTATTTTATTGATTAGAAGGCAGAAGTCCCGCACCTATCTTTTGAAAGTGCACTACGAACTGATTAGATGCCGAATATTTTCTTAGCCTCTGACTTACGTATCTGTTCGCTCCTTGCGCGGTGGCAGCCATTCCTCTCAGGGACCTAGGGTACCTCTGCGGCCGCCTCAATGCTCTGATTGAGCAGCTGTCTCTCAGGCCTCGTGTACAGAACGATATTAGGAGCCGAAGCCGGAGCAGTAGCAGTGGCGCCACGCTAGCTGGTGGTTTCAGTGCGCTCGAGGTTCGCGACGACACCAACGATGACGTCAGAGCTTACGCACTCGATCCCCCGCACGAAAGTGACCCAGAACACGCCATCAAAGAAGTGCTGTCCAAGCTCTTTTGGCTTCGGCATTTTGGCAAGAATTGCTCGCATGTCGCTTGGAGAGTCTTCCTAGCGGCCTTCGAAACAGAACACGGGCCCCAAACGCAACGAGTCGTTGACATCCTCAAGGGCGCATTCGGCAAGACTCAGAGCTGTGGAGCAGCTCGAAATTGGTCGGCAGAGTCTTCTAGCAGCACATCTTTTGGTGAGCAGCTTCGAGGAGATTTCAACTCTGATGCACTACCAACGCCTCCGCTGCGCGAGAACGACACTGCTGCGCACAGCGGCGACGACGTCGACAGCGGTATTGTCGTCGATTTGTACACTTTCGACACCGTCACGTCGTTGCATGGTGGCCTGCACCGCGCGTACCAGGAGCTGTGCGATCCCGTGACCGTGGTGTTCGAAATGGGCACGGTCGACGACACCACCGCGTGCGTCGTGTCCACCCCCTCCCTTGTAGGGGGTCTGCTGGGCGTGAGCGTGAAGCAAATTTGCTGCGGGGGCCAGCACGCGGCGGTGCTCTCTGCGGAGGGCAAAGTCTTCACCTGGGGCCGCGGGGGTTTCGGGAGGCTGGGCCACGGGAGCACCGACTCGGACGCGAACCCGCGCGTCGTGCAGGGGCGGCTGAAAGACCGCGTCTGCGCGCAAGTGGCGTGCGGGTTCGCGTACACGGCCGCGGTCACTTCGGACGGCGCGCTCTACACTTGGGGTGCGGGCGAGAATGGAAGGTTAGGCCTGGGAGACACGGAAGACCGACACGGTATGTGCACGTACTTAAGGTGGATGAGTGGCTGCAATCGAAACAACACGCCGGCTCGCATTTGGTTGCGTTCGCTAATCTTAAAAATATGTGCGCGCTATCTCTCTCTTTTCGTTCTCGTGTCATCCTTCTTGACTTGAGATGATTCCTCTTTACTCCTCGCCCTCTTTCAATTGTTACATGTCTTCACTTTGTGTTGGTGTTTGTATTATATAATTGGGTCGACTTTATTTACTTGTGCTTTCTCTCCACTGCTGCTGCTGCTGATGCTGTCATGATTGCAGCACCGGCGTTGGTGGAGGAGTTGGTGCACACCCCCGTGAAGGAGTGTTTCGCGGGTTCCGTGCACACGTGCGTTTTGACGCGCCTGGGGCAAGTGTACTCGTTTGGCAAGTTCGAGTACACGGGCCACGGTCGCATGGGCGAAGACGTGCTGGTATGGTTTCGATAACCGTCGAGTGCTGGACATGCATGTGCACCACACGTGTACTGAACAAGAAAATCGCCAGCTTGAAATGTGTGGTTCACTGCAAGATGAGTATAGAGCAAATACCAGACCAAGTGTGTCAGCCTTTTGACCATGCGCTCTGCTCCTTAAATTTCTTTCCTTTGCTGCCCTTGTCCTTCTCGGTCCTCTACATGTACATTTGGATATCCGCAGGTGCCTCGGTTGTTGGACGCGTTTGGCGACAAGTGCGTGGCGCAAATCAGCGTGGGGCCGGGCGGCTACCACACCATCGCGCTCACCGCCGACAAGGAGGTGTTCACCTGGGGCCACAATAGAGTCGGGCAGCTGGGCTACTCCAACTCCGACGTGCTGCCCCGCAACGGGGAAGGCGCGCACTTTTTGCCCACGCCGAGGCCGGTGCCTGGCATGCGCAACTGCCAGGTAACGCACACGAGGGCTGGCGTGGCTCTTGCCCTTAAAGTTTGAATAGCAGCGCTCAACTACGCTGATTTTTGATTTATTCTTCCATTCTTAGACAGATTTTATTTCTCTCGCCCCAAAACTAAAAAAGAAATGAAAAAATATGACGCAGGATTTAGACCATTTGTCCTGCTTTCACTCTTGCCTTTAGGTGAAGAGCGTAGTGGCCGGTTGGGGCCACACGGCAGTGGTCACTTCTACTGGAGAGCTCCTGGTGTGCGGGCGCAATCTACAGGGGCAATTGGGGCTCGGTGACCCTTCGTCCTTCCCTGTAAACGAGCGGAACCACCCGTTTCAGGCCCACTTCGCGCCCGTGCCGCTCTCAAGGCCAACGGCCATCACCACGGCGCATAGCACTGCTGCTGCCACTGCTGATATCATTACTCCTGCTGATGCTTCTTCTACTACTGTGCCTGATTCTGCCCCTGCTGTTGCCTATGCTGACGCTGCTGCTGATTTGATGACTAAATCTAAGAGCCAAACGCCGTCGACAACACCGCTGCCTCATTCGCTGCCTAAAGAGCAGAACTGTTCTTCTTCTTCTTCTTCCTCTTCGATCACATACATGTCTTCTTCCACCTCTTCATCCTTGAGCTTTGCGCCCGGGCGAGCCGAGCAGGTGGCGTGTGGGGGCGAGCACTCCGCGTGCTTGACGCAAGGCGGTGAAGTGTACACTTTTGGTGCCGGCAGCAAGGGCCAGTTAGGCCACGGCACTCCCCTCCAAAACGAACACTTCCCTGCCCTCTTGCGCACCCTCAAGCGCACTCGCCGAGAAGTCTACCAGGTTTTTTGAAGGAACTCACTGCTCGAACTTTGAAGTATTTCCTTGTTCTGAGGTTCATTTTAGTGCTCACGTTGGAAGGCTTTAAACTTGAGTCTTTTTACGACTCATTTGACACGTATCTTTCTGTCCTTCATACCACTAAAGGTGGCTTGCGGCAACAACTGCACGCTCGTGCTGGCGGGGCGGTTTACCCCTCCGAGCTTGCTTCAGCGCTGCTTGGAAGTAGTGCGGGCTTCCCCGGTGTTAATGGAAATGCTGGAGACTGCCAATTTACCGCAAGATCTTGCAGACCAAGTTCGTCACACTCCTGATTTGTCCATATAGCGCGTTTCATATTTCATAATTCACGTGCACGCGCCCCTCAATGCGAGTGTCCTCTCACTGATATCTCAGTCGAGCGGGAATGGGCCTTCGCCGTGTGTGTCTTTGGGTGTGCCGTCGCCTAGGGGCTATATCAAATGGGATGTAGGGAAAGGGAAAATAGGGTCAGGGGTCAGGAGCCTAGAGCCGTATTCCTTTTTTTGCTTCATGCTTCATGCTTCATGTACATGAAAATGGTAAATGCATATCCCTATTATACATCTATTTCCCGAAGTAAGAAGCACGTAGCGTCTCTGCGCTATTTCTATAGGCCTGCGCCTTTATCAGCTGTATTACGGGATTACGGGCAATTCAAAGGCCCGTAATCTCTTACGTACTTCACGAAGCGCCAAGTGCATCAAGATTTGGATATTCAAGATACCAAGAAGGTGTGAATGCTCGCGAAAGCATAAGAGTTACAGGGGGAAATATAGACTTGATTTGTCCAGGGAGAAATGAACTGACTTCTTACACCATTGATTAGACAAACTTACTGCCCCAGAGTAGTAGCCTCGTGGACCTAAGACGTGATACACGAACGAGCACTCAGTCCCGCCGACTTGTTCCGAGGAAAGACGACAGCTGGAGCCTGAATTGGCCTTCTGGAGCAAATTTGCTAGCGCGAAAGCAGCACATGTACTTTTTTCGGTGCCTCTGTGACTACTGTGTGCTTGTTTTTCTTTGTTATTGGGAGAGTATTAACTAGACTAGACTAGTAGTAGCGGGATTAGCTAGGGTTGTGCTCGAAAGACAGGGAGCCTTTATAGCTTGGGAAAGGTAGTATCAACAGGTAGTGGGCTCAGTTGAACATTTCCTCAAGCGGTGTATCATCCATATATCCCTTCCTCGTTACGCCCTGCCCGACGTCACGACGAAACAAGATGGAAACTGAAACTGGATCTTGTGCGGAAGTGGTCGATGTTACGAAGGCCTCAGTGGGTGGCAGCTTTCGTCGAAACGATGACTATATTGAAGGCGTGCTTTTCTCGGATGGCAGCACGCGGGCAGAACTGGACAGGTGCGCTGTGAGCTTGGGTCTGGATCCGGGGGACTACGGTAGACTGCGCACGAGGACAAATTTCATCTCCGGCGGGCTTTGAGTGCTAAGCTAACTCAACAATCTATCGACGACAGAAGGCCAGCTTCGTCTTTACTATTAATAGCTTATCACTACGGTTATAAAGCAAAGACGGAGAGCACGTTCATCTGAAAGAATAATTTCTTTCGCTTTCAATGATTATTCAGTGGGTGAATTCGATTTCTCCCTAGCGAGATCGCGAGCTTCTAGCACTTCTAGGACCCGCGCCTTGGCCCGCTCGCCGTCGGACGATTTGAGGTCTTTGGTGTGCAGCAAATAATTGTCGAGCCCCCCGGCTTTGTCCACACACTTCAGCGCGTGAGTGGTTACTTTGAAAGGTATCATTTCCTGAAGCAAAATAGCGCATAGAAGACGTTGCTCTTGTGAAATAATTGAACAACATAGCTACAGCAAAGGAGCTAGTATACAGAGGAAGATGACACTGAGTGCTTGAGCACATCCTCGAAGATTTTAGCATGAGTTAAGAGTACTGACATATCTCTAAGTCTAGACGCTACACGCAAAAAAAAGAAGAGAACCACACCTGCAAAATCTCTGACCATAGCCGCTTCGACTGCACATTTGGTTTCCAACTCCGCCGAGTCTTTCGCTCTGAGTGGGAAACCATATTGCCGAAACCAATGTCCTAAAACATAATATAAAAACATACATGTTCAGTGTCAACGCACTCACTCATAAATATATGCAGCGCGGTGGACAGTCAGATACTAGCCCAAATGACAGGCACACGCAAACAGACCTTGCCACCGTAGAGGCCTTTCGCCGATCGCTTCGACCCGTAGTCACGGCATGGAATTAATACAGGAGAAAGCGCAGCGGGCGTTGAAGGCCGCACCTGTAGGGCAGCACGCGCAAGCGAACCCATGGCCACCGACATTTTTTAGGCCTAGGTATTTTTAATCACGAAAATTATATTAGGACCTTTGGTTGAAATTGACGGAAGTTGTTGAGGTTGTTTGTGTCGAAGCCCTCCGCCGACACTGTCCGTGAAGTCCCTGACAGCGTCACCGAAGCCGAGAGAACCAGGAGCGCTAAGGTGTAATGATTTTCGGTCAAAGAATCTTTAGTTTGACGAAATTGATATGCCTGCTGAGCGTCGTGACTTTGCCACTTGCTGCGGGCATCGCACCGAGGAGCTCCCAAGCTGGAGGTCATGTGCTAGCATTTGTGGAAAGAGAGCTGGAGCTGACCGACAAAGCTAAGGAAACGTTTTGGAAGAACAAGTGGGAAATGTCTCAAGTTATTGATAACCCACCTGCTACGAAAAAGGTGATTTGATTGATTGAAATAGAGCCCATGTGCCACTTTTCCATGATCACTTCTCGTTTATCACTACTCACTACGTTTGATCTACTACGATCTCTTACGCGTCCTCGTTGGGATGTACGGGCAGGCCATTACTAGGAGCTTCCCCACAAAGCGCATGTTTATGAAGCCAAACAAAAGTATGAAAATTGGCGACTATCGTGAGAACGGCGTGTGGGTCCTGAAATTGAAGGAAAAAACGCTGGAAATGGAGTTTGACCTCGACCCCCTGGGAAACGAATACCTCCTCTATCAGGTGCTCCGTTGATGATAGAGATCTTCGGAATACATGAAGATGAACTGAATATTTTTTTGTTCTTTTGGACGTATGAACTACCTAATATTTCGTTTCAGCTTATCATCCTCATCCCTGAATCCCATCAGTAGCATTCACATGTATGCTCCTGCGTTTCATGCCTTTTCGCTCAAACTCTCCTCGACAATTCGCGCGACCCGCACCAGGCGAAAGTATCCAGGCCGAAGTATTATGGTCAGGCACTGTCTTTCAGTGACGGTGGGACTGTTTACCACGTGAAAGGGTTGCCGTTTCCTTGGAACAAGAAGAAGATTGGAAAGTTCAAGCTTTGGAGCGACGACCTTCCACCTGTGCAGCTCGCAATGAAGGTCTAGGTGAACCTTCAGGACTAGGCTTGGAGCCGGCTCTTTTTGTATTAGCGCTATCTTCATGCTTCAATCGCTAACTGCAGTGGCTTTTGTGCCTCGAACTGCACCTACTTTTCTAGCGAAGCGCAGGTCATGCCCCATGGCACTCGTCACTCGTCTAGTCTAGTCAATACTCCCCAAATACAAAGAAACACCCCTGTACAGTACAGTAGCAGGAAAAGTGTAACCTTCAAAACAGGTCTGACAGGGCTGAGTGCCCTTTTCGTATAATTAAGCTACTGTCATAAACTACTCTCAACTCTCACGTTGTCCATCAGTCATCCATCAGCCATCTCGCATCTCGGGCATCAGGCGGTTTTGGTTTTGTGTGTGTTAGCGTCAGCTGTCTCCACTTCGGTTTATCCTTCGCAATGGCAATCCACTCCTCAAATTCCTTGGAAATGCCTTTTCTGGCGAGCGCATTCTCCAGCGCCCTGCCCCTACCCCACGAACGTTGATATAGATCGCTGCTTCGAAAATACCTAGGCATGTAAAAGTCTAGTCTAGTCTAGTTAAGACTCCCCAAAAACAAAGAAACACCCCTGTATAATGCATGTAAAATGAGCCAAGGATTCCAGGTTAATGATGGTTTAGTTCAAACGCCGCAATTTTTAATTCGAAGACTCGGCTTCTGACACACCCGACACAGGCACGGTGAGCACGTGCCAGCCTCC
>Ga0307982_1001197_pt1 | contig 20999 bp, 8 predicted proteins | sample OrgLakmetagen989_FD_201847 | JGI IMG/M metagenome (GOLD analysis project Ga0307982, IMG submission 201847) | Saline water microbial communities from Organic Lake, Antarctica - #989 | ecosystem: Environmental > Aquatic > Non-marine Saline and Alkaline > Saline | place: Antarctica: Organic Lake... | reverse complement strand
AGTAATAAAATGAGTAAGGATAAATGTTGTAAATAAATAATATTGTAAATAAAAATGTCGTAGATAAAAATGTCGTAGATAAAAAATGATGATCAAGAAAATGATCAAGAAAATGATCAAGAAAATGTCGTAGATAAAAAATGATGATCAAGAAAATGATCAAGAAAATGATCAAGAAAATGAGTAATAAAATGAGTAAGGATAAATGTTGTAAATAAATAATATTGTAAATAAAAATGTCGTAGATAAAAATGTCGTAGATAAAAAATGATGATCAAGAAAATGATCAAGAAAATGATCAAGAAAATGAGTAAGGATAAATGTTGTAAATAAATAATATTGTAAATAAAAAATATTGTAAATAAAAATGTCGTAGATAAAAATGTCGTAGATAAAAAATGATGATCAAGAAAATGATCAAGAAAATGATCAAGAAAATGATCAAGAAAATGATCAAGAAAATGAGTAAGGATAAATGTTGTAAATAAAAAATATTGTAAATAAAAATGTCGTAGATAAAAATGCCGTAGATAAAAAATATGATAATTGGCTAAGTTTGGGAATAATTTAATTTTAACTATTGCCTTATGAATAATTAGGCTTATATATGTACAAATATAATTGAGCTTACGTATATGCAATAAATAATTAATTTGACATTTTTAAAATTTGAGATGAAAATAAAGTAGCATTGTACATAAATATGACTATGGATAAATATTTAAAATATTTTAAATTTTCTTCCTTTATTTTTCCTAATCCTAAAATTAAAAGTATGGGCGATAAAATAAAAAATACAACTACAGCACATGCTATCTTATCTTTTTTATAATCATTGTTTTCGTTATTTTTGTTTTCGTTATTTTTATTTTCGTTATTTTTATTTTCATTATTTTTATTCTTTGAATGATAACCCATAATAAACTTAATTTATATATTTTTATTAATAAGATTCTGATGTAAAACAGCAAAATCAATTTTAAATAGGACGAATACTGTAAAAAATTGATTATATCCGACCAATGCTTTTGTTTTTCATCGGAATGAATTTTCCCCGTAAAAGCTTCTGGTATTTTACCTAACCCTAAATAACCCTAAATAACTCTAAAGTGTTCTCTAACCATAAATGGTTCTCACTTCGTTCGGTCGACTAATGAGCTTCGCATGACTAGTGAGCTTCTCATGACTAGTGAACTTCTCATGACCAGAGAGCTAAGCCCGCTGAGCGTTATCGAAGACACCTAAGGTGTCAGATAAATGGAACACAAATATTCAAAAGAAAATCAAAAAAAATATAAAATAAATCAATATTATGAGAATAAATTTAAAAATAAATTACAAAAAAATGCAATGGAAGAAAAATTAAAATTTTAGCGAGCTTAGCGAGCTGAGAGTTAGCGAAGACACCTTAGGTGTCAGGCCTCGATGTAAAAGTTTTCAAATTATCTTTTAATGACATTTTTTTCGACTTGTATTCATTAAATTTTTTTAGTTCAGACAAAATATCTAATTTTGAATTTGCTGGACAATATTCTTCTGGTACATATTTTGATTCTTCAAATTCTTTAATATTTGGTATTGCAATGCTTTTTCTTATTTGATAATTATTGCTCATATCAACTTCAATTGACCCAAATTCTCCTAATTTATCAATTTTAGATGGAACGCTATAAGTAGTTAGCCATCCTGATTGGTAAGAATTTGGAAGTTTTTCGTAAAGTATTATTTTATTGGACTCTTTTTTCAAGTAAATCCCTATAAAATTTTCACAACTCTCTATATTCGAAACATAATCAAAATTGTTATCTTTTAATATTTCTTTACATTGAAAACATTTTATATTACCGTATTCTTTTTGCACAAAATTAAGTGAAACATCTAAAATAAATTTTTCCTTTTCCAATTCCAATGAGTCAGACCCATTAGCTGCAATTGTTCCTAATTTTTTAACATTTAATGAAGTCAAATCATTACTTAAAGTGTTCAAATAATATGCCAAATAAATATTCGACATTTCCGATATATTATTATACTTTATATATTTTTTTCATATTTATTTTTTAGTCGTTGTTACTTATAAATTTATTTATTAACTGTTAATGTCACTCATGTTATTATTTTATTTAAAAAATATATATGATATGATGTTGCGATTCTCTCAGTCATAACAATTATATTTATACAATTTGTCATATTTTCTAAACATGTTATGTTTGATGAATATGTTTTTATAAATTTAATCGTATTTGTTTAATTATATCATATATTGTTTAATTATATCTTTTTTTGTGTTAAAATTAAAATTTACGTATTTTTGTGTTAAGTTTTGAGTTTTAAGTTTGGAAAATAATTTGTTTTATTTTTTTATACTAATATATAAATGGCTTCTGGTGCTTCATCGTTTGGGAAGTATCGCACTGAGAATTGCAAAAAAAACGATGATGATGGAAATGATAAGCAAGAAATAGGCGTTTTAAATTTAGTCAAAAGATCAGGCGAATGTAAAAGTGTCTTACGCACAAATAATAATATTAAAAAAAGAAATCCAAATCTCATCGTTAAAAAAGAAATTGAGCCTAAAACATTAGAGTGTGATGATAATTCGATCAATGATGAAAATGTTTTTTTAAATACAAAACAAGAAATAAAATTAACAGATCCTAAAAAGATTAAAGAATATTTTAAAGAGCCAACTAAGAAAAACACGGAATTTCAAATGGTGCAAATAAAAAACTTACAAAAGACTAAGTCGTTCCATGATTCTGCGATTGATTGCATTGACATAATTTATTATGGTACAAGCGTGAACAAATCATCGGACAAGTTGAATATGGACACACAAAATATTTATGATGGAAATATATGTCTCGCTACAGACACGTCTGATTTATTTATTTATTCAAAACAAAATGATAACTGGTCCACTCTTAATCATCAAGGTTCTTACCCTTACTATTTTCATGATGAAAAATTTAATAAAATTTATAAAATATTTCAAATTGGTAGCGTGTCACAAAATTATATAGGTAACGTTGGAGGATTGCTCATTGACGATTCAACTTGTAATCTTTATCAATTTACTCATAATTTAAAATGGATTATTAAATGCGAATTAAAAGGAAATACTGGACCAACTGGTCCAACTGGTAAAATGGGTCCCATCGGGATGACTGGCGAAAGTAACAAATTTTATTTCATTAACTTTGATTATAAAGGAAATACTGTCGCTAAATCATCTTCTAAAAGTAAGTTGAATAATAATAATATCGGATATTTATGTTTAGCAATCGACACCAGCGACTTGTTCATTTGGAATCAAAACAATGCTTGGGAATTGATGAACCCACAGCCAGATTTACCGTATAATTTTTTTAATATTGATTCAAAAATAATGTATTCTGTCACAGAATTAAATGAAACAGCTAATAAAATTATTTACAATAATTGTGATTTTATTTATGATTATTTAACCAGCGATATATATTCTTTTAATTCTAGTAATCATCAGTTCATATTTATTGGAAATATTAAAGGTGATGTTGGAAACACTGGGCAAATTGGGAACTCTGGAAGTATTGGTCCCACTGGTCCAACTGGGTCTGGAGGCAATGTTATAAAATGTGCATCTCTTAAATACAAAGGAATAACAACTGAAAATGTGTCTAATAAATTAATTGGAGAATTTGATTGTCAATTATGTTTGACGATCAATTCTTCAAACTTATACAAATGGAATGAAACAGGCAAAATATGGCAATTAATAATAACGCCTGAGGATGAATATTACTTCCACGATGTGAAAAATAAAAAAATATTTTTTGTTTTATCTAATACGAGCAATACTGAATTAATTTGTAATGACGATGACTTATTGTTAGATACATTTGATAATAAAAATTCTATAATATACAGATATGATTCTACACTTCAAACATTTGAGAAAATATATAATTTATCGGGGAGCACTGGACCAACTGGTGAAAAGGGAGAAAATGGACCAACTGGACATACTGGTCCAACTGGACATATTGGATTAATGGGACCAACTGGCCCTCAAGGAAAGCATGGTCCTACAGGAATTAAAGGATACACTGGGAACAATGGACAAGATGGAAATCGAATAAAATGTGTTGAAATGTCATATTACGGATTATCTGTCGTATCTTCGTTTAATAAAAATAATATTGATGGAAATTTTAATGGGCAATTGTGTTTAATAACATCCACAAGTGATTTGCTTGTTTGGAATGAAAATTTGAGCAATTGGATTTTTGTACAAAATGGTTCATCGTCGTTAAATTTACCTTATTTTTATTTTGATGATGATTTAGGTAAATTATTTTTCGTCGAAAATATTGGATTACCTGCGACCGAAGTGGTGTCAAATGAATCTGATTTATTATTGGATGTAAAAATGTGTGATTTATATAAATATTCTTATGGTGTTTATTTGTTTCAATGCAATTTATTAGGAAAACAAGGTGTCACTGGTCCCACTGGAATTAAAGGCGATGATGGGGAACAAGGGATTCAAGGGAAAATTGGATTTATTGGACCAACTGGATCAATTGGACCAACTGGATATTCTGGTGAAAAAGGTAATTTAGGATCACAAATAATTTGTGATTTAATTCACTTTTTTGGTAAAGTGAACAAAAAATCATCGGATAAAGCAAATATATCTGGAATGATTAATGGAGATTTGTGTTTGGCTCTTGATAATTCGGATTTGTTTATTTGGAATGGAAATGCTTGGGAAATAAAAAATCCTCAACCACTCTTGCCTTATAACTTTTATGATATTGTGAACGAGCAAATCTACACTGTTAATTCTTTAGGTGATCCTTCTGTATTATTATCCTGTTCAGTAAATGATGTTTTCATTAATAAAAGCAACTGTGATTTGTACAATTGTATTATTGATGGTCAAATAAATAAATTTAAATTTAAATGCAATCTTACAGGAAGTACTGGGTCAACTGGAAGCACTGGACCAACGGGGTACATTGGACCTATTGGTACAACTGGTCACACTGGACCCATAGGTAAAGGAATAACTGGACCAACTGGCTTAACTGGATCAATTGGACCAAGAGGAAATAGCATAAAATGTGTGGATATTATATTTCGTGGGATGGCCAAGCAATTTTCATCTGATTTTAATTTAAGTATACCATATGAATATTACTTGGCATTGGATACAGGTTACTTATTTGAATGGGATGGAGTAACGTGGCAATTAGTGTCAGAGCAAGACTTCAGTTTTTACTTTCTTGATCAAGGAAATAATTATTTATACCATAAAATTAATTTAGGAGAACCCGTCTTATTTGTGGAATATCAAAATAATGACCTAATATTAGATTGTTCAACTGATGATCTTTATGAAATTCGCGATTATGGATTAGTTTTTAAATGCAATTTAAAAGGGAAAAACGGAACTACTGGTTGGACTGGTCCAACTGGAATATCTGGACCAAGCGGAGATAAAGGTCAAACCGGATCTTCCATTTTATGTTTCGAATTTAATTATGTTGGATACGCTTCGATTAATTCATCTTCTAAAAATAATCTAAATTTTGGAGATATATGTTTGACCCTTAATAGTCCAGACATATATCAATGGAATGGATTAAATTGGCAATTATCATCATCGCAACCTAATGATGACTTCTATTATTTTGATTTTGTTAATCTTAAGTTGTATTTTATAGAGAAAACATCAAATCAAATAAATCAGCTTTACTTTAACGAAAACGACAACATTATTGATTGTGCAACATCTAATTTGTATCAATCAGTTTTAGGAAAATTAATCTTAAAATGTAATATTAAAGGAGACATTGGATATACCGGATACACTGGAAGCACTGGACCTACTGGACCCATTGGGCACACTGGTGTATCTATAAAAACTTTATCAATTTATTTAACAGGAAGCGCCACAACAAATTTGAGTTCTAAATCAACTGTTGGTTTGTCAAATGGAGAATTATGTTTAGTGACAACAAATTCAAATTTATACAAATGGAACGGAAATAATTGGGAATTAGTTGCAACACAACCAACTCCCACTTACTATTATATGGATGCTGACAATGTTTCTTTTTATCAAATTGATAGCATTGGACGACCATCTCATAAAATTATTTGTATCGACGATGATTTATTATTTGACATTGTATCATGCAATCTTTATAAGTCAAAAGAATCAAATTGGATCTATCAAGTTAATTTGAGAGGGCACACTGGCCCTACTGGACATATTGGTAATACTGGTCATACTGGACCAACTGGATTAAAAGGTGGAACTGGAACATCGATAACATGTATCTCAATAAATACTTATGGCTCATCTTTTCCCACTTCTTCAGATAAAATTAATAACCCTGGGAGTTATCTGGGAGAATTGTGTTTAGCTCTTGATACTGCTGATATGTTTATTTGGGACAACGGATGGTCATTCCATTCGCTTGGCAATCCTGATTATCATCATCACTTTGACACTATTAATAATAAAATATACTTTGTTAATCAATCCCTTCAAACAACTTCTGATCTAATATTGAATAATGGAGACTTTTTAATTGATGATAATTCTTGTTTTATGTATTCTTACAATTCAATTGATGGATTCAACTTGCATTGCAATCTTAAGGGGAACACTGGATCAACTGGACCAACTGGACAGACTGGTGTTACTGGTTACACTGGATACACTGGATACACCGGTCATACTGGCTCAACTGGACCAACTGGATCCACTGGAACTACTGGACCAACTGGAACGATAATTTCTTGTTTGAACATAAGATCAAAAGGTAAAACTTCCACAAATTCATCTAATAAATCAGATGGCACAATAGTTAATGAATTATGTTTGGCGTTGGATACCAGTGATTTATTTAGTTGGAATGGAGATAATTGGGTTTTATTAAATCCTCAACCAACTAACCCTTATTATCATTATGATATTGATAATAGCAAGTTATATCGAACTCATTTAACATCGTATCCTGCAAGTGCAATTTCTTCCGAAGAGTTCAATTATTTTATAGACTCCAATGATTCATCTCTCTACGAATTCAATTCTACGAATTCTACTTGGTTATTAAAATGTTATTTAAAGGGTGAAACTGGACCCACTGGTTACACAGGTTATACTGGACCAACTGGATTAACGGGCTATAAGGGAGACACCGGAACATCTATTGTATGTTTAGAAATTGATAATATTGGATACTCTTCGACGTCATCAGTTAATCTTGGATTATTAAGTCCAAATTTAAATGATCTTGTGTTGACAACTGATAATAGCGATTTATTTATTTGGAATGGTAATAATTGGGTTTTATTGAGCCCACAACCAAATATGCCATATTATTATTTTGACAATGTTAATTACGAGCTTTACCTCGTAGACTCACCGTCTTCTCAAAGTTTAGAAGTAAGCTTAAATCATAATGACATTTTAATCGATTCTGTTAGATCACATATGTATGAATTTAATGGAACAATATATGTGTTTAAATGCGATTTAAAAGGAAACACTGGCCCTACCGGATCTGTAGGCCAGACTGGACACATTGGTGAAAAAGGAAGTACTGGTGATGTTGGACCCACCGGAAATATTATTAAATGTTTATCCATATCCAATGATGGGACAACTGTTCCTGATTCATCATCAAAAGGTTCAGGATCATTCACGGGTGAATTGTGTTTAGCGTTAGATACAAGCGATTTATTCAAATGGAATGGTTCAAGTTGGATTTATGTAAATCCTCAACCGAATACTCCATGTTATTATTATGACAACAATAATAACAAAATTTATCTAATAGAGTCACTTGGAGATCCGGCAATAGAAATAATTTGCAGAAGCGGTGACTTAGTGTTTGATGTCAATTCAAATAATCTGTATGAATATGATAATATGTTTAATATTAAATCAAAATTAAAAGGTGAAACCGGACCAACTGGAACCACTGGATACACTGGCCACACTGGCGTTACTGGACCGACTGGAACAGCCATCGATTGTATATCGATTAACAATAAAGGATATTCAGTGGATACGTCTTCTGGTAAAACTTCATTGTCACCATCAATTGGAGAATTGTGTTTAGCCAAAGACACTAGTGATCTGTTTCAATGGAATGGAAGCAATTGGATTAGTTTAAGTCCTCAACCAACTTCTCCTTATTATTATTTAGACATATATGCTAATAACATATTTTACATTCCCTCAAATGGATCTTCTTCAATATTGCTAAGTTACGGAATTGGTGATCTTTTAATTGACTCTAACACTTGTAAAATGTATGAAGAAACGAGCATTAGTTTATGGATTGAAAAATGTGATTTAAAAGGAAACACCGGACAAACTGGACACACTGGATACACTGGATATACTGGATCGACTGGGCCAACTGGGACTTTAATCGGATGTATTAAAATAAATAAAGATGGATTGGTTGCCGAACAATCATCTGACAAAGCATCATTGTCCGGGAGTTTCATTGGACAATATTGCTTATCTTTAGATACAAGTGATATTCACATTTGGAACGGTTATAATTGGGAACTATTGAGCCCACAATTAATTAATCCATTTTATTATTTTGACTCAGTGAATAATAAAATTTATTTAGCTGAAAATTTAGGATCACCGTCTCAAGAAATTATATTTGGAATTGGAGATTTAATTATTGATGCCAATGACTGTGGACTTTATGAATATACTTCGTCTTCCACTTGGGATAAAAAATGTGATTTGAAAGGGGAAACTGGATCAACTGGACCAACTGGACAAACTGGACAAACTGGACCAACTGGTGAAAAAGGAGATACTGGTACTTTAATTAAATGTGTTCAAATTATTTTTTCAGGAAAAACAGTTGAGTTATCATCCGACAAAAATGGATCTGTAGGCCAGACTGGTTCTAATAACGATTTTTGCTTATCATTAGATACAAGCGACTTATCCGTTTACAATGGTAGCACGTGGGAATTTGTAAGTCCACAACCATCATTTTATTATCATTATTATGACACTATTAATAATAAAATATATTATGTCCATACGTTAGGGTCTAATGCTGATGAATTAATTTGCAAAATCAACGATTTAGCTATTGATGATAATCATTGTATTATGTATTCTTATTCTGATTTGGGAACTTGGGAAGTTAAATGCAAATTAAAAGGTGATACTGGTCCTACCGGAGAGAAAGGAGATACAGGTGAAACTGGAGCAATTGGAGAAACTGGTTCCACTGGGGAAACTGGAGCACTTATTCACTGTGTAAACATTGAGTTAACTGGTGGAATCATCAACACCTCTTCGGAATTATCATCCATTTCTGGAACATTTAAAGGTGAAAAATATTTAGCGATTGATACAAGTGATGTGTTTTCTTGGGATTCTAACAATTGGGTTGTCGTTAGTCCAAGTTTACCAGTTCCGTTTTACTTTATGAATGAAAACAATGGAGATATATATTTTATTTCACAATATTCACACCCTTCGATAATTTATATTGCTAGACTTGGAGATTTCTTCATCGATTCTGTAAATTGTGAATTATTTTATTATGATGGTAATGATTGGAATTTTAAGTGTTCTATGAAAGGGGACACTGGTACGACTGGATACACTGGACCAACTGGACAAACTGGACCAACTGGGCAAACTGGAACGATTATTAAATATTTAGAAACTGTATTTTATGGAGGAACTGTTGGAACATCTTCTGATAAAACTGGATTTAACGGACAATTATTATGTTTAACAAGAGATAATGGCGAATTATTTGAATGGTCCGATACATTGACCGCATGGTTCATAAGAACACCAAATCCGCAATTTCCATATTATTTTTTCGACGTGAATTCAAATAAAGTATATGTTACCAATTCAAATTCTATCCAAGAATTAATATGCAGAGATAATGATTTAATTTATGATTCAAATCATGGAATTATTTATATTTATCAAAATGGAGAATTAAAAAATCCTTCAAATTTGATGGGGTCTACTGGATCCACCGGCCCTACTGGAGATAAAGGAGATACTGGTTTAACTGGAACAACTGGTCCTACTGGTAATACTATTATATGTGGAGATATTAAGGCTAATGGACTGGTGATGAATTTTTCATCAGACAAAACATTTTTCACTGGTGATTTTATTGGACAATTTTGCCTTGCATTAGACACCAGTGATTTATATGAATGGGATGGAAATAATTGGGGGTTAGTTTCACCTCAACCTTCTGTTGTTTATTATTTTAATAATTCGTCAAATGGAAAAATATATAAGATAACTAATCTTGGTAGTCGAGCACTCGAATTTATAAAAGAAAATGGGGATTTATTTATGGATTCTACAACCTGTTCCCTTTATTGCTACAACATTAACACTGGAACTTGGGAATTAGTGTGTATTTTAAAAGGGGAATCTGGACCTACTGGACAAACTGGTTCTGCTGGACAAACTGGAGCAACTGGGCAAACTGGAGTTACTGGAACTGTGATAGAATGTATGAAAATTGATTATGATGGAAAAACAGTCCAAAATTCTGGGTCAATTTCCGGAACAACTGGAACAATAATTGGTGAATATTTGCTTGATTTAGACACGAGTAATCTATACACATGGGATGGATCATCTTGGGAAATATTATCATTTTCATATTTTAATTATTTAGATAATGTTAATGATGATGTTTACATAGTTACTGCACAACCTCAACCTTCTCAACAATTTATATTGAGAGATCAAGATATGTTTATTGATGAAAACGGTTGCTCATTATATATCCAATTGAATGGGAAATGGAAAATTAAATGTGAACTAAAAGGAAATACCGGAGAAACAGGATACACTGGACCAACTGGAACAACCGGTGCAACTGGACCAACTGGAGGAACCATAGATTGCTACGAATTTTTATTTAAAGGGACAACTACCAATATTTCATCAAACATTGGGACTAAAACTGGAAATTACGTTGGTGAAAATTGTTTGGCACTTGATACTTCTGATTTATTTGTTTGGACTGGAACAAGCTGGTCATTTGTTAATCCTCAGCCTTCTCCTAATTATTATTTTTACGATAATGTAGAATTCGATTTGTACAGAGTTCAAGGGGCTGGATTTCCCCCTGTATTGATAACAGGTAATGATGGTAATATCATTCTTGATTCAAGTCAATCCAACTTGTATGTGTTTGAATCTGGGAACCTTGTTTTGAAATGTCAATTGAAAGGCGAAACTGGACCAACTGGTTACACTGGGACCACTGGCCCTACTGGATATACTGGGCCCACCGGCACTTTGATTAAATGTGGTGATATTTCATTTTACGGGAGAACCGTTGCAACTGGAGCAGATAAAACTTTAGTCATCGGAACATTTATAGGTGAATTATGTTGGTCAATCGATGATTCTGTTTTGTCATCTTGGAATGGAAGCTCATGGGTTATATTAAGTCCGCAACCACAATTCCCTTATTATTTATTTGATGACTTTGAATCAAAAATTTATCAAGCGAATAATGTTCCATCCTCTTTAGATGAAATATCATGTGGAATTAATGATTTATTTATTGATACGCTAACTTCTATTATGTACATATATCAATCAAACGATACATGGAATAATAAATTATATTTGAAAGGGGAAACTGGATCAACTGGATTCACTGGACCCACTGGCGATATTGGATCCGTAGGCCGGACTGGTCCAACTGGAACATTAATAAAATGCTTGATCATCACATCTTATGGTTCAACAACTCAAAATTCAGCTTCAAAATCCTTAACTGGCAATAATTTGGGAGATTTATGTTTGGCTTTGGATACGAGTGATTTGTTCATTTGGGATGGTGCAACTTGGTCATTAGTCATACCTCAATCTACTCCAATTTATTATTATTACGATACGTCGACTAATAAAATATGGGAAATAATAACTTACGGTTCACCACCACTTGAATATTTGTGCTCAGATGGTGATTTTATACTTGAAAAATTAACAAGTGTTATGTATGTTCAAGAAGTGGGAGCGTCTGGATCTCAATGGAATGAAAAATTTTTTTTAAAAGGTGAAACTGGTCCAACTGGTTTGACTGGTCCTACCGGATTAATTGGACAAACTGGGCCTACTGGATCAACCGGAGATACTGGACCCACTGGAAATACTATAACTTGTATTTCGATTGTTTACAGTGGAGTTAGTTTTGATAATTCTGCTTCTAAGGATCCAGGTAGTTCTGTGGGTCTTAAATGTTTAGCCAGAGATACGTCAGACACGTACGAATGGGATGGTGCAAATTGGGTTTTGATTAGACCTCCTCCAAATGATCCATATTATTACATCGATACAACTGATATGTTAATTTATTATTGCGAACCTCCAAATTCTGCTGTTTTGTATGTGGGAAACAATGGGGATTTACTAGTGGATGAACCGGCGTGTGGTATTTATTGTTATACAGAAGGTAATTTTGGCCCAATTGGACCCACTGGGATTGATAGTTTTTGGAGGATTATATGTCCATCATTAAAAGGATCAACTGGAAACACTGGCCCTACTGGGCCCAGTGGATTTACAGGACCAACTGGAACAACTGGGCCAACTGGACCTATATCAACGTTCACTTTTAACATAGAAGTTGCAGATAATCCTACTGGTTCTGCATCATCTGCTCCGATAACTGTTAATAATGGTGATACTGTTAGATTTTGGAGTAACAATATGGACATTTCACTTGCATCTGGAAGTGTTTTAGTTGGTATAATAGACCCTACTAGGTCTTTGTCTGGTAATCAACGTTATGATTTATCCTCTTCTTCTCAACCTCTTGGGTTGAATAATGATAACATATTTATTATGGAAGTTTCAGAATCAGGCGTTTGCAATGATGGATTATTTCCTTTCGTAGATAAAGATAGAGCTGTTTCTGTCATCAACAACGATTTAATTAACAATCAAGATGGTAAAATAGTTGAAGGATTTGGAAATGCGAGCGAAGTGCACATTCATTCCGGATTTGGAAATTATGAAATAAGTCCAATTAAAGTTGATTTAAATGAAATAAATGATAAATTTGGATGTGTAGTTTCAAGAAATTACACCAATGAAAATGGATTATATAATTTTGAAATGTGGGTTATTTGGTGGAATAATTCATATAACATTGAACCAATTAAAAGCAACGTTATTATTTTGGAAGATCAAAATGTTCCATGGAAAATTAAAACGAATACTCTAGATGACAATTTTATCATATATTGTTCGGAAAATACAACCATAAATGTTAAATCATGCGGTTTAAGTTGGGAATATGGAGTTAAAATTAATATTAATGAAAGATTAATTTTGTCAGGTTTAAGTGATCATTTGATCGTTTCAAATGTTCCAAATACAAACGAATGTATTTTTTCTTCGAATGAAAAAAACATTGTGAAAATAATTAAAATTAGAACTAATAAATTGGAGACGTTATCAACTTATGAGCATCAGTTTGTTAACGAAATTGACAAAATTAATGATGTTGTTATTTTAGGAGCACAAAAAATAAGTGAACCTGGAATAATGTCAATGTTTATCGAAATGAAAGGGGAAATCAAAGTGATCACTTACGAAATAAATTTTAATGATTCTGTAAATATTAAAACGTATGATGGAGACGAATATTATCCAAAAACAGGAAATAATTTATTCGCGTCTTCTCCTAAAAGATTAGATGATCGAAATATTATTTTCGCCATAAAGAATAAAAATAAAATATTACCTAAATTCGGACTGTTGAGTTACAATAATAATAAAATTAATAGTACATCTACCACGGATATTAAACTAATTCCAAATTTAAAAATTGATTCTAATAAAAGCAATTTTAAATATGTTGAACTAGATTCAATAATGTTTAATTTGGGTTCATTGTCAAAAGACAACGATAATGAGTATGATCTATCATTAATATTAAATAATGTTGATGACGCGAGCAAAAAAATATATTATGGTAAACTCGTATTTAATAAAAATGACTTATCCATGTCAATAATTGATATTAAAAGTAAAAACTCGTTGTGTATTGACACGAGCAAGGAAGATAAAATAAATATTAGGGACGATAAATTAAATTATTTGTCCAATGATTTCGGATTGCATTTAATTACAAGAAAGATTAAAGATGCCGATGAAGATTATTGTGATATATCTGTTTGTGGATATTCTAATGTTAAACTCGGAAGCAGTAGAAAATCACTATACTATGTGTTAAGGGGAACGTATCCGATTGGGTTGTCCTTGAATTCGGGATATCCAAATGAAAATGTAAATGTTACGGTGTTTGGAAATCATGTAAGTGATGAATTACATTCTTTGTCATCTCCAATATTTGCCCATGCAGACGGAAAAATCGACACTTCAAATGTCCCTAAATATTTTGGAGATACCCCTGTATGTTTAGGAATTGTTGACAATTTGGATAACAGCATTTTATACATAAAATAAAATTATTAAAATATGTTAAATAAAACTATTAAATCGCATTTAGACATAACATGCTTGCCATTTTAGTGGGTCATCATCGTTTAAAAATATTAAAATATTGGATATTAATATATGTGTTAGCTGATATAAAAAACTCCACATGGTGTTATACATATGAGGACCGTTAACGTTAATGATTTATCAGAATGCACATACCGTACTTGTGAAAAGAGCAACATATTGATAAAAGTTAATTTAAAAGTGAAAATTAAGATGTGTGAAAAATGCAATAATTTTATTGATCCAGCACCATTTATTAATTTTGTTAATATATATGTTAAAAATACAGGTTAAAACGATTTTTGGAAAAATCACAATATCGAGTGCGAACGTTGCAAAATTAAATTATACGATGATTTTTTACGAAATAACATCGTCCTATAACCAACGACAAATATTATGCAATGTGTGGTATAAATGAGGATAATAAAAAATGATAATAAATATGAAAAACCAAAAATCACCAACAGATTATTTCCAATTTTAAAGAAAAAAATAATAATAATATTTTCCTAATTAACTAAAATTAAAAATGTCAATTTAACAATAAAAAAAGTTAAAATCAAATATTTATTTATTCATTTTGTTTATTTTCTAAGTAACTTTTTTTAACATACATTCCATCGCTATATTTATTTGAATTATACAAATAAATTAATTTATCTTCTTCGACAATTTTTGACTTGAACCAACCCAATGTATTAAAAGCCACACAATTTGGAATTGATTCGGACAACATTAGCATTTCTTCTAATTTTAACCCATATTTAGCATCCATTAAATCCCCTCCACTTGAATCCATATTGCTGTATAATACATATTTATCTAACAGTTTACTTTTTGGAATTTTCTTTTCGTACTCAATATTATTGAATTCTAAATTTCCATTATTGATTACATATACATTATTAAATACTGATATGTTAAAAACATCCTTAATATTTTTTACTCCATTTTTTTGATAGTGAGATAATAATTTACTCTTTCCACTTTTGGACAATACAAAAAATTTAGGATATAAACATTCGTTTCCATTTTGCATTAACAATTTTTTGGCTAATTGATAATTTTTTTGAATTTCATTTTCGTCAGTCATTTGATGGTTAATTATGTGATTAGTTTCGTTTTCTCCTAAAACAGTATCTATTTCTTCAATTTTATCTTCAAATAAATTTAGTTTATTGATTTCACTTCCATCACAGCATTCACTGTCGGTATTTAAAATGATCGCATCGTATTCATTTTTTTTTATAAAATTAAATAAATTTTCTGTGAATATTTTCAGTTTATCATCATTTTGGCATTTAAATTGCTTATTTATGTTCATAAATGCACAATTATCGCTATTGTTTGAGCTTAAAATTTCAACAATTGTTGACACATTGTTTACAATGTCTCTGTCATAATTAAATTCGTTATTCATGTACATATTTTTTTCATTATTTGATAATTGCGTTACTTTATTTAAAGAATATCTTTTATAAAATGGAAGATTGTCTTTTATGCTGTCTTTAAATTTTTTAAACGCATTTAAATTTTCTATTTCATCAATATCACACAAAATGTTCATAGACAATTCTTTATTATCCATCGAAAATTGAGGTGTTCCGTTTAATGAATATGAATTTGCCTCATTTTTTTCCCAAGTTTTCTTCCCAATATGAATGCAGCAAAAATCATCATAAAATGCTGTTTTATATCCTCTTGCTGTGTATTCTTTCGCATATTCTATTTCAAAATGACTCGTATTATAATATCTTCCAATTTCATTCAACACTTTTACTTTTATTAAAGACGGTCTGAATGAATAATGTGGCCAATAACATTGTTGTCTGGGCATATTTCTAATATAATTGTTATATTCGCGACTACCTGGAGGATAATGTATATGCTCAAAATATCTAATAGTTTTATTTTGATGGTTTATTTTTTTTAATTCATCTCCGTCTAATGGTCTAAATGTTGTTGGCTCTTCCGCGTATTTTTTATTAAACAGTAATTGTCCATAACTCTCATTATTTTCTAATATTATTTTTGCATTGTGTATATATTTTCTAACATTGACAAAATGAAAATCATCTTCTAGGTGCAATAAATATTTCGCATTTTTATTAATGGCATAATCTCTTATAATGTTCATACTGATTGAATGTCCTTTTTCTTTTTCATCCTTGAATATAAAATTAAAAAATGGATATTGTTCTTTCATTTTTTCTTTATCTTCATTGGACGAATTATCATCAACGCAAATAAAATCATCTATTTCCAAAATATCTTCACAGCAATTTATAAATGAGTTCATCGTTTTTGAAAACAAATCATATCTTTTACAAGTGGTTATTGATAGAATTATTTTTGTATCATTTATTTTTTTTAATTTTTTTACCATATTCTCTATTTTTATCAAAGGATAACTTAGAATTCCATTTTCATTTTCGTCATCTTTTATTTTATTTACACATTGATCCCTAATTTTTTCAACTTCTAAGCGCATTTTATCGTCTACATTATCATTTAATAAAATTTTCTTTGATAAATTAATAATTGTGTTATTATCTCCTAATTTATCATAATACAAAATATTCAAATAGTTATATATATCGTTGTCTCTCGGATTAATTGTCTTATTTTTTTTTTTCTTATTGTTTACATGGTTCAATTCTTTTTCCAATTCTTTTGAAACAAATTTTAAATTACCATCATCAATATTTTTTTTAATCATTTCATAAAAAGTTTCAATAGTTTCTATATCTTTATGAACATTTAAATACAATTCTCTGGATTCTGGATGATGATCGAAATATTTATAACTAATATTTTCTTTTTTTAGTTTGACATTTATAACTTCATTGTTATCATACACTTCTGCATTATACGTATTTTTTATTTTATCGCTGAGTTCAAAATCGTTATCATAGTCGAATAAGCATATTTTATTTTCACTTATACCATATTCAGACATCAACTCATTTTTTACTTTTTCATTTTTAGCCAAAAGTAATTTTATTTTTTTTAAAAAAGAATTTAACTTTACATTATTTTTTATTTCAACATGGGAATAATCTCCCACATAATATTTAAAATTAGAGTCTTTCATATATAATTTCAAATCGTTATTTTTTGGAGAATTGCGAATCAACATATTAATATTATCAAATAATATCGTAAAATCATAAGTTTTCCCTTTTGTGTGTTTTGTTCCATAATAATTTATTTTTTTATTTTTTTCATTTTTATCTATTAATTTTACAAAATCAGCGCGATCTCCCACAACATGAACTTTAAATATGTTGGCTAAACTTAAAATCATTCTACTAAAACTGTTATAATCTTCTGGTATTACCTGTCCAAGGAAGATACATAAATTTTTTTTTGATATATCTTTCAATTTATCTTCACAAAATGAAACACTTCGCTTAATATTGTTGATTTCATGTTTGTCTAAGTTTTTATTTTCTAATAATTTCGAGAATATCCCATAAGCTTCTTCATATTTTCCCATATAATATGCACTTAAACCTAAATTTAAGTGTATTTTTAAATCATATACATCTTTTTCTATAAATAATAATAAATTATTTGGAAATGGAATTGTGCATCCTAATTTTGCAAATTTATATGCTTTGTCATAATCCTTAATGGACAAATAATGCGACGATATCCTATTTAGTGGTTCTGCTCTTTTCATATTTATATTTCTCATCTCATCGTAACATCTCATATATGCTTCTTCTGTTTTCTCCCATTGAATTCTCATCTGTTCTTTTCCTGTTCCAATCCGATACAGAGAATAATAAATTTCTTCAGGCCACCCACCCATATGAACTCTTTCTTCGTAACATTCTATTCCTTTTTTTATATTTCCTGAATCATAATAACTTTGCGCTAAATAAAACATGTATCTTTCATTTGATATTTCATCTATTAATCCTCTTTCAAACATTTTCGCATCTCTTTCATATTTCTTTGAATTTAAATTTCTAGCTCCGAGTCTTCTCGAATTTATAAAATAGTCACCCTCAATCGGAACTTTTCGATATCCAGGCTTTTTTGTATCTGGATATTCATGGACTAATCCTACGTATTTCCATTGATATTCTTTTTCAGAGTAATTTTTAAAAATTTGCATCCTTTTATAAGTAAATTTATCACCATAAGTTAACATATAACCATCCGCATCCATTTTTTCTGGTAATTTTAAATTTCCCACAACCAAATCATCGGCATCAATCACCCACATATATTCTGATTTCCCAGATGCGTGTTTAAATGCCAATGTTCTATTGAATCCAAAATCTCTCCATCTGTCTCTATATATTTCTCCTTTTATTCCTTTCTCATTAAAATAATTTTTTATTATCTCAATTGTATTATCCGATGATCCAGTGTCACTTATCACATAATAATCTATATAATTTGTCATTTTTTCTAATGTTTCTTTAATAATATGTGACTCATTTTTGACAATCATGACCAAAGCCATTTTGGGAATTGATAATTTTTCCATATTTATTTTTCCTTTTTATTATGGATTTCAGTTAAATTATACTTTCCTTGACACACAAATTAATTAATTATGAGTTTACTAATTTATTATACAGTAAATTTATAATGTTAAGTTAAACTTATCTTTACTTTTATGATTATAACTTTTAAATTTAAATTTAAATTTTTCTTATTTTTATGTTTTGATATTATATAACTTCGATAATCAAATGGAAGATATAGACCATATTGTTAAACTTATTGCTGATAATAAATTTTACATGAAAGATTTAAAAAATAAAAGTAATGAGTCCAAAGTTAAAAGATTACGATATGATAATAAAATTACCCGCCCGCAAAGTGAGATATGTCATTCTCTTAAAAAAAATGTTTCAGATTTTATGTGCAATAATATTCTCAGGACGACTTTTGAATCTTATGAATTTACAAAATCTATTTATGAATCATTTTCTGAAGCGGTTGATAAGTATGCTAAGATTATGATGATTAATCGAAAATCCATTTCATTTTTATTTTGCGGAGGGAACATTCTTAGATTAGTCCACTCTGATAGACTTAAATATTTAAATTTTAAATCGCTAAATGTGCTGAATGAATATTTTTACCCATGTTTTAAAAAAAGTGACGCTTATTTTTCATTGTTCATCGATCCAAGTACTCCTTCTTTCGACATTGTTTATCAAGATATGATCAGTTTAATATATCTTATTATGAACAGACATCGAAATATTGTATCCAGTAACATGCCAAAATATTTCTCATTTTACACTCTCAATGATGAACAGAGGAAAAATTTATTAAAAAAAATGCTAAACGAAAATGATGACATTGAACACGTTCAAATTGGAAATGATTATTATTCTGAAAATAAAATTGACCCTTTTGAATATGTTACTGATTATGACGAAATCATTTTTAACAAAAAAAGTAAAAATAAAAAAACTCATGAGTCATCTTACTTAACTCCCCCTAAAAATGAAACTATGACCAATGATGATTCATTGTTACAAATTACTTTGGTAGAAAATATACATGATAAATTAAATGTCGCGCGGCCGAAAAAAATAATTGATTTTAACTTGTGCAAATTAAAAATGTCAATATGCATCAAATTTAAAAATATGGATGATGTTGTTTACGTTGACGGCGACCTAGTTAACGTTGTTATTCCCAAACGAGAAGATTGGTCTTTGATAAAATATTTTGAAAATGAAGGGAAAAGTCACTCTAAATTTAAAATTAGAGAAATGAATAACTTTGAATTTGAAGGTTTATCGTTAGGATATGTTATCGATGACTTAGAAAATAATTTATTTTCTAAATTATTATGGGATGATTGTAATTACGCTAAAAAAGTTAAACAACTTATGTACTTGCACTTTTTATTTTTAATGAATAATTCAATGTCCCAAGTAGGAGTTAAAATATTATATATTGAAATGATTAAAAATGTCATCATATCTTATAAAAAGTATATAAAAGATGAAAATATTAACATGTCAAGGAACATCGTTCAAAGTCAATTAACCAAAATGGATGGTCCTAAAAATAATAAAAGGGTGTTTCCGTTTAAATGTTTTGTTCAAAATTTATTGGATACTTTAGATGTATATGATTTATATTCGACTAACAATATGAAAATTTTCGTTGAGTATTTAGAGTTAATAATTGAATGCATGGATGTTATGGATAACTCTTTGAGAGAAAACCAGGAATTTATTGATGATTCTAATTATAATAAAAATATTGTTTATTGAAATATTTTTTTGAGAATATTATATAAGTGAGTGATAATGAATTTAAACGATAAATTGACAAAATACGTAGATTTAATCGTAAATGACAATTTCGACGTAAAATCACTCAGACTAAATGATCAAAAAGAAACATATAAAAGAACAGCTTCATTTATAGAGCCCAGAAGAGAATT
>Ga0307982_1001195_pt1 | contig 21008 bp, 10 predicted proteins | sample OrgLakmetagen989_FD_201847 | JGI IMG/M metagenome (GOLD analysis project Ga0307982, IMG submission 201847) | Saline water microbial communities from Organic Lake, Antarctica - #989 | ecosystem: Environmental > Aquatic > Non-marine Saline and Alkaline > Saline | place: Antarctica: Organic Lake... | reverse complement strand
CCGGTGCAGCGAATTTCTTTCTTGTCTTTGTGGTCGTCTCTCCAGGCTTTGCACAGCGCTGCAAATGCTGTTTTGGCAGGAAACATCGCGCCGGCCTTGCACTGGTGCGCCCAGCGCGCCTCGCGTTGCCGCCGGCTGGAAACCGATATAACCTTCGCTTTGCGACAGTTTGAGTTTCTTCAGCTTGTGAAACGCGGCAACCGAGACGCCGCGCTGCGTTTCGCCACGGAGCACTTCAGCGCCCACGCCCAGCCAAGAGGGACGGGGGAACGGGGGTCGCGCCCCCCCCCTCCTCCTTCAAGCCCACCCCACGTGTACAACCCGCATCCAGGGCAGATACCACCACCACCATCCTCAACTCCTGCCCAAGTGGCGCTGCTGATGAGTGTTCTTGTATTCCCCGACCCCCCCCGCTGCGGCGTTCCGCACATACAGGCGCTCTTTTGCCCCTCCTCCAAGGCCACCCTGCACAAGCAATTCATGGCAGCTGCGCTGACTGTGTTAGATCTACCCCCGCAGTCCCCCCTTCTTGGGGCAACAGCCGCCGGCGTGGCCACTCTCAAAACCAGCCTGTGCACCCTCCCCCCGCTGCATGGCCACACAGCTCCACGCACTCCTGGTGGCGGTCAGGCCCCCCTTCAACCCCCCTCGGATGCCCATCTTTTGCACGCACCCCCCCCCCCTGCCCCCCGTGGCAGAGGAGAAGGGGGGGGCAGTGCGACAGGCGGTTCAGGCCTGGAAGATGTTTCCCGAGGGGGGTGCAGGGAGGGTGCCGCTCTCCCAACCCCCCCGCAGTGCCCTGTGTGTGCTGAAGGGGGGTCCTTATTCAGGCGCATGGCAGCCTGGGTGCCCAGCATCAAGCAAGGCAGCAGCCGCCTGCGCTGCTCTGTTTCAGGGGCGTCGCTGGGTGAAGATAACCCCCCCTACGCTGTCTTGGCTGAGGAGGGGGGGCCGCAACATGCAGTACTAGTCGGTCAACACACACTCACTGCTCAAGTGCGCAGTCGTCACCGCCGAGTTTACCTCTAGGCTTTCCCGCATGAAGACTGTGCCAAACAGCATAATGTACGAAATATCACTTGACCAGCACACAGCGGCATGTTACTCCAGTGGTGTGCAAGATAGCTGCAGGCCTGTCGTCGCAATTGCATTAAAGTACACACGGCACACATGCCCCGGGAGCAGGGCTTAGAGCGCTCACACGCCACGCAAGCGCTGCCCCGGGGCACACACAAGGGGAGCACACGCCACACAAGCAAGCGTGCAGCTACCGGTTCACATCTCCCCCCTTAGAAGTCCTCGTCCACGCAGAACACCTTGTCTGCAGATTTGCCCTCACCCCCCACGCCAGCCTTGGCATACTCGCCCACACGCTTTTCGAAGAAGTTTGTCTTGCCCTCCACGGAGATCATCTCCATCCAGTTGAAGGGGTTCTTGGCGTGGTACTTCTTGGGGCAGCGCAGGGCAACCAACAAGCGGTCGGCCACAAACTCAATGTACTGCTGCATGAGTGTACTGTTCATGCCAATCAGCTCCACGGGCAGCGCCTCTGTGACGAACTCCTTTTCCACCTCCACAGCCTCGGCAATGATGGCAGTGACCTGCTCCACGGGCAGCTTGTTCTCCAGGGTGTTGTACAGCAGGCAGGCAAAGTCGCAGTGCAGGCCCTCGTCCCGAGAAATGAGCTCGTTGGAGAAGCTTAACCCAGGCATGAGAGAACGCTTCTTCAACCAGAAAATGGCACAGAAGGAGCCACTGAAGAAGATGCCCTCCACGGCGGCAAAGGCGACGATGCGCTCCGCAAAAGACGACACGGAGGCGTCCGTCCAGCGCAGGGCCCACTCGGCCTTCTTCATGACGGCAGGCACAGTTGTCATTGCGTTGAACAGGCCAAGCTTTTCCTCAGTGTCTTTCACGTAGGTGTCGATGAGCAGAGAGTACACCTCGGAGTGGATATTCTCAATGGCAATTTGAAAGCCGTAGAAGCACCGTGCCTCGGGAATTTGCACCTCATTGGCGAAGTTCTGGGCAAGGTTCTCGTTCACGATCCCATCAGAAGCAGCAAAAAAAGCCAACACATGCTTCAAGAAATGACGTTCATCATCAGACAGCTTTTGGAAGTCCTGCGAACAGTTTTGTTGATGCAATGCCAACATAATTCAAAAAAGAAATGGCGACGCAAATGCTGCACAATAGTGACAACGCCAAAACAAAGCAGACACCAAGTCCTGCAGCAAACAGTACACAGAACACATAATCACAGCCGCATTTCATCTTAAAATAATCGAGAGATAGAGAGGCAGTCGGAAGTCTTGGCCGAGCGGACAAAAACAACGACGCACGCCCTCAGCACATGCTGCCGTTGGAAACTGGATGGCACGAGAAACACGCTATTAGGCAACCCACCTTCAAGTCGTGTGCCAAATCAAGCTCTTCGGCTGTCCAAAAGCATGCCTCAGCCTTCTTGTACATGCCCCAGATCTGCAATGGAAAAAACGTGCGCCGTTGTGCACGCGCTGCATTTGAAAGCTGAGAGACAATCTGCCAGTTTTACCAAACGAGAGCAAGCGCCATGACAACTCACATCATGATGCTTGATAGGGAACAGTACAAATCGCTGATCATTGGGGGTAAGCAGAGGCTCTGGGGAAAGCTCGCCGGAGAGTTCTTTCAGCTGCAAAAGGGCGTGCGGAAATTGAACTACCGCAAAGGCCAGAGGGACACAGTCAATTATGCAGAAGAGCGACATACCTTGAACTCTGAAGGCTCCAGCTTAGCCGCAAACTCAACAGGAGCTGAGTGGGGGGTTATTTCAGTGGAAGACGCCATGGTGGAAATGCCTGTGGGAATGATTTGAATGTCAACGGCAAAAAAAAAATCACATACGTCAGCTTGTCATTCTAATGCAGGGGTAACTCACGTGATGAACAGTCAGACGAGCAGAATGTGTACTTCACACAAAATACTGCTTGTTTGGGTTGTCTCTCAGGTAGTTATTTGTTCAATTTGTCTGTCTGAAAACTAAACTTGCAAGCGAGCGATCGAAAAAGTTCTCTCCCCCCTTGCACGGGGGTTGCCAGCACAGCCCATGCTACAGAGCCCACGCTGACAAGCGAAAATGCACAAGACGTGATTACAGGTTGCTATGCAGTGTTTCTATTGTTACAGTCCTTGCAGCGTGGCGATACATTTGTGAATGCATTACAGCGCCTATCAGGTGGGAGTTTCCAGCTCTGCCAGAAGCCATGCCCGGCACGCCACGCGAGTGCTGCACTGAGCAAGCACCCAGAAGAATAACGCACTGGAGACAGTATGTGTCCTGCAGGCAGGCTGAGGTGGCTTTGCAGTTACTCCTTCTTGGCCTTGCCGACGGACACGACCTTGGTGGGTGGGTAAGCAATCATCAGAGCTGCGAATTCAAAAATGCGTCCAAGCAAGGCACTGTGGCAGCAATATTTGCAAGTTGCACTTACAGGCACCAAACATGCACACGTTCTTCATGAAATGGATCATCTGGCTCTTGTCCATGTTGCCATCAGCTGTACACGTGCCAGTGCGATGAAAAGCCGTTGCCAAATGTACCAATTACTTTACTCACCTCCAACAGGCCAGTGCATGACAGGTGTCACAGCTGCGAGGAACATTGCAATCATGAGACCTCCGCACCAGTTTCCGCCTCCAAGGATGGCCAGGCCACCTGCACAGAAACGCAACGGAGTGACGGAGCAGTTTGTCTCAACACGCCAAACAGGCGAAGCGTACCAGCAGCCTCCAGGAATGCTCCGAAACCAACCATGTAGGGCAAATGCTCAGCAGCGATTTCAAGACCGTGCCAGTTGCCTGCAGCGGCATGCTGCAACAAAAAGGTGGTGCATTGCTCACGTCGGGTGACAGGCCACCCGGCTGGTAATGCCGCAGTCACTCACACCAACAGTGGCCTCAAAGTCAGTGTACTTGTTGAAGGCTGACATGATGAACAGTGCAGCAAAGGCGATGCGCCCAATCAAATTGAACAAATGTGCCATGGTGATTGAGTGAGAAGAGTAAATTCTGCAAGAAACTTCAGCTGATTGTGAAAGTGAACTAAATTGCAAAGCTGCCAGTGAGATGCACTCACCAACAACTATGTAGAGCAAGCAGAGACAACAATTTTCGATTTGCGAGCCTTTGCGTAAACTGGCGGACTGCAGCTTGTGACTGGCAAAACTGCACACGCCAGCCTCAACATGGAGCAGGGGGGTCGAACGATGCATACATCACGCTGCGCGGCCGCTGGGCTGCTCACGGCGCCTGGGTCCCCATGCCTCCTGCCAGCCAGTGCATGATACACACCAGGCTGTGTGCAAGTTGCAGTACGGAACACGGCAACGAGCATGCAACACTGTGCACAATGGCTGATTCTTCCTCTGTCAAGCTCTTCAGCAAGACCTGCGCGTCGCGTTTGACGTCAAAGGGAACGCAACCAAACAACACTCCACACCGAAATGGAGACCGCCACGTAGCGCCGCTGCCCAGTCCCAGCTCGGAACACGCCGCTGCAAAGCCCCGCAGGGCAACAACTGGCCCCCATGTTGTGCTGCCCGGTACTGGGGTGCCATCCTCTGCTGCTGCTGCTCGCAGACTGGCGGCTGCAGCACTCAAGTCCCCCAAGAGGCGTTGAGGAACAGAGGGGCCCCGCTTGGCAAGGGTGTTCTGCACTGTACCGCTACGCTTGTTCGCAGAACTGCCACGCACCATGCGCACACTGGCTGCCCCTGTCACGGTGCTCATGCCCCCCACAGTGCTGCCCACCCCCCCCTGAGTACTCTGGCTGAAAGCTGTGCTGGCAACGTCGGTATCGCTGCCCCCCCCCTCATCCCCCTCTTGCGGAAATGTTTCAAACATGCAAGCTTCCATCGCATACAGTCGCCACTTCGTGAATGCTGCTTTTTCGGCGTTGCTTGTTCTGGCTTTAGCTTGCCCTGTTCTGGCCAGAGCTGGAACGGCAGCGCCCCCATGCAGGGACACCCCTGCCGCCAGCACAAGATCGATCGCAGCATCACCTGCAGCATGGCCTTCCTGTGACGGCATTGCTTCGTGGCGAGGGGGCAAGTTGCGGCTTGCTGTGCCACTGCTGCCGCCGCCCGCATCACCGCTGCCGCGCATGGGCGGGCGGACCCCCAACGCTGCACAGCTGCCAAGGGGCAACCATGCAGATCGGAACGCAGCAGCGGCCTCATATGGAACACTTGAAGCGCCACCCCCCAGTGCGCCCATGGATGGGCCCACTGTGGCGTCCGCAGCACGCCTCATGGCAGCGCCGATGCGGTGCCCGTCCCTGTGTGACAGCAGCACTAGCAAGAACAGGGCACCTAGGAACACTGCAGAGTCTGTGCGCTCCTCAGGGCTCGCCAAGTGTGCAGGAAACGGCAGCACCCCCCCTGTTCCAGATTCGTGCATGTGCTGCTGCCTGCTGTTTCCCATTGCGGCTTTTGCAACGGGCAGGCACTCAGGCAGGCGGCGCAGCAGCGCCTGTGAGCGCAAATAAAGCTCAGGGGTGTGCAAACCGCAGCCATGCAGCCACTGCGACAGTATTGCGCCCGAGTTCAGGGGGGGAAGCGGAACACCCACGCTTGCAGCCAGCAGTGCGGTGTTCCGCTCCACTTGTGCAATCGAAGGGGGGCGTGGCGCCACGGCGGGAGTGAAGAACGACAGGGCAAAGGTCATGTTCTGCCTCAGCTCAGCAGGAACACTGCCCCACGCAGCCATGTATGGCATGTGCCCCCCCACAGCTGCTTGGAGTAGGTGGGTGCTGGTAAGAGGAACGCCGGAAAGCCGCGCTGCAGCAGCGGCAACGGCAAGGGTCAGGGACAGGCTGATGGGAGGGGCCCAGGGGGGCGGAACACCCTGGGGCAACAAAGAACAGTATGCACTGGAGGGCGGTAGGGCCAGGGATCCATTCACAACCAGGAACAGGGGGTACGCGTGGCGGGCAGCTGGAGGAGATGCGGCGCCGACCCCTGGTCTGTCGCCTGCTGCCCACCACCTCAGGTAACGCCGCACGAGCAGGCGAACTGATGACGAGTATGCTGCAGCGGCTGACCTGGGTAGATACCCAGACAGAAAACGCGTCTGCAATGTAATGATGTGCATCCACGCCTTGACGAAGTTCATTTGTGCGCTGTGTGCAGTGGGAAGTGTCACCACAGGGTCCAAATCGTTTCGCTTTCGTTTCGTCCGCCTCATGGCGGTCAAATCACGCCCCTCATCAATATCCTGCGTGGCTAAGCGCACATCTTGAGACGCAGTGCCACAATCAATGCACACCCAAGTTCCATATGCTGTGTTTTCAAATGTCCTGCTCCCACAAACTGTGCAGGCAGCTCCAGACCTCGTGCTCGAACCAGCCTTACCAGGAGTGCTCAAACCAACAACTGCACCGCCGCCACTGTGCACGACTTGTTCATCGAAGTCTCCCAGATCAGTCATGACACCGCCCTCTGCTGGCTATTGAATGCAGTTTGGCTCGCAGCTAGAATGTGCTCAGCCCCGAGAGGCAGAAGAAGATATTTCCTGATGCTTCTGACAAGCTGCGTTTGCAGCGCACACCTGACTCTGGCCACTGAACCCCTGCAACTTACCAATATAAGCGCCATCACTCATGCATCGATAATACATCTCACTGATTCTAGCTTTGCAATGCATGAGTTTCATCGCAAGGGGGCATCACAAGCCCTGGCGTCTACTCTTGAAGGGCTGCGGCAGCACCGTGTAGGATGCTGGCAACAGCGGCCGCCCCCGCATCCACAGTACTCCCCACTGCCGCATGCCCTGCCTCCGAGGCGTACGCACCCCTGCCCACAGTCACTTGCATGGTGGCCGTACCTGCGGCCCCTGTCGCCGCCGCAGCAGCCCCAGCTGCAAGGACAGCCGAAACACCTCCACCCTCGTGTTCCGACTTCAACATGGCTGCAGCAGAAGGGGCCAGTGCATCCATCATGGTGCACATTCCAGGCTTAGCCCCTCCATACACCCCCACAGCATCCACGCCAGCTGCAAACACAGTGCCTACAGAGACTGCCTCGCCTTCAGCAACAGCGGCCGCTTGCGCTGCAGCGCAGAACACCGAGAACAAAATTCCGCTTGTTCCGCCCATGAACTGACTGCAAGCGATGGACAGGGCGTGGAGGGCCCCCTGTACCCCCCTGCGTGCCCACGGCGCCAGCTGTGTGGCAATGTGAGCCTCAGCACCCTGCGGCAAATGCTGAGCCAATGCCTCAGGTGAGGCTGGCTGCCCAGAAACACTGGATACGAAAGCCAGCACTGCAGCAGCACCCTTGCACATGGTTGTTCCGGCGTCCCCGTCCCCAACTGCAACATCAAGTGCCGTGATGTGCTCCTCATCTGCCATCACAGCAGCAGCCCCCCCCCTCAGAGCCGCCAGAAGGGCCTTTAGGCCGGGTGAGGAGTCCAGGTGAAATGCCTCTGAGGAGCTGGCCAGGGCGGGGGGCGCAGGGGGGTGCAGAGGGGGTAGCGGCACGAACTGCCCCACTGGAACAGCTGGCTCCCCGGCCTCGACACCTGAAGGTGGGAGCACGCCCAGCTGCGCAAAGACCCTGCTGTCCGTGGCTGCAGTCCATGCTGGACAGCCTACTGGCAACAGCAGCTGCGCGTGCTGAGCTCCTGTCAGTGGCAGCACACTGATGGACACGCCCCGCATATCAAGTGACGTCATGAAGTATCCGGACAGCGCCGCAGCCACGCACACCTCAGGGTGTTCCTTGTGCAGGTGTTCCATGGCGTCCCCTAGCACAGTGTACGCTTCGAGGGGGGTGGCTCCTCCCAGGTTATTCACCAGCAGCGCCACAGGCACCCCCCCCCCAACGCACCAAGAGGGGTCGTCTCCCCGCTTACGCTCAAATATGGCATCCACACATGTTGAAGCCACCGCGGCGGCGGTCATGTTGTGTTCCGTGTTCCGCCCTGGTTCCCCGTGAATGCCGAGGCCTACCTCAGCAGCGCCTGAGGTGTCCAAACGACGGTCCCGGGGTTTACCCGGAACACAGCATGTACTTGTTGCAACACCCATACTGCCCATGGCATCTGCAGCTGCCTGTGCGGCCGCAGTCACTTCCACTAGGCCCCCCCCTGCAGCTGCTGCAGCCCCCGCCACCTTATGCACCAGCACTGTTCCAGCAATACCCCTGCGGCCGGTGGGCCCAGCACCCTCCAAAGCGCAGTCATCAGCCACCACCACCATGGAAACACGAACACCCTGAGCGCGGGCGCGTTCCGCCGCCAATCCGAAGTTCAACCGGTCTCCGCCGTAATTCTTGACAATCAGAAGCACGCCTGCGCAGGCATCTGCGGTGATGCGTTTCTTGGCATTGGCACCCGACACGGCAAAAATGGCCGCAAGCACTGCATCCACAGACGGCGACGCGAACACATCTCCGCACACAGCCGCGGTCAGCATGCCCTGCCCCACCCAGCCGGCATGTGACGGCTCGTGACCGGAGCCACCACCGGACACAATGGCAACATGAGAAGCAGACGGCACCCAGTCGGCACGAACAATAACTTTGATATCCTGTGCATGCATTTTGATTGAGATCACACAAGTGTTGTAGCACGCTCTGTGTGGGCAAGGCCTCGACACCTCACGACATGTCGTGCCACACGCCACGGCACCACTGGCATCCACCACTCACCTGTTCCAGCCCATCCAACAAACGCAGGTTAGGCGCAGTGTGAAGCATGGCTCGTAGTGCGCTTGGCACTAACGCCGTTGGTTCATTCATGATTGGAGATGCCATGGCAGCTTGCTTGTCGAAGCAGACTCAAAGCTGTATGTGAGAGTGTCGGTGCTACAACTTTTCACCAGTTTGACGCGCATACACCCCGCAGCTCAACCACTACGGCCTTGAAATACATAAATGAACAAATTTACTCTCGGCCAACCGCGCTGTTGGCTGACACTGGCATGCCGCGACCCCCCCAACCAGCCCCCGCAGTGCCATGCCGTCACAGTGCTGCCCAGCGCCTAGTAGGCTACCTACGCTACCGCTGCTCGCCAGTGCCTCCCAGAGCATCCTCCACATCGCCACTGTGAGGTGCTTGTGTGCCCCCTTCGTCCTTGGTAGTGGCTTCGGCGAGTAACGCATTACCAGTGGCGGTGGCCACGTGTGTGGCCGGCACTCGGGACTCAAGAGTCACAGCAGGCGGCACATCCTGGGAGTCACTCATTGTCCCGCGCCCGAACACACTGGAGGACAGCACCGTGGATAGGGTAACCCGTTCAGCACTAGGTCTGGGCAGGACCGGCGGCGGCGGCGGCAGCGATGGGGGCACCGGTTGCACTTGGTCCCGCCGCGCCTCTGCTTTTTGAAACCACTGATTCAGCCGCGTGCGCTCGTCCACCACGGTTTGATCCCCTGGGCGCTTTTTGGCGCGTTTTTCAAGGATGGCACTGAGCTTCGCCCAGATGTCCTTTTCCTCCCGTAGCCTGGCCCGGGCATCCAGGGCTTCGTGGTGCATCGGCTGTTCCGCATTGATGCTGTCAGGTTCAAGTTCAATGTACACCGCCCCGGGGTACTCCGCGCGGATGTCCTTCTCAACCGCTTTTAGTTCCCGCTCCACCAGGCGAGTCACGTCCTCCGCGTAATACGACAGGAGCAGGGGCAGGTCTGCCTCCAGGGTACCCCCCCTTGCCGACCGCAGGAATAGCTCCCGGTAGTTCGTTTGCAGACGGGCGGACAGGTACGTCCCATCGAAGTCCACCTCGGCCTTGTACGCGAATTCGCTGGGCCCCGTGTACTGTGACTGCACATCTCCCACCGCCTCAATGCTGGGGCGGGAAAGCAGGATGCGCTGGATGCCGCTCAGCGTCGAGCCGTCCACGGTGTGGCCCATGAGGTAGCGCTTGTTCATGCGCACCAACTGCATGGCGACTCCCCCTAACATCCCCCCGATGGCGATGGAGGCCAACCCATCCCATAGGGGGTTCCCTGTCACATGTGACAGAGTGATACCCGCTGCTGCAGCAATGACCCCAGAACACGCCACTGTGTCCTCCAGGAACACAGACGTCACGTATGGGTCTCTGGTGCTGCGCACATACCACACCGCACTGCGCAGCATGCCAAGTGCGGAGCGGAGCGGGGCGGCGGGGTCAATAGCAAATGCCCGCGTCGGGAGCCAGCCAGCACTGGTGTTGCCCTGGGGCGTTGCGGCCTCTTCCCCGTCGTAGTCGCTGTGGCTGGGGTCCTGTGCATCCACAGCGCGGGACTGCGCCCGCTCCAGAATCACCTTGACGGCTTGAGACAACACATAGCCATCCACTGCAAGAGAAGCGGCAAGTACCACCGCAGTCTCAATGCCCACTTCCACTGGTGATGGGTGCATGATGCTCCACACACCATGCGCAACCGACACGCCAGCTCCACACCAAAACATGCCTAGGGCCGATACCAGAGACCAAAACCACGCAGCCTTCCCATACCCATATGGGTGCCGAGTGTCTGCAGCAGTTTGGGATTGGCGCATGCCCATCACTAGCAGTGTCTGGTTGGCAGTGTCGGCTGCCGTGTGAATGGTTTCTGCCAACATGGCGCTGCTGCCTGTGCGCATCCACACGGCAGCTTTCATGATGAGTATGACAGAATTTCCAAGCATACTCATGTACACAGTACGCGCAGAATCATTTGAATGGTTCTCTTTTGCTGCTGCAGCACTCGTTTGGCCTGGGTCTGACTCAGGCGAAGGCGTCGCATTGGTGGCGAAGTGTCGCGTAACGCTAGCGAAACGTGACCTCACAAGAATGTGGGGAGTTGGCATACAGCGCATTTGTGCAAGGTGCACTACTCGGCCCCACCGAGCAATGTATGCGCTTGTCGCAGACATGACAAAAACGTCAGCTGGTCACACCTGTGCTTCTAAAATTGGTTCCAAGACTCCTGCGATAGTTTTTGCACAGACCACCAGGTAGTTCTGCGCAAACGTCTGCAGCATCTCAAAAACCCAAGCAGGACAAAAGCAGCACTGCGCAAATTTCAATTGGACCTTGGACATCACCACCGCTGCACCAGCGTGCCAGTGGCTTTCTGCGGACACCACCCTCCCCTGGTGCCGGGTCAGGGTGTGCACTAGCACATGCCGGTCATGGCGCTCATGACGTAGCTCCCAAAATGCATTACGGTCCCCTGCTCACTCCACACATCGCAGGCAGCACAGCACCGGCAAGAATGTTGCGACTCACGCACGGGCGCCAGCCGCCGATGCTGCTGTCAACAACGCGCTCGGCGCCGCAGAGAAGCATTCACTGCCAGCAGCTCCGCAATTTGAGCTGCCTGCCGTGCAACCAGTGCCCCCCCCTGACCCCCCGCTCCGAAACCAGAGACATCCCCAAGCAGCCCCCCTCTGCTGTCATGCCCCCCCCCCGCCCAACTGCCCGCCCCTGGAGATGCCTTCACGCTGCCGGCCCGAGAGCCCCCCCCTGCGCTCACGAATAAGGTCCCTGGCCGCTTCAAGGGCGTGTCCCCCCCCTGCACCGGCCGGGGGCGCTTTTCGGAACGCGGAACACGTGCCGGCGGAGCAGCGCACAAGGACAAGCGCTGGGCGAAGCTGCTGCTGGGGCCATCCACTTCTGGCGAGAAAAGGCTGCAGGGTGCTCCGCTGAGGCCCCCAACACCCCCTTTGTGGGCTGGCGTCCGACTTGTGCCGTTGGGGCGAAGATGGCTGCCCTGGTGCACGAAGGATCCAGCTTTCGCCAGAGCTGCCCCGATGGAGTGCACCCCCCCTCCGCATGCAGACTGCCCCCCCCTCGGCTTGTGGGGGAGCACTGGGCTTTCGGGCACAGACTCCAAACCACCCAGCGCTGATTGAGGTGCGCTTCCGTCCTGCACTTCCGCTGCTGCAGTAAGGGCCATTTCAGCGGCTTGCACTGCGAGGATGGAGTCGCCGAAGTGACTCAAGGGACGCACATGGGCAGCCTGCAGCAGTGGGTGCTGCACAATTTCCGCAGCAGTGGGCCGGTCGACGGGGTTTGGCGATAGTAGGCTCCGCAGCAGTCCCAGCATGCCTGTGCTGAGGTGTGGCAGGTGGGCCAACTCCCCCCCAACGCGCAGGCGGCGATACTCTGGTCCTTCGCTGGGGAGGGCCTCGCCTTGCGCCAGTTCCACCAAGGAAATGCCCAGGGCGAACATGTCGGCAGGGGCGAAATCGGACCCCCCTTCACGCCCCTCCAGCTGCAGCAGCTCGGGTGCAAGATACAGCGCGTCGCCCTCTGACACATCCGAGGTGGTGTTCCGCGGAACAACAGTGCCCAAGTCCCCCAGAATGTACCGTGCGGACGAAACTGGCAGAGGTGGGCCCATGTCTGCAATCGGTGACTCCCCCTGCACCCCCTCGTCAAGAGTGGCATCGCCGTACTCCGGGGAGGCCCCCCCCACCAGCCCCACCAGAGCAGCCCCCCCCTTACTTTGAGCGCTGAGGGCGTCAAAGGACAGCAATCCTGTGGCGTGCACAAGGCGGGGCAGCCATCCCCCCTTTGAGTCCACCATGCTGCCCCCCCCCCCGTACGTGACCAGGATGTTCTCAGGCTTCACGTCCAGGTGCGCCAGACCACGGGCGTGCAATGCTGCCAGCCCCTGGGCGACATCGTGTGTAATACGCAGCAGGTCCAGCTGACTCACTGGAAGGCGCGCGGGAGATGGCGCCTGATGTGCGTCCCGGGATGTTGCCTCCTGCGTTTGAAACGCTTCAGCGCTCATGACACTGGCCTGACTCCCCCACGCCACGTCAGCCATGGGCCCAGATGGGGTGGGTGGGCCCATGCTGGATTGGCTCACAGCTGCCCCCCCCTGCGAGCACTGTGATGCCCATGCGTCCCCGTACTGAGAGGGGGCGTCCTGTGTGAAAGCAGTGTCCACAGTGCCCCGACGCTGCAGAGTGGGGGCCCCTGGAACTGACGCACACCCCCCCTGTGTGGAGGGGGTGCCCCCGGACAATTGTGTGCGGCAGCCATCAAATGTGAATGCCCCTGTTTGTGACTCCAGGGGGGTCGAGGGGCCCCCTCCGCGACGAAATGCACCCCCCCCTAGGGCCCTCCCCTTCAAGTTGAAGTCCTTCGATGGCGTGTCAGGAATAGATGACTTCAGTGCCCCCGCTGCGCTCAGGCCAGTGGCAAACGCTGAAATGCCCACTCTGCTGACTGGTGCCTCCTCCTCCTGCTGCTCGCCGTCGCTGGGGGTGTCCACGGGGGGTGACTTGCTGGGCTCGCCCCCATCTGTGCTTGTAGCTCCTCTAGACATGCTTGCGGCTTCATTCATGTTCAGCCCCCGAATGGCGAACGCCCTCCCTGCACCCCCCTCCCCATCTGCTTGGCTTTCCTGGGTGGAGAACTGCAACCCCCCGCCACCTGAAAATTGAGGGGGGGCAGTGGGGCTGGTGGGGGCCCCTCGTCCGAATCGTCCCGGGCCCCGTCGCTTGGCTTTCGTGACAGAGGGGGGGGCACGACCCCCACCTCCACGGGTAGGTGCAGGGGGGCATGCCCCAGTGGGGGCCGCGTCCTCATCGCTGCTCCAACCCCCCCCTTCACCCCCTGAGTCCTGACCAACCCGCACAGGCACTGCCGCGGGGTGCAACCAGGATGGTTCCGGAACACGGAACACCAGCGGGTACGCCGCTTCCAGGGGAGACACATCATCCACTGACCCCAGTCGTGGTCGGCTGCTGGGACTGCCTGACGCCTGGCGTCGCGCTGCCACTGCTGCACTGATGGGCAGGCGGGAACTGTCATCGCGCCCCTCGTCGTGAAAGGGGCGAGATGTGGCAAATGAGGCACCTAGGGGGCCTTCAGTGGGGATGCCCAGGCTCCGCTGAGCATGCGCTTGTGAATGCTGCACATGCTGCCCCCCTTGGATGTGGCTGACCCCCCCCCCAAATTGAGAAGACAGGGCGATAGACACGTTACCCCCCATGAGGCCCTGTGAGGGGGGGGCGGCATCAGAGGCCCCATTGCTGCGGCTGTTCTCAGAGTGACTGCAGGCACCCCCCTGCTGCCCACTGCCTGGCTGAGCAAGAGAGAGCAAGGGGCCCCCCCTCGGGCTGCTAAAGGCACCCCCCTTGCTGCTTGGACTCACCGTGATGTTCAGCGAGGACTGATCACCCATGAACAAGCCATGCGGAGAAAGAACACCGCTCGGCTGTTCTTGTTGGATTCCGCTGGCATTCACTGCACTGAATGAGTTGTTAGCAGTTGGGGTCCCTGAGCCCCCATGCACCCCCTTTGAGCCGAACGACGGAGACTGCAGCGATGACATACGGGAATGGGCCACAAGCTGCCCATCGTTGCTGGGAGCGGGACTGCTTTGAAAAGGCAGTGTCACGTCCGCGTCCTCTGATGCAAATAGCCGGGACCCCCCCCCGTCTGCGCTGTGGGGGGGGGCAGGGTTAGTGTCATCCAAGCAGCGTCCTGCACGCGCCTGCTGCAGTGCCCCCCGTCGATGCCACACCGCCCGAATCTCCTCCTCTGTGAGGGATGGGCCCACCGGCCGCTTGCCCCGCACCGCAGCCGCCACTGACCCCCACGCCAGCTCCGTCTGGATGTATAGCAGCTGGCTTTCCGTCCACGCCCCAAAGTACTGCAGCAGGTGGGGCGACGCGCCTGCAAGGGCCGCCAGCGCATGCACTTCCGCCATGTACGTGTCCATTTCCGCTGCGCTGCGTGCCTCCTGCTTGGTGCGTTTCACGGCGTAGGTGGCGCCATCCACGCGGCCCACCACCTTGAACACATCAGAAAACGCACCAGATCCAAGTGTGGACACTTGTTCAAAGTGCTGCATGAAGTGAGAGACTTGAGCCCCCCTTGCCACCCTAATGGCCTTCCACGGTTTGGCGTCGGGGGATGCCGCCAGAAACGGGTTACACCGTGGGCGGGGCACTGACTGCATGAAACGCGCCACAGAGGACTGCTTGGGTGCATTGTTTGCAGCAGCAGTGGCGCGCTGACCTCTGCGTTGGCGGGGGCGTGCCGACCCCACAGCAGGTAGCGTGCCTGGCGGCGCTGTCACTGTCGCCGCTGCGGCAGCACCAGCACCAGCACCAGCTCCAGAAGTCAGGTCTGGAAACACAGGAAAACGTGTTTTGAAGCAAGGCAAAACCTGCAATGTAGGCATGGTATACCTTGACTGTCCTGACTCTCTGCTGCCTGGCCCAGTCCTGATTCTAAAGCATGGCGAGCTCGCTTGGCCTTCCCAGCAATTGCCGCGTCTTGCTCGGAGCTTCTCTTAACGCTATTACGTCTGCAGTTAAGCACCATGGAAGCAATGACGTGTTCGTATCATTTGAAAACACTCACGATGTAGATGCTTGGCCGGAAAATCCCCCAAAGCTGAGGGTTTGCTGCCTCCGTCTGTCCATCGCTGGCTGGTGCCGTTGCAAGAATCCCACGCTCAGGACTAATCCGCCAGCAAGGACTCAAGACAGCAGAAGTACCTGTTATATTGTAGGCAGATTCACCCTTTGTCTGTATCCTGTTGTTGAAATTTCTCCTTATCGCGGTGGCGCTACGAGTTTGACCAACGGCGGTGCTGAATTTTGAAAGGCACGGCAACAGCGCTATAAGCTGCTGCTCACACACAGCTTGTTGAAATAACAATCAGAGCTTAATAGTGCAAATCAATTGCGTAAAAGATTGGTCAGCCGCACTCTGAGCACTCCAAACCCACAGCTTTCCGGTTTTGCTTGCATACGGGGGGGCCTGCCATTCCCTCGCATGCGCCGGTCCCTGTGCCACTTAGCTCCGCGCGATAATACACGCGCGGCCCAGCAACAACCGAATATAATCTCATCATGTCCTTTTGGATGCTGCTCTCAAGGAGAAGACTCTGCAAACTGTAAAGGCTGCATGCGGATTTTGAAGATTTTAATCCAGGCGGGTCCTCCAGGAGGCAAGGCTGACAACTCTGGCAGGTGTATAGCTCAACAACCGTGACTGGGGGTGCTGGCTGAAGCAGTGTCGTGTCTACTATGAATGCAGGCCAAAAATCCATATTATCAACTACCAGGGACGGCACACTTGCGCTCACGCGCCAAATGGACACCCTCCCCGCAGTAACTGGGCGCCACCGCACCCCCTCCCATCAAGAGCTCACAGCTGCCCCCGCCGCCGCTGCAGCAGCAGACAGCCTCTTGGCGGTGATGGCTGCCACCCCTGCGGCGAAACGCAGGGTGCAATGCGTTTCGTGGGCGTCCCCCGCACAGGGCGACACCGTTGCAATCATGAGCGTGCGGCACTGCGTGGTGTCCGCCAGATACGGCTGCAGCAGGTACGTGAGCTTGGAGTCGCGGTAAGGCACGTGGCGAGCCTTGGAGGCCAGTCCGGCCAGCACCATACCCAGCGCGGACAGGCTCTTGTTGATGGCCTGGGTCTCCTTCAGGCGTGTTCCGCTTGCACCGCTCTTGGCCACGCGCTCGCTGCCAGCAAGGTCCACCAGATTCAGTACGCCAGCACGCGACTGCCCTGAGGCTGCATGGTCGCAGAACACGCGCAGTGTGAACACACAGTGACTGCGTGAGCTGACCTCATTGGACTGCGTGGCGCTGGTTGCACGCGCCTGCTCCGCTCGAGCAAGAACACTCGTCACCTCGGCCCAGCATGAGACAGGAACAACTGACAGCCCTGGTACGTGGGGCTGCCCAGTGTTCTTGTTCAGCTTGATGTCCAGCGTGCCGGCTACTTCATCTTCAGCCAGCAGGTCACGCACAGTCTCGTTGTAAATCTCCAGCATTTCAGCCTCGATGCGAACACTCCAGCCCTTGTCTTGCAGAACAGCCGCACGTTGAAACACCTGTGCCACTGCTTGAGGGATCATGCCTGCCTCGGCATCATCTGCACCCCCCTTCGCCAGCATGGTGTGGGTTTTGCCACTGCCCGTCTGTCCATACGCGAACACGCAGCCCCGCTTACCATCCAAAACAGAAGATACGATCTGCTGCACTTGATTGAACACCGTGCTGTTCCCAGCTGTGGGTGGGAACACTGCGTTGAAATTGTAGTCCGATGTTCCTGCAGCCGCCCCCTTTGATCGCTTGGCGCTTGACGCACCAGAGTCGGTGCTGCTCACAGAGCCCACAGGGGGGATGAACTTCAACTCGGCTGTTCCACTTGGGCCCACACCCTCCTCGGTTGCATTTGGGAACGCAAACAGCTGCTGCTGCTGCGTGGGCTTGGCCGGAGCGGGAGCCCCCCCACGGCGGCGCTTAGCCCCCCCCACCGACAGCCGGCCCTGTTCCGCGCCAATTCGAGGCCGAACACGCACCATGACCCGAACAGCACCCTTCAAGTCCAGTACTTCCTCTTGCAGAGCCCTGCGTGCAGCATCCACTTCGTCAAACTGAGCTTGCAGGCGGGCGGCGTTCTGCTCCGCCACTGCCTGGCACTGCTGGGCATGTGCGACCTGCTCAGTCAGTGTGGTGACGGCAGCTTGCTCGGCCTCCAGATTGGTTTGCAGGCTGACACAACGTGCTTGGGAGCGGGCATGCTGGGCCTGTTCTGCTTGCAGTTGGGCCTCCACTTCAACCTGTGATGCCTGCAGCTGTCTCGTCGCCGCCTGCTCAGCTCCCAGAAGCGCCACCAGTGCCTCAACCTTGGCATTCAGGGCACCAAGCTGCTGCGCGTCTGTCTGTTGTTTGTTAGCAACAACGACCGCCTCTTTCCTGTGGGCGGCGTCGGCATCTGCGACGTGCTGTTTCAGAGCCAGCAGCTCGCTCGTCAGGTCTGCACTGGACTCCTCCGCCGCAGACAGCTTCCCCTGCAGTTCAATACGAACACCCTCCATAGCCGCATCGTGTTCCGCTCTGGTGAGCACATCATCAGGCCGGGGGGTGGCGGTGTGACAGCCCCCCCCTGCACGGCGCTTGCTGGGGGTGGCTGTGCTGGAGGAGGGGGGTAGAGGGGGGGCCTCCGCGACACACTGAGCTGCACTGCGCAGCTGTGTAATCTCGGCGTCCCGGTCTACAATGGCCTGTTCTCGCTTCGCCACCTGCAACTTCAACATCATCAGTGCTTGCATCAGCTTGGCTTGAGGCATTTCGCCCATTTTCGCAACGGCGCTCTCGGCTTCCAGAAGGTCTTCATCACACAGTGTTAAAGAATCAAACGCAGGTGTGCTGCCGCTACTGCGGGCCCGTGGCATGCTCGCAGCCCTGGGTGTTCCTGCTGCAACTGCTGTAGCAGCTGCCCTCTGTGCAGCAGCTACGATGCTGGAAATGTCCCCTGGTGCGACTGCGACGCCCAAATCAGCCCGGAACATATCGTGTTCGTCGTCAACCAACTGCACTGGTGTGTTGTTCATGCTGCTTGCGCGCACGTGTAGGGGGGGCTTTGCCCGGGGGGTGCGGCAGCCGTCGCCAGAAGCAGCACCCCGCAAGGCAAGCCGACTGGCACTGCGACTGCGAGCCATTTGAATGCGAGAGCTTTGCGTGGAGCCTTTGGACGGGGTGGAAAGAGAAGATGATGACGCAATGGAGGAGTCGCTGCGCTGTCTTGCGAGGGACCGTGCACGAGCCGAAGTGCCAGATGCGGATTTTGGTGCTGCATTCACACCGCCACGAGGAGCTGCACTTGAGCGACCAGTGCCCTTCTTTGCAGCTTTTGGAGTTGGAATTGTACTCATAATACGATCCATGCTGGAGGCCCTGGCCAGATTCGACACAGGATGTTGCTTTTTGTGAGTCGTCGGGTTGGTTGTGTCAGCGCCCGTTGGCGCCATGCACACACGCACGTTACGGGCCCCATTCGGCACAGTGTGCACAGGCGAGCAATCAGCAGATGCAGCTGGAGAACTCATGTCTGAATTTGGACTGGAGGTGCTGATGAATTGCGTAGACTCAACGCACGGGCTGCTGCCATGATTTGTGCCAGCCGTTGACGCATGTGCAGAGATTTCCTCGGCAGATGTCGCTGGCTGAGGAGCCCGCAGTCTTCCGCGCAAACTGCGCATATTCTGCTTCGGCGTGCGAATCTTAAAATCACTTGCACGTTTTTGCGTATGCTTGGGCGAAAATGTGCTGCTGCCTGACAAGTGATTTCTGCGATTCTTTGAAATGCTGCAAGCCAGCGATGAGGCATTGTTGGTTGTCACTGCCCGCAGTGCTGCTACATTGTGAGGATTCATGATTTTGTCCAAGCAGAAACAGCGTCTTTTTGCTAAGTACACCTCCACAAGAAGCAACGCCTCTGCGATCTGTAGAGCGTTGTGATGTGTCGAGAGCATCACACCGGCAGGCCTGACCGAGACCTGATAAGGTGAGGCACTTTTATTTGGACACCCCCCCTGTATCCCCTATGAGGAATGCTCAGACCGCAGCAAGGGAAAGTCCAGCATGCATGATATATGTGTCATGTGATCCTCCTTCCGTCATGTCTAGCCATTTATGCGTGGCCTCGCTCAGTTGCTGAGCCACTAGGTCGCCAAGGTGCCGTACGCGTGTCACAGCCGCCGCTGCCACCAGGCCGCATCAATATCGGCTCACAAAAGCACGCACACATACACGAAGACAGCTCGCTAGCTGATGGTGGCCTATGAACATCCCTGTGCATCTGCAGTGTGCGGAATTCGAAGTGGAGTTCAGCTTGTGGTTGGGACTTGTCTCGTGGCGCTTTGGGGTGGGTGGGTGAGTGACAGCCACGAAGGTGACCGATACGATGCCTCTGTTGCACAGCCACACATAAGCCTTCGGAGGCGCCCGTTTGTGACAGTCGCGTCATGCTCGTTGAGTGCAGGGCATCCGTTGAAGTGCAGCCCCCCTGGCCGGGCTCCCGTCGCACATGGGCACGGCAGATGGCGTGTAATTCCACGGATTGTGCAACAAGAGGTCACACAGATGCTTGCAGCCACAAGTGTTGTCACTTGCAATCAATGTTGCAACGCACTCACCAGCAGTCCCGCCTGAAGAGTGCATTGCTCAAATTCCGGACGAAGAGTTCTCCTCGCAACACGTCACAACATGGCGGCTGCAGCAGCGAACAACGACACGCCTCTGGCAGAATATACTCCGAAAATATTCCACCCAACTGTTATGTCCGGTAAAGTGGCGATTGTTACAGGTGGGTGAGGCAAAGCAAGGTTGGCACGCCAACAACACGCCAGCCCAGCAGCTTCTGCTGCCTGCCCTGTGCATCCCGATCTAGCATTAAAGCACGGCTGATGCTACCATGTGTACCGATGATTTTTCACAGGTGGTGGAAGCGGCATTTGCTTCCGTGTTGCAGAGTTGCTTCTTCGGCATGGTGCCTCCGTTGCAATTTGCAGCAGGAGCATACAACGCGTCCAGCTCAGTGCAGATGCATTACAGAAAGCCACTGGAGGCCGCTGCATCGCAATCCAGTGCGATGTACGCGATCGATCTGCGTGCGCGGCAGTTGTTGCGGAAACTGTGTCCAAGTTGGGCGCTCTGCACATCCTTGTGAACGGAGCAGCGGGGAATTTTCTTGCGCCAGCGTCGTCCCTCAGCACCAATGGCTTCCGCACCGTGTTTGAAATCGACACCCTGGGCACATTCAACATGAGCCAAGCTGCACATTCTCACTGGTCGTCTCTGCCCACTCCCAGCCAGGGCGACAACCCGTACAGCATTGTGCACATTTCGGCCACGCTGCAGTACCGCGGTGACCCGCTGCAGGTGCACGCCGCCGCAGCCAAAGCAGCCATCGACTCCATGGCCCGCAGCATGTCCCGGGAGTGGGGCGAAAATGGTGTTCGGGTGAACTGCATTGCACCTGGGCCCATTGCGAACACAGAGGGCATGGACCGGCTGGCGGGGTGGATGACCCCCCAAATGGAGCGCACGTTTCTGAAACGCATGCCGGCGGGGCGTATGGGCACCAAGTGCGACATGGGACACGCCGTGCTGTTCCTGGCCAGCGACGCCGGCAGCTTCGTGACGGGCCACGTGCTGGTGGTGGATGGGGGCATGTGGCTGTCAGACGCCACGGCTGTGATGGCGGCGGCCATGGAGGGGGACAG
>Ga0307982_1001193_pt1 | contig 21013 bp, 16 predicted proteins | sample OrgLakmetagen989_FD_201847 | JGI IMG/M metagenome (GOLD analysis project Ga0307982, IMG submission 201847) | Saline water microbial communities from Organic Lake, Antarctica - #989 | ecosystem: Environmental > Aquatic > Non-marine Saline and Alkaline > Saline | place: Antarctica: Organic Lake... | reverse complement strand
TTGGGTAGATATTCATTTCGGTGGTGATGTACCGGTTGTAATTACAGGGAAAATTACTGATATTGAGTATGATATGATTGAAGTCAATATGTATCCATCAAACGATAAAATATATTTAGACTTTGCATACCAAGGAATAAATTACGAAATTTTACCAATTGAGGAAATTAGGATAAGAGATAAGCCCCCACAAGAATTTATTATAGAGGATGATATGTCTAAAGATGATATTGACTTATCAATGATACGCGAAGGTGATGAAGAAAGCGAGGAAGGTGAAGAATATAATAGTGATGAAGAATACGATGACGACGCAAATATTATAGAATTTATGGAAGATGGTAGGAAGTTCCAACGTGATCAGGATAACCTGGTATTTGATTTGGATAGCTTAGAATTAATTGGAGAATATAATAATGAAACAGGGATGATAGAGAGATATGAGGATGATGAGGATACAAAAGAGAGACGTATATCTGCATCTACAATGAGTGATAAATCACAACCTGAAGATGTAATTGAATTTACAGAAGACGGACGATTGTATCAGAGAAATATAAATGATATAGATAATTTAGTATTTGATGTAGAAAAACAGGATGTTATTGGTGTATTTAATACTGCAACGAAGAAGATTGATAAATATGACATATCTCAAAAATCTCAAACAACTGATATACCTGTTTCAAGACAAGTTATAATTAGAGATACAGCAGTAACAGTTCCTGTAAGAAAAATAAGAGAACAAATCCAGGATGTATTGACAGAAGCGGATGAGATTGTATTTGGTGATGATATTGAAGAAATTCAACAAGAAGTTTTTGTTGATGATAAACATAAACGTTTTGCGTTGGACGAGCAAACAAACGATTTATTAGATGAGATGCTTTCCACTATTCCAAATATGAAGAGAACAAAGACAGTATTGAATAATATCCACCTTATGATAAACCGATTTACAGAATTAAGAAGACAATATTCAGAATTTGATATAAATGGGAATGTAATACAAAGTATCAAACATGGGGATAACTATAAACCTTTAGTAGAACAATTATATAAATTAAATGCTAACCTTCATTGGTTGTTACCTGTTGTAAGAAATAGAGTAAAATTATATGATATCAAAACTGATGTGGATGAGTCTGATGAGATAATTATGATTGATAATTATGATGATTTGAGTGAAATACAAGAACTCCAGGCTAGTTTTAGAGATGGTTCTATGGAAGGTGCTGATAATTATGGAAAGTATATTAAATCATTAAATCAATATCTATCACCATATAGTAATCCAGAAGATGAAAACGATACTATAATAAATAACAACCCTGTTCAAAAAGATATGAATGTAGTAATAAATAATATTGTATCCAATTTGAACGAGTTTTATTCTTCTGTGAATAAGAACGATATATTAAAGCGTCAACGGTTCGTAATGACAAAATACAATCTAGGCTTAAATAGATTATCAATGACTGATATGCGGGGGGCGGCGGTTCAAATGGATGTTACACAATTAACAGGAGCAGACAAGATCCCCATAAAATCATTTTTAGCCTTACCAGAACCTTATATTTTATATTCAAAAATTCAACTCCCGTCGAGTAGTATTTATAATAAAACAAACCTTAACCATACCCCATTGGCATACTGGAAATTATTACGTAAAACGACAAGTGTAATAAAAACCGAAGTTAATGATATAAATAAAGATATAAATTATAATATTGATACTTTCCTAGGGGAAATAAATGATTTGGCTTTAAATGAAGAAATAAATGATGAAGATAAATACAAAAAGTTTCTTCAATCTATAATACCGAAAACTGATAATTTATTTGAATTAGTAAAAAAATACATTAAAAGAGGGACATCATTCCATAATGTAATTTCATACCTAGAGGCGTTCGGTATTTACAGAGAAGATATATCATTTAAACAATATCAATTAATAGTGGAATTTATAAATAATCAAATTGACAGGGTAAAATTAAATATAGCTCAAAATATAAAAGATACGAATATATTACGTGATCTAAAATCACGCGTAGAATTCACAACAACAATATTCTTACAATTACTAGGAGACAATTATGAAACTATCAGTGATATATATAAATTACAATCCACAACAGGTATTACTAGTGGGGATTTTCTCTCTAAAATAATGAATATTGACCATGGACAATATTATTTTTCTACTGTAGCAATGAAAAATATCAATTTACTGAATGATGTAGACATTAAATCTGCTATAAATAGTAGCATCCTTGATTTAACGGATAAAGTAGTCGACAAAGAAGAAAATGATAATAGGTGTAAAGAATATACATTGGCAAAAAAATATGATACAATTGAAGATTTAAATGAAGATGATGATAATACAGATGTTTATTTTGATAAGCGTTATGATGACACATATTACGATATATTAGAAGAATATGAACAAGAACAGAAAACCATGACACCAGACGAATTTTTAAGATTCCTCACAGATATAATAGCCGAAAATATGACACTGGACAATGATTCGGCAATATATAAAGCGTCAACTATCATAGAAGGAAAAAAGAAAGTATTAGATGGACAATATGCGGTATTAGAGGATAATGATATATTACTATCAGGGAATAAGAATTATAGATATTATTATTATAGAGATACTAATAAATGGGTATTAGATAGTAAATTAACAGGAGACACAAACACAGATGAGAGTTCTATATTCTGCAATGTTAGAAGTGATTGTATAATTATTAAAGATAAGGAGAGTAATACACAATGTGATAGTATAGATATCACTCGTGATAAAATGGCTAAAAAAAATCTTGAATATATTTCACAGTCTATTGTTGATAATACTATAATATCACAGAGAGAAACCAGGAATAAATTACAGAGTATAATAGAAAAACAAATGGCACGTATAGAACCATTAATAAATTATAATCAAACCAGGATATCAATGGCAAATAATATATTATACAAAATGGGTCAGGAATTGGAAATAGTGGATGTTATAACTTCACCATACTCAAACCTTAGAGATATAATATTATCCAAATCGGATATAATAGAGAAATCAACATATATTATAAGATTTTGTAATTTATATACTAGAACAGCCCAGGATGAAGATGATGAAGACACATATTGGTTTTATTGTATAAAGACAAATACTAAGTTATTACCCACTTATTTTTTGGAGATAGCGGAAGCATTCAAATTTGGTGCAGATATGAACTATGTGTTGGATAAAATATGTGCCGATAGGGGTGAAATGAGTGATGATGGTGATAAATGGGTTGATAAATATAGTGGCTATACAATAAAAATGATGGCATATAGCAATGAAGAAGGTTATGATGAATCAGGATTTAAGATAAAAACCGGTGATATATTGGATAGTGACCTGGCTAGTGAAACAGTTGAAGAATTGGAAAAAAAAGAAGATACCGAACTGTTTAATACTCCAAGAGCACTAATTGTAAAACGTGTATTAACCGCAATTTCATTCTATATTGGAATTGATATTAAGGAATATATGAATTTCATTATACGAAATGTTACATTGTATTCCGCGAAATTGATGCCAAGTAAGAAGACATACGATAAGCAAGTTTATATCGCAAACAAAAAAGGTAAAAAAATGATTGGATATGAACAGAAATATAATCAATATCTTCTCTTCTTTACTGGATTGTATTTATTAGTGAGCGTTCAAACATCTATCCCAGGAATACGCACTAAAAAGACATTCCCAGGATGTAAAAAATCATTTGATGGATTTCCTACATTTAATGGTGCTTCATCATCTGATAAAATAGATGGACAAGCTTTGACTGATTATTCTGGCATTGAATATATTTCTTGTGTGATGAAAAAAATAACTAGTAGCCAAGCACCATGGAATGCTATAAAAGGAATAAATGAGATTAGTTTAACTAAAAATTTAACCACTATATTCAATAAGGTATTAAGCAAAGATAATGAAATACAACAACGCATTAATGATAAATTGGTCTATATACAAGAAGGTCATGAAGATGATTTTATCCCAGAATACGCACAATTAGAGCGTTGGAATACATTTTTACCACCTATACAACGGGTCAAGTTAGATCCTACACGAGGAATAAGTCCTGAATTTAAAAACGAACTTAAATCTGATTTGAAGGCTGGAAATAAAAGGCAACACGATAAATTACATATGATACAGGGTAAAATGATATACTTTAGTTTTCATATAATGGACGAAATTAACAATATAGTTATGAAAGAACCGGCATTATTAGAGACAATGGGTGGCGAGCCATTTTTACAAAATGTTTGTTGCAATGATGAAAAAAATCAAAAAGTGATCCATTATTTTAGTAATAAAAATAGTGATATAAATGGACATATTGAAACAATACGTAATCTAGAAAAGGTTTATAGTAGTATAAATGAATTGTCCAAGTCCGCAATATTATTTAGTGATGAAAACACAAAGACAATTTACCCCCCTCTTCCAAGGGAATACAGCGAAACAACAATATATCAAGCATTTATTAAATACTGTAAGATAAATAAAGGTGTTAAAGTCCCAGGATATCTCCAGCAATTCTGTATAAATAATGAGAGTAGTTTTAAAGATACTGATAGTCTGAAAGACAAGATTAACGCGCTTAAAAAAGAAGGAAAACAATACTCACGAGATACATTGGATAAAATGCTTAAATTAATTGGGAAAGAGAATATTCAACATATGAAATTATCCAAGAAAATCAACACAAATATTGATATATTAGAGAATTTATTGGAGGACATGGATAATAATGATAGTGGTTTCTCTCCAAATATGCGTGGATATTTAAGGGAATTACTTGATAGTTTCGATTTCTTAAAGCGGACACATTCTTCCAAGATGAAGGATTTACGGAATTATTTGATTACATCAACACAAAGTATGAATTCGAATATAAAGACTTTTATCAATGAGAATATTAACTTATCCATTTCCAAAAAAAATAAATTATTAGAGAGTTTGACTACTATTATGGAATTTAAAGAGTTACAAGGTGATGATTTATTAAGTGGTAAGGAATTAACAGTGATCCAATCAACACAATTTATACATAATATGATAGAAGATATAGTTACTATTATCCCAACAATGGTAATAAATAGTGTATCATATAAGAATGTAAATATACCGAAACATTGGAAATTATCATTATTACATCAAAACGATATAAAAACATTTATCCGTAAAAATTACGAAACACTAGAACAATTGTATGGTAAGAAAATATTAACCCCTATTTTTAGATTAATACAAGGGAACGCAAAAGATACTTTACATATGATGCGTAGTTTAACATTGAATTCTACAATAAAATTGCACGGTAAAGACTACCAGTCATTATTCAATTCACAATTATTAAAGGAATTATATCATTACCTATTACTTGATGTATTAACTAAGTATATAGACCTAGAGTATATTACAGAAGAGTATTCAATGGCTACAGTAAGCAATTTAACCGAACAAGGGGATATTTTGGGCGATACTGAGGAAGATAGACAAGATGGTACAGACATGGATGATTTAATAAATAACGGGGATAGATTGAAATTAAAGAGGAGTATTGCGGAATTAGTAGGGGTATATATTAATTTGATAGAACAACAGAAAAAGAGAATAAATTATGATAGAAAAGACATTATTGATTTAGTATTGCGATCTAGAGAGAAAGAAAAAGATATTAAAACCCGTCAATTGAAAGATTTAACTGATGAAGAGCGAAAAGCAGACGGTGAATTAAGAAAGGGTAAATTAGGACGTTGGAATATTGGTCTTCAAAAAGGTTTAACTCAATATGTGAAAGGAACGTATGACGGGGAGAGAGCAGAAATGGAACAAGAAGCGCTTATAGATTTTAGATTGGGTGAAGTTTCGGATGTTACAGATATGAATAGGGATATATTTACTATGGATATGCTGGAAAATGAAATGACAGATCGACAAATAGAAGATGATGCTATGGATATGTCATTATTACCTGATGATGATGATTATGGTGATAGAGAAGGAGATGAACAGTTTTATTAAATTGTTGTTGATTATTGTAAAATACTAACATTGTATTAGGTATCAGGTATTGGTTATTAGGTATTAGACAACAAATAACAAACATTATATAAAAATCATAAGTATTAAAGTATAAAAATATAGAGATATAAATTAGTATAAAATACTTATGATTTATGTAATATGACATATGTAATATGAAATATCAATTAATAAAGAACAACACTAATTAAAAGTTAGTTTTCATAAATATATTTTATATTAGTATATTAATAGAGTATAAAATAATAAAATGAATAGAATATTTTTACGAAACAATATATCTACAATATCAATATTGTTATTTTTCGTTATATATAGCATAATATTATATTTAAAACCAGGTTTCTTATATAATAAAGATGGTTCACTCCGTCAATTTGGTTTGAATAATAATAAGAAAACAATAGTACCTATATGGTTATTAGTAATATTAATAGCAATCATTTCATATTTTGCATTACTCTATTATTTAGCACTCCCTAAGTTCATGATATGAATTATATAATTGATTTAAATAAATGGTTTAATAAACAAATATATAATTCAAAAATAAAATAATAGATACAAAAGATATAAAACATACAAAACATACAAAAATGAATTTTATAAGTTCTACTAAGGTTAATAAATGGAATACAATAAAAAGTGATACTGATGAAATAATACCTCATAAACGACCTTCATGGGATGAATATTTCTCTCAAATTGTATCTGTTACTGCTTCGCGTTCTCCATGTGAGAGATTAAAAGTGGGTTGTCTTATTGTTAGGGATAATAGAATAATTAGTCAGGGTTATAATGGATTTTTACCAGGTTGCCCTCATGAATCAATTATAATTGATGGACATGAACAAGGGACGTTGCACGCCGAACAGAACGCAATAATTGACTGTGCAAAAAGGGGAGTAAGTTGTGATAATTCTATTATGTATATTACACATTTCCCATGTATTATATGTATGAGATTAATATGTGCGTCTGGCATTAATGAAGTTAAATATATACATGATTACAATAATGATAATATGAGTTATAGGTTTTCAAAATTAGCGCGGGTTCCTATATATAAAATTGAAACAAATAAAACAAAGTAAGGAAGCTATTATAATAACTTAATAACCTTATACGCATTAATAATAATATGATTGGAACATATTTAAATGAAGAAAATTTATATATTATGGGTACATTAACAACGCCTGGTATTCCATGTTCTTATTTTGTTGCCGATTATTTTAAATACTCAAAGAATAACTTTATGGAAATTAAAGATAATCATCGTTTATATGATGATGTAAAAAAAGAATTTACACATTACTGTAAAACTTATTTTCCTGAATTATATAAATTATTTTGCGAGACAAAAGAGAAAGATAATATGATAAATTGCTTTGATTGTTCTAGTGTTACATTTGATGTTGAATATTTGGAAGATGATTATAATTATCCTGGATGGGAAAAATACAACATTATTGTTAATAAATTGATTGATACATGGAATAAAAATACTAAAATATACTAGAATACTAGAATACTAGAGTATAATAAATTATACTAATTCTACAGATTCAAAAGTTTCTTGTTCTGTGCTATTATCGTTTTCAGGAACATCATCATATTCACTATCACTATCATCAATATCATCACTATTATTATCGTGATTAATATGACTAATAATATTTTTTATAATATGTTTATTAGGTTTATTAAGAATAGTTGTTGTGTTAGAATTGTCAGTGTTTATTTTATTAATCCTATTAATATCAAGATTTTTTATATTTTCTACAGTGGCGCCACCGCTCCTATCTATTGCCCTTATAATTTTTTTATTCATAACATCCATACCTGTATCTGAAGTATCTCCTTCTGTATATCCCATATTTCTTATTATATTTTCTGCTATACCAGGACTTACAATTTTCTTTACACCAATAAAATCGTCATTATCATATATTTCTATTTTTTCTAGTCCATTTGTTTCTGAAGGCTTAGAAACATCATATGACTTAAACATTTTTTTAAATGTTTTAAGTATCTTATATGGTATTAATGGTGATACTTCAGCCAATCTCTCAAATGTATCCCTTGATGTTTTCAATAAATCATTCGGTCTCATTCTCTCTTCTCGTGGCAATGAGAGTTCAATAGATAAAAATCGGAATAATTTAGCATACTGTATATGTGATAATCTATGTGTCTCTGAACGTTTTGCAAAGGAAAAATAAGTTCCACAAGTATTTAATACTGATACACATAAACTTAATAATCCAATTCCCAACCCTGCTTGTCTCTCATTTTCTGGACCAAAAATGCTCGAATTTCCAATTGATAGTGTCCCTGCAATTGTAGAGAGAACAATGACCGGGAGGTCAATAAAATTCCTTATATAAGAAAACTCTGCCTCTGCTTTTTTATGGAGGTAAGAATAACAATATGATTTTTCGCCCATATCTTTAAAAAACTTCTCTAAAATATTTGTCCATTTAATGTCGTTGCCTATTTCCATAAATGTTTATCTTACTTATTATATATTATATTTCTATAAAAATAATATATATTATATATCTCATTAGTAAGACCATTATAACACCTTTATATACTATCATTAAACCTAAATGACTTATGTAAATGACTTATGTAAATGGCTTATGTAAATGTCTTATCAAAATAATTATATAGATGACAAATACTCTATATTTTTCTGTATTAAATACACTATGCCTGTAAATAATGCCGATTTAAATATATAACCCCCAAATGCTAAAGAATTGTCCTTTATGAATAAACCAGGGATATATTTAAACAACATTTTATTAACAAATGGTAATTGAAAAACAAAACATAGGATAAATAATAATATGGGTAATTGTAATTTATCATAAGTATCATCATTCCTCTTATTATCTTTTTCTTTTTTTGCTTGTATAAGTGCTAATTGGTCAATTGTCATTTGGTTGTTTATATAGTCTACATTTTCTTTAGGGGGTGGTATATAATTTGGCTTTGTTTGTGGATCACTTTGTATTGCGTTTTGATCCATTGGGATATTTTTGCTTGGTAATTTAGTAAGATTACTTTGGTTAGCAATTTGTATCCCTGATATAATCTTATTAATATCATCTTGTGATAAAGTTGAATTTTGTCCTGCGTCTCCGTTATTAAACCCATTATTACCATTATCCGGTTGTTGTATAGAAGCCTGAACTGGTTTCTCGTCAATATTCAATGATACATTAGAAGTTCCTTTATTTGGCAATTCATCCAAACTAGTAGACATAATATAATATATATATATACAATCAACTAGTTATATTTACGCAAAGCGAACTTTCTTTTTATCACTTTCGCATTTCTTTGCTTTTGCTTTATATTTATAACATTTCCCACCAAATTCGAACACTTGACCCTCTACTTTATCTATAGTTGGTCCCACAAATGATAAACAAGTTTTATCATGGCAACTTTTTCTAAATAAACTTGCTAAACCTAACCCCAATAAAATAGATATGACATATTTGCCAAATTCACTATATAATACTTTCTTTATATTCATTATAGTGTATAGTATATAATATATAGTAAGGTTTAATTATAAACATAAATATTATTTTTATTATTGAACTGAATAACCTTGTATTGATTCAATATTACTTGGACATTCTACTTCTTCTTCTTGGAACCTAAAACAGGTTTCAGTATGATCTATATAATCCAGTTTATTAATATTCTCCGGATTTGGAAAGACAAATATCTCTTTCATTTCAGGTTGTATCATATAAACCATAAATACTCCTATGGCTAAACTAATTAGGAATGTAGGGAAATGAATAAAACGCATATATAATAACAATATAAAATTTATAATTCTGTTTTTATGATAACATGGAATTAAATATATCGGGATTATTTTTATATGTTAAATGTTATCGAAAATATATTACATATTATATTATAAATTCTCTAACTTGACCCTGTATAAGAGTAATATCATTATCAACGTAATTATTTTCTTTTTGTATTAATCTGAATTTATAGTTATCATCCATCTCTATGAACTGGTTACGATATTTATTATCCTGAATTCTAGCAAGTATTTCTCTCAAGTCATCATTATATAATTCAACGGAATCCTGAATATATTTATAATTAGATGTCTTTGAATACTCACCCATATTCTCTTGTATTAATAATATTGTGTTTTCTAGTTCGCTATATAAATCTCTTAGGTTATTCTCTCGATTATATTTATCCTCATTTGCTTCTTTATGTGCGTGAGTTACATCATATAATTCAATCTTATCATTCAGGTATTCATTATATTCTTCAAATTTTGCCATTATAACATCATCATTTATAAGGTTGAAAATAGAAGCTATCTTAAGAGAGATAATTTGCTTTTTTATTTCGTTAACCTTATGTTTCATTCTTCTAGTCTCTTCTTCTAGATTGAACGTATGTGGTCTAGATATGGTTATATTTAACTTGCATGGACTTGATGTATCGCCACATACAGCCCTATATTCATTATCTTTCAATTCAAATATAGTTTTAACAGGTCTCTTACAAGAAATACATTTAATTTTTAATTTTTGGATTTTTGCTCTCTTTTGCTTTATTGATAGATTATTATCATTGATAACCTTTGATTTTAGAGCATTATATTTTTTATCATACGCGGTTTTTAAATCAAAATAATTATCTAAAGCATCATCATAATCATATTCACTCGTCATTTTATATATAAAATGTAATATATAATATAATTTTAATTGTAATTAATACCATCATTATTTATAAGAATTTCCGCATTGTTGTCTCAAATTCACTTTCAAAATTAGGTAGGTCTGTTATCATATTTTTATTCTTCACTTTATTATTTCTCTCATCGTGTTCTTTTAGTTTATTAGTTAGGTTCATTATATACATTTGTTTAGACGCATTTTTTATTTCTTCATCTTCTTTATTTCCATTACCGTTTTTACCTTTATAATTATAGTATAACACTGTTCCTAAAATACCAAAAAATAACAGAAAAAGAGAGATATTGTAAATATGATTATAATAAATATTTTTTGACTGCTTGCATTTCTTGAGTGTTTCGCTAAAAAAATATTTAGTGCCTGGTTCTACCAATTTAAATCCTATGTTGTTATTCATTCCAATTTTAATTATAGATATAAAGATAAAATATCAATTATAAACACTATTATAAATAGTAAGGATATATTATGAAATAATTTTATACTCATTATTTATATGGATAGTAGCTCTCTCGTAATTTATATAATATTAACCATTTTCTATTATGTTTTCATAATGTTACCAATCCCAGAGAGTTTAAAAAATGTGCTTCATTATCTCTATTATATACTTGTAATTGCGTCTCAAATTTTAATGGCTTATATTATATCCAAAAATGCTTGTGGAACAGCACAAATAGGTGATATATTCCTATGGGGATTTATCCCGTGGGTAATTGTATTTATAGGATTTAACCTAATATTGAAACTCATGCCAGGATGGAAATCTCCATTTTCAAATACGTTTGGTTATTTAGTAGTAAAAATAGCCGGTGTTAGCGATGTTTTTAATTCAATGTTAAAACCAAGTATCCAAAGCAATGACGCAGGATTAAATAAAATAGTGGAAAAGGTATTTGAAGATAATTCTATTTTAATAAACCAAATAACACCCGATAATTTTGATAGTGTTATTGATAAATTAGGTAAATTATGGGATATGGGAACACCATCATTTAATGAAAGTAAGGAGAAACTTAGGTATTTAGTGAGTGTTAAGGATACTGTTTCGCAGTTTATATGGGCTATATTAATTGGATTAATTACAGTATCAATGTCAAGTATGGGTATCCTATCCTCAAAATGTAGAAAGAGTACAGAACAAATAAAGAAAGAAGCATTGGCATACAAAGAACAATTAAAAGCACAAAACGATGAAAAGAAAGATCCACGTGTTTATACTATTAAGGATTAAGAGACAATGCTTAAGTGTCAATATTAATGATACATGAATTAATGACAATCGTGAAATTATATACATTTTATTAATTATTTACATTAAATGTATAACCAACAAATCAGGAATTTAATCAGTAATTTAGAGAGAAGAGATAAACCCATAATACTAGATATAATATTGGAAGGTTGTGCATTTAACGGTATGTATGAAGTAGGGGTGTTATTATTTATAAAAGAATTAGAAAAACAGGCATTTATTAAGGTTGATAGAATATCTGGTGTTAGTATTGGTAGTCTAATGGGGTTTTCTTATTTTACAGATAACTTGGAATTAAGTATGGAATATTATAAAGAATTGAGAGAATATTGGAAACATAATTTTAACCTAAATATTTACGAAGAAACACTCAAAAAAACAATTAATGAAATGAAGGAAGAAGACTTTAATAATATTAAAAATGGGAAATTATTTATTAATTATAATAATGTAGATACTTTAGAACACACCGTACAAGATAATTATAATGACAGAAATGATTTAATGAATGCGATATTGAAGAGTTCACATTTACCATATATTACAAATGATAAAATGTGCCAAGAACATTTTTTTATAGACGGAGGAAGCCCATTTATATTCTACGATAGAGAGAAAAATACAGAGAGAAAAATACTATATGTCTCAATTAATACTCTCTCTAAAATGACGAAGATGATGAATGTAAAAGAGATTAATTGCGAAGGTAAAGTATTAGCAGGAATACTAGAATGCTATAATTTATTTCATAGTAACCAAAAAAACAATTTATGCAGTTTTATTCATCAATGGAATTCATACGATTTTATAATATTGAGATTCAAAGAAATATTTATGAAAATATTGGTATATCTAATATTTTTTTTATATAAATCGCGTGATTATTTAACAAATTGTGACACTGTAATAAAGTATTCAAATAACATATATTTGTCTCCGTTTAATATGGGGATCAATTTTATATCTGGAAATGTAAAAGAATTATATAGGGATTTTATATTATATTATTGTTTTTAAGAGAGGGTATATCCAATTAAATCACATTTATTATAGATAGTTTTTACCTATTATATAGGTTGTATATATTGATTATGTATATATGATATGATATAATATGATATATATAATATGATATAAAATCTTAATTTAAAAAATACATCAGTCTAACAATTATATATTTAGTAAATATAAGTTATAAAATATAAATAATATGCCAAATTATATCTACTACAATTGCACGGAAAAATTCACACAGAAAACTGATGATAACAAGGATATAAAAACAAAAATATTGTGTCAAAATATTATAGATAAAAAAATTAATGAAAAAATTGGTAATACTTCAAATAAAAAATTGATTAAGAAAAAGGATGATATGATAATATCAAAAACCCATAGTATTATGAGTGATATTGAAAATTTTGCCAATATGAAAGTGTGTGACCTGAGAAAATATTGTAAAGAAAATGGTATAAAAGGTATTAGTGGATTAAAAAAACAAAATATTATTGATACAATTAATAATGTTAAAATAAGTGGTTCATTGTCACCCATTATTAAGTGGAGTGGTGGTAAAAAGGATGAGATTAAAAAGTTTATAGAATATATACCTGAAAAATATGATACTTATTTAGAACCATTTATAGGTGGTGGGGCTGTATATTTTCATTTAAATCCAAATAAGGCTGTAATTAATGACCTCCATAACGAATTAATTGACTTTTATTCATCTATTAAAAAAGGGTTTAGTAATGAGATTTATACTTTTATGTGTGAACATCCTAATGAAGAAGAGATTTATTATCAAGTAAGATCATATAAACCTACAACTGCGTTAGAAAATGCTCAGAGATTTTATTATTTACGAAAAACGTGCTTCCGTGGTATGCTACGTTATAATAGTAGTGGTGAATTCAATATTCCTTATGGACGTTATAAGAATTTCAACTTTGAAGATATTAAAAATGAAAATTATGAAAAATTATTGAAAAATACTGAAATATTAAATAATGATTTTGAAGATATATTTAATAATTATAATTCCAATGATAATTTTATGTTTCTTGATCCACCATATGACAGTGAATTTACAGATTATGGATATTGTAGTTTTGGAAAAGAAGAACATAAGAGATTAGCAAAATGTTTTAAAGACACAGGAATTAAATGTTTAATGATTATAGGTAAAACAGATTTTATTGTTGATTTATATAAGGATTATATTGTTGGCGAATATGATAAAAAATATCGTTTTAAACTACACTCTGGGCGGGTAGGTAATGAAATAAATACAAAACATCTTATTATTATGAATTATCAAGTATAAATTATTCACTAAACATCTTATCCGCAATATTATTTAAAACAACAACGTAATCTCTAAAAGTAAATACAATACCGATATTTAATAATTTAAAATAATCATTGATACCAAATAAATTATTCTCTATTGTCTTATATCTGTGTTTTAAATGTTTTGGTATATCCTCTTTATTTACATAACGTGTGCATAGTAAACACCATTTAATTTCATATCCAGGATACATATTTTTTAAATACGAAACATTATATAAACATTTTTCATAAGTTGCTTTGGATTTTTCGGTATCCAGGTTTATGTTGCTTTTTAATTCGGAATAATAAATAATCTTATTATTGTCATCACAAAATAAATGATCTTTTTCTTTTTTACCCTTGGTATTTTTTTCTTTGATATCATTGAAATTTGTATATTTTAATATTATATCATTAGTTACTTTTTCTATACCATTTCCTAGTTTAATACAATCACTTTGTGACAAATTACGGCATATTATGTACGATAAACTATTTATGTCTTTATTTTTATTACTTTTACAATTTTCTACATATGAATTATTACTTATTAGTAATTTTATTTCATCTATTATTTTCTGATTTTTATTAAAGATATGTTTAATAAACCTTTTTATTATATTTAAACTTTCTATATTTTTATTATAACAAAGGCACTCTTTTTTAATAATATTTTTTTTACATAATTTACATATTAAAATAATCCTCCTATTCTTTATAATTTTACCGTTTAAGTTGTCTCTCATAATTATGTGTATTATTTACAAACATTTTTTAATTAATTCTTTTCAATTCTTTTCAATTTTATTTGTTTATATTTTAAAGTATTACGTATAAACAAATATAAAATATACCTTACTGTCCAAATAATAGTATTTTGTCATAGTGACCCAAAATAACATATTTGATTTTATTATATATTATATATTGATTATGTAATAATATATAATCTTAGCATACATACATTATAATTAATTTCGTGTAATTAAATAGTTTTTATTTTTTAAGCTTTTTTTAGAAATCTTATTTTTTCCCTTTCGTGTTTTATTACTATTTTTGTTATGCTTATGTATGTTTCTATGAGTTTTATTTATTTTATTTTTTCCCTTTCGTGTTTTCTTATTATCTTTATCTTTATATTTATTTATTTTACCACCAACTACTGGAACTGGATTAACTGGATTATCACGCGTTGATGGTGGTGCTGATACAAGGAATGATATTAGTGATTCTTGACCTGCCTGACAGTGTAATCTTGAAACGTAATTCTCATCTATGATTGCTCTCTTAGACACAAAAGATGGATATGATTTTTTCATATTTATTAATGAGTAAGTTTGTAAATCAGGATTATTTAATAACACATCTATATTACAAAAATATCCACCATGTAAACCAATTTTCTTTAAATCATATAATTCTAGTTCATTAAGTATATTATTTGGCTTCACAGTATCTGCCTCTTTACATGGATAAAATAAAGCGTCATCCATTTGTAACATTATAATTTTACGCGTTGTAAAAAAATATTTATTATTGCTATAAACAATGACAATATTACCAATATCATCTTGGATATATTTTTCAATATCAATGTCTTCACCTTCTTGCATAATTGGATCATAAAAATTATATGTTTTAGATATATTAACCCGTAATCTATGTCTAAATTCTGAATAAAATATTTCTATAGCTATTTTTTCCGTGTAATTTCTACTTAATATAATATATGCTGTATCACCATCTATATCTTGTAAATCTAAATTCGCACCACTATCAATTAATAACTTTACAGTATCCAAACTACTAGTAGTATTTAAATTTTCAACAGCAAATATTAATGCTGTATTACCATTTTCATCTTGTAAATCTAAATTCGCACCACTATCAATTAATAACTTTACAGTGTCTAAACTACTAGTAGTATTTGAATTTTCAACAGCAAATATTAATGCTGTATTACCATTTTCATCTTGTAAATCTAAATTCGCACCACTATCAATTAATAACTTTACAGTGTCTAAACTACTAGTATTATTTGAATATAATGATGCGTATATCAATGCTGTATTACCATTTACATTTTGTAACTCTAAATTCGCACCACTATCAATTAATAACTTTACAGTGTCTAAACTACTAGTAGTATTTGAATATAATGATGCGTATATCAATGCTGTATTACCATTTACATCTTGTAACTCTAAATTCGCACCACTATCAATTAATAACTTTACAGTATCCAAACTACTAGTAGTATTTAAATTTTCAACAGCAAATATTAATGCTGTATTACCATTTTCATCTTGTAAATCTAAATTCGCACCACTATCAATTAATAACTTTACAGTGTCTAAACTACTAGTAGTATTTGAATTTTCAACAGCAAATATTAATGCTGTATTACCATTTTCATCTTGTAAATCTAAATTCGCACCACTATCAATTAATAACTTTACAGTGTCTAAACTACTAGTATTATTTGAATATAATGATGCGTATATCAATGCTGTATTACCATTTACATTTTGTAACTCTAAATTCGCACCACTATCAATTAATAACTTTACAGTGTCTAAACTACTAGTAGTATTTGAATATAATGATGCGTATATCAATGCTGTATTACCATTTACATCTTGTAACTCTAAATTCGCACCACTATCAATTAATAACTTTACAGTGTCTAAACTACTAGTAGTATTTGAATTTTCAACAGCAAATATTAATGCTGTATTACCATTTATATCTTGTAAATCTAAATTCGCACCACTATCAATTAATAACTTTACAGTGTCTAAACTACTAGTAGTATTTGAATTTTCAACAGCAATCATTAATGCTGTATTACCATTTACATCTTGTAACTCTAAATTCGCACCACTATCAATTAATAACTTTACAGTGTCTAAACTACTAGTAGTATTTGAATATCTTGACGCACCCATCAATGCTGTATTACCATCTACATTTTTTAAGTCTAAATCTATCCCTTCGCGTATAATGGCTTTAATTCCATCTATATCACCATTTGTAGCAAAATCAATTAAGTCAGTTATTCGGTTATCCATAATATAATATATTATAGCAATATAATAGTAAAAACAATATTCAATATATTTAAATTTTATTTTTTATTATATCGAAAAGGTTTTTTGTTTTAAGTGTTTTAAATGTTTTTCGTGTTTTACTCTTTCCGGTATTCCTATTTTTCTCTGTTTTTCGTTTTTTTACTTCTTTGTAAATTTCTTTATCATCAGGATTATATTTTAAAAACCATCTATCGTATTCTTTAGTCCCTCGTTTAAATCTCAACTCCTTAAATTTATTGCTTTTTTCAATCCTAATATCAAAAATATTTGGTTGTTTTCCTATACAATCCATACTGAACCGTTTCAATATAGCCCGCTGTGATAATCTATTTTTTTCCTGGACTTTAAATAAATATTCTGCCATACATACAATACGGTTTTTATCATAATACGATCTATCAGCATATAAAAACGCCAAGTAAAAACTCAGCATTGTATCAATTGTTGCTATATGGACTTTCTTATTATTCAACTTTATCACGTTATAACTATGACACGCAATAGGCTTATATATAAATGCCAATGTTTCCCCCTTTACTATTATTTCCCAGTGTGGTGCAATTATCTCTCCAACGCCTTCTTGTTTTCGTATTTTAACTTTCTTTAATCCTTCTTCTTCGAGTAATTCTTTAATTATAGTTGCTGATAATTCGGGGTTTTCAGATAAAACATCAAAATCCGGTATTCTTTTATACTCATATCCACTGTCGTAATATTTCATATACATACTATTTGCCATGGAACCAAAAAATACTAATCCTTGGTCTATAAATGAATTCAATAATGTATTATAAATAGTCTCTTCTTCATTTTCAGTTATAATATCCAAGTCAACATTTAGTTCACGCTGTATATCCTCTAATTTACAGTTATCGCCCATTAATGGGTAATGCTTATTTAATAAAATAAGGCGTTTCAATACCTTCTCCCAACGTGATACATCGCCACGAGGGCGTGATAATTCTAAATACATTGCCATTCGTAGAAAATTTGGAGGGCAGTATCGAATACCCGCAACGGTAACCGCTTCTTTATTTATTGATTTAAATAATTCTTCGGGTATTTGTGTAATATCTGCTACTGGTATGAAATTTACAAAAACTTTATATGTGCCAAAATGAACTCCTGCCTTAGCCTCAATATCAGTAAATCCTTTCTTATGATATATATCTGCTAGTTTCTTTGCGTGTTTCATGGCATCGTATGAATAAAAATCATAGTCTGGTATTTCAACTTCTTTGTCATAAAATTTATCTTGATCGGGTAATAAATTATTAATTGCTGTTCCACCATAACATATTAGTTTCTCTTTTACAAGGAATTCTTCAACCACCAATATTATATTTTTAACTTCTTCTGAATTAACAAGTTCAATCTGTTCTTTAAGTCCTATTTCATCAACAGCATTTCTTAATATGGCTAATTCGCATTGTTGGAATGTCATAACTGGGGTACATAATTTATTCTTTATTTTGAGTTTTTTTGTTTTCATTATAAGAGTTCTATAATCTTATAATTAATTATATATATAATATGAATATAAAATATTATATATTATTTTTGACAAGATACATATATGGATAGGGAGGGATGGATATAGATAAAAATAAAGATATTAATGATATGAATAAGATTATGAGATATAGATATAGATGAAGATATAATTATAATACATGGCTAAAATAAGGTTTTTGTATTTTTCTCTGGGCGTATGATAATTTAGGGTCTTGTTTCTTTGGAGCGTTTATTAATAGTGGTTTAAATCTCAGTTCTTCCGGTCTTAATATAAATGCACTATTAGAGTTATTAAATAATTCAAGATAATATACCATATAACTATCTACATTTTGGAAATTCATACATACCATTTGACAACCATATTTATGATGTATCCCTGCGTCCATATTATCGCTTCTTGTGGATAAATCATTCATAGATAGAATCATATTTTTTTTATTATAATCAATTAGTTCTTGAGCATTTGGGGTATATTTTACATCATAATCACGAATACTACGCACAAACGCACCACCTGACGCAATATTAACTAAATCATCCAGTTTAGTCTTTTCAAATCCCGTATTTACGGACTTATCGCACATTATAATTACTTTACCTCTAAAGTTTAATAATGGTTCCGCACCTAAATTTTCCCCATTGTTTTCTTTTCCATACTTAGGTGATAATAGACGACTTGAAAACGCGGATGAAATACTATTAGCCATTTCATCGAAAATTACACTACGATTACTTTTGATGCGGAAATGTAAGAAAAGTGGATCGTCATAATTGGGTGCTGTAGCTGCTGAGAACGCAAATCTCTCTATGGCGTTCATTGTTGAACCAAAATTAAGAGAGTTATATGTCCCTTTTTCATAAAAACTATCCTTATCAGACGCTGATATTACCGCCTTATTATCAACAGAATACACCTCAAAATCTAATACTCTAGCACCTTTGAATATAACTGATTTCAATGCATCCAATGAAACATAACTATTTTCATAAGAACCATCACAACAAGAATTATGACTGCTCATAATATAGTAATCTCGTATATTATGCTTAAATAACGCGTCATTATCATTTATATTAACAATTGTCTTATCGATTGCTTCTAAATCTTTTTTCATATATTTCAAATCGCTATTTTTCTTTGTGAATTGATTTATTACGTATAATGTGGTAATAGAAACAAATATTATTATAAGAACAACTAATGCTAAATGTATATAATATTTATTTTCACTATTTATAATATTTCCCATCATTTGTTTCATTTTATCCCCTGCAACAGATAAAGCCTTTTTTGTATCATCCATAGTTATATTATATATATAAAATAAACTTTTTTATTGAACTATCTGATAAATGATTGAAAATATAAATGTTTTGTTAGATGGATATAAATCCCCAAATAAATAAGTAATTTATTATAATTTAAAATTATAACATAGTATTTTAATAATGGCAGGAGGACTTTTAAGCATAAAAGCTTACGGACAACAAAATATTATTATTTATGGAAATCCTAAAAAATCATATTTTAGATCTACATTTAAAACAATTACAAATTTTGGAATGCAAAAATTTAGGATTGATTACGAAGGGCAGAGGGGTCTTAGTCTAAATAGTGATACTACAATGGAGTTTAAGATACCACGATATGCTGACCTTTTAGGAAAAACTTATGTAGTTATTACAATCCCTAATATATGGTCGACATTATATTTTAATACCACATCACAAGAATGGACTGGTTACGAGTTTAAATGGATTGAACAATTAGGGTCAAATCTCATAAAGGAGATGGAGATAACTATTAATGGGCAAATAATGGCAAAATATAGTGGTGAGTATTTCGCAAATGTTATAGAGAGAGATGAGAATAAGGAGAAGAAAACATTGTGGAATTTAATGACAGGCAATACGGTAGATTTTAATGACCCGGCTA
>Ga0307982_1001192_pt1 | contig 21020 bp, 10 predicted proteins | sample OrgLakmetagen989_FD_201847 | JGI IMG/M metagenome (GOLD analysis project Ga0307982, IMG submission 201847) | Saline water microbial communities from Organic Lake, Antarctica - #989 | ecosystem: Environmental > Aquatic > Non-marine Saline and Alkaline > Saline | place: Antarctica: Organic Lake... | reverse complement strand
AGCAACCCAGCAACCCAGCAACCCAGCAACCCAGCAACCCAGCAACCCAGCAACCCAGCAACCCAGCAACCCAGCAACCCAGCAACCCAGCAACCCAGCAACCCAGCAACCCAGCAACCCAGCAACCAAAATCTCTTAAAAAAAAAAGTTGATTTTTAGTTCGTTTCTTGTTACGTTAATGGGTAAGCTCACTGTTAGATAATAGTAATCTCTGAACTTTGTCAGGACTGAAAGGTAGCAGCAATATAGTTGTATTATTTAAGTTATAACAGTGAGCCCAGAAATTCAGAAACCCAGAAATACTGGGTTTTGTTAAAGGCGGCACCCAGATTTGAACTGGGGATGAAGGATTTGCAATCCCCTGCCTTACCACTTGGCTATGCCGCCGATATTCTCTTAATCAGATACTAGTATAACGTATTTAGTAGTTCTCTTTCAAGTGACAATAATATCTTTAGTAAAAATGAATACAAAATTTAAACTCCCTGATTTCATTGACATACAACGTACAAGTTTTTTAACTTTTTTAGAAAAAGGTATTGTGGAAGAAATTGAACATTTATCACCTATTCAAAGCCAGAATGGAAATATAAAACTTGTTTTTTATCCACATTTAATTAAGTTTAAAAACCCAAAACCTCTACCCAAAGAGGCCATACTTCAGTCGAAAACATTTTCAGCTGCTCTTTACGTACCCGCGCAATTATTTGTTTATAACCCCATCACAAAAATTCATTTGAAATCGGCTATTAAAAATGTCTTTTTCGGTGAAATTCCTTTTATGACTGACAGAGGAACTTTTATTATTAATGGGTCCCCAAGAGTACTTGTTAATCAAATTGTAAGAAGTCCTGGTATTTACTATAAAATGCAATTCGATAAGGAAAACAATAAAACATTCGTGGGTAGTATTATTTCGAACCGAGGATCTTGGTTACGTTTAGAAATGGATAAAGAAGGCTTCATTTATGCGCGTATGGATAAAATAAGGAAAATTCCGATTTTTATTCTTTTATATGCCCTAGGGTTAACTGAAAAACAGGTCTTCACTTCAATACGATACCCTCAGGCTTTAAATAAATCCTTAATGGAATTAGTAGAAGAATCTGGGGTCAACACAATGGACCAAAAGAGAGCTTTATTTAAACTTCACTATATACTTAGACCGGATAGACCTCCTACAGCCCAATCTGCCAGACAGCTATTAGAATCACGATTCATGGATCCTGAGCGATATGATTTAGGAAAAATTGGGCGTACACGGATCAATAAAAAGTTAAAGATTTTGGGAAATCCTAAACGAACCACTTTAGGACCAGAGGATATTCTTGCGGCTGTAGATTACTTAGTTAATTTAAAGCAGGGCATTGGAGAGATAGATGATATTGATGATTTAAAAAATAGACGAGTGAGAACGGCGGGTGAATTATTACAGAACCAAGTTCGAATTGGATTAAGCCGTCTTACACGTATTGTCAAAGAAAAATTAGAAAAAGAAGGCACAAAGAATAGGACTGAGGCAAAACATTTATCGCCAAAACGATTTATTAACCCGAAGCCGTTAATAGGATCATTAAGAGAATTTTTTGGGTCAAGTCAATTATCACAGTATATGGATGAAACAAACCCATTAGCTGAGATTACACATAAGAGACGATTAAGTTCTTTGGGGCCTGGAGGACTAAGTAAAGATAGAGCAGGGCTTGCTGTTCGTGAAATCCACCCGAGTCATTATGGACGTATATGCCCTATCGAAACACCGGAAGGTGGAAATGCTGGATTAGTAAGTTCATTAACAACTTATGCAAGAATTGATCAAGAAGGGTTTCTAGAATGTCCTTTCTATAAAGTCAACCAAGGGGTAGTCTTGCGTAAGGAGGGGTCTTACTTCCTATCTGCTGAACAAGAGGAGCGTGTAATTGTATCTCCTGGTGATATACTGATTTCCGATAAAGATACACTGGATTTTAAAACAGTACCGGTGAGATATAAACAGGAATTTAGCGTCCTTAATCCGAAATCTATCAATTATATCGGGATATCTCCTACTCAAATGATCTCCGTAGCGACCTCTTTAATTCCATTTTTAGAGCATGATGATGCTAACCGAGTTTTAATGGGTTCGAATATGCAACGCCAGGCTGTTCCGCTGATTCGACCTGAGCGTCCTATCATTGGCACCGGTCTCGAAGCGCAAGTAGCACGTGATTCAGGTACTGTTGTTATTGCCAAAAAAAGTGGTGTTGTTAGTTATGTAGCTTCTGATAAAATTCTCGTAAAGAGTTCTGATAATCAGGAAACGATTCAATATTCGTTACAAAAGTATCAACGATCGAACCAACATACATGTGTCAGCCAAAGGCCCGCCGTTTATGAAGGTGAAGTGGTTCAAAAAGGTGATTTAATTGCAGATGGTGCGGCGACTTCTCAGGGTGAACTAGCTTTAGGGAAAAATATTCTTGTGGCTTATATGCCTTGGGAAGGCTATAACTTTGAAGATGCTGTTTTAATCAGTGAACGTTTAGTTTTGGAGAATGTTTATACCTCGGTCCATATTGAAAAATATGATATTGAAGCACGTGAAACCCAATTAGGGGTTGAGGAATTCACCAAAGATATTCCTAATAGTAATAGCCAGGTCACTCGAAATTTAGACGATCGAGGCATCATTAGGACGGGTTCGTGGGTTGAAACTGGGGATATTTTAGTGGGTAAGGTAACTCCTAAAGGTGAATCAGATCAAACACCCGAAGGGCGATTGTTACGAGCTATTTTTTTACAAAAATCACGGGATGTCAGAGACAGTTCTCTACGAGTACCTGGCCGTATAAAGGGTCGTGTTATCGGTGTGCGGGTGCAAAAAAATACTGTACGTATTTATTTAGCGGAACGAAGAAAAATTCAAATTGGGGACAAAGTAGCTGGACGTCATGGTAATAAAGGGATTATCTCCAATATTTTACCTATTCAAGATATGCCATTTCTTCAGGATGGTACGCCGGTGGACATGGTTTTAAACCCTTTAGGAGTTCCCTCACGAATGAATGTAGGCCAGGTGTTTGAATGTTTACTGGGTCTTGCTGGAAAAGAACTACAACAAACCTATAAAATTGTTCCGTTTGATGAAATGTATGGGAAGGAAGCATCTCGTGGATTAGTTTATCGTAAACTGTACGAGGCTCGACAAAAGACAGGAAAAAATTGGCTCTTTGAGCCTACTTTTGCAGGTAAAAGTAAAGTCTTTGATGGGCGAACTGGAATTCCGTTTGACCAACCGGTTATGTTTGGGTATCCCTATGTGTTGAAATTAGTTCACCAAGTGGACGATAAAATTCATGCAAGATCTACAGGTCCTTATTCATTGGTTACACAACAACCATTAGGAGGTCGCGCAAAACATGGAGGCCAACGTTTAGGAGAAATGGAAGTTTGGGCTTTAGAAGGTTTTGGTGCAGCCTATACACTACAGGAATTTTTAACTGTAAAATCGGATGATATGAAAGGTCGAAATGAAGTATTAAGTTCCATTATTAAAGGTCACTCACTACCCAAGCCAGGTACACCGGAATCATTTAAAGTGCTTATAAGCGAACTTCGTTCACTATGTTTAGATGTTCGAATTTTTGAGAAACAAATTCATTAATTCATTCGGAAACTCGGATTTCGGAATTTAGGACTGACTGACTGCAGTCAGTCAGTCAGTCCGAAATCGGAAAATTCAGAAATTCAGAAATTCAGAAATTCAGAAATTCAGAAATTCAGAAATCCGAGTCGTTTTATAAAATCGAAAAAGAAAACTATGAAAGAAACTGAATTACATGCATTAAAAATTCAATTAGCTTCCCCTGATTGTATTCGTAAATGGGCAGAAAAAACGCTTCCCGATGGTCGGGTTGTTGGGGAAGTAACAAAATCAGAGACCATTAATTATAGGACTTTTAAACCTGAAATGGATGGTCTTTTTTGTGAACGTATCTTTGGTCCAGTCAAAGACTGGGAATGTCATTGTGGGCGTTCGAAGCAAGCCCACCACCAACGGGACGGGAATCAATTATTACATTGTTCTAGTTGTGGAGTGGCTTTAACCGAATCGAAAGTACGCCGATATCGAATGGGCTATATTCAATTAGCTTCGCCTGTTACTCATGTGTGGTACTTGAAAAGTATCCCGAGCTACCTTTCGATTCTTTTAGAATTACCTGTGAAAACAATTGAAAATATTGTGTATTACAATGAATTTTTCGCAGAAAATGCTAAAGATTATTTCACATTGAATTCACGTGGTTCGTGGGATTATTTCCCCTGGGACGGGATTGAAGTTTTTCACCGTGAAAATTTAGACACAGGATTTGATTTTGATGGCAAATTAGTCACTACGAAACCAAAAGACTTATTTTCACAAGATCTAACGACTAATTTGGGAGCTCACGTTATTGAGAAAAAATTAGCGGGCCAAAATCTAAAAAAAATGGTGGGTTTATTACGTGATAAACTCGACAGACTTCGTAAAGCAGAGAGATTAGCCTCTGAAAAAGATTTGAAGAAGATGCTTCGTGTCAAAAAGAAAATTGCAAGACGATTACGTCTTCTTATGTATTTAATTGAATCTGAAATGGATCCAAGCTGGATAGTACTCCATAATTTACCTGTACTCCCACCTGATTTACGTCCTATGGTTCAATTAGACGGGGGACGTTTTGCAACTTCCGATCTAAATGACTTATACCGACGAGTTATTAACCGAAATAACCGATTAAAAAAGTTTATGAAGATTTCGGCTCCCGATCTTATTATTCGTAATGAAAAACGTTTATTACAAGAAGCTGTAGATTCATTAATTGATAATGGTAGACAAGGTAAAGCAGTATTAGGGACGAAGAACCGCCCTTTAAAATCATTATCCGATATTATTGAAGGGAAACAAGGTCGATTTCGACAAAATCTCTTAGGAAAACGGGTAGATTATTCAGGAAGATCTGTTATTGTTGTCGGTCCAAAATTACAATTGCATCAATGTGGTTTACCATGTGAAATGGCGATTGAATTATTTCAACCCTTTGTTATTCGCAGATTAATTCAATTAGGATTAGCTACAAATATTCGGGGCGCTAAGAATAAAATTCAGCAAAACGGACCCCTGATTTGGGAACTTCTAAAACAAGTGATGCGTTATCACCCTATCTTACTAAACCGTGCTCCAACGCTACATAGATTAGGAATACAAGCGTTTTACCCACTCTTAATTGAAGGGAGAGCTATTCAACTTCATCCTTTAGTTTGCCCAGCGTTTAATGCAGATTTCGATGGAGATCAAATGGCTGTTCATGTACCTCTTTCCATAGAGGCTCAAGTGGAGTGCCGTTTATTAATGTTGGCTTCAAATAATTGGCTTTCTCCTTCGACGGGCCAACCTATTCTCTTACCCAGCCAAGATATGGTATTAGGCTGTTATTATTTAACGACTGAAAATCTAGAATTGGCTGTTTCCTCAGTTAAAAAAAAGAAGTATTTTACTACTTTTGAAGAAATTGCATTAGCTTACGAAGGGAAAAAAGTGGAACTTCACACGTATATATGGATTCAATACGACCATACTCTAGAAAGTTACACAAATGAGGAAGAACCTTTAGAGATTCGAGTAGAAAGTAGTGGTCGGAGTACAAAAATTTATCGAAGAGTTCAAGTCAAAGAGGAACAGGAAGGTATCCAATTAGTTCAGTATATAAAAACGACTGTAGGCAGAATCCTATTCAATCAGGTTGTTACCGATTCTTTAGTACGCGAAAAAAATAAAGAATTGACTACAGTTTAGTTTCTGTCAGAAATCAGACTTCCTCTAATCAGATTCACTGACAGTTTCTGATTAGTAGGCCGAATCGTATTCTGACTGATTTCCTCGAATCAGATTCACTGACTGCAGTCTGTTTGACTGACTGCAGTCAGTGAATCTGATTCGAGGAAGACAGTCAGTTCCGCAACACAGCAACACAGCAACACAGCAACACAGCAACACAGCAACACAGCAACCAATCAATCTATAAAAAAGGAAAAAAATGACCTCTTTTTTTTGTAATCGAGTTTTTGACAAAGGTGAATTAAAACGATTAATTCATTGGTTTTTAATTAGCCAAGGTGCACCCAATACTTTACAAATGGTGGATCAATTAAAAAGTTTAGGTTTTCATTATGCTACAAAAGCAGGACTTTCGTTAGGGATTGAGGATTTAAAAATTCCACCTATTAAGTCACGTTTATTACGAAATGCCGAAGAAGAAGTAAACCAAAATGAAATACGTTTTGATCGTGGTAACGTAACAGCAGTGGAACGTTCGCAAAAAGTAATTGATATTTGGAATACAACAAATGAATTATTAAAAGATGAGGTGGTTCACCATTTTAGGAAAACAGATTTATTAAATCCTGTTTATATGATGGCTTTTTCAGGTGCTCGTGGTAATATTTCGCAAGTACGCCAATTAGTAGGGATGCGTGGACTGATGTCTGATCCTCAGGGAGAGATTATCGATTTACCCATTAAAAGTAACTTTCGTGAAGGTTTAACGGTTACGGAATATATTATTTCATGTTATGGCGCCCGAAAAGGGTTAGTCGATACAGCTTTGAAAACGGCGAATTCGGGTTATTTAACGAGACGTTTAGTGGATGTTGCCCAATCAGTTATCGTAAATGAGGTGAATTGTAATACACCTGACGGTATTGTTGTGGCGGATCTATTGGACCGAAATAAAGTAGTCTTATCCCGTGAAAAACGGCTTGTCGGCCGTGTGTTAGCCCATAATGTTCACAACCCAAATACAGGCCGAATAATTGGTTTCAAAAACCAAGATATTTCGCCTCATTTTGCAAGAAAATTAATTCAAGTCAAATCGACTCCGATTAGTGTTCGTTCTCCCTTAACTTGCCAAACGAGCCAACATGTCTGTCAATTATGTTATGGGTGGAGTCTTGCTCATGGCCAACTGGTTGATTTGGGTGAGGCGGTTGGAATCATTGCAGCGCAATCAATTGGTGAACCAGGTACTCAATTAACGATGCGAACTTTCCATACAGGAGGTGTATTTTCAGGTGAAGTTGCAGAACGTGTTTATGCACCTCATACTGGAATTATTTCTTATGATATTCCTAATTCGGTCCAAAAAAGAAAAACGAGAACTATTTTTGGCCAAGAAGTTCTTTTTTTTACTGAAGAGATCAAGGTTGTTATTACGGACAATCCAGTCGTTTCTGGCGAGGATGGTCTCAGCCAATCCAGCCAATCCAGTCAACCAACGAAAAGAACGGCTCTGTCTCTCCCAGCCTATACTTTACTTTTTACGAAACCAAATCAAAAAGTTTATTCAAAACAAATTATTGCTGAGTATTCGAGTTTGGAACAGATTCTCCAAAAAGTAGATGATCCCAACGCAGTTGTGGCTATTAAAGAGGTTGTGTCCGATATTACAGGACAAGCGTATTTTCAGTTTTTACGAAAACAAGTGATTGTCTGTAAAGACAAGAACCAAGAACAGTCTTTTAATGGGTTGACTGAGAGTACTGTTCGATCCAGTCAACCGCAAGGTAATGGTTTATTGTGGGTTTTAGGATCTCAAATAAAAACGTTTTCATCGTTGAAACAATCCTTGATTCGAAAAGGTGATTTTATTCTTCCTGCAAAAGTCGAAGTGGCTAAGAGTATTGATTTGGTGAAAGAGATGGAAGGTTTGATTGATGATAGTTTCTTTAAATATATTGTTTTATCAGACGGCTTTGTATATAAAGAATCGTCATTATATATAGCCAATCAATATTCTTTATTATGGTCACCGGTCAGTACGAAAAAAATACATTTTTCAAGTGAGTTTGGTTATTTACCAGAAGATTTCTACCAATCGAATTATTCTAAAATGAATAAGCAATTCAATTGGAATTATACTTTTGGTTCGAATCAGAAGAAGCGAATTTCTACACGCAGAAAACTAAATACTATTCATTTAGTTTCGACTCGATTTTTTAAATCAACTTGGGAAGCCAAATTTACATTAGAAACTAAATTTCTTTTTTCTTCTTATTGTACGAGTAAAGAGTACGATTTAGATGCCGATACCAGTGTTTTAATAGATACATTTCCATCTTGGTTTTACAGACCGAAGCAAAATAACAACTCAGTCAACTCAGGCAACCCGTCTTGGATAAAACAATTAAAAAACCAGTTTTTGAAAAATTATTCAATTACGAAGTCATATGAAAGAATTGTAGATGACATAAGGTTTAATGAAGCTGTATTTTTAATATGGTATGAAGCTTTGAATAGTTTTTCTTTTCGAAAAGTAGTTCCATTCTATTCTAATCTTTTAGCTAGCAAGTTTAATCCTGAAGAAACGTGTTCGAATTTTTTTGTTGGGGCGGGTAGTCCTTTAGTTCGATCGGTTTCTAAATCGGATGATAGATTTCTAATCGGAAAACAAATTCAATTGGACATTCTTCAAGAAAAGAAGTGTGATCTAAATGAAGTTGTTTGTTTCAATTCAGCCAATCCAGGCAACCCGAATGGAAACGGTCAAGTTTTGTTAAAAGAAAAAACAGATCAAGTTCGTTTTGTTTTAGCAGCAACTTCTTTTGTGAAAACAGGTTCATTGGTATTGAAAGGAGATAGTATTGCAAAAGGAGTTAAATCCACTCATTCCGGAATTGTTATTCAAAGTACAAAAGATCTGATTATTTTAAGAATAGGCCGACCTTACCGAACATCGAATTCGAGTCCAATAATTATTTCCAATAATAGTATTGTTTTAAAAGGCAAAACGTTATTTAGTTTAGCCTATAAGAAATCGAAAACAGGTGATATTGTTCAAGGTTTACCTAAAATTGAAGAACTTCTTGAAGCAAGGCGAACAAAGGATCTTCAACCTATTTTAAATAACCCCCATGATCGGTTAAAAAAACAATTTGCTTACAAGCAATTATCATTAACTCCTGAAAATGCTTTGAAAAAAAGTCTTTTAGATATTCAACAATTTTTAGTGGATGGTGTACAAAGTGTTTATCAATCACAAGGGGTTGATATTTCTGACAAACATGTTGAAATTATTGTTAAGCAGATGACTTCAAAAGTGTTCATCGAAGATGGAGGACAAACGCCTTTTCTTCATGGGGATTTAGTGGATTTATATCAGCTGAAAAAAATAAATGATGAGACAGCTAATAAAGGTCAAAATGTAGCTAAATATGAACCTATTATTTTAGGGATTACAAAAGCCTCTTTAAAAGCGGAAAGTTTTATTTCAGCAGCTAGTTTTCAAGAAACGACTCGTGTATTAACTCAAGCTGCAATTCAGGGAAAATTTGATTACTTTATGGGTTTGAAAGAAAATGTTGTAGTAGGCCAATTAATTCCGGCAGGTACAGGATTTTTACGAACTAATGGATCTACCTTTCTTCATTCTCATTTACCACGTTAATCTGATTAGCAGTGAAGAGGAATTGAATCTGATTATCTGATTAGAGGAAGTGTTTCTGGTTTCTGGTTGCAGAAACCAGAAACCATGCTCTAAAAATGGGATTAAAGAGATCGCTAAGGGGATGATTTGAGTAGGAGATATCCCGGTCTAATTGATAGATTTCGGATTAAGGACGCTAAATTCCTGTTTATATCTCACCGGTACTGTTTTAAAATCCAGTGTATCTTTATCGGAACTCAGGATATCAGGAACCACTGCTTTAGAAGTAGAAGATCCAATGCTTCATTAAAGTTTCTAGGTTGTTAGTATTTGTTAATTGTTAGTGTTTAAGTAACTCAAAAACTAATCCCAATCATCAACTGTACCAAAAAGAGTTTCCGCTATAGTAATTGGCTAGTTTCTTTTGGATCCTTCTTTAACTTTGTTTTTAAATCAAAATAATTTTCTAATTTTTGAATACGATTTTCAAGGTCTTCTAATCTTTGTTCAAGTTTTTGATCTGGTTTATTTGTATTGCCAAGACTTGGTTTATCTGTTTCTATTTTGAAAAATGTTTTGTTAATAAAATTAAAAATTTGTTCATTAACATTTTCAGAATTTTTCCCTAATAATTGTTTAGTTTGCATTATATAGTCATTATTAGGCCTTAAAACTAATGTCGAAGGTACTTTGTCCTCAGAATAAAAAAAGGCGTTTAAACACCCTCTAATCGTCCTTATTCTTCTTTTGTTTTCTGGCCTCTCGTTCAATATATCCCTTGGTGGAATCTGAAACTTTAAAATCGACTGAAAAAAGAAGGTGTCTTCTATTTTTTCACCGTTAGGTCGACCGATTATGAATAGTTTAATGTAGTCATTGCTTTTGTTTTGCCAGATAAGAAACTGATCGTTGTCTTTGCTCGATTGAATAAGACTTTCTAAATTCGGCTGCTCTTTCAAGCTTATCATTAATAACTTAAATTGGTTCATAATTTCCTTGTTTATTTAAAATGGTTCCCCTTTTTTAGTATTGGAATTGTTTTTTTTTCGAAGTGTTATGTAAGTGTTCATTTTCTTACATAACACTTTTTATTTCTAAGAAATTGTTTTTGCGTCTACTTCTAACAAAAGAGGTGTAAGAATACCTAAATTTTCTGTAAATTCTTTTGGTGGAGATTGACGTTCTTCATTCTGTAAATACACACCAGTGTAAATAGGTTGAGTAAGTGTTAAATCGTGATTAATTGTATGAAACCTATGAGTTTGTTTTCGTGAGTCTCTTGCACTAAAGTCTTCTTGTGCTACTTTTTTTCTTAATTTAATAACGGCATCAATAATCGCTTCTGGTTTGGGAGGGCATCCAGGTAAATAAACATCTACCGGAATTAGTTTATCGACTCCGCGTACTGTACTGTAAGAATCCGTGCTAAACATTCCACCGGTAATGGTGCACGCACCCATTGCAATAATATACTTTGGTTCTGGCATTTGTTCATATAAACGAACAAGAGACGGTGCCATTTTCATGGTTACTGTACCCGCTGTAATAATTAAATCGGCTTGTCTTGGGCTTGAACGTGGAACTAATCCAAATCGATCAAAGTCAAATCGGGAACCAATTAACGAGGCAAATTCAATGAAACAACAACTTGTACCATAAAGTAATGGCCAAAGACTTGAAAGTCTTGCCCAGTTATGTAAGTCATTCAGAGTCGTTAAAATAATGTTATTTGATAATTCGTCTGTTACGTTGCTCGAATCGAGTGAATAAATTGTTTTTCTGCTATCTTCTTTTATGACCATTCTAATGCTCCTTTTCTCCACGCATAAACTAAACCAATAATTAAAATGGAAATAAAAATAAACGCTTCAATGAATGCTGCTAATCCTAATTCGTTAAAAGTCACTGCCCAAGGGTATAAAAAGAGTGTTTCCACATCAAATAAAACAAATACGAGTGCAAACATATAATAACGGATGTTGAATTGAATACGGGCTTCGCCCATGGGTTCAATACCCGATTCATAAGTTGTTCTTCGTTCTGGCCCATTTTCTTTTGGTCGTATTAACCTTGATGTACTTAATGCTAAGATGGGTACAAGGCATGCTATGACAAAGAACACAAAAACGTATGTATAGTTATCAAGAATAAACATAAAATATCCTTTCATTTCAGAATTCACAAAGAATGACTCATAAACCAAGAGTTATTAAATAAAGAATAAGAATTTATTCTAAATAGTACAAAACTTTAGTTTTATAGTAGTGTATCACTCATAAAGCTATATAAAAAAAAAACAGATAGAAAATACATTTTTTTTTGTAAAATTAAAAAAAGTAATTTAGAAACTAGTTGATTGAATACCTCCTAAAAAAATGCAAGAAATCAAAACCGACCGACCCGTTTTTCCTTTTACAGCTATTGTTGGTCAAGAAGAAATGAAATTAGCCCTTATTTTAAACGTTATTGATCCCAAAATTGGTGGCGTTATGATTATGGGAGACCGTGGTACTGGAAAATCAACAACAGTACGAGCCCTAGTGGATTTATTACCTGAGATTGACATTATCGCGAACGACCCTTTTAACTCTGATCCTAACGAAGGGCCTGGCAACCTTGAAACGGCGAAGATTAAAATTCCAATGATTGATTTACCATTAGGTGCTACTGAAGACCGAGTGTGTGGAACAATTGATATTGAAAAAGCCTTAACAGAAGGTGTTAAAGCGTTTGAGCCAGGATTATTAGCAAAAGCCAACCGTGGCATTTTATACGTAGATGAAGTTAACCTTCTTGATGATCATTTAGTTGATGTTCTGTTAGATTCAGCAGCTTCAGGTTGGAATACTGTAGAACGTGAAGGTATTTCAATTTGTCATCCAGCACGATTTATTTTAGTAGGTTCTGGAAACCCTGAAGAAGGTGAATTAAGACCTCAATTATTAGATAGATTTGGTATGCACGCTCAGATTGGAACAGTGCGCGAGCCTGCTCTAAGAGTCAAAATTGTAGAACAACGTATTGTTTTTGATGAATACCCTTATGATTTCCGTAAAGAGTATGAAGAATCTCAACTAGAACTAACATCTCGAATTACCGCTGCTCGTCAGCGTTTAAAAGACGGCAATATTAAAGTGGATTATGATTTACAAGTGAAGATTTCCGAAATTTGCTCTGAATTAAATGTTGATGGATTACGAGGCGATATTGTAACAAATCGTGCCGCTATTGCGTTAGCCGCTTTCGAAGGTCGTTCTGAGGTAACCGTTCAGGATATTTTCAAAATTGTAACGTTATGTTTAAGACATCGTTTAAGAAAGGATCCACTGGAATCTATTGATTCAGGAACGAAAGTACAAGAAGTTTTTAGTTCTGTTTTTGGTTACGAATAAAAATAGTTTTTTCGTTTCATTAGTACTAGTCTATTGGCTTGACTGACTGTAGTCAGTCAATCTGAGTTGCCTAATGTAGTTTTAGTTTAATGAATAATAGGCTATTAAAAGATAGTTGATTAGGTTTCTGGGTTTCTATCATTTCATCAAGAAACCCAGAAACCTAATCAACTATCTTTTTTTTTCTTTGAAAAACATTGACAAACCACACTCAAAAAAATACTATAAGTATAGCATTGTAGAGATAGTATCTATTTGCGTGCTTTTTACAAAGCTACGGTCGCCTAATGGACGGGCATCAACCTTCTAAGTTGTTCTGTGTAGGTTCGAATCCTATCCGTGGTAATACTGAGTTTCTGATGTAACGATTAAAAAATAGAATTGGCTTAGGCGGGATTTGAACCTGCGACCGAAAGGATATGAATCTTTTGCTCTACCACTGAGCTACTAAGCCTCTATGCAATTAGTGTAACAAAAATGTATTGACGAGACCAAATTGATTTTTTTTTATTGACTTTCTGTTCATATATATACTATATTACGTGTACAGAAGTCCGTAGGCGGGCGTAGCCAAGTGGTAAGGCAATGGATTGTGACTCCATCATTCGCGGGTTCGATCCCCGTCGTTCGCCCTTTTTAATTTTGAGAAATCATTTGTATACAATAATTCACGACAGCAGTCAAAAAAAAAAGAAGACAAAGAAGTGTTAATCTTACGATTAGACTTCTTTGTCTTCTTTTTGTCTTAGTGTATTCGGAGAGGGTGGGATTCGAACCCACGGTAACTTACGCTACGACAGTTTTCAAGACTGTGACCATAAACCACTCGGACACCTCTCCTGAGAACTTTCTAGTATTGGGCTGACTGCAGTCAGTCAGCAAAAAATGTTTGGGCCGAGCAGGATTTGAACCAGCGTAGGCGTTGCCAGCGGATTTACAATCCGCCCCCATTAACCACTCGGGCATCGACCCAAATTGTTTTTAATACTGTTAACTACTCCGTAGAATACCTTTTTCCCGGAAATTTGTGTACCCGTCCGCCTCTTTCTTTTATCTGCTCTTTATCCTTATTTGTAATAAATAAAGATAAAGAGCAGATAAAAGGATTTCTGTAAGAACTAAGGACTGTAGTCAGTGAAGAGGATCTGTATTAGACAGCTAAGGCTTCTTTTGCACTAAACATAACGTCTAATGTAATTTCAGAAACATTTTGTGAACGCGCGTATTTCTCTGTATTGCGCTTTACTTTTCCACGAACAAAACCAGGAATTCGGTTTAATTCTTCTGCGGCTTCAGATGTCCATGCTAACCCATCTAATTCGGTTGGTGCTGGAGTCAGTTCTTTTGTATCATGGCCACCAAAGATTTCTAAAAGATGATCTTCCATGCCTAATGCAAATGAGTTATAAACTAAATCGGCTATTTGATTGGTTCCTTCATAACCAAGGAAAGGGCGGTACCCTAGAGGGAAATTCTGTATGTGGATTGGAGCCGAAATAACACCACAAGGGATATCTAAGCGTTTTCCGATATGACGTTCCATTTGTGTACCAAAAATCGCGGCCGGTTCAATTCGAGCGATCATATTAGACACTGCTGTTTGATCATCGGTCACTAAAATTTCATCACAATAATCTTTTACTTGTTCAATAAACCATTCGCTATCATGCTTACAATACGTTCCTGCGCAAACAACTTTAATACCCATTTCTTGAGTAAGAATCTTTGTCATAGCGGAAGCATGCGTTGCATTTCCAAAAACAACGGCTTTTTTACCCGTTAAGTTTTGACAGTCAATTGATCGAGAGAACCAAGCTGATTGTGAAATGAATTTTGTTTGACGAACAATATAGTCAGTGAAATCAAAGTTCAGCTCTGGTTTTAATTTGTTAAATACAAGCTGTAATTGCTCAATGAAAGCTTGCATACCTAGTACACCCATAGGGATGGTATCAATATAAGGCATATCAAATTCTTTTTTAAGATAATCGGCTGTTAGTAAACCTACTTCTCTATACGGAATAATGTTGCACCATGCTTTGGGTAGATTTTTTAATTCTTTGGTTTCTCCATTTTCAGGAATCACTTGATTTACTTCAATACCAAGATCTTTAAATAAACGTCTTAATTCACGACAATCGTGTTGGTTATGAAACCCTAAAGTAAACATACCAATGATATTAACCGATGGTTTTTCGGTTTTTGTGTTATCAAATTCCCCTAGTTTCTTTGCGTCTTCAATATAGCATGCAACAATTTGTTCAAGTGTTCTGTCCATTGCTTGCATTTCATTGACGCGGTAGTGATTTACATCGGCTAAAATAACTTTTGCTTGAGATTTTAATGAAGCTTGTTCAGCAAAATTCTGTAAATCTTCTTGCAAAATACTTGAAGTACAGGTTGGTGTTAATAAAATTAAATCCGGAGATTCTTCTTGATCCTTTCGTAAAATATTATTGACTACTTTTTCTTGTGATCCGCGTGCTAAAACGTGTCGGTCTACTACACTTGCTGTAACGGGAGTGAATTCACGTTCACGTTCTAACATCGAACGCATTACATTAAAGTAGTCGTCGCCAATCGGAGCGTGCATAATAGCGTGAACATTTTTAAAAGAACTTGCAACTCTTAATGTACCAATATGGGCAGGTCCAACATACATCCAATAAGCTAATTTCATTCGCATTCCTTGTTAATAGTTTCTATATTCATTTTAATCGAAACTCTTTTTTAAGCGCTTTTTTTCTTATACATTCTTAATTTTTTTTTATGAGTAAAAGACTTCCCTTTCTGCAATCCTCTAATCAGATTCACTGACTGATTGCAGTCAGTCAGTCAGCCAGTCAGTTAGTGAAACGGAAGTCAATTCAGCAATCCCTACTATTTCCGTTTTTACGTTAAGTGTACGGTAAGCGCTCTTTTTCTATGCAATAATACAGTTATGAAAGCTTGCCTTAGTTATTTCTGTGTTTTTTTATTTGCCCCAATCGACGATTCTTTAATAAGATCTTCCTTTATTTTTCTAGTTTCAGCTAAAAAATTATCTTGGTGGTGAAACCACAAATAAAAAGCTTGTCAGGGAATTAGGAATGAATCTTAGCATTAAAAACTTTATATGTTAGGTAAGTATTTTGTGTGTCTCGCCTAAACAAAGGAGAGAATCTCGATGACAATTAGTCCTCCGGATCGAGAAGCCAAAAAAGTTAAAGTTCTTGTTGAACGTAATCCTGTACAAACATCTTTTGAAAAATGGGCAAAGCCTGGTCATTTTTCACGTACTCTTGCAAAAGGGCCTACGACAACTACATGGATTTGGGATCTTCACGCTGATGCTCATGATTTTGATAGTCATACAACAGATCTTGAAGATATTTCACGTAAAGTATTTAGTGCTCATTTTGGACAACTTGGTGTTATTTTTATTTGGCTTTCTGGAATGTATTTTCATGGTGCCCGTTTTTCAAATTACGAAGCATGGCTAAGTGATCCTACACATATTAAACCAAGTGCTCAAGTTGTATGGCCTATTGTTGGCCAAGAAATTCTTAATGGCGACGTAGGTGGTGGATTCCAAGGTATTCAAATTACTTCCGGTTTCTTCCAAATTTGGCGTGCTAGTGGTATCACAAGCGAACTTCAGTTATATAGTACTGCTATCGGCGGTCTTATTATGGCTGGTCTTATGTTCTTTGCTGGCTGGTTCCATTACCATAAAGCAGCACCTAAATTAGAATGGTTCCAAAACGTAGAATCAATGCTAAATCACCATTTAACCGGGTTACTTGGTTTAGGTTGTTTATCATGGGCTGGTCACCAAATCCATATTTCATTACCTATTAACAAACTTCTTGACGCAGGTGTTGATCCGAAAGAGATCCCACTTCCTCATGAATTTATGTTAAATAGAGAATTAATGGCTCAACTATACCCTAGTTTTGCAAAAGGTCTTACTCCATTTTTTACTTTAAATTGGTCTGAGTATTCAGATTTCTTAACGTTCCGTGGAGGTTTAAACCCGCTAACTGGTGGTCTTTGGTTAAGTGATACTGCTCATCACCATTTAGCATTAGCAGTATTATTTTTAGTAGCTGGTCATATGTACCGTACAAATTGGGGTATTGGTCACAGCATGAAAGAAATTCTAGAAGCTCATAAAGGTCCATTCACTGGTGAAGGCCATAAAGGGTTATACGAAATTCTAACAACATCTTGGCACGCACAATTAGCAATTAACCTAGCGATGCTGGGTTCTGTTTCAATTATTGTTGCACACCATATGTATGCTATGCCTCCATACCCATACTTAGCTACAGATTATGGTACTCAGTTATCACTTTTCACTCACCATATGTGGATTGGCGGTTTCTGTGTAACGGGTGCAGCAGCACACGCAGCCATTTTCATGGTTCGTGATTACGATCCAACTAATAATTACAACAACTTATTAGACCGTGTAATCCGTCATAGAGATGCAATTATCTCTCATTTAAATTGGATTTGTATTTTCTTAGGTTTTCATAGTTTTGGTCTATATATTCATAACGATACAATGTCTGCCCTAGGCCGACCTCAAGATATGTTTTCGGATACAGCTATTCAGCTTCAGCCTATCTTTGCTCAATGGGTACAAAATACTCATTACTTAGCTCCAACTTCTACTGCACCAAATGCATTAGTAGCCACTAGCCCTGCTTGGGGTGGAGACGTTGTGGCAGTTGGTGGTAAAATTGCAATGATGCCAATCTCATTAGGTACAGCCGATTTTATGGTTCACCACATTCATGCTTTTACAATTCACGTAACAGTACTGATTCTTCTGAAAGGTGTTCTATTTGCTCGTAGCTCACGCCTAATCCCAGATAAGGCTAATTTAGGTTTTAGATTCCCTTGTGATGGTCCTGGTCGTGGTGGTACATGTCAAGTTTCAGCATGGGACCATGTATTCTTAGGTCTATTTTGGATGTACAACTGTATTTCTATTGTTATTTTCCATTTTAGCTGGAAAATGCAATCAGATGTTTGGGGTAGTGTTACTGCGAAAGGCATTTCTCACATTACAGGTGGAAACTTTGCACTAAGTGCAAATACTATTAATGGTTGGTTACGTGATTTCCTATGGGCGCAAGCTTCTCAGGTTATTCAGTCTTACGGTTCAGCTTTATCAGCTTACGGTCTTGTGTTCTTAGGTGCACATTTCATTTGGGCATTTAGTTTAATGTTCTTATTTAGTGGTCGTGGTTACTGGCAAGAACTTATCGAGTCAATTGTATGGGCTCATAACAAACTGAAAGTAGCTCCTTCGATTCAACCTCGTGCTTTAAGTATTACTCAAGGCCGCGCTGTTGGTGTAGCTCACTATTTATTAGGTGGTATTGCAACTACATGGTCATTCTTCTTAGCAAGAATTATCGCTGTAGGATAAGAAATTGTATTCCAGAAATCGTGACCTCTAATCAGAAGAGTAGGTAATGCTTTACTTTCGGTCCGAAAACTCTTGATTTCTGAATTTCTAAGTTTCTGAAAAACGAATAAAAATTTAATTAGAAAGAATAAGGTTTGCATGAAATGAAAATTGAAGGAGATTATAAAGACTATGGCAACTAAATTCCCAAAATTTAGCCAGGGTCTAGCCCAAGACCCAACGACTCGTCGTATTTGGTTCGGGATAGCTACTGCACATGATTTCGAAAGTCATGACGGCATGACAGAAGAAAATCTTTACCAAAAGATTTTTGCTTCTCATTTCGGCCAATTAGCAATTATTTTCCTATGGACTTCAGGTAACTTATTCCATGTAGCATGGCAAGGTAACTTTGAACAATGGGGTAAAGACCCTCTACATATTCGACCAATTGCACACGCAATTTGGGACCCACATTTTGGGCAGCCTGCGGTTGAAGCGTTCACACGTGGTGGTGCATCTGGCCCAGTGAACATTGCTTATTCTGGCGTTTACCAGTGGTGGTATACTATTGGTATGCGATCAAATACTGATCTATATGTAGGTTCATTATTCCTACTTTTAGTTTCAGCTCTTACTTTGTTTGCAGGTTGGCTTCATTTACAGCCTAAATTTAAGCCAAGTTTATCTTGGTTTAAAAATGCTGAATCTCGATTAAACCACCATTTATCTGGATTATTTGGCGTAAGTTCATTAGCTTGGACTGGTCATTTAGTTCACGTAGCCATTCCTGAGGCACGTGGTCAGCATGTACGTTGGGATAATTTCCTAACTACATTACCACACCCTGCAGGTCTTTCTCCATTTTTTAGTGGTAATTGGTCTGTTTATGCACAAAACCCTGACTCAGCAAGTCATGTATTTGGTACATCAGAAGGTGCTGGTACTGCTATTCTGACGTTTTTAGGTGGTTTCCACCCACAGACACAGAGTTTATGGCTTTCAGATATGGCACACCACCATTTAGCGATTGCTGTTGTGTTTATTGTTGCGGGCCATATGTACCGCACCAATTTTGGTATTGGTCATAGCATGAAAGAAATCCTTGATGCACATACGGCTCCTTCAGGTCGCCTAGGTACTGGTCATAAAGGCTTATATGATACTATAAACAATTCCCTACATTTCCAATTAGGTCTTGCTTTAGCATCACTTGGTGTTATTACTTCATTAGTAGCTCAGCATATGTACAGTTTACCGCCTTATGCATTTATGGCTCAAGACTTTACAACGATGGCTGCTCTTTATACACATCACCAATATATTGCTGGTTTCATTATGACGGGTGCATTTGCTCACGGTGCTATTTTCTTTATCCGTGATTACGATCCGGAGCAAAATAAAGGAAATGTCCTTGCTCGTATGCTAGATCATAAAGAAGCTATCATTTCTCATTTAAGCTGGGTTACTTTATTCCTAGGTTTCCATACTTTAGGTTTATACGTACACAACGATGTTATGCAAGCTTTCGGTACTCCTGAGAAACAGATCTTAATTGAGCCTGTATTTGCTCAATGGATTCAGTCAGCTCAAGGTAAAACATTATATGGTTTTGATGTATTACTTTCTTCTAGTAATAGTGCTGCCATTACAGGTGCTCAAAGTATTTGGCTTCCTGGTTGGTTAGATGCTATTAACAGCAACACAAATTCTCTTTTCTTAACAATTGGCCCCGGTGACTTCTTAGTTCACCATGCTATTGCTCTGGGACTTCATACAACAACATTAATTTTAGTTAAAGGTGCGTTAGATGCACGTGGTTCTAAGTTAATGCCAGACAAGAAAGATTTTGGATATAGTTTCCCTTGTGATGGTCCTGGTCGTGGTGGTACTTGTGATATTTCAGCTTGGGATGCTTTCTACCTAGCTGTTTTCTGGATGTTAAATACTATTGGTTGGACAACGTTCTACTGGCATTGGAAGCATATTACTTTATGGCAAGGTAATGTAAGCCAATTCGATGAATCTTCAACTTACCTAATGGGTTGGTTAAGAGACTACCTTTGGTTAAATTCATCTCAGTTAATTAATGGTTACAACCCATTTGGTATGAACAGTTTATCTGTATGGGCTTGGATGTTCCTATTTGGCCATTTAGTTTGGGCAACAGGTTTCATGTTCCTAATTTCTTGGCGTGGTTACTGGCAAGAGCTTATTGAGACATTAGCTTGGGCTCATGAGCGTACTCCGTTAGCAAACCTTGTTCGCTGGAAAGATAAGCCGGTTGCATTATCAATTGTACAAGCTCGACTTGTCGGTTTAGCACACTTCTCAGTTGGCTATATCTTCACTTATGCAGCTTTCTTAATTGCATCGACATCCGGTAAATTCGGTTAAATAGATAATACTTCTTGATTTATTTTAAGAATTAAGTATCAATAGATAAAAGTTTTATATTTAAAGGAAGAATTATTATGCCGGATATCGTAAGTGCTGGTTGGGCTTTTTTGATGGTAAGTTTTAGCTTTTCTTTATCTCTTGTAGTATGGGGCCGTAGTGGTCTTTAATTAAAGCTATAATCTAAAACAGTGCTACTCTTTTTGTTCAAAAGAGTAGCACTGTTTTAATTCATTAACACTACAAAAAAAAAGGAATTTATTTATTTCAATGCGTTAGTTATGGATTTCTTAGCTTCAGGGTTTCAGGGTTTCTGGGTTTCTGGGTTTCTGGGTTTCTGGGTTTCTGGGTTTCTGGGTTTCTGGGTTTCTGGGTTTCTGGGTTTCTGGGTTT
>Ga0307982_1001190_pt1 | contig 21026 bp, 8 predicted proteins | sample OrgLakmetagen989_FD_201847 | JGI IMG/M metagenome (GOLD analysis project Ga0307982, IMG submission 201847) | Saline water microbial communities from Organic Lake, Antarctica - #989 | ecosystem: Environmental > Aquatic > Non-marine Saline and Alkaline > Saline | place: Antarctica: Organic Lake... | reverse complement strand
TGAATGCGGTGGAGCAGTCTGCGCTATCGACTTCCTTCAAAACAAATCCTTCCCCTGACTTGGCTTCCTCGGCAACACTTGGCTTGTGGACGTATCACGGTCACGATGGGGGGCTGCGAGTGGGAGAGTATGATCAAATCACCCTGTTCAAGCAGTGCGGTGTTGCCCGGGGAGAGTCTGTGCAGATCAGCCCGTGTGATGCTGTGCTTGAAAACATGGCGCAACCTCTGCCAATCCCGGGGCGCGTCGGCGTCACAGACGTCCGGCACAAGTGGAAGCAAACAGAACCACACACATTATTTGTTGAGCATGCATTGCTATTCAATCACAGCAGCACCACTGGGGCTTCGGCGTCATTCATCCCATACGCTGCCGAGTGGAGCCTTGGCTTCCATGCAGCAGCAGCGGCCACTGCTGCCCAACCCACCGGCTGGCCAACAGCGCACCTCCGCATCAGCGTGCACATCCAGTGGTTCTCATACATATCTGAGCCGTTCGTTGAGTGCACTGTGGATGCTGTATCCCGGGTTGCCGCTGCCCCTGGCGGGGGCAGTGTAGTTCCCTGCCACATGCACTTCTCAAACCACCCAGGCAGCTGGTCCAATGCTAGCTTCTCCAGCGGGCTACATGCCGTGAACGCGACTCTGCGAATATCACTGGCACCTCTTTATCCTCTCCTGCGTTGGCAATCCCTGCTGGCGTCAGCAACGGAGCAGTTGCCACCACCGGGTGCCTTCCCCTGTCGACTGCTCAGCCTGGCAGCAGTCACGGCGAATGCATCCAGCCAAGCGTCGCCAGCTGGATCCACCACCCTACACAACTCTTCAGCCCAGGCTGCACTGCCTACAGCTGCCGCGGCGTCCATTTCCGCTGGAAGGGAGCATGCATGTGGGGTGTTTGGGGGGGGCTCAGGGCAGCCTGCACAGCTCAAGTGCTGGGGTTCACGCCGTTACGGGCGGCTTGGGCTGGGAGATGTGACCATTGGGCATGGTTTCCAGCAGGGCGAGGCTGCGCTACAGCTGGGCTCACTGCAGGAGACGCGTCCTGAAGTGATTCCTGTCGTGCCGCTGCCTGCGGGGGGGCACCCCCTTGCTGTGTCTGTGGGGGTATTCCACTCCTGCCTGCTTTACAGCGGTGGGAATGTGCAGTGCTGGGGATCAGGCGGCAACGGCTGGCGCCTGCACGGCCTGTCTTCGGCTGCGGTGGGCGGGAAGGTGGATGTGGGCGGCCTCCCCGACCGCACGCCACAACTCCTGCCTTTCTTGCAATTCGGCGAGGGTGTGTCACAGCTGCATGCTGGGCAGTATCACTCGTGTGCCGTCGGGTTTAGCGGCGCGGTGCGCTGCTGGGGCAGTGGCAGCAACGGCAAACTTGGGCAGGGCTCTTCCAGCAACATGGCTGACGGACTTCAACCCGGGACACCAGCAGTGGCGCTTTCAGCAGCAGCTGTAGCTGCATCCTGCGGGACGGCTCACACATGCGCCCTCCTCATATCTGGCAAAGTGCAGTGCTGGGGATCAAACCAGTACCTGCAGTTGGGCCTGCCCTCCAGTGCGCCGGCTGTGGTGGGCGGCTCCCCAGGTGCCTTGCCCGACGCATTTGCGCCCCTTGGCCTGCCTGGCCCTGCAATGCAGGTATGCACAGCTTCTGCGCACACATGTGCGCTGCTGCTGGACGGCCAGGTGCTTTGCTGGGGGTTCGTGTCCCTTCTGGGGCGTGGGCTGTCGCGGGTGGTAGGGGCAAGCACGATTGACGCAAGCAAGGCGGCAGCAGCCCAGCTCCCGCGACACATTGTGCACATTTCATGTGCGGGGCTGTTGACCTGTGCTGTGGACGTCATCGGCGCAGTGTTCTGCTGGGGGCGGGGCGCCGCACCGGAACAAATGGGCATCAACTTCAAGGAGGACTCCGGGGGGAGCTTCATACACGGCTCCACCCAAGACAGCACGCCCATCATGACCGGCCCTGTGCCGTTGCCACTGGCAGCCTCCACTGTGTCTGTGGGGCTGGGGGTCACGTGTGTGACGTTTCAGGCAAACAGCGCCTTGTTCCGCTGCTGGGGAACAGGCGACAGTGGGGCTTTGGGGCAGGGCAGCTTGGGCAGCGACGGGGGATCGGCGCCAGGAGCCATCGCAGACAGGTCTGCAAGCGTGCTTGCGCCGCTGCAGAATGCCTCGGTGGAAGCCAACGCATTTCTTCACCGCAGCTCGTCGCATGCGACCGGGCTCACACTGGGTGAATCACACGGGTGTGTGCTACAGCAGCCCACTGGTGCTTTGCGGTGCTGGGGTGATAATGATGACGGACAGCTGGGGAGGCCTGCCGGTGCATCTGTTCCACTGCGCTCGACTGCCCAGCCTTCTGGCGCCGTGGACTTGACTCTGCAGGCTGTGCCGCTGCCACACCCAGTCTGGCGGGTGGCCACAGGGGGGAGCTTCACGTGTGTCATCTTACGTCGTTCCATGTCTGTGGCATGCTGGGGCGGCAATGCGTATGGGCAAATTGGTGTTTCCTCGCCCAACGCTACTGTGTCGCTCTCAGAAGCTGCTACTGCCCCCCCCCCTGGGACAGACTTGGGGGGTGCAGTGGTGGAGCTGTCTGCAGGCAGGAACCATGTGTGTGCTCTTCGTGGCAACGGACAGCTGTATTGCTGGGGTGACAATTCCTTTGGCCAAATCTCTGCAGGTGACGTGGCGGCTGTAGGGCTTGCTAGTGCCCCCCTTGCGGTAGGCCCGCTGGCCTTTGGTGCGCCGGTCACTGCAGTGTCAGCTGGCGATAAGCACACATGTGCAGTGTCAGATGACGGCAGGGCGAAGTGCTGGGGTCTCGGATCCTCCGGCCAATTGGGCAATGGTGCAAGCGGGGAGTCGCTATCAGTGTGGGGCAACAGCAACGCCACCACTGTGCGCTTCATCCAGTACATTGAGCTATCGCAGCGCATCGCAGACATCTCCTGCTCTGCAGTGCACACGTGTGTTGTCACAGTGAATGGTAGTGCCCAGTGCTGGGGCTCAAATGCCGACGGGCAGCTGGCGGAGCAGACTATCGGGCAGTACGGCGTACCGGCGGCAGTGTCACCTGCACAGCGTCCCTTCATGGTGACCCCGCTTGCTGTGGCGCGTATTTTTGCAGGCCCGACGTACTCCTGCGTGGTGTACGTGAGCGGCGACCTGTCCTGTTTTGGGGACTTCCCGGGGCTCGACTTCGGCGCCAGTGGCAAGGCACAGCAGCTGAAGTTTCAGGGTCCACAGAGGAGCGAAATTGTGCCGCTACCCGGGGTGGTGACACATGTGACAGGCAACGAGCACACGTTGTGTGCACTTGTGCGGGGGGGGGCCGCCGCTTGCTGGGGGGAGGAGGAAGTGGGGGGGGGTGGCAACCCCCTGCTAGCTGGGATTGACCCCCCCCAAATACGCCCAAGTGCCGGGGCCTTCTTGAACTCGCGCATCATGATTATTGGGGTCGTGCTGCCCGGGGCTGCGGCTGTCATGAATGCTGTGCACACTTCGGCTTGGCTCCCCGCCTCAAATTTGCAAGCCGCCGCGGTGGTGCCTGCAAACCACGAAGCTCTAAGAACGCTGGGCAGCTTGCCTGCTTGGCTGCACACACTAACACACCAACGAATGACACAGTTTCCCCAGGCCCAGGCTGTTGGTGCGCTGTCCAGCTCAGCATGCTCGCTTCTGGGCGCCGTGCATCTGCAGCGGCCCCTGTCACTGCGGTCCCACTGGGGGCGATGGCGGCACGAAACGGCCTGTATGTGGGGAAATGGCACGACATTGGCCTCCATAATGTTGCCGTTCTGTATTCGATCGCGCACAGGGGAGCCCTGCTTGCCCAGCCAGCCTGCGGAGACGTCCACAGGCTGGTCGGCGCTGGGGGGGGAGGTGCTGCAGCTGCAGGGGGCGTTCTGGCCGCTGATTTTTGGACAAGTGCAGTTCAGCATCTACATTGGCCCCCAGGAATGCCGCATGACAGGGGAGCATCTGTCACAGTCCGCGTCTGTGTTGATGTGCACTTCCAGCGCACTGCAGATAGGAAATGGCGAGAGGGGCGCCATCCAAGTCAGCCTGCGGGCGCACTGGCCGTCAGGGGAAACCATCGTACTGAGCTCATCAAACTTCATGCGTTTCGCTGATCCGGTTGTCTCCGAAATTCGCCTGTTGAGTGCGCCCAGGCCAGCACCTTTTCCCACGGCGGGTGGGCTTGTGGAGGTCACGGGGACTTTGGCGTTCTGGCAGCAGCTGGTGCACACTTCAGTGTCACCATTCTATGCCAGACTGGTCAAGCTATCTGTGTTTGCACAACTACAGTCGAAGCAGCCCATCGGTCAATGCGTCGTGCAGCAGCTTAGCTTCAACAAGCTGCTGTGCATGCTCCCTGGGGGTGTTGGGGCCGTTTGGCTGGAGGCAGAACGCCTGGGCGGCGCCCACTCCCCTCGTATCCTGGTGCAATATGCACAGCCTGTGATCAGCACCGTATCGCCGTACCCCCTTGTGTGGTCCCCAAGGCCAGGGACGGGCATAGTGGGTGTCTCTGGGTACAATCTGGGGCCGGGAGAGGGGCACTCGAATGCCATAGAAAGCAGCGCTGAAGTGTCAGTGTGGGTGGGGGACATTGCGTGCAGCAGCGTGAGAGTGGTTTCGCCCACTTACGTCGAGTGCACGTTCTACTTTTCTGCACTGCCAAGCAGCACTGGGAGAGTTGCTGTCAGGCTCTCCACCAGCCCAGAGCTCCAGGGGGGGTCGGCGTTCTTCTATGCACAGACGTTCGGCCGGCTGCAGCTCAAAGCCATCGTGAACTACGCCCGTGGCGATGGGGAGTTCTTAGAGCCCTCCGGAAACTACATTGCAATCGAGGGTGAGAACTTCGTGTTTGCGCCGTCCATCCAGGCCATTTCACCGGTCGGGCTGGAGGTGAGGACAGACAATCAAGTGCTTGCTTGCCCGTTCGAACACCGTAATGCAAGCTCTATGCTATGCTTTGTCAGGCCGGGCGTGGGGAAGGTGGGGGCCATCACTGTGAGACGAACCATGACAGGCGGCAACATCCAAACAGCTGCACTCAACACCAGCCTGCAATTCGCGCCCACCAAGGTTACATCGTGCTATTCACTGACTAGCGAGACTGCTGAGCGGGTGATTGCACTATTTCCTGGGCAGCTGCATACTTTGATGTTCTCAGGAGAGCGGCTGTCTATGGTCAGGAGTTTGTGGATTGAAGTGGCAGCGGAACAGGGCGCCGACAACGAGACCGCTCGGTGCGTAAGCTCGGGCACCGTCACAAACGGCGGCTTCATGTGCCTTTTGAAGGCTCCTGCAGGCATTTCACTGGATAGCAGACAGTTCCGCTTTCGCACCGGTGGCACGATCATCCCAGCGGATTTCCCGGAGACAATCAAAGTCCTGCGGAAGCCGCTTGCTGTCACCTCCGACCCCAGCTTTGTCGGTAGAGCTGTACCCGGCTCCCAGATTGATCTACTGGGGTTCAATCTGGGAGCGCAGTCCAGCGATCTGCTTGAGTTGAGCTTTGCAGGCGTTCCATGTCGCGCGCGAGCTTGGCTGGGCAGTGACAGGCTGCGGTGCATTATGGGCTCCCCCCCATTGAACACACTGTACAACGCCACAAGCACACACTACTGGATGACTGCGACATTCAAGAACGACTTTGTCGTGCACCAGCGAGTCAGTATTGTGCACCCCTTCATCACACGCGTGGAGGGGGGTTACTTATTGGCATCATCCGAGGCGGCACATCGCACAGCGATCTCGGCTCAGGGATTTTTTGGCAGTGTGCAGCATAGCTCTACTGGCGTTAGTTTCCTCATTGCTGGTGTGGACTGCGAAACGCACGGGGGAGGTAGACTGCGCATTTCAACCAATGAGGCCATCTGCTCAAACTTCAGTGTAGCAGCCCTCCAGTCTGTTGCGCCATCCACTGGTGTGAAGCTACTCACGGTGGAAGTCCATGTGCATGGAAGTAGGACAGCCGTGTTAGAATCGGCTATACAGCTGATGGCCCCCCCGGCAGTCCTGACCGTTCGTCCCCTGCGTGTTGCGGTGAATGGCACTATGGTGGCTGAGGGCAACTCCTACGGGTGGAGCCGTAGCAATGTGTCTGCCGTCAGCATTGCTGGCGTCACTCTGCCAGCTAGTTCTTGGACGTGGAGGTCAGACAGTGTCATTATATACCCTGTGCCGTCTCATACTGAGCTGGGCCTCTCAGCCACAGCAGGACACGTGCAAGTGCACATGCAGTCTGGCTCTGTGAGCCGTGCATCGCCAGCATCGCAGTTCCATTGGGATGTTCCAAATGCACGTCCGCAGCTCACCCCGCGATTTCCTTGTGCGTACCGCGAGCTGGACGGGACGGCGCATGTCTTGTTTGCTTGGCACCAGCCGGCATCCGCAGCGGCTGAGGAGCTGAGCGGCTGGGCAGTGCACGCAGCAACAAGCACAAACCCGTGGTTTGGGCTGCAAGAAGCCCCAGAGCAGGTCCTGCTCACTGACTTGCAGCCACTGGAGGGCAACTTCACGTCGGACGCTCAGCGCTTGGCGGCGTGTGGTGCCTTGCCTACGCTGGCTGCGGCCCACAACCTGCACGTGTACACCGCAGCAGTGCCATCAGCTACCAACGACAGAAGTGTCTGGTTCAAGATAGCAGCCGTTGCTGAGCGTGACAATCGGGCGCTGGATGGGCCCATGTCTGCGTGTACAGTGCCGTTGCTTCCCCGGTGCAGCTTGGCTGGATCGGGAGATGAGTATGTGTCCACCCAATTTGTCAGCAGTGCACAAGCCGCTGCAACTGTGGAGGCCTGGGCACAAGTCAAGTGCCGAGCTTGTCCTGTGGGGGCGACTTGCAGAGGGCAGCCGTTCGAGTTTGTGGGCAGCGCCGCGGGGCACCGGCGGGCAAGCTGGGTGCGCAGCGACCTCGTATTTGTGCCCTGTGATCAGTCAAACGCCTGCCAAGCCTCGTCTCAAGTCGCGACTGCAAATCGCATGGCGCAGTACGCCCAGGCCGTATCGCTGCTGGCGCCTGCGGGAGTGCAGGTCAGTGCTGTATCCTCCGCCGCCACAGCCGCAACAGGGGAGGCCACGCTTGCAACCCCTGCCGATGCAGCCATGTGCGCACTAGGCTACACTGGGCGGCTATGCAGCTCATGCTCGTACGGATACAGCCGTGCAGCAGACGGGGTTTGCTCAGAGTGCGCAAGTCCGGCAGTTGTGTCGGCTTTGTGCGCGCTTGGCGTGTTGCTGTGCGTTGCAGTGGTGGCGTACATGATTCTCTCCACTCTGCGCGCAAGCTCCCAAACCGAACTGCACACTGCCCTAAACAAGCTCCTGTTCACCCACCTGCAAATGATCGGCATTGCCTCAGCGTTCCCCTTCCAGTGGCCGGCTGCGCTGCAGGGCATGTTTGTGGTGTTTCAGTCCAGCTCCTCGGTTTCCACAACGCTGCTCAGCGTGGACTGCTTGCTGCAGCCCCACCACAACGCGTTCTTCGTGTCCTCCTTGGTGCCCCTGCTGCTGCCCCTTGCCGCGTTGCTGATCCTGAGCTGCGCCTGGGGGGCGCACTGGGCGCACAGGGAGGGAAAGTGCAGACGGCTACAGCACACGGCACGGCAGCCTGGGGACAGCGCAAGTGCAGGCAGTGCTGAAGCCTCAAGTGCGCCCATTCAAGGGCAGGGACCGTCTCCAGTTGTAGCGCCCCCTCCTCAGCGGTCCAGGCGGTCAGTGGTTGCTGTCTTGAAGCCTCAAGTGCAGGCAGCAGCCCCTTCCACTGCTGCCGCGATGCAGCAGTCCGCCACGCAGACATCCAGGGCCGGCAGGGCTGCCAGTATGCAAGCTACTGTCGAGGATGATAACAGGGCAGTATCGGCCATGCGTGGATTTATCGTTTCACTGCTCGTGGTGGCGTTCCTGTTGCACTTGAGCCTGGTGAAGGCGGCACTGGGGCTCATGACCTGCGTCACAATTGCAGGGCGGTCTTTCCTGGCTGGAGACTTGAACATTGAGTGCAATGACACAGCCAGCCAGCAGTGGATGTATGGTGTCGGCATGCCTGCGCTGCTTGTGTATGGCCTGGGCATCCCTGCGGCGTGCTGGGCAGTGCTGGCCTGCAAACGCTCGCAGTTGACGTCGAGCGCAGTGCAGTCCAAGTACGGCTTCCTGTACTTGACGTACAAGCCACGCTTCTGGTGGTGGGAAACGGTAGCACTGCTGCGCAAGGTGTTCCTTGCTGTTGTGGCTGTGTTCTTTGCGCCGTTTGGGGCAGGGGTGCAGTCCACGGCCGCCACCGTGCTTCTGGTGCTGAGCCTGCACGTGCACGCAAGCGCCCAGCCGTACCAGTCCGTACTTGTGAATCGCCTGGAGAGCGGCAGTCTGGTGGTGGCACTGGTCACCATTTGCGGAGGGGCGTCACTTGTGGACCCGCGGTCCAGCGAGGGTGCGAAGGTGCTGGTCAGTACTGTGACGCTGCTTGTAAATGCTGTATTCATCGCAGCTGTGGTGACCTACACCGCCGTTGCAGCGATACGCAGCGATGGCGCCCGGGGCATGGCCCAGCGCCTGAAGCTGCAGCGGGTGTGGCGCTGGAGGCCCAAGGCTGCCCCTCCCAGCAGCAGCAGCTGGGCGGGGCGGGGGCGCCAGGCCCCTGGGGGGCAGCTGCTGCAAATGACCACCCCGAGCAGCGGGCGAGCCTCTGCAGGTGCTTTCAAGCCAGGGCATGCCAAATTGCATCCTGCGCTTGCCAGCAGCAGCAGTGGCGGCAGCAGCAACACTATGGGGGATAGCTCAGGCGTGCACGTGGACAACCCCTTGCTTGGGAAACTGGCAGCATTGCCGCTCCCAGTGCCGGGGCGACCTGGCCCAAGAGCCCTGCAACGTGAAACTACATAATTTCCTCAATGAATAATTCATTTCCTGCTGACTGTCGCTCTTCGTCCCCGTCGCTCATTGCCCGAAGCAGTTCACGCAAATTGGCGTCACGGGGGTGTGCCAAGCATTCATGCACACAGCAGGCCAGCACCAAAGACTCGACCCTCCACGTGCACATCAGCTTTTCGCTGAAAATGTGTTGTGGGCTGGTGAAAAAACGGTGAAAAAATGAATTGGTATAGTGCTGAATGACCACTACTTGCCGATCCACTTGTAAATGGCCCCAGGGCAACGCCAAATTCAGCAAGTTCAAATAACGGTTTCACATGTCGGCTTGGTCAACGTCGGATACCAGCCAGGGGTAAATTGACCAAATCAAAGAAGAAATATCAAAACAAAAAGCATGTTGGGCCCAGAAAATATGGTGGCAAAGTGCTGCATGCGGCTGCAAAATAAAACGCTTCCAAGATTGTTTGTGCTTCGACCTCATCGCGCGTCAGTCAAGCGTCCTCCAGCTTTGCTGCGCGACGGGGTCCCGACGTCATCATCAGGTCATACCATAGTAGATAGATAGTTGCCACGCAATGAGCCTCACACACGCCCTTGCCAATATTGACAACAATTATACATCTGTGGCACACACACAGACAAAGAAAACGCCCATTGCACATTGAGCCTCGAACTTCGCCAATCTTGCCAGTTTCTACCCAACAGAAAAGCCTTTACACATTATTTAGACTCTTTACATAAAATTCTTGCGGACATGACTTGGGACATGACTTGGGAGTGGGGCTGTGTGCGGCACGGGGCCAGGCACATCTTTAACGACCCGGAAGTCGGGCGCCACAAGCGACTACCTCTCGGAGCGGGGCACTGAGTGCCTCTCACACTCCGGCATAATGTATGTCGCAGTGATCAGCAGGAGGGAAGCCAGGCGCCCGCGGAACCCCCATCCAAGGCCCTTTGAAGACCATTGCCCAGGTGGTGCTACAGCAGCACAGCGCAAACGTCATACAGCGCCCTGGAAGCCTTTGCAGAAGTGATTTTATTGAACAAGACAAAGGTGCTTGGGGCATAATCTATCACCTGAAGCTGGTGCGGCGCCGTAAGCACCGGAGGCGGCCTCGTAGCAGCGGCAGCAAAAAAGGAAACGCTTGATCGCGCTTCACTGCTGCGCCGATGTATCTCAGCGCTGCATCACCTCCTGCAGGAGGAGGCGGTGATCCCCCAGGGGGATTGCCCCCAGCAGCACCTGGTCTGCCAGCTGGGGGGGGCCGGCCCAGGGCACCAGGCGGGCACCCTCCTTGTGCGGACTATCCCGTGACTGTGCCACCGACTGCACCTTGGTGCTGTGCCGCTGCTGCTTGGCTGCGCGGGACGCCCGCTTGGTGGCGGCTTGCATGCTGCGGGCGAGGTCTGGGGCGGTGGGCCCCCCCCATGGCACAGCGGCGGAGGCCGCCACAGAGGAGGACAACAGCCAAGTCCCGTCCACAAACCACTTGGCGAAGTCCGCGCGGCGGGCGCTGAACTGCTGTGCGGCTTCCTCGATGCTGGCAGGGGGGGCGTTGCTGGGCGGGGCGCCAGCTGCCGCGCCGCCGGCTGTGTCCTTTGCGCCCCCTCCCTGCAGCGCCACTGACTCAACAGGGGCGCCATCTGCAGCGGCAGCCCCTGGCTGCTGCCCCCCCTGCCCTGGCATATATGCTGTGACGGCGGCACTGCCCGTCCACCTGGGCACCAGCTCGTCGGGCAGCTGCTGCCCCCCCTGTCCGTTGGACACCAGGTGCGGCTGCAACCACTGCACGCACTGTGCCACTGCGTCGTGCGCAGGCCCCCCATCAGCCCCCTCCATATCCAAAGCACCCCCCCTCAACAGGCCATGCGCCAGCGCCAGGGCAGTGGCGGGGGCGGGCTGCGGCATACTCAGCACCGCATGGGCGCATGCCAGCAGCAGCTCCTCCTCAAGGAACAGCACCTGGGGATCCACGCCGGCATCCCCTTGAGGGGTTGCACTGCGGGCTGTTCTGGCTTCCCCAATTGCAAGTGCAACTCTGGGTGCATGCACCATGCGCCAGTCCATGGCTCCTGCTGCCGGCAAGTCTTCCCCATCATCACGCCCCCCCTCCACACCCCCGCGGGCCCAATTGCTAGTGTTGGTCCACTGAGGCTGCCCCCCCCCTGCACCCCCTCCAATGGCCTCATGCATGCGGCGCAGCAGTGCTGCCCACAGCGCATCCCCCCGCACTGTGACGGAGGCGTCTCGGGAGGTATCGCCCAGGGCGGCTTCGGCTGCGCGGCGGGACTGTGTTGTGTGCTGCCTGTGGTGGCGGTCCATACCGGTGTGTGAGTCAAACAGGCCTTGGTATGCGTATTGCACTTCCGGAGGAAGGGCCCCTCCGATGGGATTCGACCCCCCTGCAGATGCCCCCCCTGCCCCCGCAAATGCCCCCGCAACGTGAGATGTGGCATAGGGGTCTGGCGTGGATGCACCCCTTCGTTCCCGGCCACCCCCCCCCTCCAGCAGCAGCTCAGACAGGGGGGCTGATGTGGTGGCGGCAGGCAGCCCCATGCGGGCAGCGGCGTACAGTGTTCCAGCCAGGAACACCATGGACTGCGCCGAGGCGATCGTGCCTTGCGCATGCAGCTTGTACAGCAGCTGCAGGGCCACCCCCCTGCTGGGGGACTCACACAGGGCCTGGGCAATGAGCAGTCCGGCCCACTCCACCTGGTTGCACAGGCGGGGGTCGGATGCCACCCGGCCCAGGAGCAGGGCAGGCACAGCGGAGCTGCCGCCGGGGGCACGTGCCAGCGCCAGCGCCAGCGTGCTCAGAGGGCGGGCGCGCAGGGTGGGCAGCAGTTCACAGGTGCGGCGCTCCAGGGCCCGCAGGAGGGGGGGGGTCAACACCCCCAGCGCCGCCGCTCCCGCAGCCACGTGGGTGAGGCTTTGGGGGGAGCAGGAGGGCACCACGTGCACGGCCGCCTCCGCGATTCGAGATCGCATGTCATCATCTGGAGTCACCTGCATGTGCTGCATGGCCCAAAGGAGATTCGCTACGCCGTGTTCATCCAGAGACGGAACACGGGGTGCCAGCACAGTGAGCACGCCCTGTGTGAGCTGCGGCACTTTCACGCCTGCTCGTCCGTACGCGTGCAGAATCATGCCCAGGCCTTGGTCAGTCAAGCCATCCAGCTGGCGCAGCAGCACGGGGGCTGCAGCCAGGAACAACCGCTTGTTCGGCTCATCGCCCCCCCGAAACCGCGCCAGGGCATACAGGGCTTGGATGAGGGACACCGTTGAGCTGGGGGCGGCGGTGCCATCCTGCTCCCCCGAGGGGACAGTGTGCACTCCCTCCGCGTGCAGCAGGCGCAGCAGGGTGGGCCCAGCCTCCCGCAGCAGTGGGCGCACCTCCTCCGAGGCGTGGGTGGCGAGGATCTTCTGCAGGGAGAACAGCGTCGTGGCCAGGCAGCGCATGTCCCAGTCCTCTGGGGCGAATTTGAGGGTGCGGGCAACCGTGTCCAGCAGCCCCCCCCACCGCTCATCGGCGCTGAGGGAGGCGCTGTGGGACCTGCCGGCCCAGGGGCCGCCCCGCTGCGCCATACAGTGCAGCAGGGCGCTCACCACGGGTGGCGTGAAGCATGGCTTGTCCATGTACTTCTCCGCCAAGGCCAGCAGCACCTCCGCCCGCCCGACGGAGTGAGGTACGGGCCATTGCTTGGCAGCGGCTGTGACGATTGCCGTCAGCTGCGCCGGGTGCGGAAAGTCAGCTGGGAGCTCGGAAATGGTATTTTGAAGTTCCAGAATACGCCACTCGTCGTCTGGTGCATTCCTACGGCTGCGGCCGCCAGGGCGAGGCACGCCTTTCAATCCTCGAAGGGAAGCAGCCCCCCAGCCACCGTCAAATTCCGCATTACGGCCACGGAAGCCCCGCACATTTGATTGCTCCCCATCAGCATGCGAGTTTGTGTAACCATCAGTATATGAGCTTTGCCATCGCGCTTGTCCAGGTATGCTGAACCTACGGAGCACACACGAACCCCCTTCCCCAGTTCTGGCCAGTTTTGTTTGGCCAGCAGCTGCGCGACGAAGAAACTGCATGGTAGGAGTTGAACAAACAAAGCCAGTGAAGAACTATCCGCCAGTTCTTGTGCCTGCTACTGCTCGAGAAACAGCGTGGTGAGGCTCGATTCACTGCCGAAACCGGCTTCGGTGACAAAACGAAACGTAATCGAAACGCAAAGACAGCAGGGTGAGATGCTTCTATCCATCGCCAAGGTTCAAAGCAAGTAACTCTTGAAAGATGCCGTCAAGTAGCTGATTGTATTACAGCCTGTGTCCCTCGTTGGTGTTTCAAAATGAGGGGGGGGTTGTTCGCAACAAACACGCACAAGTTGTAAGAAGCTTACTGGGCGGGCTTGGTGCCGGAGTACACACCCCACGCCTGGTACCCCTTCTCCACACGCACCAGCTTTGCCTGCCATCCGCCCTCGAGCTTGTCAAATGCCTCCTGTCCCACCTCTGCGAGCAGCTGCTCCTTGTGCGTGGCCATGCGCTCCAACTCCACCTTGAGCCAGTGCACAAAGTCCGCAGTGGCATCGCGGGCAGCCACGTCGGCGAAGCCAGCGGCAGTCATGATGGCGCCGTAGTTGCTCACGGTGGTGAGCTGGTACTGTCGGTCCTTCAGGTACGCCTCGAACTCTTCGTCGGCGCCCCCGCCCACGGCGTAGTCGGAGATCATGATGCGGCCGCCGGGCTTCAGCCACTTGAGGCAGCGGGCAAACAGGCCGGCCTTGTCACCGATGTGCAGGATGGCGTCGCGGGAGTAGATGATGTCGTACTCGCCGTCGGGGAGATCGGCGGTGGTGGCGTCCAGCAGCTCAAACTTCACCTGGTCGCGAATAGAGTCGTTGTCGGACTCAGCCAGGCGGTCGATGGCCTGCCCCAGCATGTTGGCGGACAGGTCCAAGCCCAACACGGTGGCGTTGTGCTCATGCGCCATGAGGAAGGCGCTGCCGCCGGTGCCGCAGCCGATGTCCAGCACCTTGGCGTCCTTGGGGAAAGACCACTCCTTCAACAGTGCCTCAGTGCTGCCACGTCCGCCAGTGGAGATGAAATCCTTGCCGAAAACGCGCTCATAGCTGCAAAGGCGGCGCGGTGAGGCGTGCTGTGTGTGCAGTGCAAGGTCACTTCACATGCACAACCTAATTTCCGCATCCCGCGCGGATCAACGAGGCGGAATACGGCAATTACTCCACAAGCCACTAGCCGAGCGGGAAAATGGGCGCAAAAATAGGCACACAAAACATTCAAGAAGACTTACGCAGTGATGCCTTCCTTCTTGTACTGGTGGCTGTCAAGGAACTCCTGAGAGGCCTTGTCGGTGCCAGTTGGCTGAGGGGTAGTAGCGGCCATGATGGAAAAGGTGGGAAATCTGCAAGTTAAGACAACGCCTTGAAATCTTAAGTTGGTCGTGATGGGCAACTGGTGTGCAGAGGCAAGCAGTGTTGCAGCCATAGTGGCAGCTGACACGTGTCATGGCTGGCATCAACTCATTTTCCGCACCAAGCTCGCTGCACCACATGCTTGGGGGAACGTACCTGTTACAAGCAAAAATCACAATCAGCGTACAATCAAAAGTATTCTGCCACGCTCAATTGTGCTTTTTTTGCGCCAGGCAGGTGCTAGTCTACGGGGCCTGTCAGCTGCCCTTCTCGCATTGGCTTGCTTCGTGCATCTCTCGCTTGCTGACACTCACAAGCGCAGCCCACAAGAGCATTTGCCGCTCACTACCGGCACAACACACACATGAATACAAACACCGTGCTTTGGGCATGCACCAGGGCGATTCGAGTGTCTCCGCTTTACCTCCATCCCAAGATGCGACAGGAGCTGCGGCTCTTGGGTAGGCTGCGTCCGGCATCGGCGGGCACTTGGCCGAGTGTGAGCTGCAGCACCACCATCCCCACATCAGCCAATGCGCCCTTATTCCGCTGCAGCACGCCGGCGGTTCCGCATGCGCTGCACCCAAGGGCGCAGGGGGCGGGGGTTGGGGGGAAAGGGCCTCAGCCCGTGATGCCACCCCAGACCAAGCGGCCGCACCTGCTGGGGATGCAGAGGCTGGCGGGGCTTGGAGGCAGCTTTCACTGCCAGCGCCTGGGCTGCACTAGCAGCACCGGCAGCCAGCACAAGTGCCCACGCCCGCGGGCGCGTGGGGTGCTGGGGGCGCCACCGCTCCTCCGGGGACGAGTCCGTCCCAGGACTGCCCGCCAGCAGCCCGGCAGTTTCGCTGCGCATCTGCGCTGCCTCTGCGCTGTGCACATCTGCAAACTGCACAGCCGACACGACTGCGTCCTCGGGCAGTGCCTCACTGTCAAGGGCAGACTGCAGCGCCACGGAGGTGCCCGGCACAAATGCCAGACGCAGGCAATCTGCCAGCGAAACCTGCACAACACCTGTTTCCACAGCGACAGTTGTCGCAGCCGCTGCGGCACCGTCACTGCTGACCCCCTCGCCGCCAGTGGTGAGGGGGGTAAACCCCCTCAACGCCCCCATGAGGGGCCCGAGGCGTTTTTTGAGAAACTTGGGGCCTTTCCGCTTCATGGCCTTGCCCGCTGCTGCTGCCTCTTGCTCCGCTGCAGCAAATGCTGCACGTTTGCTCCAGTGCAGCGCCCCCTGCAGCAGGGTCGCCTCGTCAGCCTGTTGCTGTTCATCCACCAGCGCTTGCAGCAGCAGGTGTTCCGGTAGCTCTGCAACGGGGGGCACCAGGTGCATGTCGTTGCCTGACGCCCCCAGACCGGCTTCACGCAGAGCGCTTGCGTGCTTGCCCTGCCCGCCGTCTGGGAATGCTGTTCCAACTGAAACCTTCTCGAAAGCGGAACGCGAAAGCCTCATCATGGGGGACAGGGGTGTCCATCCAATCACGACACCATGAGTGTTCCGGAACACGCGCCCGACGGTGAGGTGTTCCGATGTCCACTTGGCGTCCGCCCCGCCCTCTGGTGCCACCAGGCCCGGAACAAAGGCCAACTCCTGTTCCGTTGCACCAACTGGCCACTCTGTTCCATCTTGTGCTGTAACGCATCTCAGATGAGGCAGGAACACCCCCACATGGCCCAAATGGGAGGCGTTAACCTCCGACAGCCCAGCTTCCCCCGGGCTGGACAGGGGGTACACCAGCTGCGCGAAATGTGTTCTGAGGAACTCAGAACAAGCCTGTGCCAAGCGGTCGTTGGACATATCTTCAGCTAGTTGTGCCAGCGCGCCCACCGTGTCGCTGTGCAGACTGGCCACCAGAATGTCCTCGCCAGCAATGACTGCAGATGACACGCCCAGGAACGCTCCCACTTGCACCAAGCCCGCCCCAAGCTGCGCTGAGGTGTGGAGGGGACTAGAATCAACGGGGCGTCCAGCTGCAATGTGCTCGTGCACAGCAAGTGAGAACACTTTCTGGAACACGCGCTTGTCTCCAGCGTACAGCGCCAGCACGGCAAGCAGGAGGGGGGCGGGCCCATCCTCCGCACCCACATCCTGTGCCTGCAACCGGATGCAGGGGAGCTGCTTGCTGCCCAGGATAGCGCACTGCTGCTCGGAGGCTGCCACTGGGGTGCAGCTGCTGTCCAGGCCCCCCAGTACGTGGGCGGTGGGGGGCACCTGCACAGGGGGACACTCCTCCTGCCAAGAGCCGCTGAGAATAGACCTGAAGTACGTGCTGCCGGCTGCCAGTAAGCTGCGGTGGACAGGGAGAAATACTTCCTGTTCTGCCTCCGCATGCCACGTCAGCAGCAGGTCGGCGCTGGCGGCGTCGCAGAACAACGGCGCCAGCGCGGCGCCAATCAAGTGTTCCGGGCTGAAATCCTCGACAGGCAGGACCCTGCTGTCTCCCTCCTGCAGTTGATCTTGGGCGCTGGCCGGCAAGCCCTCCTCGTCGCTTGAGAGGCTGTCGGTGTCGCCCTGATTTCCGTGTTGGCCGCCCCCCGTCGGCTGTAGGGGCGGCCGCCACCCCACCGGCGGAAACGCGGGCAGCTCGTCGCCACCATCAGGAACTATGAGCCCTCCTCTCACCGGCGGGAATTCAGTGTTGACTGGCCGCAGCTCTGGTTCAATATTGTCACCTCCCGTCCGCTGGAGGTGCTGCCGCCACTCCGCCGGCGGCGGCAGCACTGGATGCGGAAACCCCTGCCGCGGCAGCTCTTGTTCAATGTTGATGGGGGGGGCTGGGCGCAATGGGGCAACTGCTGGTTGTTGCCAGCTGGTCTGGCGAATCAGGTCCCCCATGCGAGCCCCTTCATCTTGCAGTTGCAGCTCAGCCATGCTGCCTTGGCCGGCGAACACCCCGGCCCAAATGCGAGGCTGGAGCACCCAGAACAGAGGGGGTGCTCCCTGCAGCAGGTCACCATAGGTGTAGACTGCACTGGTTGCTGTCTGTGCTTCGGCGGTGGGTTGCCCCCCTTGACCCCCCCCCTCACCCCCCTTGCCCTCCGCCTCCTCCATCTCGTCAATGTCATCATTCACGTCGTCAATCACCTCATCAGCAAGCAGGCCTTCATCTGGAGGCTCTGTTCCTGGTTGAAAGATGCCGTTTCTTGTCCAGGGCAGGGAGCCCTCCTTGGGGCAAAACACGGACACCCCCCCCCATGCCGTGAGGGCAGCCTGCACAGCGCCTGCATCTGTGGTCGCCAGGTCAGGCACTGCCAGCAGGCGGCACAGGGCAGCCGCGCGCCGCTGCGCCACCTCCGTACCCCACGCCCACGAAATGTCGGCGGTGGCGTCTTCGCTGCGCGCTAGTCGAGCACTGGCCAGGGCGGCAGCCTCCTCCCGTGACAAGCTTGCGCCCTGGTCGGCGGGGGGTGGGCCCACCTCCACCCCAAAGTGCCGCAGGGCCTCGGAGTACGACTTGACGATGTCCAGGCCCTGTAGGGTGGCCTCTTTGCCTTCCTGGGCGGAGGCGGTGCCTGCCCCGGCAGCCGTGCCAGGCTGGGACTGGGAGCCGTCCCCGCCAATGAATCCATACAGTATGCCAGCAAGATTCCCAGACAGCGAGATCGTTGACCAAGGAAAGTCCACGGCAGATTCATCTGCGACAGATGCTGCCGCAAGCTGCACGGCAGTGGGCGCATGGCCAGTATACATGCTCTCCAACACATTATCGAATTCCGCAGCAATGTCGTGAGGTAATGTGAGAGATAATTGCGGCAGAACACCATCAGGGGAATCGGAGGTGTCCAAAAAATCCACCAAATCACGCAGGAGCCCTGCAAAGTGGCAAGTGTTGCACTCAAATGTGCCTGATGACGAGAAGATTTTTCGCGTCAAGAGCACTCCCAGGTCACCACGCCAACTTACTGCTGCGAGCTTGCAGGACAATTTTATGTGCTGAGAACCGTGCAGAATCATTCACTACAATGTTAATATCATAAAAGCCTTGTTGTTTCCACAAGTTGGCGGTCAAAGCGGGCTGTACTGGCCGTATTGAACTCTCAGCGTTTTCAGCGGCACTGCGCAGCGCGGGGGCGCACAGGCTTCGCAGGGCAGGCTGCCACTCCAGCTGCTCCTTGCTGCCCCACGAAGCAATGATATCTGAGACGCTATTTTTGCTTGGGCGGTGCAGTTCCGGGTCTGCTTCGCCTGTTTCCGAGCTTGGGCGACTTCGCCCTTGCATGTGCGCGAGCAGCATGCTTGGCGCACGTTGATTCAGCTGTTATGCGCAAGCAGCAGGCTTAGATGGCACGAATGGGCACACAGAAGTGCAAAAAAGAAACTTTTGGATGAATTCACGCTGCAACTTGTCCAGCTTCGGTCACGACAGGCTCGCTGCTGGGGGGGCGTCTGGGCTGGGCAGGGGGGGTGGCCAGCACTGAGGCCTGGTGGCAGCACCTGCTGTTGCCATTGCCAGCTCACTTGTATGCGTATGCCTGCGTTGCTCAGGGCAGACTCGCCCCCTTGAACCCCCCTGCGTCAGCAGACTGGGGGCGGCCAAGGGGAGAGGAGGGGAGGGCGCTGGCACCCCCCCCCCGGGGGTTCTGGGGCATGAACTGGGGGGAGGCAGCACTTGATGCCCCCCCGCTCAGCAAGGGCTTGTCGCCCTCGGGCGTGTTTACAGTGCGACCCCGAACACCGTACTTCTTCCCAGACGTGCTGGAGAACACGGACCCTGCACCCTCCATGTCTTCTGACCGCACAGAGTCGCCCCCGGAGATATCAGGGATGGAGAAGCCTCCAGGCGTGAGCAGTGCCTCGAAGGCTGCCTCGCCGCGGGGGGTGGCAGACTCTGACTGCTTGTCCAGCTCTGCCAAATTGTTACCCCCCTGGTCCACGGTGAAGAACCAAGTCCAGATGGTGCCAAACAGGGAGATTCCAGCGCACACAAACAGCACCAGTGCCAGCCCCTGGTTCTTTTGGTGGGCCGTTGCAGTGCCGTATGCGGCCATGAGTGGGCGCAGGGTGGCGCCACCCACCACGGCGCCCATCTTGCCGCTGGCGGCACTGAGGCCGTGACAGGTGGCACGGGCACGTGTGGGGAATGACTCAGACGGGATCACAAAGGTGGTGGTGTTGGGGCCAAAGTTTGCAAAGAAAAACGTCAAGCCATACAGCCCCACGAAGAGCCACTTTATGTGACCCTCCAGGGGCTCCAAGAACGCAGCCATGAACACGAACACAACTGCAACCATGGTGAAACCGATCAGTTGCAGGTTGCGACGTCCCACCGAATCGATGCAAAGCACAGCGCAGATGTACCCTGGCAAGCCAATGACGGTGATGATGATGTTTGTGAGGGCGATCTGCGCCAACTGGTGCTGAGAGGGCCCCTCCCCAGGCTCGCTATGCCCTGCAATACCCACAGACTCCAAGATGCTCCCCGAAAACAGGCCGTTTGCGTAGAATGTAATGTCGAAAATGAACCAGGAGCCTGCAGTGCCCAGCAGCACCCACCGGAATTCGTAAATCGTGTCCAGGGTGCGACGCAGGCCGGTGTGTATCGGCTCCTCGTCTGCCACCTGCGTGCTACCCTCCTGCCTTACAGCGCCAAGCACCTTCACAGCGTCAGTGGAGTCCATGCGGCCGTTACCCCCCCCATACACCCCTGGGACAGCCTCCTCGTCCTCTGCCACGGGGTTCAGAACAGGTGCAGCCAGCAAAGTGGCGTGTTCCGAGTTGCTCTGTTCCAGCTTGCGGTCCATGCGTTGCATCTTCTGGAAGTGCTTGCTTTCACCCATTTGCCAGCGGAAATAGACAGTGCACAGGCCAGGGACGGCGCCAAAGGCCACTGCGATGCGCCACACGTAGTCCAGCTTCAGGCCGCTGCTCAGCAGTGTGTACATGACCACCGAGGAGAGCACGTTGCCCACGCCTTGCATCGCGAACACACTGGAGACGTTGCGCCCTCGATCGGCGCCGTCGCTGTTTTCAGACGTCACAGTGGCAGACAGGGGGTACTCGCCGCCGATGCCCACGCCAAGGATGAACTGTACATACAGGGGGGGTGTGCGGGTGTGTGAGGGGGTGCAGCATGAGGGGGGTGAGGGGGGGGCAGCGCTGGGGCCTTACCTGCCACACAATCAGCTGCGCAAAAATGTTGACGCCAGCGCCGGCGAAGGAGAGCGCACTGCCGACACTGCCCAAGCACACAAAAGATATAGTACACACAAAAATCACACGGCGGCCCAGGCGATCCGCCAAGCCGCCAAACACAAGCTGCCCCAGGACCGCGCCCGCCAAAGCGGCGGTGCCCACGAGCGACTGTGCATTGTCAAACATCTCGTCCTTGTACAAATCGTCCAGCACATTTTTCACCAGATTGATCACAAATAACACGTAGGCGTCAGAGAGAAACCCCACTCCTGAGACAAACACCTGCAAAAAGTGAACCTCATGCACTGCCCCAGAGCAAAGTCCGCATTTTGTACGAAGCCCCAGCGTAGAGCAGCGCGCACAGCTGGGAAAAACGAACCTTCCAAAGGCCCATCCCACCAGATTTGATCGCACCAGTCATGCCGGCTGCTTTCTGCTTTGCAGTCTTCCACTTGCGGCGCTGCGTCCTCTGGCCGTTCGCACAGCCACAGTGCGGCAACTCGAGCCCGTCTAGATGTCTGCCGACAGTGATGCAGGCAGCGTGGTGAGCAGCGGAAACGCGCACACGAGAGCATGCAAACAAG
>Ga0307982_1001189_pt1 | contig 21039 bp, 17 predicted proteins | sample OrgLakmetagen989_FD_201847 | JGI IMG/M metagenome (GOLD analysis project Ga0307982, IMG submission 201847) | Saline water microbial communities from Organic Lake, Antarctica - #989 | ecosystem: Environmental > Aquatic > Non-marine Saline and Alkaline > Saline | place: Antarctica: Organic Lake... | reverse complement strand
TTTTAGTTAGAAATTAAATTATACATCTAGAAGAATTAATAATCAGTTAGAAATTAAATTATACATCTAGAAGAATTAATAATCAGTTAGAAATTAAATTATACATCTAGAAGAATTAATAATCAACTAGAAATTAAATTATACATCTAGAAGAATTATTATTTAGTTAGAAATTAAATTATACATCTAGAAGAATTAATAATCAGTTAGAAATTAAATTATACATCTAGAAGAATTATTTATCTATATTAAATTAAATTATTTAGCTAGAAATTAAATTATAAAAATATATAATTAAAATTGTTTTTTCATATTAAATAAATTTAACATCGTAATTTACTATATTTAACTTATTTAAATATATTAAATTATAATGTTAAATTTATTTAATATGATGTTAAAAAATACTAAGTTAAATTCAGGTAATTTATATTTATCAAAAATTTATAATGAAAATATTAATTTTGAGCAATATGATAGTTTAAAATATGCAGAGAATAATATAATTATAAAAGAAATAGAGTTTTCATATTTAACAAATTATAATGAAAAAAGTTTATTTAGTAAAAACATAAATAAAAACAAATTATTTGAATTTTATGAATATAATTTTAAATTTATGGATACGGATACGGATAAGCATATTTTTCCTAGAAATGATTTTATTATTAGTAATAATTCTTATTTTAATGGAAATACTATTTATGATGGCAAAATATTAAATGATAAAATGAGTATTACACATTTTTCAAATTGTAAAAAAAATAAAAATCTAATTTATTATTTGAATCATTTAAGTAATACTAATAAATTTATATATTATAAAGAATATGAAAATAATCCAGAAATTTTAAAATCTAGATGTAATGATTTTTATAAAAAAATGGATACATTTTTAAAAGAAACTAACATAAAAAACTATTCTTTAATTAATAATTGTAAACCTATAGTTATATATAATGATAATTTTGGAAATACAGAATATTTAAAATATTATTTTAATAATGTATCTATTAAAGAAATATAAATAATTTCTAGATGATTATTAATTCTTCTAGATGTATAATTTAATTTCTAGCTAAATAATTTAATTTAATATAGATAAATAATTCTTCTAGATGTATAATTTAATTTCTAACTGATTATTAATTCTTCTAGATGTATAATTTAATTTCTAACTGATTATTAATTCTTCTAGATGTATAATTTAATTTCTAGTTGATTATTAATTTTTTTTAATATAAATATAATTAAAAATTGTTTTTCATTTAATGTAATAATTAAATTAATAACATAACATAATATAATTAAAAATGTATTTTAAGTATAAAAATGACAATAATATGTATAATTCTAATTATAATGATGTAAATATATTTTTAATAAATATAAAAAATGTAAAAAATGTAATTGAATTAGATATAAGTAATAGTAATATGGAAGAATTACCAGATTTATCTAAATTTAATAATTTAGAGATATTATATTGTTGTAATAATAAAAAACTATCAAACATTCCATTAAGATCTGAATATACATTTAATAATTTAAATAAATTAACAAAATTAAAAATATTAAAATTAGATGATAATAATTTATTCAGATTACCAAACTTAGATAAACTTATAAATTTAGAAGTTTTATCATGTAATAATAATTTAATAAAATATTTACCAGATTTAACAAAATGTATAAATTTAATTGAACTATTTTGTAATGAAAATTTACTATTATTCATGTGTAAATTACCAATTAATATTAAATATATATCTTGTAATACAAATTTAATATCAAAATTTAAAAATTTAAATGAATTAATAAATTTATCATATTTAGATTGTGATTATAATAAATTAAATAATTTACCAAATCTTGATAATATTAGAAAATTAATATTTTTAAGTTGCAAATATAATAATTTAAAAAAAATACAAAATCTTAATAATTTAAAAGAATTAATATTATTAGATTATTCATGTAATAAATTACAAAAAAAAATAAAAATTAATAAAAAAAGATATCACTGTAATCTAGTTTATCTAGATTATTCTAATAATAACATTAAATGGTATAATTTTATTTAACTTATTTTTAACATTAAAATAGTTAATTATCCATTTTTATATCTTTATAAGATAAATAATATACATTAAGAATATCAAATATATGATTATCATATGAAATGACAACATTAGCACATATAAGTTTATGACTTTCAATAATACATGGTGATTTATCTTTTATAGGATTAATACTAAAAAGATTAATTAAATTGTATACAAAATCAAATTTAAATATATCCGTTTTTTTATTGTTTTTAAAAGTTTTAACAGTAATAATATTGCTTTTAGTTATATCTAAATAATTAAATCTAAAATCAATAGTTTTAAATTCTGTTAAATAATTTACAAAATTGTTAGCAAAGTAATAAAATCCAAATTTAGAATCTAGACGAAAATCATCTCTTTTATAATATATAGTAATTTGATGTATATTTACAATATTTCTTATATGAATATAAAAATTAATTAAAGAAATAATAATTTCTCGTAATTTAAATTTAATTTCTGTAGAAATGCTATACCTTAATTTTTCATCATCGGTTTTGTCTACATGTTTAAATAGTTCATTTTGAAATTTAGTAATTATAGTATTACAATTTTTAATAATTTCATATAAACTATAAAATTCAGAATAAAATATTTTTTCATAATACTTATAATAAGTAAAAGTAGTATTTTTATTTTTTTCATGAAATCTATATTTACCTTCCATATAATAATCATAATTAAAATATGGATTTATGTATAACAACTTAGTAAATTCATTATCCAATTCATATCCCATTTGTTTATTCAATTCTACATAAGGTAATAAAGGTTTTGATATACTCAATTTACGTTTATCTTTACATTCTTTTTTACCATTCTTTTTTTCTGATTTTTTAGATTTCTCTTTACCTTTATTTTTTTTTTCAATTTTGATACTTTGTATATGCAATCTAGTTTGTTTTTTACAACAAAATGATAGTTTTGAAAACATAATGATAGTTTATACTATTAAATAACATAAAATATAAACAATTTTTGTAATTAATTATATAAATAATCTATTTATTATCTAATTATATTTAATTCCTTAAATTAAACAATACATTTATTTTGTAATTTATTTATCAGTTGTGTCATCTGTTTATCAGTTGTGTCATCTGTTTATCAGTTGTGTCATCTGTTTATCAGTTGTGTCATCTGTTTATCAGTTGTGTCATCTGTTTATCAGTTGTGTCATCTGTTTATCAACTGTGTCATGGGTTTATCAACTGTGTCATTTATTATATGTTTGGTTAAGATTTTAAAAGCTTAGTAATCGGTTTATTAGTTGTGTAATGGGTTTATCAGTTGTGTCATTTATTATATGTTTGGTTAAGATTTTAAAAGCTTAGTAATCTGTTTATCAACTATGTCATGGGTTTATCAGTTGTGTAATGGGTATGTTAATATTTATAAAGATTAAATTAGTAAAAATATAAAAAATTGTTTATTGTTTATTGTTTATTGTTTATTATTTTTTTAAAACAATATTAATATTATCTTTAAAACAATATTAATTATTATCTTTAAAAAATAAGAAAAAATATAATTTTACGTTATATTTAAATATAAATTATTTAATATTATAATAAATGGTAAATATAAATTCAAATTATAATTATTTATTTAATAATATAAATCCTGAAAATAATTATATAAATCCTGAAAATAATATAAATCCTAAAAATAAAAATACAAATAATACATATATAGATAAAGATATAGTTAAAGATGAAAATGAAAAACATTTATATAATGGTAATTGGAATGGTATAATATCAAATACTAGTAAAGAGTATTATAGTAATGGTATTAAAAGAATTACTTTAAATAAAATACAAGAAGATGAAATTTATGATAATATAAATGATATGATTAAAAATAATTATATGTATAAATCTACTTTTATATCAAAACCATATAAAAATTTATATAAAGGAGATATGAAAGTATATTATTATTGTTTTAATAATAGAAAAATTAATATAGATGAAAATTATAAATATTCACTATTATATAAAAATAGACATACTTATGATTCAAATAATACAGATACTAATTGTACATTCAATATAGATGATAATAAAATTTATGGTATTGATTATTATAAATATAATTATTATGTAGATTTTAAAACAATATATGAATATGAACAAAAATGTATTAAATTTCGTGATAAATTAATTAACTATTTAAAATTACATAATCTAAATAATGTTTTTAAAGTAGTAAGTAAATGTAAAATAAACTATATTAATTTACTATATAATCCATACATTGATAAAAATATGTCTAATTATGATTTTGATTTATGGATAAAATTAGAAATTATCTAGAACTTTATTTATTCATCTAGAATAATATTTTTTATTTTGTAATTTATTTATTCATCTAGAATAATATTTTTATTTTGTAATTTATTTATTCATCTAGAATAATATTTTATATTTTGTAATTTATTTATTCATCTAGAATAATATTTTTATTTTGTAATATTTTTTATTTTGTAATTTATTTATTCATCTAGAATAATATTTTTATTTTGTAATATTTTTTATTTTGTAATTTATTTATTCATCTAGAATAATATTTTTATTTTGTAATTTATTTATTCATCTAGAATAATATTTTTATTTTGTAATATTTTTTATTTTGTAATTTATTTATTCATCTAGAATAATATTTTTATTTTGTAATATTTTTTATTTTGTAATTTATTTATTCATCTAGAATAATATTTTTTATTTTGTAATTTATTTATTCATCTAGAATAATATTTTTATTTTGTACTATTTTTTATTTTGTAATTTATTTATTCATCTAGAATAATATTTTTATTTTGTAATATTTTTTATTTTGTAATTTATTTATTCATCTAGAATAATATTTATATTTTGTAATTTATTTATTAATCTAGAATAATATTTATATTTTGTAATTTATTTATTAATCTAGAATAATATTTATATTTTGTAATTTATTTATTAATCTAGAATAATATTTATATTTTGTAATTTAAAATTTATTAAAAAGTATTGTAAAAAAATATTGTAAAAACTATTAAAAACTATTAAAAACTATTAAAAACTATTAATTACATCTTTTACAAAAATATAATAATTTACATATTATGAAAAATGTAATAAATGTTATTAATATTAATAATGAAACATCTAAATTACATACAAGTATAATTTTATTATGTTTATCAAATCCATATAAATCAGATTTTTGATACCAATAATTTTCTATATTATTACAATGATATATATTTGTATCTATAAAAGAATTATTATTATTTAAACAAAATGTATAATTCATATTATAAATATCATTAATGTTTATTATTTTAAATTCATCATTATTAATACATTTTAAATTTAAATTTATTAATGTTTTATCATTATTAATAATTTCTTTATTATTATAACAAGAACAATTATTATATTTATATAAAACATTATTCATTATAAATGTTGAATTTGTATAATTCATAAATAAAGTATCTACAAAATAAGATGTTGCAAAAAACCCAAATAAAAGTAATATTAAAAATATATGCAATAATTTAAGCCTATTTCTAGACATAATATTATTTTCTTCTATTAATTCATTTTGTTCATTATTAGTTTGAATTATCTCATTTAAACTTGATGAAGAATTTATATTTTTTCTACATGTCGGACAATTATCTTTATTTACTACCCATAATTTAATACAATCTCTATGAAATACATGACTGCATTTAAAAGGTTTACATTTATCATTTATCACATCCTCTAAACATATAACACAATTATATAAATTTATATTATCTAAATCATCTATATTATCATTTGTGTCATTAGTTATCAGTTGTGTAATCGGTTTATCAGTTGTGACATCTAGGTTATCATTTGTGTTATCTAGGTTATCAGTTGTTTCATTAGTTATCAGTTGTGTAATCGGTTTATCAGTTGTGTTATCTTCTTTATTAAAATAATTAAAATCATTATTAAAATCTTCATTAAAATCATTATTAAAATCTTCATTAAAATCTTCATCATTAAAATCTTCATCATTAAAATTTTCATCATTAAAATTTTCATCCTTATTAAAATCTTCATTATCATTAAAATTATTGTTTGACTTATTAATTAATTTATTATAAGTTTTGTGTTTATGTAAATTAGTAAGTATAATTTCTATATATTCATTTTTATCTTTTGTGTTATAATTTTTTTCATTTAAATTATTTATATTATTATTTATACTATTATTTTTATTAAAATTCATAATATATGTATTATTATTTATTAGTTAAAATAAGTTAAAATAATTTAATTATATTAAATAATAATTTTCAATTTTATAATTATATAATTGATTTAATATATTTTGGTATTTATAATCATAATGATTATAATTAATTTAATATATTAATAATTTACGGCTATAAATAAGAAAATATAATTTATTGTATTTTAAAAAAAAATATAATTAATATATAAATAAAATATATAAAAATTATAATACAAATTATTTTTAATATAATATAATTATTTATAATTATTTTTAACAATTACATAAACTATGTATTATAAATACTACAATGATAATAAATTATATAATTTTGATAAATATCAATATTATAGATTAGAAAGACCATATGCAATAGAAATAATTAATTTTAGTTTTAATAACTTATATTTTATACCTAATTTAGATAAACTAATTAATTTAAAAGAATTAAATTGTGATTGCAATTTATTAACTTCATTACCATCATTAAATCATTTACAAAATTTAGAAATATTAATTTGTTCAAGTAATTTATTATATGAATTACCCAATTTAAATAATTTGAAAAAATTAAAAATATTAATTTGTTCTCATAATAATTTAAACTATTTACCTTTATTATATAATTTAACTAATTTATTAGAATTAAATTGTTCATATAATAGATTAACTAATTTATATTATTTAAATAGATTAACTAAATTAAAAAAATTACATTGTCATGTTAATTTCTTATTTAATATTAATAATATTTCTAATTTAATTAATCTAGAAGAATTATTAATTTCATATAACTATATATACGAATTACCCAACCTAAATAAACTTACAAATTTAAAAAAATTCTATTGTTTCAATAATCAACTATCTAATTTACCAAATCTAAATAAACTTATCAACTTATACGATTTTAAATGCTATAAAAATTATATTGATTCCATTCCTTTATCTATTATGTATTGTAAATCATTAAAATATTATATTAAAATTTCACAATATAAATATAACAACAAATTATCTTATATTCTTAACTGTATAATTAAATACTATCTTCATAATTTTATTACAAATTATTATAACTCAAAATATCTTATTTAATTTATTAAATGATGTAAAATAATAAAAATAAATTAATAAATGTTTTATTAAGATTTACAAACTTAGTATCTAAATTATTATACAAACTCTAGATTTAAAAATTAATATTTTAATATTTTAATTGTAAAAATTTAAATAATTTAACATTTTTTAATTAGAAATTATTAATTAATTTAAATAATTATTTAAAAATTGTTTTTTATAATTAATTTAAAAAAAATTATAATAAAGATATTTCATAAATTTAATAATTAAAAAACACAAATTACTTAAAACACAAATTACTTAAAACACAAATTACTTAAAACACAAATTACTTAAAACACAAATTACTTAAAACACAAATTACTTAAAACACAAATTACTTAAAACACAAATTTAAAAATGAATGATTTAAAAATGAATGATTTAAAAATGAATGATTTAAAAATGAATGATTTAAAAAAAAATAATTTATTACAATTTAATATAATTAAACAAAAATATGATGTTAAAAATACTGTTATATTTATAGGTAATGGTAATAGAGATTTTGGTTTAAGAGTAGCAGAATATTTTCCAAAATGTTTAAGTTCAATGATACCGGAAAGATTTAATGATGGAGAAATTAAAATTCCTGCTATTAATGAAAATTGTAGACAAAAAGATTGTGTAATTATTCAAAGTTGTAGTTATCATCCTAATTTTAGTATAAATGATTTATTAATGGAAGTTTTTATTATGATTGATACTGTTAAACGTTCTAATGCTAAAACTATTACTGTTGTATTACCTATTTTTCCATATCAAAGACAGGATAGAAAATCATATTCACGTTCTCCTATCACTGCTAGTATGGTTTCAACTATGTTAGAAAATTCAGGAATAAATAGGGTAATATGTTTTGAATTACATGCAGGACAAATCCAAGGGTTTTTTAATAAATTACCAGTAGATAATTTAACTATAAATAATTATTTTATTAAATGTATAAATAATATATCTTTAGAAAAATCATGTGATATATCTGATTTTGTTATAGTTTCTCCTGACGAAGGAGGTGTTAAACGTGCTAGTAAATTATCAAAATTAATAAAATCTAATATGGCTCTTATACATAAAGAAAGAAATAAAGATAATGAAGTTGGAGAAATGGTTCTTATGGGTAATGTTAATGGTAAATGTTGTATTATTATTGATGATATGATTGATACAGGTGGGACAATGATTAAAGCTTGTGATGTTTTAAGAAAAAATGGAGCAGATAATATTGCTATTATGGTATGTCATGGTATACTATCTAAAGATGCTATTAATAAAATTAGAGATTGTAATTCTTGTGATGTTGTATATGTAAGTAATACAGTAGATGTATTATCTAGAGTTAGTGAATATGGTAAAATTAAAATTATAGATATTACCGAGTTATGTGCTGCTGCTATTTATAAAGGTATAAATGGTGAATCAGTATCTGAATTATTATAATTTAATTTTTTTACATATAATAATTTAATTATTCTAAAAAAGTTAATTTATGATTTTTTAAATTAAATTATAAAAATTGTTTTTTTATTTGAAAATGTGTATATATAATTATAATTATAATATCACTTTTTAACTTTACCTTATGATGGACCTTAACGAATTTGCTGAAAATATTTCAACCTATCAAAAAACTCTAAATGATAATGCTTTACTAAATAATGCAACTTATTTTGAATGTTTTAAAGAAACATATAACTCATACTATATGTATATGTTAAATCTAGTATTAATTAATTATAGTAATATTACATTTTATTTTAGTGTATTTCATTTTGTATTATACTATAGTATTTTAATATTATTATTTTATTCACTAGTAAATTACATTGTATATATTTTACCTAGAAATAATAAAATGACTGAAAAAATTCTAACTTATTCTGAAATTTTATCAAGTATTATTAATAAAGAAAAAGACAATTTAAAAGAACCAAACAATGATTATTTATATTCAAATGAAGTAGATAATTACACTAAATGTAAATCTACAGAGAAGTTAGATACATTAGATAATGTAAGTGAAAATAATGATGATATTTTTAGCGATAATGAAGATGATTGTAAATATGTAAATGAAGATAGCAATATTACAAAAGGATTAAAAAAAATCAAACAATGGTTTCCTAATTTATACCCTTATAGTAAATATACTAATAAAACTGAAACACTAAATGATAATTCTAACACATCTAATACATCTAATACAAAAGATAAAGATAACACATTTACATCTATTAGTGAAACTTATAATGATGATACAAAAGAGTCAATTAATAGTAAACATGATAATCATGTAAATAATACAAAAACACCAACACTACAAGATGCTTTAAATTTACCTAATATTCCAAATAATTTAACTAATTCTAAAGAAGATGAATTAAATTCTTATTATGATGAATTATATAATGGTATTCCAGATGAAGATCTAGATATTGATTTACATATTGATGAATTTGATACAGAATTACAAGATCTTAATTTTGGACAATAATATTATTTAATATTATTTAATATTATTTAATTTATAATTTATAATTTTATTTTTTTTATTTTTTTCAATTGTTATTTATAATTTTTTAATTTACATAAATTAATTTAATAAAATAATAAAAAAAATATATTTTAAAATGTATTTGTCATATACTTTTTAAACTACATTTAAAACGATGGAGTCAATAGTGATTCAATAGGTTGAATAGTCATACTAACAATTTTACCACAAGGTTCACTATAAGAAAATGTATTTTTGTAATAACATTCATATTCTGTATCCTTAATTTCAGAAGATTGTAAATCTTCTGATTTTATAAAATTTATTAATGGATAGTAAATAATAATTATTTTAGGGTCAATATTCTCAAGTCTACTTAATTCTCCATAATAAGAAGAAATAGAATTTTCAACACATCTTTCTATTTCATCAAAGTTAGAAACATATGTATAAATCACTTTTACATAATGTGTTTGATATATAAGTTCTGAATTCTCTTCTAAACTTATAAAATCAAGTAAATCTTTTGATGATAAAAATTTATTCTTATATATAAAATCAGAAATAGAATTACACTTTTTTGAATTACATACAAAGTTATAACCTTCTGGTAAAATTCTACTACTTTGCTTAAAGCATACCGTATCATTACAAATTAAACATTCATGAACATACAAATAATTTTCTACATGCTTATCACATGTATATATATTATACTGTTTATAAGTAATAAAATCTAATGAACAAGTAATATATCTTTTATATCTGTTTTAAATATCTTCATGTGTATAAATAGAATTACATGATAAAACTCTGTCATATTTTTTTATATCTATATTACAAACTAAACAATTATCAGCAATATGTTTTTCTTCTGATAACATCTTTTCTTCTTGTTCTCTCTGTTTTTTTTCCAATTTTTGTTGATATTTTTTTTGTATAGCAATATGTTTTTCAGATATAAGTTTGTCACAAGTATAACAATACTTATAATAAATCTTACGATAAAACTTTCCTTTTACTGTTAAATTCTTCCTCCATGATGTTGTATTGTTACAATAATCGTTATAACAAACTCCTAAAACCATAATTATAGTTGTAAAAGGTTTGTTCTTAAAGTAAACTCGTTCTCAAGTTAAATAATAATTAATTGTTAAATACAAAAACAATTTATGTTTTATTTATATAAAAAAAGACTAAAAATAAATAGTAAATAATAAACAAATAAATAATAAGTAAAATATTTACTAGTTAATACTTATTTAATAAATCGTTGTTATTAAATAAATATAAAATGTATAAATTATAAAATGTATAAATTATAAAATGTATAAATTATAAAATGTATAAATTATAAAATGTATAAATTATAAAATGTATAAATTATAAAATGTATAAATTATAAAATGTATAAATTTATTTTAAATAATATTGTAAATTTTCTAGTTTATTTAAATTTTGTATTTTGTTAATTTCTATTAAATTATTAAAACAATATAATTGAATTAATTTACAACATAAATTTAAATTAGGTAATTGTGTAATTTTATTATTAAAGCATGATAATATTTTTAAATTAGTAATTGTATCTAGATTTGGTAATGTTTTTAATTCATTATTAAAGCAATTTATATCCGATAATTTAACACAATTAGTTAAATCAGGTAATATACTTAATTTATTATGTTGAACATTTAAAGACTGAATTTTTTTAAGATAATTTAAATTTGGTAAATATGTTAAATTATTGTTAAAACATGATAATATTTGTAAATTAATGCATTTATCTAGGTTAGGTAAATATTCTAAATTATTGTAATTACAATATAGAAATTTTAGATGTATAAGGTTATCTATGTTAGGTAGATTAATTAATTTATTATTTGAGCAAATTAAATATTTTAATTGTGTAAGTTTATCTAAATTTGGTAAAATAGATAAATTATTATTTTGACATTTTAAAACTACTAATTTTGTTAAATTATCTAGATTTGGTAATTTAATTAATTTATTATTATTACAATATAAATATTTTAAATTTATAAATTTATCTAGATTTTCTATTGAATCTTCTAAAATACTTTCAAATATTAATTCATATACACATTCTGGATTAGAAATATTATTTAAAGTCAACGTTTCATTTTCAATTATATAATTATTTTCCAAATCTTCATATTTATAATAAATCATTTTATAATTTATAATTTCTATATTTATAGATTTTTTTAATTATTAAAAAAAAAACAATTTTCACTATTAATTATAAAAAAAGTTAAATATATAAAGTTAAATATATAAAGTTAAATATATAAAGTTAAATATATAAGTTGGAGTTGATGTTTATGTAGGTATAATTTATTGTATAAATTAATGTAGGTATAATTTATTGTATAAATTAATGTAGGTATAATTTATTGTATAAATTAATGTAGGTATAATTTATTGTATAAATTAATGTAGGTATAATTTATTGTATAAATTAATGTAGGTATAATTTATTGTAGGTATAATTTATTGTATAAATTAATAATTTGATAATAATAATAGTATTTAATGTTATAGTTTAATATTTTTGATATTTTATTTTGATATGTGTATTTATTATATTTAATGTATTTGTTTAAATTTTTACATTGTGTAATAGAATGTGGGAGTGTTTTAATATATTTATTATTGTTGCAATATAATTCTTTTAATTGAGTGCAAGATTCTAGATTATTAATATATTTAATATTATTATTGGTTATAAATAATTCAATTAGGTTGATACAATTATTTAAATTAGGTAATTTTTGTAATTTATTATCACAACTGTAAATTTTTTCTAGGTTAATACATTTATCTAGATTGGGTAATTTTATTAGATTATTATTAGAGCAGTATATTTCTTTTAAATTAATACAATTATTTAAATAAGGTAAAAATACTAAATTATTGTAAGAGCAATATAATTTTTGTAAATTAATACAGTTATTTACTTTAGGTAGTATGGATAAATTATTATAAGAGCAAATTAAATTTTCTAAGTTTAAGCAGTTATCTAGATTGGGAATTTTTATTAATTTATTATATGAACAATTTAATTCTTTTAATTTAGTTAATTTATCTAGATTTGGTAATAAAACTAAATTATTATTATAACAATATATTTTTTCTAAATTTGTAAATATATCTAAATTTGGTAAATTAAGTAATCCATTATAAGAACAATTTAATTCTATCAAATTATTTAATTTATTTAAATTTGGTATTGCATCTAAATTTTTATATGGTAATTTATCCAAATTATTATATATTACAATTACATTTACTTTTTCTGGTTCTTTTATTAAAGTTATATTATTGTTATCTATAACTAAATCATATTTAATATTACTATCAAAATATTGATAATATATATTATACATATTTATTTTTTAATTTAAAATTTGTATTAGATTTATATTAAAAATTATATTTATATTTATTTACAAAAATACAACTAAAAATAATAGAAAATATTAAATATTAAAAATATTAAAAATATTAAAAATATTATAAAAATTGTTTTATTATTTATTATATAAATTATAATTATAAAAAAAATAAAAATCAATACATAAATTAATAAAAAAAATAAAAAATGGTAATAATTAATACAAAATTAGAAAATATAGTTATATATCATAAAAATTGCTTAGATGGTGTATCAAGTTTATGGGTATGTGAAAAATATTATAATGATAATAATTTAACTATAAAATTATCATTAGGTTGTAATCCACAATGTAATGAGTTATTTAAATTATTAACTAATAATAATATTAATTATAAAGAAGAATCATATAATTATATATTTGTAGATATTTGTCCAAATAAAGAAATACTTACATTATTACATAATAATATGAGTATACACTCAGAATTATTAATTTTAGATCATCATGAAAGTAATGAATTAATTATTAATAATTTTGTAAATAATATAAATAATACATTATCATCTATAAATGAATCACATGTTACGAATGAATCACAGGTTATTAATGAATCACAGGTTACGAATAAATCACAGGTTATGAATGAATCACAGGTTGTGAATAAATCACAGGTTGTGAATGAATCGCAGGTTGTGAAAAAAAATACTAGTTTTATATTTGATATGAAACTTTCAGGTTGTCAAATTACATGGGATTATTATTTTTCTAAAGTAGCTAGACCTTGGTTTATTGATTATATTGGAGATGGTGATTTATGGAAATGGGAATTAAATAATTCAAAAGTTATAAATAGTATTTTAGGTGATAAATTTAAAAGTGTGGATGGTTTTAATACTTTGTATAATAATTTTAAAAATATTGAAGATGATAAATTTAAATTATTATTAAATGAATATAAAATAATTGAAAACTATAAAATTACTAAAATTGCAAATTATGTAAAATATGCTAAGCAATGTATATTTAAAATTAATAATATAAGTTATAATATTTGGTTATCACTATGTAATGATATGGAATTAATAAGTGGTTTAGGTAATGAATTAACAAAAAAACAAATATATTTAAATGATATTAATATTAATAATATTGATATAAATAATATAAATAAAACAATAACTAGTGATAAATATCCTGATTTTGTAATTATTATAAAAAATATGAATATTTTTAAAGATAATAAGCATAAATATGGATTAAGTTTAAGAAGTAACTCTGAATTTAAACCAAATGTTAATGTTTCTGTTATAAGTTCTTTATTAGGTGGCGGAGGACATAAAAATGCAGCAGGAATGGAATTAGAAGTATCTAAATTTAATGAGTATTTTATATTTGAATAATATTTATATTACTATTTTTTATTTTATATTTATATTAAAAAAGTTATATTACTATTTTTTAATAATTACATTATAATAACTAAATCTAGAATAGTAAAATAAATCTAAAATAATAAAATAACTCTAGCATAGTAAAATAAATTTAGAATATTAAAATAAATCTAAAATAATAAAATAACTCTAGAATAGTAAAATAAATCTAGAATATTAAAATAAATTTAGAATAGTAAAATAAATTTAGAATATTAAAATAAATCTTGAATAGTAAAATAAATCTAGAATAGTAAAATAAATCTAGAATAGTAAAATAACTCTAGAATAGTAAAATAAATCTAGAATATTAAAATAAATCTAGAATAGTAAAATAAATCTAGAATAGTAAAATAAATCTAGAATAGTAAAATAAATCTAGAATAGTAAAATAAATCTAGAATAGTAAAATAAATCTAGAATAATAAAATAACTCTAGAATAGTAAAATAAATTTAGAATAATAAAATAACTCTAGAATAGTAAAATAAATCTAGAATATTAAAATAAATCTTGAATAGTAAAATAAATCTTGAATAGTAAAATAACTCTAGAATAGTAAAATAAATTTAGAATATTAAAATAAATTTAGAATAGTAAAATAAATCTAAAATAATAAAATAACTCTAGAATAGTAAAATAAATCTAGAATAGTAAAATAACTCTAGAATAGTAAAATAAATCTAGAATATTAAAATAAATTTAGAATAGTAAAATAAATTTAGAATATTAAAATAAATCTTGAATAGTAAAATAAATCTAGAATAGTAAAATAAATCTAGAATATTAAAATAAATCTAGAATAGTAAAATAAATCTAGAATATTAAAATAAATCTAGAATAGTAAAATAAATCTAGAATAGTAAAATAAATCTAGAATAGTAAAATAAATTTAGAATATTAAAATAAATCTAGAATATTAAAATAAATCTAGAATAATAAAATAACTCTAGAATAATAAAATAAATAAAATAAATATAATAAATATAATAAATATAATAAATATAATAAAATAAAAATGAATAACTTAACATTTAATAGTAATTTATTAGAATTATCTGAAACTAAAGAAAACAATACATTTCAAAAAATTACATATTTTAAAAATGAAATATATAAAAAACAATTACCATTAATATACTCATTTGAGGAAAATGTAGAAACATTATTTAATGACTTATATAATTCTTTAATTTTAGATTTAGATAGGCAAGAAAAATTTATTAATATATTTCAGTTTAATGATAAAAAAATATATCATTATAATAATTTAATGTTTGTTGATTTATATACTAAATTTATAAATAATATTGATAAACAAAAATCACAAACAGAAATTATTAATGAAAAAGTTACATTTTTAGATGGATATTATAAGATAGATAATTTAATTAAAATTTTATATTATGCAATTTGTCAAATTAGTTCTGCACAAATTACTTACTATATAATGAATGTTTATAATATAAAAAATAAGGCAGATTTTTTGTTAACAAATAAAACACCTAACTATTACACAAATATTATAATTGATATTAATAGAAAACAAGTATATAAAATTACAAAAAGATTATTAGTAAAATTTGATAATATAGGAAAAAATACACAAAATATTAACAATAATATAGATTCATATATAAAAAACCAAACTAAAAAAGTTTTAAATATTTTAGAAATATTTAAAATTAAAAATGATAAATTAGTACATGAAATATATGAATTTGAAAATGAAAAATATAATTATGAAGATGATTTATTTTTATTGTTAACTAATAATTCGGGATATAAATATTTTTTAAATCATTACAATGAAAAAATTCTTAAATCAAATACATTAGATATATTAGATAGTAATATTTCAAAAAACTATATTAAAAAAATATCTGATAAAAAAAAATCAAAACCTATATTTCCAAAAAATGTATTAAAAATAAACACTTTTTATAGTATTAAAGAATCTGAGTTTTTTAATCATAATCCAAATATAAAAGATATATTTTATTTTTCAAATACTAAATCTTTAGATTTAGTTGAAAAATTAGTTAATTATATTTATACTATAAAAAATGAAACTTTAAAAAAACCTTTAAATTTTATTAATTATGATAATAATTTAAAATCTTTTTATTATATTAAATATGAAAAAAAAAATGAAAAAAATAAAAAAACAGAAATTGTTTATAAATTATTAGATATAAATGTTGAAATGTATAAAATATATTTCAAATGTTTAAAATCAAATATTGATATACATATTGATATTAATGATGAAATGGAAAATATTAAAAAAAATATTAAATCAACTTATAAAAGTAATGTAAATAATTCAATTGATAAATTAAATGTAAATTTTAATAAATTTTTTATTACTTTATTAAGTAAAGATCATTTATTATATATAAAAGATACGTTATTAAATTTAATATTTAATAATAAAACTAAAACTAAAAATTTAGAAATAATAAAATATGAAAATATAGATTTACCATCATGTGTTGTGTTTGATATAAAAAATAATTTAATTATTAAAAATGATTATTTTAAAATAATAATAGATAATAACCAATTTATATATCAAGTTATTAGTTTTGTAAATTACCATATTGATGATTTTAAAATTAATTACATAGTTAATTATTATAATTATAAACTAAAAACTATTAAATTACCCGATTTTAATTCTAATATTAATAATAATTATCCTTTTAAAAATGAAAATAATACATCAATACCACAATTAAATAATAATAATGTATCTAGAAACACAGAAGAAACTAATATTTCTTTTAGTAATAATGCAAACCTAAATATATCAAAAAATCCACATAAAAATATAAAACCAAAACACCTTACTACATATAGTACATCATCATTTGGATCACCATCAACACAGTCATCAACAACAACATCTATAGATTTTGATACATCAAATAGTACACCATCTACAGTTTTTGGTACACCAATTTATACACCATCTACAACATCACCTACAACATCACCTAGAACACCATCTACATCACCTAGAACACCATCACCTAGAACACCATCTACAACATCACCTACAACATCACCTAGAACACCATCACCTAGAACATCACCTACATCACCTAGAACACCATCACCTAGAACACTATCACAACCTAGAACACTATCACAACCTAGAACACCATCACAACCTAGAACACCATCACCTAGAACACCATCTAGAACGAAATCTAATTTCCATTTATCTACTAATTTAGGAATTTCTTATTATGTAGATTATATATTTTTAAATAAACTAATATTTATTGAATTAGAATAAAATTAATTATATATTGTCCATAAAATATTTAAAATCATTTTTAGACTTTATTATACATTTTTCACATAATACATATATACCATAAATAATTTTATTTGGACATTTACCATTACATAATTTAGGTTTTAAATTATCTATATCTATGTATATTTTGCCTTTTTCATTATTTATTATACAATTTTTACAATCTATAATTTTACAATTATCATTTGAATAATAAATTTTTATAGTATATACTTTTTCATATATATTTGGATTATAACAATTATGACAAAATGTATTATTCATTAGATATTGACTTTTTAATATATATAATTCATATTCATAATTTTTTATATATAAAGTTTCTTTTAATTCATTTATAAATATAATTTCATTATTTATTTTTTTATCATTTACATAATCAGTTATATAATTCATATTATTTAATTTATGTTTTAATTTATATAACTCTAGATAATTTAAGTATTAATTTATATAATTTAAGTATTTTTAAATATAATAAGTATTAATTTATATTTAAAACTAAATAAAATATTTTTATAATCTAGAGTTATATAAATTATCTAGAGTTATATAAATTATCTAGAGTTATATAAATTATCTAGAGTTATATAAATTATCTAGAGTTATATAAATTATCTAGAGTTATATAAATTATCTAGATTTTAGATTAATTTATATAAATAAAATTATTATAAAATTGTTTTTATTTTAATAACTAATAGTTTTATAATTATAATTTAAAATGTATTATAGATTAAATAATGCTTGTGGAATATATTATTTAAATATTTATGATTTAAATAGTATTCCAAATCCAAAAAATGTAATTTTACTAAATATAACTAAAAAAAGATTAAATGTTTTACCTGATTTATCAAGATTTATTAATTTAAAATATTTATATTGTGGTAATAATAATTTAAAAAACATACAAAATTTACCTTCTAATTTAAAATCTTTATATTGTGAACATAATGATTTAATTGAATTATCAAATTTACCAGAAACATTAGAATTACTAAATTGTGATTATAACAAATTAAAACAATTACCTGAATTACCTTTAAATTTAAGATTATTATCATGTAATAATAATAATTTAATTGAATTACCAAATTTATCATTATTATATAAATTAGAAGTGTTATGTTGTGATTATAATAAAATAACAGTATTAACTGATAATATTAATATCAATCATTTATCATGTAATAATAATAATTTATCTGTATTACCAAAAATAAGTTATAATTTTAAATTTTTATATTGTAGTAATAATTTTAATTTAAAATTACCTAGAAGTATAATTTTTAATTCAAAATTAAAATATTATAAAAAATATAAAACTTATAAAAATATAAATGAATTAACTTATTTATTAAATTATAATATAGAAAATTACTATTATTCTATTATTTTAAAATATTACACTAGAAAATTAAAAATTAAAAATTAAAAATTAAAAATTAAAAATTAAAAATTAAAAATTGTTTTTTTCAATCTAATCTATTTTTTTATTTTTACTATATTAATTTTTAATATATTAATATATTAATTTATTAATTTATTATGTATTATAAATTATTAAATAACATTAGATATATTAAAGATTTTTATTCTATTTCATATTTAGATGAAATAAATGTTGAAATTAAAAATAAAATTAATATATTAGATTTAGCTGAAAAATATTTAACAAACTTACCTAATTTAGATGATTTTATTAATTTAAAAGAATTAATTATATCTGATAATAATTTAGATAAATTACCAGATTTATCAAAATTAGTAAATTTAAATTTATTAAGATGTAATGATAATAATTTAATTGAAATTTCAGATTTACTAAATTGTATTAATTTACAATATTTATATTTATTTAATAATAAAATTGTAAAAATAACTAATTTTGATAATTTAATAAAATTAAAATATTTATATTTATCTTTTAATAAGTTAATAAAATTACCTAATTTATCAACATGTATTAATATAAAATATTTAGATTGTTCTAATAATAAATTAACTAAACTACCAAGCTTATCTACTTTAATTAATTTATCTACTTTAAAATGTGATAATAATAATTTAACTAAATTACCCAATTTAAATAAATGTATTAAATTATTAAATTTATTATGTAATAATAATAATTTAATTGAATTACCTAATTTACCTATTAATTTAAAATATTTAAATTGTTCAAATAATAATTTAATTGAATTACCTAATTTACCAATTAAATTAAATAATTTAAACTGTGAAAAAAATAAATTACTAAAATTACCCAATTTAAATAAATGTGTAAATTTACAAAATTTAGAATGTAAACATAATAATTTATCTATATTACCTAAAATACCAAACAATCTATATTATTTAAATTGTTGTTATAATAATATAGTTAAATTACCTTATTTTTCAAATAAATCAAAACTAATATTATTATATTGTAATTATAATAAAATAACCTATTTACCGGATTTACCACTAAAAATATTAAATTTTAATTTTTATAAAAATAATATAATTAAATTACCAAATCGTATTACACAATATAAAATATTATAATAATAAATATAAAATCTATAATAAATAAAAATTAAAATTAAATATAAAATATAAATCTAGATAAATTAACAAACTCTAGAAATATAAATATAATTAAATATTGAAAATATAATTAAATATAAATATAAATAAAAATTAAATATAAAATATAAATCTAGATAAATTAACAAACTCTAGAAATATAAATATAAATAAAAATTAAATATAATTAAATATAAATATAAATAAAAATTAAATATAATTAAATATAAATATAAATAAAAATTAAATATAAAATATAAATCTAGATAAATTAACAAACTCTAGAAATATAAATATAA
>Ga0307982_1001188_pt1 | contig 21046 bp, 28 predicted proteins | sample OrgLakmetagen989_FD_201847 | JGI IMG/M metagenome (GOLD analysis project Ga0307982, IMG submission 201847) | Saline water microbial communities from Organic Lake, Antarctica - #989 | ecosystem: Environmental > Aquatic > Non-marine Saline and Alkaline > Saline | place: Antarctica: Organic Lake... | reverse complement strand
GCCGCACCGCATTTTACAAATATTTCCCCACAGATCGCATCAAGCAGCTGCGGCCTGACCACTCAGACGCGCCTCAAACATAGCTAAATCCTGTGGTGGATTTGGTACCTTTATGCAGATGGACCCAACTTCCTCATCATCACTTCCCTTTATGCGGGTGGGATCGAAGCCCGTCGATGGCGGCCACTACATCTTTGATGATGAAGAACGAGCAGCTTTCCTTGCGGCGGAGCCGGGCGCTGAACCCTTCATTCGCCCGTTTGTCGGAGGGCGCGAGTTCCTCAATAGTCAGAGCCGCTGGATTATCCATCCAGAGTCCATTTCCCTCGCGGACCTAAAGGATTTGCCGATGGTACGAGACCGGATCGCTAAAGTCCGTGTTACTCGAACCGAGCAAATGGGCGCTCTGGGCAAATCGCTAGCCAAAACCCCGCAAGCCTTTCACGTAACAGTGGTCCCAGAAGCGCCGTTTCTCGGTCTTGCAGAGGTTAGTTCTGAACGTCGGGAGTACGCGCCGTTGGGATGGTTGGAGCCACCGACAATCCCTAGCAACCAACTCCTTATTGTTCAGGACGCAACACCACAGCTCTTCTCGCTACTGCAATCTGCAAGGTGCGCATGGAATGGTTTGACAGCGAGGATGAGGCCAAGGTCGCTCTGGTGACGCTGGAAGCGGCCAAGAGGCGGCGCGGCTACTGGTTGCGCCCCGAACAGTTACCCATGCTTTAATGGGCCAAATAACACCCTTTGCGAGATTCTTGAGATGATCAAATTTGAAATTACCGAAGATTGCCCTGAGCTACACAACTCCCCGATGTTTAGAGCAGCGCAGAAAACGCTCGCTTACGTTGCTGAACATGGTGAGATCGGCCTGACCGCAACAAAAGCATTTAAGCGCACATTTGTGCACTGGGCGGCTGAAGCATTCGACTGGCCCGGCATGGGACACGATGAACTCTTTGCGATGAACAAAGTGCTCAACGAATACGAATTTCCACCGCTTGAAATGCTGCATTACCTGCTGCTGGAGACCAAACTGGGGCGGCGATACAAAAATACCTTCCGATTGAGCACGAAGGGCAAAGAGCGCGTATCTGATCCTGCTGCCCTGTTTATGGAGATCATCCCCTTTTACCTGTTCAGAATTGACCACGGCGCATTCAGCCGCTTTGATGATACCCCCATTGGGAACTGGGACGTCTGGCTGAATGTCATCAATGTGGAAGCTGATGGTGGCGCGAGAGAAGGTGACTTGTTTGCCGCGTTCTACGGGCCTAGTGAAAACGCAGACAACTGGCGCGAGCAGATGATGTTTGCATCATCAGTCTTGGATCCCTTGGTCTGGTCTGGGTTGCTGATCGAAGTCAGGCCACCAAAGGGCAAACGCGAAGACAGCGAGTACTTCAAAACGCCCCTTTGGCGAAAAGCGCTGACGCTCGATACAGACAATGCGCTGATGCCAAGATCAGAGCATTAGACTTGACTATTTACTAGGTTTATGTATACACAAAAACTATGGTAGTAATTGTATGGGATGAACCGAAACGGCAGCGTAACCTTGTGCGACACGAGCTGGATTTTGCTGACCTTGATGAGTGGTTTTTCTTAGATGCAATTACAGTCCCAGCAAAGCAGGGCCGCTTCAAAGCCATTGGCAGATGCTCGGATGGAACATTGGCGGTGATCTTTGCAACGCTAGGAACCGAAGGCATCTCAATAATCTCAATGCGCCCTGCAAGTCGATTTGAAAGGAGTATGTTATGAAGACTGAAAAGCACTCAAACCCGCCGATTTCTGACGCCGAAGAAGCACGTATCCAGAAGATGATCGCGTCTGACCCTGACAATCCTGAATGGACCAATGATGACTTTGCCTCAGCCAAACCATTCACGGAAGCCTTCCCTGAAGTTGCTGAAAAGATACGCCGCAATGTGGGGGGGCGTCCTAAGTCGGATAATCCCAAGTTGCCAATCTCGATCCGCCTAGATCAAGACGTTATCGCTAAATTCAAGGCAACAGGACCGGGCTGGCAAAGCCGCATCAATGAGGTACTGCGAAAGTCCGCTGTGCAGTGATCCGGCCCTTCCAAAAACCTTCAACAACCTCTTGGGTTTTGAACGGGGTTTGTGGCGGCGGAAAATGGGCCGTTCTCCAGCCCTTCCAATAACGAGCGTTTTTGTCGTCACTTGTGTCTGTTTCCGTTGCGGCATAGCCTCACGAGGCGATCCCTCACCGCTTGGGGGAGACCTGCCACTACTCAAGCCTCGCCACCTCGTGTGGTGGGGCTTTCTTGTGAGTGGGTGACGCGGGTGTTAATCCTCGTTCAGTCGGGTTGGCAGACCCGACTAACACGCGCACACCACACGAGTGCGCCGCCCGCGCTTACAGGCGGGGGCAACATGCGGCGCAGGTCTTCAATCCGCTCCGCTCTCTCTTGGGCTAATTTCTCGGCAGCGTCTGCACGGGCTTCGGCCAAAGCCAAAGCTGATTTTAATACATTAACTTCGCCATCTAAGGGGTTGTTCACGTTGGTAAGATTGCCCGGTAAAGCCTTTTCCACCTTGTCCGGCAAGGCGCTTCTTGGTTGGTAAACCCTTGCCATCTCTGCCGGGTCAATTGTCCAATGGCCTTTACCGTTCTGAACAACTGATAATTTCCCATTTTTAAGGGCTTTTTGAAGTGTTGGCCGGGAAACATCAAAATGCTTTACCGCCTCTCGTAGGGAAAGGTTTCCCACTATTGGCCACCCCCTTCATCTCTACGGGTGGCGGGCAAATCTGGCTCAAGACCGGGAAATGAAGGCTGTGAAATGGGTGGTAAACCTTGGCCAGACGGTAGCTGTAACTCACCTAGACGGGGAAGGCGGTACAATTCGTCTTTAGTTGAATCGAGAGCATTTTTAGGTTGTTCCTCTTCACTAACCAGTACCTCAGCTTGGAGCCGTGAGTAACGAATTCTGTCACGACCCTCTGCCCAAGCTACACGGCTATTTAGAACATACGCATTGACCGTACCGCTGGCCCCTACTTGGACAACTTCAATCCAGTTACCAAATTCAAGTATCTTGAGGGCGCGCTTAACGGTTGCAGGAGATGATCCCATAAGCTTGGCGAGTATTTTATGGGAGGCTACAATAGCGTTTTGTTCGCCTACGTTCGCTACCAAAACATGAAGTAGGGCACCGGCGGCTGGCGACTTCACGGCCAGTCTTCCCCATGCTTCGTGCGCTGCGCGATCCGTCTGAACGAAATGCCCCCGTTGCTTTTTTACAGGTAAAACTGACTTTTCTGCACCTAGCTCACTCATGACCTACCCCTAGCTCACCCATGGTGAAATATCTGTTATCGGTGACATAAATGTTTAACAGCATGCTCAATATTTGTCCATGGGTGAGCGATATATATCGACCAACGGTGTTCAAAATTCACTCAAACCTAGGTCATAGCTGTGACCTACCCCTAGGTCATAGCTGTGACCTACCCCCCCCCTGCAAGGTATTGTAATTATTGTATTATTATTTTGCTCTTTCTTATAATCTTAGTGACTGAAAAAAATGCACAGCCAAGTGAGGGAACGCGCTACTCCATAGCGCCGTAGTGACCGATCGCAGTGCTGTGTAGTTTTTTTAGGCCGCAGGCGACGAAGGAGCCTGCATTCCATCATTTACCAAATACGAGATGTTACTGTTCAGGTTTGTGCTTCCCAAAAGCGCTACGCTAATTGGATGGGGTGGGTCAGGCAGGGAGGGGAAGGATAAGAATTTTTCTACTCCCAAACAGCATGTGCCTCCGGCACTGATGGAAGTAAGGTTAGAAAGATGCTTAGAATGGGAAGGGGCCAGGTCGAGAGGTCAGCGCGTCTTATTGTAACCCTCATACGGTGACGACTTGGGTTCGTTGGCAAGTCTGATCTCGGCAAGGCGCAACCGCTCTTTTCTGGTTGCTTCGTCGATGCGGCGTTTCTCTTCATCAGAGATTGAACGGGTAACTCGATTTTCAATCTCTTGGTCTGCCTTGTCGGGATGGAGGATATCCATCCACATCAGGGCGAACCTGCCAAACGGCGTTTCTCGCGCTTGGTCTATATCCGCCGAACTGGTCGCCCGCCCCTCAAACGGCCAAAGGTTCACTGCCGCTTGCCATGCCGCCTTGTAGGCCGTGACCAGACTGAAGGGCCGTTCAGCGCCTTTGTTGCGGTGATGGTGGTAGTGAGCATCCCACAGGTCTTTCGCAACGCCTTTAACCGCGTCCACTGCATCCCCGAACGCGGATGCAGCAGCTCTTGGGTCAATTACAGGCGCCTCACGAGCCTGTGGTGGCTCTACGGGCGGCTCTGTGGCCTGTGGGGGCGTTATCGGCTCTTGCGGTGGCGCTGGGGTGATGTTCAACCGGTCTTGCAGCCAATCATGCGTGTGGGTGATATATCCGAGGTCGTCTTCAAGATCGTTGAGGATAACTCTATGCAATCGTGGGTTTTCCGAGGCTCCGGCTTCGGCTTTGATCCGACGGTCCTGCATTTGCGCAATCCAATCTTTTATGAGCTGAAGTTGTGCGAGATCGTTGTATTCAGTGACGGTTGTTTTCTCGCACTCCGCAGCAACCGCACGAGTGTAAATGAAAAAATCCAATAAGGCGGGATCGGCATGGAGTTCCGGGGTTATCAGAGCCTCTGCGGCTTCTACGCGGCGCTCAAGGTCTGCAATTTCTGCATCAAGCCGGACACTTTCGTTTTTTTTTGAGCCACCGCGTCATTGACGGTCTCAAGTTCGGCCTCCTCAACGCGAATTGCCTGCGTTGTTTTCTCAAGTTTGGCCTCTTCATGCCTCATAGAGGCACTTAGATCGCTCTCACGGGCCTCTAGGGCCGCCACAGAGGCCGTCAGGCGGGTTTCGGCGGCCATCAGGGCCTCAAGAGCCTCTGTCGCACGCTCAACGGCTCTCAGGGCACTTTTCTCTTTCGCATCGAAGTTTGCCGCGCGCTGCTCATAGTCACGCTCTCGCTTGCGCAATCGCTCCGATACGTCCTGCACAGACTGCTCCAGAGCAGTGATCTTGTGTTGTGTTTTGTCTAAATTGGATTGGGCCTTGCGCCTTGATGCTTCGGCCTCGTCGGCTTTGGCTTGCGCGGCATCGCGGTCGGCCTTGGCTTCGGCGATCTGCTGGCGTGTGGTGTCCAGCTCGGTTTGTGCAGTCACAGTCTTTGCCTCAAGGCCCGCCAGTTTTTTGGCCTCTTCCTGAACTTTGAACTCCTCGACCTCAAGGCGATCCGCATCACGGCTGACTTTCTGCTCGCCGCGCTGAACCCAATCCAGCCCCATCTCGTCGCGCAGATGTTCGAACCACTCGTCTTGCATCACCCGGCCAACGAAGAAGGACGAGTCCTGCCAGACCATTATTGGGTCGCTGCTCGCGTCGAGCTGCGTCTCCCAAATCGCTTTGCCTGTTGCCGGGTCTTTTTGGTCCGTTTTTATTTCCTTCACCGTTTTGCCCAAGCGGTGGCGAGCCAGATCACGTCCGAACTTCGACAGGCTGACCCATGTCTCAGTGCCACGGCTGGTCGTCTTGTCGTAAGTCGGTGCATAGAACACATCGACGCCGTGCCGCCCTACCTCGTCACGGTCGAGGCGGGCGTGGAAGACTGCCTTGCCGCCGTGCGTCTTGTTCACGAAGGCCACCGCCTGATCGAGCATCATCTGCTCATTGGCAGGTGTCATTGCCAAGTCGGTCGGGAACTGAATGAAGGCCTGCAAAGCATGCTTTGATGCACCCGCATTCCGGCGCTTTCCCTCGATGTGAGCCGCATAGCTTTTGACCAACTCCAGACCGCACCCATAAGGATCATAGATCAAGGCATCCACCTCCCGGATGCGGCGGCGGTCGCCAGCGCGGTCCCGTCGCAGCCCGTGGTTCTCCATGGCCTTCAATGAAGCGGCATCGAGTGCGTTCGCGCGGAATGATCCAGCTTGTCCCATAAGCCTGTTTTAGGCACCTTACGCAGAAAGGTAAACCCGCTTTACATTTTTGGCCAACCCAAAAACAGCAGGTGAAGGGGGCTGTGCTCCCCTTTCAAAACCCCCATCGCTCCGCTGGCAAAGGGAACCGCTGTGCATCCCCTTTTGAAACCCCAACATACTGAAGGTAAACACTTTTATAACAATAAGGCCCCACACCGGACCCGCAGCACCGGACCCGCATGGCCGACGATGGCACAGCGCGGGAACAGCGCCGCCCTGCCCACGATGGTAAGCGCTCCGATGCCGACAATCTGGCGGTGAGTGATCGCAAATAGGTGTGGGTGTTCACTGCAATGTAAACGGTGAAATTGGGGGGGTCGTGCGGGTGGTTAGCCACGGTTGTTCAACGCAATGTAAACGGTAAAATGGGGGGGATGCATTGGGTGGAAATAACCGATCATTATCCGTGCCCAAAAACGACTGTCGTCGGGCTGATTTTTGATTTCTGGAGCGCTGTAAACGGTGACTGTAAACGATGTTTATGGGGGCAATGAAGCCGCCGTTGGCGTCTCAAAACACACCCCTCCCCTGACTCTTGGCGGTCGATGTCGGGCGTGTTTTGAAGAGTTGTCTTGATAGGATGCGATAACTATAGTTGTCGTGTTTGGCCAAGGCGCTGGCCGATCACTGGAAGGATTGAGCAATGGAAGACGTGACTTTTGTCCGCTACGACACAGCAGATTACTTGGAGACCAAGGCCGACATTGCGGCTTATCTTGAGGCAGTCATGGAAGAGGGTGGCGATAACCCGGCCTACATCGCCCGCGCCCTTGGGGCCGTGGCCCGTGCGCGTAATATGACCGCTTTGGCAGGTGAGGTTGGCATGAGCCGCGTGGGGTTGAACAAGGCGCTATCCGGCGAAGGAAACCCAACGCTGGCAACCGTGATGAAGGTGACCAAGGCGCTTGGGTTGAAGGTCTCGATCCAGCCAGCGGGATAGACCGGATAGGCAAGTGAAGGCGTGCATAGCATTGGTGAGGCAAGGCTTGGCTGGTGTAGCCTGCCCTTGTGCAGGCAATGATACACAAGGGTGTGAGAGTGTATGCAATGCTATGTTTGTGCAGTCCCTCGCAGGCAAGAGACTTCTTCCAGACATCCAAAGATGGGTCGTTTTGACGTATGTTGTTGTTCCACTGCCTCGCATTAAAAACAAGAACATCCCCTATGGATAATGTACGTACAAATGTTATACTAAGGTATGGATGATGTGACCTTTGACGGATTCGACTGGGACAACGGCAACTGGCCGAAGTGCGGTAAGCATGGGATGACCCAAGCCGAGATCGAGCAGGTGTTTGCAAATGAACCTGCCGTTCATGACAACCCCGTTCACTCCGACACAGAACAGCGGTTCAAAGCCATAGGTCGCACAAATGCGAAGCGGCTGGCTTATGTTTCATTCACGTTCAGGGGCGGACTGATCCGTCCTGTCAGCGCCCGTTTTATGCACCAGAAGGAGGTCGATAGTTATGAGCAAACAAAAAGATAAAAAGCCGCTGCCCATCCATCACACGGACGCAGAGGCGGAAGACTTCACCGACACGGCGGACCTGTCGGAATACGACCTGTCAGGGTTCAAACCCGTGTCGTTTAAGATGAAGAAAAAAGATGCCCGTCTCGAAATGCGGATATCTCAAGTTGAACTGGACACTTTGAAAGCCGAGGCGCAGCGGCGTGGCGTTCCACACTCGCGCCTTGCCCGCACGATCATTGAGCAGGGCTTGAAACACCTCAGTCCATAGGATGGATAACTGTTCTTTAACGGTGGTTTTTGGCACGCTTGTGGGTGGTTAACTGAAATTGTTTATTTTTCGGCTGCAATTTGTGCCAGAAACGCTGCGTGCAGCATGTTTCTAGGGGTTTCACCGACTATACGCTTAGATAGGTTGCCGTCTCCGTCAAATAACAACAATGTCGTATACGACGCGCCGTATTCTGATGCGAATGCGAGACCATCTCGCGATGATAAATACGCTACACGGTAGTTGATATCACCGTCATCTAACATGGCCAAGGCAGCGCGTGTTTCGCGTTGAAGATTAACACAGGCGGCACACCCGACTTCGTGGACTTGTACAACTGTGGGCGTTCCTTGACCGACTACGCTTGTGTCTTGCTCAGCCAAATATGCCTGTACAGATTTTACGCTCCAAAATGCAAGACCACCTGCTAGTATCACGCCACCAATAATATATGGAGCAAGCCCTATGAAAGACCGACGTGTGGTCTTCGCAGGACCTTTGGCTGCTTGCTGAGCTTTACGTTTATTAATTGATTTTTTGCCTTTGGCCATGTTGTCCATTCCTATTTCTTCCATCCTAGGTGAAGGGTATGCGAAGAACGGTCACAATATTTTGAAGTTGGAGACTTTTCCAGAAACCCTCCTTTTTTGAGCATGTTATGTTGGCGAAGAGAATTTAGCAGCTTTACAAGGTAAAGCACCATCTACGGAGGAAAATGTTGCTCTCACGGCTTCGTCGTGCGACTTTGATCAGTAGTGGAAAGCTACTCAAGGAGCGCTGGGGAAACGTATGAACAGACGTCATGTTCTCGCAATAATGAGCAGCTTCATCGCGACCCCAGCCATCGCCCGGCCTGGTATCAGCTTATCCATCCGTAACGTAATGGGCGAGAGCATGACATTGCGCTACTATGGATACCTCAGTAGCTCAGAGCACGCCGCCTTCAGCAAGTTGGCCCGTGATCGCAGACAAAACGTCTCCTACTCGATGGATGGGGAACTTATTAACATTCTTCAGGATATCGTGAAGGAAAGTGGCCAAGGCGGGGCCTTCACACTTCTTTCGGGCTTCCGAACCCGCGCAACCAATTTAATGCTGCCGGGCGCGGCAGAGAACTCACTCCATCTTGTCGGACAGGCGCTGGACATTTACCGGGATGGCATGACCGTCGGAGAAATAGGCACCATTTTGGCTGAGCATTCCGGTGGCGTGGGCCTTTATCGCGACAATGGCTTCGTGCATGTAGACACAGGCCCATCTCGCCGATGGAGCGGAGCAAATGGCAGGCCGTTACCGAGTTTTTCAGGTCTCAAACCCAACATACTGCAGAACGCATTCGAATTCTGATCCCTTGTATGAAGTAACCGGTGAGACACGAAGCGCTGGCGGTTATAACGCGAGTGCGGGCTCCTGGATCGTGTTCGGAGGAAGAGGGTCAAAACCGGTAGTTTCTGGGGCAGTTGTACAAGGGCAGCGAATGTCGGCAGTGATGTAGGTTTCAGGACTTGCGCTGATGAGGGGATGGGGGCGGACGTCATATAAGTTCCTGCAGCTGTTTAGATTAACGGCCACTCGACGCCCGTTCAAAAACCCTCCTTTTTGGAGCATCTGCCGTCTGCCCTGTTTTCCGCCGCCAGAACCCCCGTTTAAAACCTGTGCGGTTTTGGGACGTTTTTGGAACAACCATAATTAAGCCGCAGGCGGTGGTGGTGCCATGTCTGCGCTAATCTTCACGCCAAGGGCTGAAAGCACGCTTGTCAGCGTGCTTAGGCGTGGGTCACCGTCCTTGCTGAGGGCTTTGTAAAGAGCCTCTCTGGTGACGCCAGCATCTCTGGAAAGCTGTGTCATACCTCGCGCACGGGCGATGATACCAAGCGCATGGGCGATGTAATGGGGATCGCCACTCTCAAAGGCATCTTTGATTAGGACTTCTTGGCTTTCGGCATCGCCGAGGTACTCGGCAGCGTCGAATGGTGTGGTTTCAATAGCCATTATTCAGACCTCCTGCGCCATGGTGGTAGCGCGTTTGATATCCCGCTTCTGGCTGCTCTTATCGCCACCAGACAGCAGAATGATGATGGTTTGACCTCGCTTGGTGAAATACACGCGGTATCCCGGCCCATAGTCGATGCGAAGTTCACCTATGCCGTCGAAGTACTTCACATCTCCCATCGAGCCAGCTTCCACACGTGCAATGCGGGTAGCGACACGCGCAACAGCGCGTTGATCCCGCAGGCCAGTGAGCCAGCTTTGAAATTCGGATGTTTTGCGGACCTCGAACATGTGTGAATTATAATTCACACATTTCTGACTGTAAACTATAATTCACACACTGCGCTTTTCTGCCCGTCAGAGCATGGGCAACTGTTCGGGGCGCAACCAATAGCCACGCCGCCTCTTGGCCGCTTCCAGCGTGGTTAATGCGCTCTTTGCCTCATCCTCGCTTCCGAACCATTCCATGCGCACTTTTGGGAGGCGCACTTTGAGGATGCTCGTCATTAGGGCTTCGATAGCTTCTTCGACCTGCTCATATCCATGGTGATTGTCAGGTTTCAAATCGTCGATTTCGATTGTGTAGTCTTTCCCCTCTGCGACGCCTTGCAGGTGCGCGTTGTGCCAGAGAATGGTGATCGAACGGCGTGCGTTGAGCGTGAGGGCTTGATGCTCTGTGATCTGGATCAGTTCAGCAGGTTTGACTGCCTGATCCCTACGGGGTCTCAGGTTGAGTACCTTAAGTGTTGTATCTGGATTTTGTTTCATCACATAATCCAGAATAGAGAAGGCTCACCAAGTGTGAAAGAGATTCATTGATATCATTCACACTTAAAGGCTTTAAGATCCGCAACGTGACTCATAAAAAACTCATAAATCAGTATGTTGATGGCGCTTACCTTCTGATGCCAAGCTCTCCCCGAATTCCTCACCTTTGGGCCTTTGAAAGCGTACTGGTAGCTATGAAGGATTGAAAATGTGCAGCACGAACTGTGACCGGAGCTGTTTCCAATGGTCTTTGACTTAGTGGTAGGCGATGACGTCAAGCGATATGGTAGTAATAGTAGCTACTAGGTAAATAAAGCTAGCCGTTAGCTATCGGATATCGTAATGTCGACGCAAATATGAATTGACGGAGAATTACTCATGCCTGTCATTGCATTTGCCAACCCCAAAGGTGGCGCAGGCAAAACCACCTCCGCGCTTTTACTCGCCTCCGAGTTGGCGGGGCGGGGTGCGAGTGTTGCAATCATCGACGCCGATCCGGAGAAGTGGATTTCTCAATGGGGCGCTCTTCCAGGGTGTCCTGAGAATGTCACGATCACCAGTGACGTTACAGAGGACTCGATCGTTGATCAGATCGAGGAGGCCGCTGCGGCGGCGCAGTTTGTCGTCGTGGATCTCGAGGGGACCGCGAGCTTGATGGTCGCAAACGCGATTGGCATGGCAGATCTTGTTATCATTCCCACCCAGGGATCATCGATGGATGCTAAGGGGGCAGCGAAAACGATCCGGCTCATCCGCAATCAATCCCGGATGGCACGGCGGGATATTCCCCACGCGGTTCTCCTGACCCGGACCAGCGCGGCCGTGGCTTCTCGTGCCATAAGGAACGTGCGAGAGCAGCTTGATAAGGCCGGCATCCCGGTTTTTGTTGCGTCTGTAGTCGAACGGGCGGCCTATCGTGATATTCTCGATTATGGCGGGCTGCTGGCTGACCTTGATCGGACTAAGGTTAGCAATGTCGAAAAGGCGGTAGATAACGCCCGGGCATTTGCCCGCGAAGTGATCGTCCGGCTTAAGGCCGCACAGGAACCCGAGGAGGTGAAGTAAAATGGACCAGGACCGCGTAGACCTTGGGTTTGGAGCCGCCTTGGATGATCTTGATCTCAGCGATTTCAAACCGCGTCAGACGCCAACTTCGCGGCTTGGGTCTGGAGAGGCCAGCCAGGCCGCAGAGGCATCGGGATTTCGAAGTCGTGAGCCGAAGGCCATTGAAAGCCCTGATAATGGGGCAGGGGGGGCAACACCGCAACGGCGCCGACGTACGGGGCGAAACGTCCAATTCAACCTAAAAGTTCGACAGGAGACCGTGGACACATATTGCGCCCTGGCAGACCAGATGGGTTGGGGGCTTGGAGAGACGCTCGAAAAGGCCGTCGAGCTCCTAGAAGATCAATATCGAGAGAAATGATAAGCGTAACCGGGTTAACAGACTGGGCTGTTCTGTTAAACGCTGGGATGGTACATATGCCACATGACCAAGAATACAGTTATCGACTTCGCAAGGCCAAGCGATTTTTCACCTGATCCGTTAACAGATGTGCTGCGCGCGGGAGCACGGGAGCTTCTGGCCACTGCGGTGCGCGCTGAGGTGTCGGAGTTCCTGGCAGGTCACGTCCACCTATTGGACGACGAGGGTCGACAACGGCTGGTGCGGCACGGATTTTTACCAGAGCGCGAAATTATGACTGGGATCGGCAAGGTAGCGGTTGAGGTTCCTCGGGTGCGAGACCGTGGGGCAAACACGGATGGTTCGAAAGTCTGTTTCAGCTCGTCGCTTGTCCCGCCCTATTTGCGCAAGGCAAAGTCTGTGGAGGAATTGCTTCCGTGGCTTTACCTCAAAGGCATCTCGACAGGGGACTTCAGCGAGGCACTGGCTTCGTTGGTGGGCCCGGATCGGCCGAGTTCTGCACCACCTCGAATTGACGCAGCCAGACGAACCGGCTGACTTTACCCTCGACCATCTCCGTCAGCAGCGCATCAAGGCGGGCTTTCAGGGGCTCATCAGCCGGGCCACGATGGCGCTGTCGATCCGGCGACACTCGTCGACAAATCGGCGGACCAGGCCGTGGTTGGACATTGCGTTCTCCGCCTCGCTTGCAAGCCAGGTCTTCAGCTCACGGGCGCGATGCCCCGAGAACATCTTGAAGCCGTATACTTGGCGGAGGGCTTGAAGATGTTGCTGACGGGTCTGACGTCGAGCGGCGTCGGGAAGTATCTCACCACCAGTCATGCCCAATTGGGCCCCGATAAACCGGACGACTGACTCAGGGATCACCTCGCGAAACGATAGCAGGCGGCCCGGATATCGCAGCGCGCATAGCTGTAGCGCGTAGACCCGCGGTATTAACCGCACGTCGTGCCCCAGCTTCTCAAAATCGCGGCCCCAGCCATGCGCCGTAGCACACGCCTCCATGGCAATCATGCATTTTGGCTGCTGTGCCACAAGCGCAAGAAACTGACCTCGTGAAAGCTTTTTGCGAAACGCGACTGACCCGTCATTGTACGCACCGTGCAACTGGAAAACGCGCTTTGCCAAGTCGACACCGATAATAGTAATTTCGGACAGGGATGCTCCTTCCTTCTGTGATGGCTTTTAACAATCATCATAGTGGCACATTGCGATGCCGTCGGGAGGGGGTATCCACGCCATCAACAAAGCCACAGTGAACCCTCATCATGTGTGATTTGCGCAACTAAGCCCATTTGTGCACGCGGAAATTATTGACAAAATTTATTATTTCAGGACTTACATGTAAGCAAAAAAGTAAGGTTTTTGTGACTATACCGGAGCTACGCCAAAACCCGAAATTTATCATAGCTGATGATCCTGAAGTTGTCTGACACCTGATCGCGGAATGATTTCCACTCATTTGGGATGGTTTCTCGGAAGAACTTCAGGATCGCATTCGCGAACTGCTTTTGGGTCGGGTAGTGCCGATTGTGTGTCATGTATTGGTGCATGACGGCCCACAATCTTTCGATCGGGTTCAAATGTGGGCAGTACGGCGGGAGCTGGATCAGATGGATGCGACACTCAGGTCTGGCTAGGAATTCCCTGACATCCGACCCTTTGTGATAGGCGGCGTTGTCCCAGATTACATGGATCAATCGCTTGTAGGGGTTGCGCTCCTCGATTTTGGCCAGAAGCTGGACGGCACTGACCCCATCAACGGTTGTGGGTTCGACAAAAGGTGTGTCGAAGGTTTCCAGATTGACCGCGCCATGGATATTCACGCGGCCACGGCCTGCGGTGGTTGAGACGGCAGGATTTGAGCCTGCTTTCACCCAGCCGTATGAAGGCTTTGTCTGGTATTCAGGGTGGACGGCATCGGCAAAGTAGACGGCCTCATCCGCACCAAGCTCAGCCAGTAGACGCTGGTACATGGCAATAAAGGCCGTCTGTTTCTCGGCCGATGCGACACGAGGAAGGGCCTTGGGCTTGCGATATTCGAACCCCAAGCGCGCCAGAAGCTTGATGCAGCCGGAATGGGAGTAGTGCAGGCCAAACGCCTGAGAAATATGGCTCCTGATCTCAACCGTCGAGCGGCAGAAGCGATCTTTCAGCCAGTCGCATAAGGCCGCCTCTTGATCCGCTGTCATACGGGACTGGCAGCCCTTCCAGCCGTCGACGGACAGTGCGTCCCAGCCGCTCTCGCGATAGGTTTTATACCAACCACGGATTGTATCGTCGTCCAGATAGAGAAACTCGGCTATGGCCTGGCAAGACTTCCCATCATCAAGCAGCAAGATCGCATTCGCACGACGCGCAATACCATGATCTTCGCGCTGACTGCGCACGCACGACACAAGTTCACGTCGCTCTGCAGGAGAAAGAAAACCGGGGTGGATCATGTTCTTACTTGAATCGGTCGCAACCGCCACGTCAACCCGTCAAAATTCGGGTGTCCAAGGACTCCGAGTATAATGAATAAATTTATTATTACTGTGCGAAATTTCTTGCCGACATTAACTTTACTTTTGACCGTGCTTTTTGCTGGTCCTTTACATGCTCAAACAAATTTACCTTCTGGCGGCACCCTTAATACCAGTGGATCCATAATTTGGAGTCAGACTGTTACTTTTGGTCCTGGAGCTGTTTGGACCCATAATGGAACAATAACTTGCCAAGGAGGCTCGATTATCGCCGAGGGCGCGCCATTTGGCGAGGCTTTGAACCGATAGTGCCCCGGGGCGTGGTGTAACTGTTCTCCGGCTAGGTGTTGAGCCGGTTTACAGGGCGGCGATTTTCGCCGGATCCATGATGCTATCGTCGCAGATAGCGGCGACAGTTTCCAGCGTCATGTAACGGCGGGTGACCGCCCACTCATCATTTTGCTCCAGCATCAGTGCGCCGACAAGACGCCGGATGGCTGCTTCGTTGGGAAAGATACCAACGACATTGGTGCGGCGCTTGATCTCTTTGTTGAGGCGTTCGAGCGGATTGGTCGAGTGGATTTGCCGCCAATGCGCCTGTGGGAAAGTCTTGTAAGCCAATACGTCATCTTCAGCGCGCAGCATCAGTTCAGCGAGTTTGGCGTGCCTTGGCTGAAAGGCTTCGATCAGCTTTTGCCAATGCTCTTTTGACGCGGCCTGTGTGTCCTGATCAAATGCCGTCCTGAGCGCCGCTGCGACGATTGGTCGATCCTTCTTTCCGACACAGGCCAAAGCATTGCGCATGAAGTGAACCCTGCACCGCTGGATCGTAGCCCCCAACACCTTTGCAGCTGCAGCTTTCAGGCCCTTATGTTCATCGGCGATGATCAGTTTGACGCCGCGCAGTCCGCGATCCGCCAATGATCGTAAAAACTCATCCCAGAACACTTCCGCTTCACTGGGCTGGATCGCAATGCCCAGAACTTCGCGACGCCCGTCCATATTGACCGCCACAGCCACTATGGCTGCGACACTGACGATGCGGCCAGAGCGTCTGACTTTGATGTAGGTGGCATCCAGCCACAGATAGGGCCACTCGCCCTCCAGCGGCCTCTCAAGGAACGCTTCCACGCGTTCGTCGATCTCGACGCACAAGCGAGAGACCTGGCTCTTTGAGATGCCGGTCATGCCCATGGCTTTCACCAGATCATCAACCGAGCGGGTGGAGACCCCTTGGATGTAAGCCTCTTGGATCACGGCCGTCATCGCTTTCTCCGAGGCACGGCGTGGCTCCAGAAACTCAGGAAAATACGACCCCTTTCGAAGCTTGGGGATCTGAACATCCACGGTTCCGGCCCGGGTGTCCCAGCGGCGCTCACGATACCCGTTTCGCTGGTTGACCCGTTCGGCACGGCGCTCATGCGCACCGGCGCCGCACAATTGGTCCACATCAAGCGCCATCAGCCGGTCGGCTACAAAGCCCAGCATCTCGACGAGTACTTGTTGGTCTGCAGTCTCTGAAAGAAGTGCCTTCAGCGCCATCGTCTCTGCTATAGTATCCTTGGTCATGGGTGATCTCCTCGATCGGTAGATTGGTTTTGCAACTCAACCCTACCGGAGAACGTCCATGGCCGCCCAGAAAACCGCGCGGGCTTCGCCTGAGCTACGCAAAGGCTCTACTCAGCCCGCGCTACCGTCGGTTTTACACCACCACCCGGGGCACAAGCTTTGAACCTCACAGGTACTTATACTACTGGTCAGGGCCCGGCCTTTTCCAACGGATATAGGCCGATAATTTCTGGATTTCCTAATGGATTAACTATATTTGCACCATCTGGGACATGTATAGCAACTGCATCTCCTGCTTCCTCGGCCAATGCGGTCGATGACTCTGGGTCAGGGCAGTCCGGTACCGCGTCGACACCTGTGGCCAACGTGCGCTCAAACGATACCATTGGCGGTTCTCAGGCAAATTCGAGCAACTCTACGATTTCCAGAGTTGGATCGTGGCCGACTGGCTTTAGTTTGAATACCACAAGTGGTGCGGTCAGCATGACTGCTGGAGTTCCAGTTGGTACCTATAATCTGGAATACCGTCTGTGCCAGTCTTCTACGTCAAACTGTGATAACGCGGTTGTTCGAGTTACTGTAGCTGCTGCTTCCTCGGTCAATGCCGTCGATGACGCTGGGTCTGGGCAGTTCGGTACCGCGTCGACACCTGTAGCCAATGTGCGCTCAAACGATACCATTGGCGGTTCCCAGGCGAACTCGAGCAACTCTTTTCTTATTCAACCAAATGTAGGACCCAGCGCATGGCCGGCTGGCTTTAGCTTGAATGCCACAAGTGGTGCGGTCAGCATGACGTCTGGAGTTCTAGTCGGTACCTATGATTTGCTATATGTACTGTGCCAGTCTGCTACGACAAGCTGTGATGACGCGGTTGTTCGAATTACTGTAAATGCTCCTACCCCTCCCTCTGTCAATGCGGTCAATGATTCTGGGTCAGGGCAGTCCGGTGTGGCGTCGACACCTGTAGCCAATGTGCGCGCGAATGATACCTTTGGCGGCTCTCAGGCGAACTCAAGCAATACGACGATCTCTGAAATTGGATCATGGCCGACTGGCTTTAGTTTGAATACCACAAGCGGTGCGGTCAGCATGACCGGTGGTGCTCCAGCTGGTACCTATTCTCTGGTATATCGCCTGTGCCAGTCTTCTACGTCAAACTGCGATGACGCGGTTGTTGAGGTTATCGTGGATGCCCCTCCCGTTCCCACTGTCAATGCGGTCAATGACTCTGGGTCAGGGCAGTCCGGTGTGGCATCGACACCTGTGGCCAATGTGCGCTCAAACGATACCATTGACGGTTCTCAGGCGAACTCGAGCAATTCTACGATTTCCGAAACGGGCCAGGCATGGCCGACTGGCTTTAGCTTGGATACCACAAGTGGTGCGATCAGCATGACTTCTGGAGTTCCGGCCGGCACCTATAATTTGCGATATCGCCTGTGCCAGTCTCCTACAAACTGTGAGAACGCGCGTGCTCGAGTCATTGTGACTGATCCTCCTTCCCCTGCCGCCACGTTGGTGAAGGGGATCAGCGGGATCAACGGCGATACGTCTTTGACGGCCTTCTCGGCAGTTGACGATGTGATCAACTATACGTTTACGGTTGAGAACACCGGCAATGTGACGCTGAGCAATGTGGTTGTGAATGATCCGCTGCCGGGTCTGAGCGCCGTGTCTCCTGCGTCTGTTGCGACCTTGTTGCCTGGCGACAGCGCGGAGTTCACAGCGAGCTACACGATTGTTCAGGCTGATATTGAAAACGGTGAGGTGTTCAACACGGCCAGTGTGACAGGTTCATCGCCTGGCAACAGCAATGATGTGACAGATGCGTCGAGCGTATCGGTCGCGTTCTTGGTCGACTTGATCGAGCAGATCGAGGAGCAGCTGACGCAGATCCTTGAGGATGACCTTCGTGAAACGACCACGAAGCAATCCCGTCTGTTCTCGGACATTGCGAAAGGAGCGAGAGATCGTCTAAAGGCTCAATCAACTGAGGCTTGCGTGGCGGAGCTGAACAGCTTCGTGCAAAACAATCCTATCTTGTTCGATACAGCGCTTGCCGTACTGAAGCCGCAAAGTGAGCCCATACTTGATGAGGTGGCTACTATCTTGGCAAGCTGTGAGAATGGCCGTATCGAGATTGGCGGACACACAGATTCACGTGGCAGTGATGCGTACAACATTGACCTGAGCCAGCGCCGTGTGAACTCCGTACTGGCTGCACTAGAGCAGCGTAGTGTGAACACGGAGCGCCTGACCGCACGTGGCTACGGGGAGCGTCAGCCAATCGCGGATAATTCTACTGCTGAGGGGCTTACTCGGAACCGTCGCGTCGTGTTCACCCCCCTTGATACCGATACCGTGGTAAACGAGCCTTGCGGCGCAATCACTCCTTTTGGCATGAGGGGCCCGACAGCCGCCTCTAATGGCAGCATGAACACTAACCAAGAGTTTGGCAGTGAAAGCTATAATTGTGTCACTGGTGTGCGCCAGATCATCCGTGGTGATCTCAGTGTGAGCAAAGAAGAGGGCTTTGGCACGCAAGGCATGCTGTCCGCGACGATCCAACGTGAGCGGCTGATTAATGAAGATCATTTGACGGGTCGTTTTATAGGTGGATACTTTAGCCGCACCAATATCAATGGGCCCGCAGATGGTACGATTGATGGGTATGGTGCCTGGGCGGGCCTTTATGGCGCTAACCGTTTCCATCAAGACCTGTATCTTGACTACTATTTGGCAGGTTCATTTGGACGCCACTCATATGACCTCAGGTTCTCGAACCTACCTACCGGAATAGATATCTCTGCCGATGGCACATACAACTACTGGGGCATTTTCGGCGGCCTCGCTATTTCAGGAGAATCTGAATTTCGGGATGTTCGCATCCAGCCTAGAGCCGGTGTAGATCTGAGGTACGCTTCCGCGTGGGATGCGAATGTAACAGCACAAATTCCAGGTATCAGCCAATCAGGTACGTTGAGTATTGACGATCAGAAAGGTCTGCGTATGTTTGCCGAGCTTGAGTTTGGATTTGGGTTTGACCCGGATTCAGAAGACAACTTGCTGACGCGCCAACTCAGCCTGACACCACGCCTTTACTGCGACATGTTATTTGAGTCCGGCACCGATGATATGTGTGGAGTCGGTATGAAACTAGAATATAGCATGCATAATTTCTCCTACGGTACTGCATGGGGTATAAATCTGGATGCAGAAACCAGTGGCGACATGGACCGATCAAGTGTTGGGATCTTCTATGAACGGAGTATGTTCAATGGTGACGGCCAGATGAATTTGGGTGCTGACGTAACACAAGGTGGATCACCGCAGCTTACGGGTGGCTTGGAAGTCCAGTTCTAAGCAGTTGGTGCCATTGAAAAGTGTTAGGCAATGGCACCAAGATGCCATTGCCTAACATTATTGGATAGATCATATAATAGTAGGATCTCACCCTACCGTAAGCGTTTGTAGGACACCACGGTGCGTTAGCCTAGAGCACCTCGCCTTTAACTTGAGGCATACCCAGCCCCACAGAAGAAGTTCCAGCATTCATCCGGTATGAAGAGATCACAGACTTCGGTGAGTGCGTCGAACATCTGATCGAATGTTCTGGCGCCAATTCTGCGCAGGTGTGCCTTGAGCTTTGAGAACGCCATTTCGATTGGATTGAGGTCTGGGGAGTATGGCGGCAGGTACAAGAACCAGCACCCCACATCCCGCAAAGCCGCCGCAGCTGCCTTGTTGTAATGGGTGGCAAGGTTGTCGCAGATGACGACAGTGCCGGGCTGTAATTCCGGTGCAAGGACGTTCCGGACGTAGGCCCCAAAGGCCTCACCATCCATCGCCCCTTTGATGACCCACGGCGCGATCAGATTGTAGTGCGTCAAACCAGCGATGAACGTCTGCGTCCCCCACGCCCCGAACGGAGCATCCATTTCCAGGCGCTTTCCGCACAGGCTACGCCCGTACTGACGCGTCAGGTTGGTCTTGACGGATGTTTCATCAATGAAGAATATGCGCTGGCCACGTCCCATTGATTTGAGGTCTTCCGCGCTTCTTTGATTGGGCTGATACAGTCTCCATCGTTTTTGTTGGAGGCTGCTATGGTAGATGGAAGTGGACTTGTGGGTCGGCTGGAGATTGTTGAGCCCCGCCGGGGCAACCGGCCTTGGCCTGACGACGTGAAAGCCCGGATTGTTGCGGAGAGTTTTCAGCCCGGTGCGCGCGTTGTTGATGTGGCGCGGCACCATGACATTGTCCCCCATCAGCTATCGGGGATCCGCTCCGGCTGAGTGCAGAATGACACCCTAAGCTCTCCACTCAACGTTTTGGGGGTAGATTCCGGTAGGGGGCAGGATGACACCCTAAGGCTCCCGCCCCCATCATTTGCTCCTCGTTTGAGCCCTGTGGCCGCCTTCGTGGTGGCCATGAGCGCGGTGCGCCCGTTTGGTGGCTGTGACAGTGGCAAGATATAGGGATGATTACTTCACAGCTTTGCCCCTGTTTGCCGCCGCCACCGATATTCGCCAGTGAGCAGGATGTGCGCCCATCCGAGCGGGGAGATATGCGCCAGCAGATCGGGCGCACAATTCAATCCGGCCCGCCGCCGCGCGGCCACGGCCTGACCGAGGTGCTTGGTGTTCCAGTAGATGATGATGGCGGCGAGCAGGTTGAGGCCGGCCATGCGGTAGTGCTGCCCCTCGGCGGTGCGATCACGGATTTCACCTTGGCGTCCGATGCGCAGGGCGTTTTTCAGGGCGTGATGCGCCTCGCCCTTGTTCAGACCAATCTGGGCCCGGCGCTGCATGTCGGCGTCGAGAAGCTACTCGATGATGAAGAGGGTCCGTTCGACGCGGCCTATTTCGCGAAGCGCAACGGCCAGCTCGTGCTGGCGCGGATAGGCGGCGAACTTCTTGAGCAGCTGACTGGGCCGCATAGCGCCCGTCACCATGGTGGCAGCGGAACGCAGCACGCCTGGCCAGTTCTGGGTTCGTCAGCATAAAGGTACCAAACCCACCACGGGGATTTTGGTAACAATCTGATCTACAGTGGTTTTCTTCGTATTTTAC
>Ga0307982_1001186_pt1 | contig 21067 bp, 20 predicted proteins | sample OrgLakmetagen989_FD_201847 | JGI IMG/M metagenome (GOLD analysis project Ga0307982, IMG submission 201847) | Saline water microbial communities from Organic Lake, Antarctica - #989 | ecosystem: Environmental > Aquatic > Non-marine Saline and Alkaline > Saline | place: Antarctica: Organic Lake... | reverse complement strand
TGCCAGGCATGTTTCTCGTGCGCTCACTGTAGCAAAGCTCTTGGATCAGGTGAACCATATCAATTTAAGGATGGACTGTACTATTGCACCAATGACTTTACGCAACTTTTCGCACCCAGATGCGATGAATGCACTCAACCTATTACTGGAAAATTTCTCGAAGTCATGGGCTCGAAGAGGCATTTAAACTGCTTCAAATGTGGAGCATGTGGTATGGTTTTAGCCAATGGCAAGCATTTCGTTGATGAGAAAGACGGAAAAAAGACGCCCCTGTGCGAGAAAGATTACCTCGAAAGAAATAGCCCAAAATGTGAACAGTGTCATGTATCCATGCAGAAATGGCTCATCGTGCAAGGCCACCAGCTCTGCCGCCGTTGCCACACTGATGTAGTGCCGTGCTTCAGCTGCCACACCCTCACTATGAAAGTCAGGAATGCTTCTCCAATGAAGGCCAGATCAACGCCAAGTGCCCGTGGCAATTCTAGCACCACCACCACCACCAGCGTCAGCAGTAGTGGCCATGAGACTGTTTCAGGCTTTCCACTGGCAATGGACTTGCATGACGATCGGCACGTGTGCCCTACCTGTCATTCGTCAGCGATTGCACTCGACACTGACGCTGCTGCTTTACTCACGGAAGTAAAAGAAGTGTTGCTCGAGCTGGGGCTGGAGCAGTTTCGCCCCGGTGGCGCAATGGATCACCTCGTTGTGTCGCTCGTGAGCAAAGCTGACTTGAAGAAGCAAGTGCATTGCCGGGCAGCTGTACCGCTTGGGGTGACTTTGTCGCAAACGGAGTCCAAATGGAACAAATGCACGGAAACAGCAACTACCCGCGTGCCGGCTCCTGAATCTCCCGCCCTGCTGCCACCCAATTCCAAAGGTCAAGCTCTCGCTGCAGCAGCGACTCCATCACCAAGGCAGTCGAAGTCCTCGTCGCTTCGCAGCACGAGACCAGCAAACGCAAAAGTAACGCCAACGACTCCGCGAGGACGGTCACCGCGCCCGGAGCCGAAAGCCCACACTCATTCGCCGAATGCCTTAAAGAAGAGGCCTCCGTCGCCTCGACCTAAAGCAACGAGGCCGAGAACGTCGTCACAAGTGACCCGTTCTATGGCAGCTGCAGACGATCGATCAGCTGTGACGGTCACGGTAACGGAAGTGCAAGTAGCGAGCGCAGTGAAGAAAGAGCCACTGAAACCAGGCTACTTGCCATCTGCACTGGAAACCACTACAACGACGACAACTACCACAGCAACCACCTATGCTGTATCGTCGGTAAGCATTTAATTTCACTTCTTTGCAGATGTACCGAGTTTTTCTTATGTAAGTTTCATTTCCTTTTACCGCTATTTCACATCTTCATCATAACTTAATTATACATTTTAAGCACGTTCCTCTTTGCTCCATTTATTTTTAAAACGGTTGTCTGTACGCACTTCTGTTTGCTTGTTCTTGTGTGTACGAACAGGTGGGAGTGTTGCGGTCCTTGCCAAGAGCGCAGTGCGGCGCTGTGATGGCCCACGAGCTAGGTCATAGCTTACTAACACTAGAGCGCAGCGACCAAACCAAAATCAAACCTGAGGTACATACCGTAGTAGCCAAACGGGATTTGGTTTTCCACTGCTATTTCTGCGTATTCTTCACTTGCGGTCATCTACACATGCGCATATTAGTACAAAGTTAACTCTTCTGCTCAAGAAACGGTTCTTACGCTGATCTTAGCCCGAAACATGCGACTTAAGGTCTCTAAACTACTCCTTGCTCAGCTACTTGGCTATTTGCTCAGGTGGTTGAAGGGCTGTGCGAGCTTTTTTCGCACTTGTACCTGAAAAAAGTAGCGGGCGATGTTCCTACTACTGCCGAGTCTTTGGACAATCGCACCAACTCAGCAAATTCACCAGAACGAACTCAAGAAGAAGCCGCGAAGTTCCTCAAGCTGCACTTGCAAAACGAGGACCCGGTCTATGGAAATGGTCTGCGCGGAGCTTTGCATGCATTTGAACGCCTTGGGCAAGACTTGCCAAGCTTTTTTGAACAAGTTAAACTCAAGAAAGCGTTTCCGAAGTGATACCAGAGGAGGACCATTCACCCCAACTATGCTCATGGTGTTGTAATTGTACCACAGAAAACTTCTAGCTTCCAGATGCAGCTTTTTGTTTGTATCCTTTTCTTTGGACTCACCTCGGACTTGGACTTCGAAGTGGAATTATATGAAGGATCGTGCTGCCCCACAAGCTATCTTCCATGCACCACTCCACTTATCTAGCCTCTAGGTGCTACCGTCCGTCAGCTGCTACGACCAAAACATAGATAACAAAAACTTCGAAATTATCAAGCGAACTCTGTAACTACTGCGGTGTGTAAAGTGTAAATCGGATGATATCACACAATGATATACCTTGGAATTCAACGATAAAAAACGGAAATGCATTCGCCGATATGGGCTTAATTTTGTTGAATATTAATGGTCAAAATTCAACAAGCAAATCTTAGGAAGAATAGCCATTGAATAGCCATTGCTCGCTTAAATTTCAGAAAGCTCGTCCACTTCAAACGGGTGTCCTTCGTTGTTCAGCACGCAGTAGTCCTACAACAGCAGCACGGAGAGATGAGGAGGGCTATATGAAGCGCAAGAATATTTTTTTAACGATGAAAGAAAGCGATGCTGAAAGATAGGAAGAAATGGTGGAAAAAGTAACAGCGCTGGCGCTCACACGTTTATACACCATAGGGACAGATGACGAACGATCTTTCACATCGGCAAAAAGAGTTGCACGGTGGAACATGCCATCAACCTGGGGAGAAAGCACACAAGGTATGGTGCAACCACAAGTAAAACTGAACTCTTACGTTGTAGGCAGCCACTGCTTTGTCGCGCGACTCGTTGAGCAGCTTCTTCATAGCATCGCCCTTAGGGACGGCTTCTTCCTTGGCGCCAATGCCAAACAACCCACCTTCCTTCTTCACCTCTTCGCCTGCGATCCATTGCGCATGCACCACCGTAAGTATATGGATGAAAAGACGAAATAGCAAGTATACAAGTGTACTACGATCTTTTTCATCTTTTTTTATTCGCAAGATTAAGCCATCTCCTGCATGTGCACGTGAGAGCAAATACGCACATTTTTTTCTAGCCCCCTATTCATCTCTTACCAGTCGCTTTCTTGGCCAGCAAGTTTAGTTCAGCCGCAGCCTCGCGAATCTTGATCACGTCCATCTATGGTAGAGAGGTAGTGACGATAGATAACAATGCAAATTAATGAACAGGGTAGAAGCGAGGTTTTATGCAAAGCATTGTTCATGCATCCAGCTTAACATCACGCCTACGTAGGTGCTGCCATCGTACCAGTATCTTTGTCCCTACTCTCTCATTCAACGCGTGAGATTGTTGCGAGACTACAACGATTTTTTCAGCGCGACTCATTCTATTCATCGCTCCTGATATACCTGCATGGCGACGCTCTTGGGCGAAGGGCTGGAATCCGAGTAAGTAGCAGCCCAGAGATCGAGCGCACCGAGGTAAGAATTCACCACTCCCTTCTTGCCAGTGGCCGTCTTGATGCCCTCGTAGTCTTCGGCTGCAATCAGCGCTCGCAAGTCACCCGCTAAGAAACCGCGGATTGCTTCCACGCGGCTCCCGTAGCTGAATATGAGCCAAAAAATGGGGGGGGGGGTACAGCGATGTGTTATTCAACGCAATAAGCACGACGGTAATGTACGGCGCCATGAAAAGCACGAAAGTTGGGGCTTCGAAAGACCAACTTGCTAGTTTCACAAAACATCTAGATGTCTTATCATCTTAAATAAAATGTAATAAAAAAAACTTGTGCTAGAGTCAGTCTCTTTATTCAAGCAAGCACAAAGCGAAATAACAACTGATAGCAATAACGAGCTTCCTCCTTGACTGACCGGCCCCACGACGCAATTTGCGTAGATCGTCCTCGCGCAAACGCTGGCTCCGGGTTCACGAGCCCGAGAGCTTGTGCACCTAGGAGCGCACCAAAGACACCTGCCGTAGCGTCCCGACGCGAGACTGCAGCGCCCGTGGTCTTAGGCTAACGTGAGAGAGACGTTGCGCAGAGGAAGAAAGTTCAAACAATGCATGAGCCAAAAAAAATCGCGAATAAAAAAAACTATTTGACGGTGACATAAGATGTAATCGACTGAATGCTGGTTCTTAACACATCAAAGGGCTCTCCTGGAACCAACTCTAGGCTGGTGTAAAGTAGTTGAAGTCGGCATGATACATCTCTGCAACCTCTAAAATGGTCTACCTCAGCTGCCACAGTCAGAGCCTGCTTCTGGCCAACAATGCGGCTTGGCGTCACAAACGCCTCGGCGGACGAAAATAGGGCGAAAAACACTGCGGCCTTCATCATGTTGCTGCTCAACTGTTCGTTAAACACTCTACGGAGCTATGCTGATTGCTGATGATGTATTGCTAAAGCTGACGACGGCTGTGATGACGTGAGATGACGTATTTTTTATTTTTTTAGCTCTCTCTGCTTCTTCGAGCTTTTGGTGAACCGTTTAGCAGCCCTCCCCTGTATTGATTTACCTACTTACTGTACCGAAGCCGCGACGCCGCGACCCAGCGGATATCGGACGTGCAGGCGGACCTACACCGTGCTCTCAATTCACCAAGCAATGGAATGTGTCGTATAGATAAATCCTGGCCAGAGATTTCTGTGGCTACGTCAATCTGATGCTCTTGCGAGGCTAACTCGCAATGTAACCAAGGCAACGACAACGACAACGACAGCGGGATACTAGCTTCCCTTCTTCCTAGTGTAAGCTGCCTACTTATTTCCTCCTTGTTGGCCCTTTTATTCCGACCTTTTGGGGATCTGTTAAAGAAATCAGAATAATCGACGTCGATGTAAGATATTCAGATGGAAAGCAGTGAGACAGACCACCCGCTTTCTTTATCTTCTATCTCCCTTTCTTGGCTATTTGCTATTCGTCAGCTGTTGCCTTTTGATTTCCTGCTTGTAAGTTCTTAGCCCTCTAATTCCGGCCCTACGGGGTCTGTGTTAGAAATTTTCATAATCGAAGTCTATATAAGATATTTATATCTAGATAGAGGACAGTGAAAGTAAAACAGACAACCGACAACCGACAACCCCCTTTCTTTTTCTCCCATCTCCGGAGCGCCGGAGTTGCGATTCCCGTTTCCGCGAAATTCCCGCGCGATGGCTAAAAAATTCACTTCACGTGAATTCCGCGTGAATACCGCGAGTTTTCCGTGCCATAGTCATAAAGGCACTGCCCAATCCCCGTCGCGGTCGCGTCGCGGTCGCGTCGCGGTCGCGTCGCGGAATTTACAATTCACGTCTGGCTGGTAAAAATTTCCCTTTCCACACAGTCCCAGTCCACAGGAATTCAGTGGGATTTCCCGCGGGGCGCGGGGATCCGCGAATCCTAACCTAACCCATCTCCCCAATTGGCTTTCTTGGCTATTGACTCTTCTTGGTCTGCTGTTGCTGTCACTGTTTTACTAGTAAAAAGTCAAAATTCAAAAAGAACGAAGCGAGAACACTTTGCGATAACTCGATAACTCTTTGTGCTCAGCCTATCACCTCCGTCAATTTTCATAGCTGACAGCACGCAATAAATTCCGTTCTGTTGCTCTCCTTTCAGTTGAGCTCAAGCTCAAGTAACAGGCGCTTTATTTGATGGCCTTCACCGCCTTGGCAGCCGCGTCGTCCAAGTTGTCTGCGTTGATGATGTTGAGGCCTGAGGCGGCCAAGATTTCTTTGCCGGCGGCCACGTTGGTGCCCTCCAGCCGCACTACCAAGGGGATTTGCAGGGTCAGTTCCTGGCAGGCTTTCACGATGCCCGCGGCAATCACGTCGCACTTCATGATGCCCCCGAAAATGTTCACGAGAATGGCCTTGACCGTGGGGTCGGAAGTGATCACTTTGAAGGCTTCCATCACTTGCTGCTCCGAGGCGTTGCCTCCCACGTCCAAAAAGTTGGCAGGTTTGCCGCCTGGAGATGTGAAGAGAAATGAGAGAAATGAGGAGAAAAATGTAAGAAACGCTAGACTGGCGTTCAAGACCGAAAGCGATGCAAAAATAAAGGCGACAAAAGAGTGGCAAAGACCAAAACATTTTCATAGAGGTCATTGGCATCACTGCGCGCATAACACTTCTTTACATACTAGATGCGTTGTAGCAAAGAACTCTCTCTGGTAGCGCCTGTATGCTCTTTCTTGAATTCCCTGCCCCAATTCCCTCATACACCCCCCTCCCATCAAGCATTTTTGTTCCCCTAAGAAGATTACCGTTGAGTTGAATGATGTCCATGGTGGCCATGGCCAGGCCTGCGCCGTTGACCATGCACCCGATGTCCCCATCCAAGCCAATGTAGTTCAAGTCCCACTTGCCCGCCTGTCCGGAAAAGAAAACGACACAAAGAATAACGAATGAATGAAGAAAGGAAGGAATGAAGAAGAAAATAAAAACGAAGTTGCGTGTCAAACCGTAAAATTGTCTTAGTTTGCAGGATATAGGAGAGAGAGGTTCAGAACGAGTTCGAGAGAAATGAGAGAGAGAAGATGGGTAAAAAGAAAGTCCTTTACTCTCTCTCTCTCTCTCTCTCTCCCTCTCGAAGAACACATTTAAAGACATGTAGCAAAAAAAAAGGGTGCATGCATGTGTCCATCGCATTTACCGCCACTTCCCGGGGATCTTCTTGGGTCTCGTCGCGCTTGGCGTGCAGGTCCTTGTGGCGGAACGACGCGTTGTCGTCGAAGCCAATCTTGGCGTCCGCCGCCATCAGCACCCCTTGGGAGTCTTCTGCCAACGGGTTCACTTCGACCTGGATTAGGGGGAGGGAGTACATGTGAGGGGGTGAGCACATTACATGGACGATATAGTGCACAGAATGAAAAGCGACACTCAAGGAAAAAGAGGAAGGGCTGCGTACAAAAGAGAATGTGCAAAAAACAGTGTACAACTAGGAATCAAATGCCCTTTCTTATCACCCTCCTTCAACTCCATCTCCTGGCAAATGCATTTACCATGGTGCAGTCTTTCTCCACGAAGAGCTTGTAGAGGGCTTTGACTTGCTCCTTGGCCTTGGCAGCGTCGGTCTTGCACTGCAGGCCGGCCACCACCTCCGCTGCCTGCGCATCGGTGATTCCCTCAATGGGGTGAATGGGCACCTTGATGATGGCGTCCGGGTTCTTCTCCGCCAAGTCCTCGATGGAAGTGCCGCCTTCCGCGCACGCAATGATCACCGGCCCGCCGCTCGCGCGGTCCAGCAAAATCCCAAAGTACATTTCGTTCACCAAGTCCATTTTCTTGGCCAAGAGCACGGTGTTCACCGGCTTTCCACCGGGGCCCGACTGCTTGGTCACCAAGGTGCCCCCTAGCATTTTCTCCGCGAACTCGGCCACTTCCGAAGTCTTGATCACGTGCACGCCGCCCTGGAGGCCGTTGGTGAAGGTGCCGAGGCCGCGCCCGCCGGCGAGAATTTGGGACTTGATCACTACCTGCTCGTCGCCAATCTTGGCTGCAGCGGCGACGGCCTCGGCCACCGTCGAGGCAGGAATGCCCAAGGGTACATTCACACCCATCTATAATGGTGGCGTTCGCAGATAGAACAAAAGTATGGCAATGAAGCAAACAACGAAAAAAAGCCCAACTTATGATGCGCGGAGAATAGTTCAAGGGTGTAGGATTCAAAAGCTTGGTTCTATAGTCTATGACTTATGAAATGAGGCAAAGCAATGTAATGTATGAAGAGTTGTACTCAGCGCATACGTAGCAAAACATGTACATGCGATACATTCTCACTAGTCCCAAGCAATTCACTACTCAGAACGCAGCTCGTTGAAAACTTGAGCTCTTTTGGCTCTTCATAACCGGACAAAGACACATTGATACTACCGCCGGATCTTTGCCTGTTCGACACTTGGATCTACACTACCTCTGCCATCAAAGCTGACGACTGGTACTCGTGAATGTTCAGGTAGCGCTTAGGCACAGCCGTCACAGCTGGTGCGCGGGTCGCCACGGCACCGGAAGCGCGGCTCAGCGCAGGGGTAAGTCTCCGCATGGCCATTTCGTTTTGATCTGCCAACAAACAATCTGCCAAATATCTGCCAACCTGTCAACAATACAGCGAAGAAAACTCAGTACTCGTCGTACAAAATCAAGAGAAAAGGGCGACAGCCGGTCTCTCGTTCTTACATTCTTGTTGGTTCTTCTTCAGTTCTTGTGTTTGGCCCTGAATCGTCTGATGATGCGAGGTCAGTAGTCAGTTGTCAGTAGCCAGTAGAAGTCTCTAAAAAATGCTAGCTTTGACGCGCCAACTCTGTAGAACTTGCTTGGTCGAGGCACAACCATGTTTAGGGAGGGCATCTCCTCATGTGTTCCTCGTGCGGCCGTTCGCTTCGAAAGATGCCAAGAAAGAAGCGAAGACTGTGAAGAAGCCTAAGAAGAAAAACAAAGCAGTAGCGGTGCGTCGGCGACGTTCGTTGAGGCTAATGCTTACTTAAGACTATAACCAATTCAAGACCCTAGATTAAAGTTATGGTGTGCAATTAATTTATGTCGCGCTATGCGTACAGATGACCACTGAAGAAGAGTCCAAATCGAACAAGGACTTCAACATGATGCTTTCCATTTGCGACAGCCCACGACGGGCCATGCCCGAGTTTTCAGAGGAGCGCAAGAAAGAAATGTTCGAAATCGGCCGGAGGTAAAACGGAGATCGTCTCCATTTTTACCAATTCTTGAAATGAGTATCCATTTTGCATAGCCCGTCTACTAAGTTGTAAGGATTCGCATGTACATTTTTGTGAATAACACGCATGCTTGCGCGGGCAGGTACAACCAGGAAATGTCGCGGCAGCACAATCGCTCCAACTGGGACCTCCAAATGAAGATGGACTTAAAAACCGCGGCCATGAAGGCACTACCTCCTGATCAGCTCGAATATGCCATGAATGTGAGGAAGTTCCTGTAGTCTTGTGTTTATGTATGGAGAAATAGAGGAGGAGGGCATGTTTTAAACCCCGAGTTGAATCTCACCAGGTATTTCACAACCTAGCATCTTCCATTTTTGAGTACTTGACATACTTACTGCGACTGGCGTTTTCTGATTATTCTTCTTCAACTTGCAGGTGACTATGGAGGACTGCGCGTTTCCTCTCGACTTTCGGCACCCTACGTACTCGCCACCTATCAAGGGTTACAATGCGATGGATTATGCGACGGAATCATCATAAGATGGCCATATGGAGCGAATTAACTGAATTCGGTGTCATGTGGAGCGAAATTATTTAATTTGGTGGTGTAGGCAGCCACGCGGGTTGAGTTTAGACTTGTTCTGCTCAATCGATGACACTTGATTAGTAGCCAATAGTAGATAGTAGCCAACAAAGAACAAAGCAAGGGCATGGGCGCTGGTATCTGGTATTGGTATTAGTATTAGCTCCAAAAAGTTTAAAGTTTATAGCATAAAAGCGCATTTCGCTCTGGCGCCTATATTTCGATACGGATTTATATCCTCCAGGAGCTTCAGCTCCGTAATAGGACTCAGGACTCTACAAGATTTAATTGGTCCGTACGTCTTCAATTCCAATTCTGATCTTCAGAACAATTTTGGATTTGTTGGAATTTTTTTTCGAGAATTTAAAATTTCCATAGAGTTCGTCCGAAGGTTGCGAAGCTTTCGTTTTGAAATCTGTGGTTGCGTAACTTTCGTCTCAAACGCTCCGAGGCGTACGCTAACTTTACGAAGCTCTCAACTTTAACAAGAATTTCCATTTCTACTTAGTAAGTAGTAACTCGTAACGTCCGCGATGCTCTCAAGAAGAGCGCTTTGTTTCGAACTCTTCGTAAGCTTCACGAACTCGCGAAGCTTTCAACTCTAACTACTTTTAACGTTCTGCAGTTAATACTGGACTTCACTACGATTCAAGTAATGCACCAAGTGCGTCTGATATTACCTCTCCATTTCCAGAGTATCGGTGGAGTCAATCGTATCTGAGCATTTGGAAAGCTCAGAATTCCTCCGCTGCGCGCATTTCCAGCTCCGAATCACATCTTCCTCATTCGAAATAACACACTCCAATGACCCAAATACTCCTAGAAGAGTACAGTGTTTAGTGTTTATTTGACTATTTGCTATTGCCATCACAAATCCCGTTATTGGTTATTGAGATAGGCCCCGAGGGGCCGGAGTTAGAACTTAGAAGGGTAACACGTAGAGACAACAAGCAAAGGAGCGAAAACCAAATCTACCTAGAATTTTAAGCACACATGCCCGAGTGTCCATGGAAGTGATAGTAGCGGTCCAATGTAGCGCGCTCCTCCGTGCTCTGAAAGTACTGCATTGGTTTTTCGTTTATGATCTCGGACTTGTGATCTAATACAAACTCAAATGGCAAATAACTAACAATACAGAAGCCAGTGCTACAAGACGAAGTGGGAATGCGCGGTGCGTTGTGACAACGCAAACAAAACAAGTGCGGAATGATTTAGGAGGGGGAGGAGCATCGGCCAAATTCTTCGAAAGTTTGCGAAAAGCGACGTATTTGTGGGTGTATGATGGACACAAAACTCTAATAATAATACATGTCCAAATGACATGAAAACTTACGCTTCGTGCAGGCGAAAGTGCACGCGCTTGCAATGCCCGTGGAAGTGCGAAATGAAAAGAGCTCATAAGAGTGGCTATTTCAATTAGAATACTATTATAAACCATTGGGAAATTGAGGCTGACGCAAAAGTAATTAGCACAGTTGACCAGCTGGTCTCATGCAATGCTGTAGTTATGCTGGACAGAATCAAATAGACCATTGTATCCCGATGCCAATTGCTGAGAATGCTCTATTCGCGCCAATTCAGCACGCCGATCCAACCGTTCTTCAGGACTACGTGCCTCTTGTATTTGTCTACGTAACTGCACAACATCTGCGGAGCTTTCTATTCCAGCTGTGCTCCCAAGTGGTACCTCACCTGATTCTCGACGACTTCGTTGAGCTTGGCGGCTGTTCCAGTGATATCGATCAACGAGCACAACAGGACCTGCGGGCGGTTTCGCTCGCCTCGCAACCTCTTCCATCGAGTGCTGACCTAAGCGAGGCATTGACTTGGCCATCTGAAGCACATCTTCTAAAAGATCTTGCATCAGAAGCACGTCGATCATAGCTGATGATGGATCATGCTCAACAGTTTTCACATCTAATGGGTTCTCTATATTTTGCAGGACGAAGAATCCGTACTGGTGCTCAGAGGCAGAATATATCATGCAATGGCAAATGCTCATGATGGCCATTTCGACGCAGATCAAGAAGTCACTGAAACCCGTTGCCAATTCTTCGCGATCATCAGTTTTACTGCTCTTGATCCACCCAAATGCAGACAACGTCGAAATGAATAAGCTTTGCCAAAATACGAAGAAAACGATCAGTTTAACGCTCATAAACTTAGCGAAGGGCTTAGCGCATACGAATGAGGCGTTTGACTTTGCAGCTTGGTAAAAAGCAATGAGATAATATAAAGCAATGGAGACAGATGCGTTGTTTATGACTGCGATCCAAAATATGGCGGAGGTTTTGAGTCTTGAGGTGCCATATAAGGCCAGGGTAATAATAGCTGTTGTTGGTTTGACCAGGCTATACTGCAAGATAAAAAAACGGCATGTATCGAGTAATAATGGCATATTGAAAGTTCCACAACATGAGCACGGAAACATGTGCTTTAGAGGTCGATGTGCAGCAAAATGTCGCCTCGTGACCTCTTCCCCGCCACAGAGTTCGACGCACAATAAAAAAAAGTTATAAATCACGAACGCCTGCAGTCAGGAGAAATATTGAAGTGTGGATTATGAAAAATAAATGGTAGACGTTGGTGGCATTTATAAAAGAATTTAGACGACTACTCATGAAGCAGGAAGAATTTAGAAGAGAAATTGAATTACTAGATGAAGTCAAAATAATAAAGTTAGGGAATTATAGAAAAAAATAGGAATAACAACTAAAGGAGACGTGTACGTACCTCGTATGCTTCTCGAGGAACGACAAATACCAAGGTCTCTTTTATGAATATAAGCGACAGAAAAGATTCTATAGAATAGATGGGAACCATAAACAAGATTCTTATGATAAGTTTTTGCCGCCGTGGCAGGCGATAATGAATGAGGTGATCGCGAATCAGCCATAAAGTAACGATTGTACTGAAGGCAGCACAGCATCCTGCTATCAACCAAGCCCACAAGTGGCTGCTAGAACCTTCAAGCTCGAAATCGAACCATGTCATTCAAGTAGCCTCTCCAAAAAATAAATATCTCCGTGCCTGCCCGCGGCAAGCGACTAACTTATGCTATCTGAAGTAGCTATGAGAGAATCATGCCACATGCAGAAAGAATTCCCTTGTCTAATCTTGTCAGGTGCAGGCAAGTCATAATTAATTCGGAATTGAGGTGGTGTCAACGTGCCTGTATTCAAACTATGGCTGAATGCACTATGCGCAATTCTCAAGAAACAGAAGAGATTCCTTCGCCAAAAACGCCGAACACGCTGATCGGTAGGGGCCGGCGGCTTCTCGATGGGGTGAGGCTCGCGTCAATTGCTTTCTTGTTTATAATTGTGATGCATACATAATTATGCATGTAGAATCGTTTTGTTGATAGAACATGATGTAGTGTGTTTTATCTCCATTCCCCATTTTATTTTTCCGTAAACTAATGCGCTTTCATATCATCGCTAAAACGCCGAATTAAGTGCGTTGCGCTTTTTCTCTCCATCTTACAAGGTTGGCGTCCCCTCTGACCCAGGAAAAGCAGCTCAATGTTTTCTCGAAGCTGCCAAGCAAGGGAATGCTGAAGCTCAGAGGCGCCTCGGTGATCTTTACGTTCAAGGCCGAGGAGTAAAGCGTTCATACAAGGAAGCATCTCACTGGTACTTGGAGGCTGCTGAGCAAGGTGACCTTAAAGCGCAGTTTGAACTCGCTTGCCTTCTGGAATATGGTCAAGGTGTAGACAAGGATCTTCCAGGTGCCTTAAAGTGGTACCACGAAGCAGCTGTTCATGATTGTACTGAAGCACAATACAATTTAGCTTTTCTTTTGGAGCACGGATCGAAAGATACTCAGCAAGATCTAGAACATGCACTCGAATGGTACAGACGCGCTGCTGACCACGGGCACCATGGAGCACAACGAAGGCTCTTCAAGCTCGTGCGGCACCCCTTGCAACCACCGCAAGCATTCCGGGATGGGCGCTCACATACTATGTGATTCAGGACAATCAAAAAGAATTTTCAAGTGAAAGCTTAGCTCTCTGAAATTCACTTTCAAGTTTTGGAGAATGGTAGAATTGTTATCATACAGGAGTAGAATAAAAAGAGGCGGAATGCGAAACTACCACATGACTAGGAGGCAGCGTAAGTTAAACTCAGTTGTGCTTATACGGAGGTAAAAACTACTATCCAATTCCAACTCGCCAATTCAATTAATCTCCCTAAGGGCGAAATCCGCTAGAACCTTGAATAAGAAGCGCCAACAAACGAAACCTAAATGGATCTCTAGAAACTCTCTATGAATGCCGCAACAACCCACACGGACGAACACAAAGAATCGAAAAAAAAAGTACCACAACACTTCACTGTAAGTGCCACTTATCTTTTTCTTTCTCTGTCTATATCTTGCTGTCTAATTGCCCACTCCAAACGAACTGTCGGGCACGGGCATTGGGCATTTTGAGGCCCTTCTTTGCGGTCGCCTCGATTTCCTCTTGTTCCAACGTGGCCACTCGAACTCGAACTCTAACTAATACAAACCCAAATGACACAGAAGCCAATGCTGCGGGCACAAGAGTACGCGCATGCCTTGCGCGCAAGCCAAAATTGCTTGACCTGGGTGCTGTCTATATCGAATGACCTCGTTTACAGTTCGGCTTATGATTCCAGCCCTCGGGGCCATTGCCAGAGAGCATGCTCCCTCCAACCTCCATAAAAAAGAAGGAGGCTACTACATAGCAACAGATCCATTTTATTTATTTTGTAATCCCCGGAACAGAGTTTCGCTAAAATTAAGCCAATGTCCCATTTCTTCGAACCAGAAATGAATTTTCTTCTTTTTTCAATCAATAGGTAGGACCATTTTTGAGACAGGCCCCGAAGGGCCGGAAATTAAAAGGCTTTCCTTACCTGAATTCGTTGCTTCCTTATTATAAGATATTCAATCCATGGAGGGACATTGCTTAACGCTTAACGATATGTACCCATTAAGACGGCACCTACTTAGCTTTTTCATCACTACCAAAGAGGCCTTAACTTTTTCCGAGTCCCCCGAGGGGGGGCTGGATTTAGTAACTAATAGGCAGGGTGCCATCTAGTTGGTGTTACGGAGTCTCCTGGGCCAGACTGAAAGCCTAAGTCTCTCGTTCTTTTCCATTTTTGAAATGCGTCTGTCATTGCTTTCGCGTATAAGCCCATGCCATCATTTATACAATAACACATCAAGCGACTTGAGCTCAAAATGTCCATCGGGGGCGAGTCGCCGCCTATAAAGCTCGGATACTGCTGGAAGGAACAGAATAATGCCCGCTGTAAAATCGACTGGCCTTCAACAACACCACACTCATTCAGAACGACTCGCACAATCTAAGGATTGTTGGACTGCGATTAAGCAGACGCCAAACCTACTGAGCCAAGTGCGCACTTGGCTCAGGTCGTTTGGCGTCTGCTTAATCGCGGCCCAAAACGATGATCCCGGTCCTTGGGTTTTTATCAATTTGATCGCCCGACCAATTATAGGCCTCGCACAACGGAATTATACAGTTCTACTGCAGCCAAGGCATTCTGCAATTGGCTGAGTGCGCCCCTGTACTAGGTTGGTCTGAAGATGACGGAAATCGAACCATGATCAGCAGGTTGAAAACCGTGCACCCAACCCACCTTAGCTAAGTGCGCACTTAGCTCAGTCGGTTTGGCGTCTGCTTAATCGCAGTCCAACAAAACGATGATCCCGGTCTTTGGATATTATTAGTTCGATCGCCCGACCAATTATAGGCCTCGCTAAACTGAATTATAGAGCTGCACTGCAGCCAAGGCATTATGCAATTGGCTGAGTGCGCCCCTGTACTGGGTTGGTTTGACGACGCCGGGACTCGGACCCAGAACCTTTCTTTGTTTTGTTGAACTACGATAAAGCAGACTCCAAACCAACTGAGCTAAGTGTGCACTTGTACTGGGTTGGTTTGACGACGCCGGGAATCGAATCCAGGACCTTTCGTTGTTATATTGGACTGCGATTAAGCAGACGCCAAACCAACTGAGCTAAGTGCATTAAGCAGACGCCAAACCAACTGAGCTAAGTGCGCACTTAGCTCAGTTGGTTTGGCGTCTGCTTAATCGCAGTCCAACGAGGATAGTAATGAATAGATCACTCAGCACCACAGAAATAAGACACTGAATACAATTGCCATATATAATTTCTTGGGCTGCAGGAGCGGAAGTGAGTTGAACAGTTTCACCTATGTCTCCTTACCCTCAAGCGCTCCTGCTTGAGCCACTACCATGCTAACGGCTAGGTTAAAAAAAGCTAGCGAATACGCCGCTAAATGTGGCTGTATTTGAGTTTCGTTGAAAGAGACAGCGCGGGGCTCCTGCTGTGGAGGGATCTATGCTATATCAAGTAGGCAAGGTCGTGCTATACTCCGCCAGAATTAAATCTCGTAAATTAGGGAACAAAATGCTCGTATTGCGCACTACAGCACTGCAGATATGAGATCCTTAGGCTGGGCCGTGGGAAGTATTAATTCCGAGGAAGAAGAATGATTTGCCTTCAGATGCAAAGCTTCCGATTGGATCGTGCTGGGTTCTGGGTTCTGAGTAAAACGAGCGAAGAGCTCTCAACAAGCTCTCATGCAGCCTCAAGGGAACTAAGCTTACTACTACTATTGTAAGTAGACGACTGTAGACGACTGTGGTATGTAGGTATGTAGGTAGCTTGTACTGTAGCTATATAGCTTTCAATAAAAATAGTCGTCTGCAAGTCTACTTACAAGACACGACGTATCTGCACTGTGAAGTCAAGCTTGAATACCACAGCGGTAACCAGAAAAGATCATCGCAGAAGTATAGGCCCATTGGAAAATTCCGGTTTATTTCTCCTAACCTGCGGCTTGGACATGCTCTATCAGTCTATTCGTTGCGCCAGCTGCGTGCCAATTAAGATTAGTGCAGCCACATGCAGTTGCACAGTTGCGCTCCCGTACGAACTATGTGCATCAGTATACGATGCTGTTGTCTGAGTCATATCTGCCTCTTTCGCGCCTCTATTCTTTCTCTTCAATGATAGATGTCCCGCCCCTTGAAATTTCAGAAGAATTCTGTGGGTGCCCAATCCTCGGTGAATGATGATGAAAGGGCTCCTGAAATCATGAGCTTGACCGCAGCAGAAGCATCATTAAAATGCCAATCAGCTCTGACGGAATCTCCGGCAGCGGCCCGCGCCGCTCTTGCGAAGTTCCGGGCTTCTATTTCTTCTGAACTAGTGCACGCCCTTGAGACAGTGGGAAGCTACGCCAAAAGCGAGGTAAGCTTCACGGAAGCCCAAGGGGCTACTGGGTCTTACAACACCCTCCCTTGCTCTTCACAGGTCCTCAACATTTAAAGGTGGGTTCAAAGCCGGAAAACCCGGGGGTTTCTTTGAAACTTCTTCACAGTAACCCCGCCACCCCTTTCCCTTGAACCCTTTGCCTTTTGCAATGCATGCCAATATGAGCCTATCAAACGTTGGTTTGCCGTAAGTAATATATGTCAATCCACAGCGTGGGCGCACCCCGCTCCATCAAGCCGTGTTCAATGGGGATGCGGCGACGGTGGAAGCACTTATCGTAGCTGGCCCAGAGCTAATAGACGTCAAAGATTGGGTAGGGTACACTATCAAGTAGAGTCAATAACACGTGGCGCGTAACTTTTGAATAGGGCTGGTGTTCATTGACCTAGCTTTGTCGTTTTCCCTGCTTTGTGGATGTCTACCGCATGTGCCAACGACTCAAGAATGGCGCCACGCCCCTAAGCCTCGCCACCGACAAGACTTGCCGCGACATTCTACAGCACCACAAAGCTATCTATGTCTCTATCACAGAAGATCCCACTAAGCTCGTAGCCGCTGCTCTTGCTCACTGTGCTACTCTCTCGGCATCTAAGGAGCCGTTGCCTGCGACGGCGTTGTCCTTGCGCGCATGTTATTTTGACCCTTGTTTCCTCTGGGCCCCACCCGCTGCCCGCTCTGCATTGTTTGCTTGGGCACGAGATGCTCGTATAGCTCAGCACGTGGGTACAACCCAGATCTTTGGACGACTGCGGGATGATCCCGCCGGTGACGTCCTGGAGTTCTTTGGGTTGGCCTTGACGCGCACAGACGCACTGCACATTGCACAGCACGGCTCTTCACCTGAGGCACGCGCTTGGGTGCACGCAGTGATTGTACCTGTAATCTTGGTACGTGCTGTTAAGTTCTTCTATATTAATCTAGTGCATAGTGTCTAGAGTATCCCGTATCTTATGATCTTTCATTTTGTGCCCCACTCTGGTTCTTGCCCAGATCACTAGGGCAAAGGCATCGGCTGACCTGGTGGTAGCAGCTAAAGAAGGTGACTTGGCGACCGTTCAGGACTGCCTTGCAAAAAAGGCTGACATTGAGACTAAGTCGGTGCGTTCCATGTTCACCTGCGATGTAGTGTCAGGTATTGATGTTTGGCCTGCATGTTGCACATTTCTGTCGATCCGCTCACCTCTTTTTCTCCTCGTTTAATCTCTTATTGTGTTCTCCGTTTCTTTTGCTTCTATGGCGTATCTCTCTCTCTCTCCTATTATGTGTGTATAGATGTTCGGCAACACAGCGCTCATTTGTGCCTCGATGAAAGGTCACACCGCCACTGCGCAGGCCCTCTTAGAGGCTGGGGCTAACACGGAGGCCAAGGACAATGTAAGAGGTAGGAAGAGAGAGGAATAACCACATACATCTGTGGTTGGATGATTGTTTGTAGGAGGCATCACGTGGCCTCTTCACGTCGTTGTGGATATACTTAGTACTACAAACATGTATCCTGGACCCTGATTTGAGCGACGCTGTTTTTCATTTTCTTAATATAGTTTTTCCGTTCTGAGACAGCCCTTCAAGGGGTGCCAAATGCGAAGAGAACTTGTGTGTGTGTGTGTATGTGTTTTTTTTCTTATGTGACACCTTATTTCTCACTCCCCTCATGTTCTCCCCCTTTTGTCTTTTTGCTACATGGTGCCCCCCCCCCCTCTCTCTCTGTGTGCGTATAGGAGGGCTCCACAGCGCTCATTTGTGCCTCGGTCTACAGTTGCACCGCAACTGTGCAAGTCCTCTTAGAGGCTAGGGCTAACAAGGAGGCCAAGAGCAAGGTCAGATAGAGAATCCCACACATTTCAATGACGTTGGCAGGATTGTTTGGAGGAGGCACCGTGTGGCCTCTTCACGTCGTTGTGGATGTAGTACTTCATGTATCCTGGGGCCTGGCTTCAGCGGCACTGTTTTTATTTTTTTCATTAAGTCCGTTGTGAGACAACCCATGAAAGAGTGCCAAATGCAAAGAGAATTTGTGTTGTTGTTTTTTATGTGACACCTTCTTTCTCTTGAAATAGTTGTGAGAGCCAGAGGAGCTGAGAGTTTTATAAAATTGAAAACAAAAAAACGATCAAAAAGATGATTTGTTGTTGCTAGTGCACTCTTCTCACTCCTACAGATAGTATAAATTGTGTCAGAAGTGCTATTTATGGCCCGTTTGCCCTTTACTGGGAGTGAACTTACGTGTAGTATGTACTCCTTTTAATCGTAGAGAGAGAGATAGAGGCACGTATCTTTGCCACTTTTCTTATCTTGTTTCCGATTCTTATTTCCCTCATGTTCCCCCCCTTTTGTCTTTTTGCTATGGTTTATCTCCCTTTATGTGCATGTATAGAATGGTGGCACAGCGCTCATGTGGGCTTCGCAAGAAGGCGACACCGCAACTGTGCAGGTCCTCTTAAGGGCTGGGGCTGATAAGGAGGCCAGGAACGCGGTAAGAGACAGAAAGAGTGATTCACACGCACACGTGTATGACAAGAGGTGCTAGAGTGGAGAAGGAAGCACCTTGGCCTCTCTTCACAAGGTTGCTTGTATCACTAGAGGTGCATTGGCACGGACATGCGCACGCGCTTTACGCCAAGTCATCTTCACTTCTAAAATACTATTTTGATTGCCTTTTCTCTGTGGTTCGATTATGTGTGTTCGTTGCTGCGATGTTTATACACCTCCATAGGATAGCAGAACGGCATTGGAATTGGCCAAAGAACGAGGCCACTCTGCAGTGGTGGCCCTCCTGGAGTAATGAGAAGAGCAATTTCACTGCACGCTCTGAGGCATTTTTGTTTCGATTTCTGGTGAAGATCTCTTCTATCCTTTTTGTTTTCCTTTCCTAGCCTTTATTTTGGATTACGTATGAGAGTTTCCTTGATTGAAATACATCTAACACGTCGCCGCAACCTGAAATTGCGAAGGCATTCTCCTCGTATACGTATTCTCCTCGTTCTCCTTCATGTAATTAGATGAGATTAAACTCAAGGAGCAGGCGGGCGGAAGAATGTGTCGACAAGAATAGCCAAGGCGGTCGAATTAGAAAGCGCATGTCAGCAGTGGATCAATAAAGGAGATAATGAGTCGGCGAGTGACCGAGCAACGTAAGTAGAGAGAAAGAGGATGATATCCTTTCCGTGTGCTCACACACGAAGAAGAAGAAGAACCTAGCTAGCTCACGAGAGGGAGAAATAGTCAACTGCCCTTCTTCCCGGCAACTCAGAAAACAAGTAGGAAATGAACGAGCAAGAGAACGAATTAAGGTACCGGGGTCCTGACACGAATACAGGGTTGCGATTCACGTGCCCGCGGAACTCCAGCGCGAGGACTTAGGAATTAAGAAAACAGAAAACGCCCCACGCGATATTTACTATTCACGCGGAATTAGCGGCAGGGTCTTTTAGTTTACGGGATCTACGCTAATTTAGTTCTGGTCTTCATAAATTTAATGGTATTTGACGTGTGCCTCCCTCCGCCCGTCTTTGCCTTCCTATTTCCATCTCGTTTCCTGCTGTCTTCCAGTCCGTTCCTTTGTCTGAGTCATTCTGAGTGTCCGAGTGCAAAAAAATCAGGTGGAGTTCTCTAGGCCGCGTGTACCCGGTACTTGCCTCCCTTCATTTCTATTGTTCTGGGAGATAGGGAAAATATCAACGAGACAAGACTAGCCGAGGAGCCCGGTGGCTTCCTAACTACTGAATAATCATTGAATTGTTGATACATGCGAGTTATAATATTATCATACGAGACGTTAGGTGAGGGAAATATAAATAAGAACGCCCATCAAGCAGGGGAACATGCCCGTAAAGAAAGGAGGGACCATGAATCAAGCATGCCAAGGCTAAATCCGCTACCTTTTGAGGGTGCGAACGATGCGACCGCGGAGAACTACTACCCAAGCTCCACCGCACCTAGTTTGGGCCGCGTGGCTACTCTCCAGAGTCACAAGAACCTTCGAGAACCACCTTGTACTTGCCTTTCTTGGCATCCGGGTAGTGGCCCTGGTGGCCAGCCCACGTGTGGCCTGTTTTGTCCTTGAATTTGGCTTCGAACCGTTGCACCGCGGCCGCTTCGGACATCGGTCCCTCCAGGCTACTTTGGCCTGGTTCTCCGCTGCGGCCCCAGCGTGCCCACGCGTAATAGTGGTCGCCTTGCTGGATCACCTGCCCACTGTAAAACTTGTGCATGATGCTACCGCTGATGTCCGACTGGACCCCAAACCATGAATAGTCGCCGTGCACGCGGCAGCTCTCCCCTCGAGGCAGTCTGCCACTCTCCACTAGGCCTTTCTCCAAGGGAATGGTGCTCGAAAGTTCCATGGGCGCGTAAGGATCTACGTTGTGTGCCTCTCTCTTCAACTTCTTCTTATCAGACTTTCGCTCAACACCACGAGAGGAACTCTTCTTAGTGGTACCATCTGCACTATCATCATTGTTGCTACTGCTACTGCTACTGCTACTGCC
>Ga0307982_1001185_pt1 | contig 21070 bp, 14 predicted proteins | sample OrgLakmetagen989_FD_201847 | JGI IMG/M metagenome (GOLD analysis project Ga0307982, IMG submission 201847) | Saline water microbial communities from Organic Lake, Antarctica - #989 | ecosystem: Environmental > Aquatic > Non-marine Saline and Alkaline > Saline | place: Antarctica: Organic Lake... | reverse complement strand
CTGATCTTGCCTGTGCCATCATCATCAAACAGGTTGAACACCTTCATGATGTCCTCCTTGGTGTCCTTGTCAGACTGCGCAGCAGTACGGGTGGGAGGGGCCAGCAGCAGCAGCAGCAGCAGCAGCAGCAGCAAGGCAGGGCAGTGAGAATGCATGCACTAGGACACACGACACTCACCATCTTAGCTGTCATCATGTCCAGGAACTCGTCGAACTCAATGCTGCCTGAGCCATCCTGGTCAATATCTGAGATCATCTGATAGATGGTGGCGTTCTTGGCCTCAAATCCTGCACACAAGCGAATCAATTGCACCATGCACGCACAGGTACTATAGGGCTTTGTACGCACCCAAGCTCTGCATGGCTGCTTTGAGCTCCTTGGGGTCGATGGTACCTGCAGCGTGCAGCGGTGGGCGAGCGCACAGTAGAGGGGCGGGCTGGGCACTTACCACTGCCATCTGTGTCGAAGAGGTTGAATGCCTCACGGATTTCCTGCAATATATTCACTGATATGCTGCGACTGTGACACTTTCTCGCCAACTTACCTCGATCTCTTCCTCGCTGAGGCCAGGTCGCTCGTACGATTTGCCGCCACGCGCAGCCTGTGCACACGCTGAGTGTGCTTCTTCATGCAAATCTCCAGAAGAAATAATGCAACGTACCATTTTGTTGTGATTTGAGATAACAGATGTGGTTCACCGAACTGCAATTGTGTTTGTGAGATGTTGATTTTGGAGGTGCGATAGACGTTTGCTTACGCTCAACTTCCGCAGACGTCTTATCAAGCTCAGACAGACAAGATCTGCACAAACACGGTAGTTACAGGCTGAAAGGGGCCACTAAAACTTGGGCTGAGTCACATCATCGAGCAACTGCCCGATTCCAGGAAACGCTGCCGCAACAGCCGAGCTTGGTGAAAAGCGCAACGGCTGCCTGGAGAAAGTTCACTGCGTAAACTACCAAACTTACTCCAACAAAACACTCACGCATCAAAATCCATTAACAACACGTTTGTCAACACTGCAAAGCTTGGAGATTTTTCCTGCGTCCGGCTGGCTTTGTGAGCAGGGGGCTGTCACACAGCCTCCAAAGTCCAGCGTCGGCGATTTTTCGAGCAGAAGGGGGTAGCTCAGGGTTCGATACTCTGAGCCCAATCTTGCTTCACTCATTGCACGAGTTCCGTGGGGGTGCTTTTACAACAGGCAGTGCCCTCAGATGCATAGCCAGGAGCGCTGCACGCACAGCCGCCGACGCTGCCGCAGCCCTCTGCCTTTGGGCGCGAGTGAATCACCACACCTGCATCTGACTGCTCTGCTGCACTGCTGGCATCCGGCTTGTGGTAGTTGGTCCACGACCCTGAGCCGCTGGCATAGTAGTCCATGGGGTACACGGGGGCCCACTCTGCCGTGGCCAAGGCCACTTCCGCTTCGTATGGGTTCAGCAGCGGCTTTGAGAATGCAGTGCCCCAGTCCACGCTCAGCCTGGGACAGGCCACTTGCACCCATGCGTCCACCTGCGGCATGAGAGCCAGCTTTTGCGGGAAAATCTCAGACATGAGCAGGGTGACGACCCGCTTGCCTGCTGCCTTGAGCTTCGTTTTTAGCCGCTGCATGATGGCGGGGTTGCCCTGGCGCCCCAGTGTGCCCAAGATGAGCCCCACTGTGTGTGCCTTGGCCGCTATGTCAATAGCCTCCTTCCGAGCAGTGCGCATTTCCTCGTGCTCATAACCCTCTTTGGTCATGGTTTTGTCATACGGGTTGTACCGGAAGGCCTGCTTGTTGGGGTTGTGAATCATGGCTGACTCCAAGTGGAATCGCCCATCTGCCACAAACACGTACTCCTGGATGTCCTCTGGCAGCTTGGGGGAGGTGCAGCCAAGCACCTCCCCAGGGGACAGGGGCTTGCACTTGGGGATGAGCAGGGAGGGGAAGTGGTCCCCAAGCTCGCTGCGCACCTTGTGTATGGCGGCGGCGAACTGGATGGTGCCCATCACTGCCAGGGGCCTGCTGCTGTCAAAGTGCTCCTTGATCATGTCTACTAACTGCAAAGTCCGCAGGGGTGCACGGGGAGGTGGGGCAACTGGATAAATGCACAGAACGTACATGGGTTGTGTCAAATGTGATCTCCACGAATACGTAAAGCATTTTGATGGAAGTGACGTCGATCGGCACGAGACAAGAGTGGCCATAGTGCACCATGAAGTCGCAGCCCAGCGCCTTGGCGCTCAGGTCATCCACACAGCATGCGCCGTACGTGACATCGCCCATGATGACAGTGTCTGCCCCAGTAAACTTGCGCACGATGTCACTGATGATGCAGGCAAACATCAGCAGGCCCTCGGGAAACTGAAGTGCAATTCGCTGCGCTCCTGCCTCCTTCACCTTCCAAATGGTCTTGCACACTTCGAAGTTGTAATTTGATGGCAGCTGCAACACAAGCAAAGTGGTTTTGGTGGCGATATGCTGCTTGTGCACATGACTTTGCAATACGCACAATACTGATGGCAGCATCCAGCTCAGGATTGTTCTTTAGCTCGTCAGGCAACTGGGAGGCAGCTCCAGCTGGAACGGCCACACTGCAAGTGGTCGTGAGTGGCTGCGATAATTGAGTAATGTGCCGTACACACTTTTTTGTTGGTGCTCGTCGTTTCAGCTTTTTGCGTCCAGTAAACTTCTTTGGCCGGGGCACTGCTTGCGTTTCATCCACGTTTCCTTGAGTTGGCAAGGCCATCTTTGCACCATCTGAAGCTCAAGGGTGCAGGATATGAACTCAAGAGAAGACAGTAAGAATCGTACCTTCAATATCGGCCATGCTTGGCGGTACAACTGCAGAAATCGCACTGCTTTATCAACTAAACACTGCTATCGCAGACAATTCGTGCACGCGCCGAGAGCAAATACCCTGGTCATTCGCAGGCAACCAAAAACGCACCCAGTTTCAATTTGATCGTTTTCATTGGCAGTGTGTCTTTCAAAAAAATACCGAAATGCATCAAAGCCAGATCAGGTCAATGGGGGGGGTTCAGGAGAGCTATGCTCACGGCAGTCAAATCCTGTGACTACGCAATTCGACGCACATCTTCGTGCACCCTGTGACGACTGAGTGAATTGGACGGCAGCTTGTAAACTGGGCCGGGAATCTTTCTGGATATAATTTGAATTGCTCTGCGCCCCTTAACAGGCAGTCTGTGTCGCGATTGGCAATTGGCAGCACGCTCTCACCTTGAGCTTTGTGCAGTGCACCAGAGATGCTGTGTTGTGGGCATCCCTCTGCGGAACTCCCTCGCAAGAATAAGTCGCCCCTAAGATGGGTCATCCTTGCCTGTAGTACTATGGCACTCCTCGGGCCATACTACTCGTTTGATGTTCCAGCGGCAACACAGCAAGAGATGAGGATGGATTTCATAGGAAGTGCGGACTTTCACGCGCGTCAAAACACTTCCAGAGCCAACAGCGGCTCGCAGGCCGCAGCCAGTGCCAACGACCACGCCAGCTTCAATGTGAACTTTGCCCTTCTTTATAGTCTGTATAGCTTCCCAAATATGCTTCTTCCGCTGGTGGGTGGCTTACTCGTAGACAGCTTCGGAGCTGGCAGGCTCACCGCCCTGCTTTCAGCGGCTGTTACTGCTGGTGCCTTTGTCGGTTTGTTTGGTTTGTACCAGCAAAGCTGGCCGTTGCTCTTTGTTGGAAGGGTCATTTTCGGAGCATTGGAGTCGCTGACCGTTTCCCAGCGCATTTTGGTCACTGAGTGGTTTCTTGGGGGCAAGGAGCTCGCATTAGGTAAGTGCACAAGGCAATCAGTGCGTTCGGTAGCCGTCCACATAGCACCTTTGCAGCGATGGGAGTCATTTTGGCTGTGGGGCGTCTCGGCAGCGTCATCAATGACAATATCTCTGCGCTGCTTCCCATCCGCGATGCTTATTGGGTGGCTGCAGGCATGTGCGCATTATCAACCCTGTCAGCTTGGTTCGCTGTTTGGTTGGACGCTGCCTACACCCAGCAGCGTGAGCACCAAAGATCCAAGCCTGCGTCTGGCTCAACGGATCCGCACCTGAAAGCTCTCGCGGAATCCCACCAACGGGCGCCCAACACGGACTCGTTTTGGGATTCCCTCAGCAAGCGTCTCGTCGCTGTGGCTGCAGCCCTGTACCAATTTGATGTAAGTGGTGACACCTCGCGTCATGTGAACGGTGTGCATGCATGCACTTTGCAGAAGCGCTTTTGGGTGTTGGGTATGGTCTGCATCACTGGATTCACCTCTGTGAGCTCATTCAACAACGTGGCTGGAAATCTACTAATCCGACGTTGGACATCTCAAGGCAAAGACGCCTCACAGCACAGGGTGAACTTCACTTTTTCCCTTGTTTACTTAGTGTCTGCTATTCTAGCATCTCCAGCAGGCTTTGTGGTGGACTATACGCAGCGCCGTGCAATCTTCACTGCGCTGTCATCGGCTATCGTTGTGAGCTGTCACATCGCTTTGGAGCATACAACAGTGTCTGCATTGGCCATCATGATTGTTCTGGGCATTGGATTCAGCTTGTATGCTGCTTCCTTTTGGCCCTCGGTTGCCTACATCGTCCCTCAAAAATTTTACGGAATCGCGTACGGCGTGGTGGGCTGTATGCAGAACACTGGCCTTGCCACTGTTCCTTTGATAGTTGGCGTATTACAGCCACCAAGATGTGACAATAAGTATGTGTGTGTGCTGCACTTATTTGCTGGCCTTGCTGCAACGGCGCTTGCCTGTTCATTGTTCCTAGCAGTCTGTGAGGAGCGCGCGGCAGAGCACAGCCCACTACGGCCGTGTGTAGGCAGGGCAAGCAACGTGGACATGTCAGGTGGCACAAAGCCTCTACTGCAAGGTGGTGGTGAACATGACCCAGAGGAATTGAACTTGGGTTTGGAAGGCAGCCGCCGCCGCTCCGGTGCCTTCTCTGAGGACGACCGCACCCACCTAGCCCTCGCTGCCTCCTCGTCCGTGCTGCGGGAAGTGGGTGACTTGCTGCACCACTCCGCAGCTGGCTCCATGGCGCTGGCATTGGCCTGCGAGAGCCGTGAGGTGGCCAGCCGGCGCATCCTCTCCAGCAGTCTCACCCGTGAAGACAGTCTATTTGGGGAGACCATGTCGGGGGCGATGGCACTGTCTGCACCCCCCTCCCCCCTGGCGACCATGCCGGCAACCAGCCGCCAGGACACCATGTCTATTGACGAGCTGCACGGGGTGGGGTCAACACAGCTGGGCAAGGCTCGAGTACACGACCCCCGGGCCATTAGCACTGCTTCAAGCACATTTTCGCCGTTTGAGCTCACTGATCGGGGTGATTCATCGCTCAACTAAATCGCATGCTTCTCAATCACCAGCCTTACACGCTGCGTTGACGCAACGTGCAGTAGGCAGACGGCGGCAGCACAGTGTCTTGATACGCTGGCTATGGGGAGGAGTTCAGCTGTGCCATTTTGGTGCATTGTGTATATTGAGTCTTGTCCAAATTTGAATCTTCCGTTTTCGCACCCCGACGAGTGTGGGTGTTGCTGGCAGAACTGTGAATGTATTGCAAAGCGAAAGGCCCTTCAGACCCCACACACACACCCTCCCTCACCCCTGCGCAGCGCAGCAGCAGCGGATGAATGCGACACTGGACATTGCGGCGGCAATTCAGCACGAACCCCTGGACATGCTGGCCACAATCGCCGCCCCCAAGGGCAGAGTCATGCCCAGCAAGATGCGGGTCATCAACGATCTGCTGCCGGCTGCTCGATATGGTAACGGCAGCAGCGCCACCGGTAGCACAGGGGGCAGTAAGGGCGGTGTAGCCTCCACAGGCTCCTGGGCAGATGGGCCCAAAGACCCCTCCTCCCACCGTGGCAGTGCTGCCAGCGACACGCAGTGCTGCAAAGCATACCTGGGCTGCTTTGTGGCAAGCACCCCTCCAGAGACAGACTGCTGTAGAAGACATAAAATGCACACACTAGTACACAGATGCTTTGGCCTCCTCTGTGCTGCCTTCATCCCAGATGTTCCCGCCAGGGGATCCAGCCGCGGAGGGAGCAGCGACAAGGGGGGGCAGGCGCTCCCGGGTGCCAGGCCTGGGGCCACCACCCCCATCCAGCACCCGAGACAGGGCATCTCTGGCCATGTCATCCTGGGGCATGGCAGCGTCTGCTTCTAATCTGGTGTCGGCGGCCACGGCAGCCCGCAATTTCCGTACCTGCTGGCCAAGGGCCAACAGCTGTGCCTGCTGAATGTCCATTTCGCGCAGAACCGGTGCATCACCAGGCAGCTCGTCTGTGGGTGCAACAGCTGCTGTGAGCGTTGCCACAGCTGCACGCTTGCCCCCCCTGGACCCCCCCCGGGTGGATGCTCGGCTGCCTGGGGGGCGTGGCCCCAAGCCCCCCGTGGCGCCCTGGGCGGCTGCGGACAGTGCTGCAGCCTTGGCCTTGCTGGCCTCCTGCTCGACGATCTTGGACTTGGCTGGCCCCTTGGCCTTGTGTTCTGCTGTCACCAGGCCCTCCCCAAACACGCCGTACCTTGCAGCAGTGCGCCCCAGACCCAGGGCTTGCACACCTGTGCGGGCAGCCCCAAAGTCCACCTCCACCCCGGCCCGCACCCCCGACATGTCCATGCGCATGAACTGCAGCTCCCGGCGCAGGTCGTTGATCTCCTTGGTGAGCACTGTGTTCTCCCGCATCAGCCGCTGGCGCTCCTTGCGGTGCAGGGCGGTGTCCTTGGCCAGCTTCCGCTTCAAGCCGTCCACCGACTTCTCCAGATACACACGGTGGCGGCCGATTTCCTTCTGCAGCTCTGCAGAGTCCCCCCCGGCCTTCTGTCCCTCCTGGAATGACGTGGCGTCCCCGTGCACGTATCTGTGGTACAGCTGTGTCACGCGGTCCTTCAGTGCCTTGACGTCTGCGACATGCTGTGCGACCAAGTGCAGGTCACGGCGCACCTGTGCCAGATTGCCCTGCTTCGCCTGCAGAGACTCCGTGAGCGCCGTGGCATCCCCCTGCACACCGTTGCGCTTCAACTTCAGCTCCGAGATGGTCAACAGTAGCGCCGCATTGGCCTTGTGGTACTGCAGTAACTCCAGCTCCATTTCCTTCATTTGGTCCCGCATGTCTTTGATCTCCCGCTTGCGGGGCATGATTTGCCGCTTCAGCTCCTGGATCTTGTAGTTCAGCACAAACTTGAACTTCTCCAGTTCTTGGTTCTTCTTGCGCAGGTCGAAGATGCGGCTGTCTTTGTCAGCCAGTGTCTCCTCTCGCTCCAAGATCTCCTTCTTGTGCGCCTTGCGGTCCTTTTCCAAGCTGGCGATGTGGTCGTACAACTGCTTCTCCCGGTCGAGCATGCCCTGGATCTCCGCCTTGAGCTGGTCTTTGCTGCGCTCCAGCTCCTTGTAGTTGCGCTTCTGCAGGGCGTTGTCCCCAGACAGCTTCAGGGCCACAGCTTTCTCTGTGGCCAGACGCGCCTCGTACTTTGTCCGCAGCCGGTCCATGTACGTGTCAGCGGCGTTTTCCAGGTCATCCATCTTGTGGCTCACGTGCTGGTTCAGGGTCCTGTCCTCCACCTGCAGGGCCTTCGCCCACTGCTTCTCCTCAGCGATGCGCTCGCGGTAGTCAGCTTCTGTGTGCTCAAGCTCCTCTGCGTGCTGTGCAGTGAGGGTGTCCAATTCCACAGTCCACGTCGCCACCTGTGTGTCACGCTCCTTCACCAACTCCTCAAAGCGCTCCACCTCAGTGGCGATCTTTTCCTTGTAGGACTCATCAATGTCGGCGAACTCCCGTGCGTGCTGCTCCTCCATGGCGCCCACTTGGGAGTCGAACTTGTGCTCCATGGCGCTCTTGTCGGAGCGCAGCTCCTCAAGACGCCGCCGCTCCGTGCCCAGCTCCGCCTCGAATTTCTCCCTCACTTCTCGCATGGACTCCTCCTGGGCCATTTTTTTAAACTGCAGGGCGCGCTCGTTCTCCAGCTTCAGCTCCTGCACCTTGCTCTCCAACTTGCGCTTGCGGATGCGGCTGCCCTGCAGGGCCGCGGTGGTCACCAGGATCTCCTCGGCGAAGGGCATGCCGGCGCCTGCGGGCAGGGCCCGGGAGTGGGGGCCGCTGCTAGCCACCCCGCCGTCAGTGACGTTGGCGATGACAGCTTCTGCCATGGAGCCTCTCCTGCTGCGGGCACCCTCTGTGGTGAACATCAGACTGATGGTACCGTCCTGCGCCGCTGTGATGAGCAGTCCCTGGTCCCACACCAGCTTCATGGCGGTGACGGGGGCCCCATGGCACAGGAAGGTGCGGAAGGGGGGGGTCACGGTGCCGTGGGTGCTGCGCTGCATGAGGGGGGCAGCGCCACCAGCACCAGAGGCTGCCCCGCGGGCGCCACTGTCCTCTGCAGTGCCCTCTGTTGCAGCAGGGTCCACAAAGGGCAGTTGGTATACCCTCAACTGCCCCGGGCGTCCGGGGGCAGCTGTGGCCGCTACCACCACATTCATGTTGGGGATGGAGCACACGTGCCCCACCGGGTCCCCCTTTGCTTCGATCTCACACAGCAGCTGCTGTCCCCGGGGCGCAGTCAGATCAACATGCCGGAAGGTGCGTTTGTCCTTACGGCGCCCGTGGCGGCCCACCATGAGTGCGTGGGAGGCGTCTCCATGCTCGAGGTTCCCCTCCATCACACTCATGTGAAAGCCCTCTGTATCGTAGAAGCTGCGCTGGCGCCCAGTCTGCACGTCCCACCTGTACACCATACCGTCTTTGCCTGAGGTGAGCAGGTACTGGTCGTCTGCAGACCACGCGATGGTGTCCACTCTGTCTGAGTGCGCCCGCAGCGAGCGCAGCACCGTGCCTGTGTACGTGTCGATGATGGACACACCGTTGTTGGCGTTGGCTGCAAAGCACTGCCCACCGTGGCTGAATGCCACTGCATTTGCCCGCCGCATGGGGAAGTCCTTGATGGCCTTGATGTCGTCCATGAGCACATTCATGAGCTGCAGGGTGGAATCAAATGCTACCAGGATGTGCAAGCCACTGGGGTGAAACGCCACAGCAGAGGGGACCTCCTTGAAGCGTTTCACCAGCTCCAGGGTGGGCACTGTCTCCTGAGGGACGGGGGCTGAGGCTCCCCAGTGCATGCTGTAGTTCCAAATGCGCACGGTGTGGTCAGCGCCTGCCGTGACAAAGAGGGGCTTGCGCACGCAGGCATCCAGAGACAGCACGCCGGTGTCCCCGGTGGGCCCAGCAGAGTGAAATGAAGTCACCAAGGGGCGAAACACGATGTCGTCAGCTTTGTACAGCTCATATGAGGAGAGCTTGAACTCGTACACCTGGCCTGAGGCCAGAACAACAACCAGATTGTCATCATTGGCAGCCACAGCCAAGTGGATCACGCGTGATGAATCCCCTGACACTGCGAACTCGGCAGTGAGCTTGTAAAACAGCCGCGCGTCGTCAGATTTCTCGTAAATGCGCACGCGGCCTCCGTCACAGCCTGCCACGAAGCCCTTGGTGAATGCAGCGACTGCACCAATGGTCATGCCTTTCATGGGCGACGTGTCCAGGGTCTTTTTGAATTCAGTGCCTTCAAAAATCATCAACTCGCCCAGGTGTGTGCCCACCACAAGACGCTCCTCAGGCAGCCATGAGTGACACGTAAAGTGACGTGGGTCCCCCTTCAAATTCACAGGGAGCATCTTCAGCAAATCGTCAGCCAGGCGAAACATCTTCATGAAGCCATCTCCAGTTGCCAGCACAACGCTTTGGTCAACTGGGTGCGAGTCCACTGTGTGCACAACGGACTCTGGCCCACACAAATGACGCTGGGAAGCAACAACGTTCCCTTTCTCCCAGCCGACATACAAGAGCGACCATTCGGGTGCTCCAGATACAACAATTATGTGTCTGCTGTCTGCTGTGAAGGTCAGACTGTGTACGATCGCGCTGCCCATGTCAAGTCCAGAGAGGACTTTGCGAGCCTTCTTATTCGACGCCAACAATGCTTCTGGCTTGCCGTTGTCAACTTTTGACCAGTCCATGATTGTGATGGTGGGCTCCGCATCATCGTAGTACTCAGCAAAAGCAAAATGCCTGCAGTTGACAAAGGCAAGCAGATGTGCGGAAATTGCGCCTGCACGATCCCCTCGAGGGCTGGCACGTACCGCTTGTCAGAAGCAACAGCCAGGGCTGAAACCCCAATGGCGCCCACAGAGCACTCTATTGACTTTTGTTGCTTGGTATCAGCATCCAGGCAGATGATAGTGTGTCCACAAACGTATAAGCACCGTGATTCATCCATGTAGGCGACAGGAGTGTGGACATCTGGCTTGAACCCAAAGGAGTACCTGCAATGAATGAGTATCTCAGCCTGGCCAACCGCACTACGGGCTGATGAAACTTACCCATGGTGGAGAGCTGCTGTTCCAGCCATATCTGCCAAAGTGGGAGCGTAACGCCGGCGTGGCCGCTGTGCGACGCTGATCACTAACAGCTGCTGAGATGGCAGGAGTGGGGCAAGTCCAGTTGGCACGGCCGCAAAACGCAGACCTCCTTGGCACGCAAGAGCTGCATTAGTACTTGCGCATATTTGAGGTGGCTCTGGCGTGTGAGACAGTCCGCTCTGAATGGCCAGACTGTGGTGGGGTCCTCAAAACAGCACAAGGGACCCCCTGCACCACTGCATCTCCCGCCAAGACAGGGCGGCAGCCACCCAATAAGGTATGAAAGCCTGCTTGATTCAGTTGGAGCTGCCCGAGGCACACGAAAATTGCCATTTACTGCAGCTCGTCCCTGTGCGTGCGGCAGGCAGACCACTTCAGCGAGGACGGCCGAACAGGTCGCGGAAGCAGCGGGTGCATCTTGCAGGCACAGTCAAGGTGCTGTTAGGCCAAGTAGCCTCGTATACGCGTACCAGTGCCTGTCTGCGAACTCCCACTGGTTCACCTAAACGGTGGAATTGCCCCTAGGTCTCTGGGCGATCTGTGTGCCCACCCCCCGCGCATTCTAGTGCATGCAGCAACGGAAAATGAATTGCAGCGGCTGTTTGTCAAGTATGAGCCACAGCTGGGTAGATGTGTCAAGATGAAACATGTCATGAATTTTGGCAACAAAGAGCGTGCACCTGAAAAGTCGCGCTTCGGGTACCCCCACGCTGCATAGACTGGCCACGCCGAAGAGGACAGCGATGATATTATGGCAACTGTTTACCAACGCTACAGCTGTCTTCGACACAGCACAGTTGAAACAGTCCAACCATGCCTGCAGCAGTATCACGCGAGATTTCGGTGAGGAGTCTGCGAGTCCAACCTAATCAGTCAGCCTCGACCGCACGGTCGAGCCAACTGCTACATTATGGTACACGAACAATCTGCTGATGCAGGTGCAAGCCATGGATTGGTTGCTTTATTCTCTGCTGCCAGTGGCTCTTGGTGTGCCTCAACATACTTGATCAGGCTGCGAGAGGGAAGTCGTGTGTGGCTTTTCAGGTTGACTGGGTAGATGAGCGCATCAACAAAACGGACAAGGGTAGAAAGAAACAAATAATATCACAAAGATCACCGCGTGTCTGTTGGCGTGGTGTCGATAAGCATTGGGCAAACGCACTCTTGACAAGCCTCTTTGGTTGGCATTGCACTCTTCAAGGTTTCCAGCTCAGCCTTCAAGCGGTCACGCTCAGCTTCAATCTTCCTGAGTTGAGCTTCAGACATAGTGAATGGACCCTTCGAAGTGCGAGTCTAAAGGGCAGAAACTTGCAGCAAGTGAAAGTCGCAGCGAGCAAGCTGTGTGAAACGCTGATCCCTCACGAGCAATAATGACTGCTCAATACAAGAAGGAATAGCAGGACTATAGCGATCATTCGTTTGTTTTTCGATATATTTGTCAGCCAAACTTGAGTTGAGTTATCAGCAAAGTTTTCCGCTCCCCTGCACATGCTGATATCGGAGCCTGCTACCCATGCAGTGTCTGGGAAGCAGAGACGAGAAGAATGAATTCAATTCAAGGAGTGTCGGGCGGTGGCTTCACCGCAAACCAAAGTGCTGCCACAACCACGCTGAATAGTACCGTAGTAGCTTGCGAATCCAGCATCTTCCCAAGCAAATTCGCGGCCAAAGGTGCTTGCCGTCCACTCGTTTCGTCCTGGCCGTGTCCCGCCGTAGACACGTTCTGCTCGGCGCTTGACGCACGCAGCGATGGGTACGCATCCCCGGGCACAATTGTGCCCGGTGCTGGCGTGGGCGGCACATTGGGCCCCAGCGGGAATAACTCGGTCATGATGTCCTCGTAATCCGTGCTTGTGGCGGCAGTGGCCACAGAGGAGCCATCCCCCTCAAGCTCTCGCCGCACTGACTCAAGGGCAGAGCTTGCCAGCGCGTCTGCCAAAGCGCCTTTGGCATCTGGGATGGAGGCATCTGCGCCTGCCCCCAGCAGAAGCTCGGCTGGGCGGGAGGGCCACACGGTCACTTGGCGACTCAACGGCAGCACCCCGGCGCTGCCTTTGGCCAGTTTTGCATGCTGCTGCAACTCACCAGCAAATCCTTTGGCAGCGGCCATGTATGGGGTTTCCTCCTTGTTGTTTTGGCGGCGCTGCGCGGCCTGAGCTCCCGGCAAGGTCACCAGCCACTCGATGAGGGAGCTGGCGTTGCCCTTGCTGCGCACAGCTTGATGAAACGCATTACGCCCGCGTGAGTCAGTGGCTTCGAGGTCCAACTCAACGCCAAGCTCCACCATCCTCTGCAGGACACCGAGCTGCCCCCCCAGCAGAGCATGGTGAAGGGGGGTCAGACCGCTTCTGTCGGGGGTGTGGGGATCGGCACCGTGCTGCAGCAGCAGTTCGACCGTCTCATCTTGCCCCAGTCCCGCTGCGTGTGAAAGTGCTGTGCGTCCGGACACTGCCGCGGCATCCAGACTGGCGCCACCCTCCGTCACCAGGAAAGCTATGATTTCACTGAGACCATTGTAATCAGCTTCAACTGCTTGGATGAGAGGGGTGTAGCCCTCCGCTTCATCCACAGCATCAACTCCTGCTCCTGCTTGTACCAAGGCCGCCACCACCTGGGCGCTGCCGCCGCCATGGTCAGAACAGGCCAAGTGCAGAGCTGGATAGCCTTCCGCAGTGGGAGCGTCTATCGCACTAACCCCGACCACAGATGCAGCTGAACGAACAAGATCTGCGTTGCGCCCCCGCGCTGCACTGAAGAGATCATCTTGGGCAGTTTGCTGTGTTGCGCGACTGGTCATTGTCGAAGCGCTCACAGCCCAAATCAGATCCCTCAGTGCGGAAATTGATTCAAACCCCAAGAGGCAGGCAAGAATCCAATCCACACCCACGAAGACACAAGCGTAAACAATGACAGGCAAGCTAAAATGACGATGGGCCTGTGCGACCTTGGGAGCTTTGAGACATGTGCTGAGATTAAAATGGCTGCATTCGGTGGCACGCGTGTGCAGATTATTTCTCTGGGACAAGCAAGGGGTCTAGCCAGTGCATTGAAGCCCCTGCGACGCAACTTGCAATGCTGGTGTTGAGAGCCACAAAAGGGTGCGTTGAGGGTTGGATACTTTTTGAAATTTACCAGCTTCGCCATTTGTGCAATGCTGCCCTGATCTGTGGTGTCGTGTTATCACTGCGCACGCAACTATGCCTCGCAAGCTTAGTCCCAAGGAGCTCGAGGCAGCTGGCCTCACAGCTGAGGAGGGTCTTGACCTCCTACAGTACATGTCTGATGGCGAAGAGAAAATTGTCGCCGACTCAGGCCCGAGCCGCGTGAGCAGCAACCCAGTTGACCAAATGCAGCTTCAGCGATGCACCTTTACATACTTACACAGGACTTCTCCAATATTTTGGTGGTTGATGGCTTGCCCAAGGCACCTCTTTCCAAGTTTGACAAATTGAATGCATTTGTCAGCAAGATCTTTGGCAATGTGAGTGGCAGTACTTGCGATGCAGCGGAACATGACCGCTGCGCAAATGACGCCATGCCGCCATACTTTTTTGCAAGCCTTTGTTAAACTGCAGGTCGGAAGCATGAAAGAGGACGGTCTTTTTTTGTGCCGTGATGAGGATGCTCAGATGACCACAGGGTACGCACACAGCTGCTTGTGGATTTGCGGCTTTTGCTCACGCTGCTTTGCTCAGGTTTGCTTTTGTCGAGTACGCCTCACTACAGGAGGCCGAGAGAGCCCTTCGCAGCACTAACAACATGCAATTCGATGCTCGCCATACCCTTGTCGTGAACCGCTACGAGGACTTGGCGCGATTCTCCGACATCCCCTCTGAGTTTCAAAACCCAATCAAGTCGCCCTGGGCACCAGATGACGATCTGTGGTCGTGGCTTGGCGACGCAGCAATGCGTGACCAGCTGGTTATGCGCTTTGCAGAGGGTGGCACTCGCGACAAGATGCACAGAACCGAAGTGAGCTTCCTTTCTGCCGATGGCGAGCTGACCATGGTGTGCGATGACGAGAGCGGGCAGGTGAAGCGTGGCGGATCCTGGACTGAGCAGGGCCTGCAGTGGAGTCCCAAGGGCACATACCTGGCCACCATGCACCCCCAGGGTGTGCTACTGTGGGGCGGCTCCAGCTTCCAAGAGATCTTCCGCTTTGCGCACCCCGCCGTGGAGAGTGTCGCCTTCTCCCCCTGCGAGCGCTGGTGCATGACATGGAACGGCATGCGGGACAACGAAACACCCGACCGCGCCCTCATCGTGTGGGACATGCGCACAGGCACAGAGCTGCGTGCGTTCAAGCAGGTGTCTCTGGCCACTGACAGCAATGATGCCGTGTGGTCGCACTCTGGCACTTTCTTGGCTCGCCTGGACGTGGACTATACCACTGGAGACGACTTGGTGCGTGTGTACGTGCCCCCAGGCATGGGCTTGTTGGAGAAGCGCTCCATTATTGCCCCAGGCGCCCAGGGGCTGAGCTTTGCCCCCGGTGGCCCCTCAGATATCCTCTCCTGGTTTGTCCCAGAGAAGGGAGACCTGCCCGCCACCGTGACTGTCATGGCCATGCCCTCCCGTGACGTGCTGCGTGCCAAGCAGCTGTTCAATGTGGAGCGCATCCAGACCATGTGGCACCCCCAAGGGCGCTACTTCGCCGTGCAGTCCTGCATGCTCACCAAGGCCCAGGCAAAGGATCGCAAGCGGTTCATCGCTAACGACAACTCTGCAAAGCTCAAGATGCTCATGGAGCGCATCGATGGAGACCCACACGGCACATCCTTTGAGTTGTTCCGCGTGCAGGACCGGTCAGTGCCCACCAACACCCTGCAGATCTCAGGCAAGGTGGTGGACTTCAGCTTCGAGCCCCAGGGAGATCGCTTTGCCATTGTGCACGGCCGTGGCCCCTCCACTTACGACGTGTCCTTCTACACGCTGTCTTCCTCCACTCCCTCAGCTGCTGCTGCTGCTGCAGACACAGGTGCGGACATTGAGTGGCTGTTCACCCTCAAGTCGCGTCAGTGCACTAATGTGATCTGGTCTCCCAACGGAAACGTGTGTGTGCTGGCCGGGCTGGGTATGGGCCCCTTGGAGTTTTTCGATGCAAACACCCGGGAAACCTACGCCAAGCAAGACCACATGCAGTGCAGTGCAGTGCAGTGGGATCCCAGCGGGCGCACTGTGGTGAGCTCCAAGGCACAGCCTGTGACCCCCCATGACGAGCCCAAGCTCATGGTGGAGAACGGATACAAGGTGTGGACGTGGCAGGGCAAGCAGCTGTTGGAGGAGGGTCTGCCCTTCCTGTACGACGTGCAGTGGCGCCCCCGGCCCACTATCCTGGACGCCGCCGAGCTGGCTGAGGTGAAGGCTGCCCTGCCTGGCCGCATTGCGCAGTTCGAGGCTGAGGACAAGGCCATTCGTGAGCGACGCAGCCTTGTCAAGCGTGCCCGCAAGCTGCGTGCCCTGCAGCAGTACCGTGAGCTCATGGCGGAGCGCAAGGCATGGATGCAGCAGCTGGAGGCCACCCGGCAGGCACGTGGATTGGTCCTGGCAGGAGATGACGTGCAGATCACCAGCCACACTTACGACCAGATTGTCAAGCAGGTTGTCGAGCGTGTTTGATAACTTTTAGAGCGTTGAATGAAGACCAGCATGGTACACCTCTAGTCCCTCCCAGGGGTGCTCAACGAATCGAGCAGCGCATGTTAGATATCTCAAGGGACCTATCAGCTTGCACGTGTGCCGTAAAAATAACACGACGCATGCCTATTCAGAGGCACTGTGGCGCTGTCCAACCCTTTTAGCCTTGCAGCAGTCGACTTGCCAGTATTTCAGAAACCATGCAATTTCCGCAGGTGCTGTCTTCGACCGCTCATCGGCTGCGGATTCGAACTGCGTCACGCCCAGTGTTGAACAGCCTCGTCACTAGATGGTTTGCAGCAGCCTCAAATCCTAATGACTTGCAGCCCGGAGAAGATGCTCTCCTAGCATCTTTCGGATCTGTCCCGATGTGCCGTACTCGAAATTTTTGTATAATTGCCCATATTGACCATGGCAAGAGCACACTATCAGACAGACTATTGGAGCTTGCCGGCAACGTTCGAAAACTGAAGAAGGGCGAGGCTCAGGTGTTGGACAGCTTAGACGTGGAACGTGAGCGGGGGATCACGGTAAACTTTTGCGCTGTCGGGGACAGTTTCTCTTGCGTTCATTCTCAAAACGGTATGTACAGGTAAAATCCCAGACTGCCAGCATGATTTACACCTCCCCTCACGACCAACTGCCGTATCTTCTTAACCTTGTGGACACCCCCGGCCACGTGGATTTCTCGCATGAGGTATCACGTTCGCTTGCTGCTTGCCAAGGCGCCCTTCTGCTGGTAGATTGTGCCCAGGGCGTGGAAGCCCAGACAGTGGCCAACTACCACGCAGCAAAAGATGCTGGCCTGGCCATTGTGCCTGTGCTTACAAAAATTGACTTGCCCACTGCTGACCCAGAGCCTGTGCTGGAGGGCCTAGAGGCAGCTTTTGGCATCCCCCCTGAGGACGTGATTTGGACATCTGCCAAGTCTGGGGAGGGGTGTGCCGAGGTATTTCCGGCGGTGGTGCATCGACTAGGCCCCCCCCAGTCTGCAGGGCGCAGTGCCCCACTCCGCGCCTTGCTGGTTGATAGCTGGTTTGACGTGTTCAGGGGCGTGGTGTGCCTCGTGCAGGTGGTGGACGGCAGTCTCCACGCAGGGGACCGACTCACCATGGCACACACTGGTGAGTCATACACCGCCCAAGAGATCGGCCTCATGACTCCTCGCAAGCGCCAGGTGGCATCAGTAGCTGGTGCTGGATCTCGGGCCCGCAGTGCTCAAAGCTTGGCTGCAGGGCAGGTGGGGTACGTGGTGCTGGGGATGAAAAGCACAAAGCAGGCGCCAGTGGGGGACACCCTTCTGGGACAAGACGCGGTGGCGGCTGCGGGGGGCGACCGTGTGGCGGCTTCGTTGCTGGGCTTCAAGCCAGCCAAGCCCATGGTGTTCGCATCTCTGTTCCCAGTGGACATGGCGCAGTTTGTGTCACTGCAAACCGCAGTGGAGCGCCTGACACTGAACGATGCCTCTGTGTCTGTGCAGCGTGAATCCTCCCCCGCTCTGGGCTTCGGACTGCGCTGTGGATTTCTGGGGCTGCTGCACATGGACGTGTTTCACCAGCGGCTGCAGGACGAGTTTGACACGCCAGTGATTGCCACAGCCCCCATGGTGCCTTATCGCCTCACACTCAAAACTGGCGAGAAGCTGGAGGTTGAGAAGGCAGGGGACTTCCCGCCGTCCCACACTGTGCAGGAGTACCAAGAGCCCATTGTGAGGGCCCGTGTGATCGTGCCTGAGGACAAGCTATCGCCTGTGATGGGGCTGCTGTATGAGCGGAGGGGCACCCAAGTGGACATGACCTACATTGGGGGGGACGGCGGGGTGGAGGGAGCGGGCAACCGCGTGGTCTTGACGTACGACCTGCCCTGGGCGGGCGTGGTGACTGATTTCTTCGACGTGCTGAAGAGCGTCAGCGCCGGCTACGCAACATTTGACTACGAGCCGGCAGGTTACCGGGCAGCTGACATTGCTCGAGTGGACCTGCTGATCAACAAGGCGCCCGTGGATGCCCTGTCATTTGTGGCTGTCAAAGAAAATGCTGAGGCTGAGGGGCGGGCTGTGGCCACCAAGTTGCGAACTCTGATCAAGAGACAGCAGTTTGAGGTTGTCATCCAGGCCGCGATTGGCTCAAAGGTCATTGCCCGCGAGCGCATCGCGCCTTATCGCAAAGATGTGCTGACCAAGTCTGGCAAGACAGTGGGTGGTGGCGACATGACACGCAAGCAGAAACTGCTGTCAAAGCAGAAGAAAGGCAAAGCTCGCATGAAGACTGTTGGGAATGTGTCGCTGTCGCAAGAGGCATTTATGTCTCTCATGTCGCGCAGCACATCATAAGACGTCAAGTTTAATCAGATCATTCATTCGTCTAGTACATGTGCTTGTGTGTTTCCCTGTTTCGGCTCTTGGAGTCTCTCAGTCTCTGTGAATGATCAGGAGGATGAGCGCAGGATTAACCAGAATGCTGGAAATTGTCTGCGTACCATTTCATCATGGTACAGCTTGTACACAACTGCAGGCAGCATGCCAATAGCCACAACAAGGAATGCCGTATTGCTCCATGTGAATTCCCACTGGCTGAATTTATTCTCGCGAAGGATCTCGTTCTTCTGCACAATGAGAGGGAGTTTCAGGAGAGAGTTTCGCTTCCGCTAGCGCCTGTGTCACACCTCAACCCAATTGTTTTTGTGCACTGTATGTTCCGGATACTCAGGTGAAAGCTTTGCACTGGCTGCCATGCTTGTGTGGAGGCCGGCTCTGCTGAAGGAGGGTGCAGCCACAGCGCTGCGGGAAGCAGCACGTAGCGCTTTGGACGCAATCGCTGCCATGGCTGATGCGCAGCTAAGGTATGTTTTGATTGATTATTAGCGCGTACAATCGAGCAGGGCTTTGAGCTCGGTCAATTCCACAATTGAATCCGGTGGTGGGCCTGGGGTTTGGTCGCTTGTCTATCAGCATTGCCCTTGCTTCAGAGCCCCCCTTGCGTCGAGTGAGACCCCCTCCTCGTCGAGCGGTCTTGAGTCAGGATCGCTGGCTCTCCGCAGGCTCGAGGGAGAGAAATGGTAATAAATTGTGGGTTGATCTATGTAACCCACAACAGGGGTGGGTGGTCGGGAAAATTGCACCGAATGCACAGGCGAAGCACACACGCGTGAAGGCCTCGACAGAATTAGGATAAACAGAACTGATACCGACTGGCCAGACGTAGAGGGCTTAACTTGAGACCCTACATGTGGCCCCCCTCATGGACGGTCTGCGGCCCCTCCTCGTCGGGGTCCTCACTACGCTAAGACCCTACCCACAAGGGGGGTCTCTGCTGACCGCGGGGCCTGCACAAGAGGCGACACATCTGTATAGAGTGCCGAGAGGCCTGTGCTCGAAGATTCATCATAAGGCAGAATCGCCTTTTGGGGCGACTTGGGGCAAACTCCTTCCTATGGCGGTCGTGGGACGCCCCTACAAGACGATAGGTGCTCAAATGCATAACAACTGGCTTCTTTCCTCGTCGTGGCTCGCCAGCCCAAGACAACACAACCCAAGAAAAAGAAACACGTACGCAAGTGCGTGGACCTGATTCCCGGCTGTAAACAGCTCTGCCCGCTACGCCGAGCCCCCGCGGGGGGACACCAGTGCCGTGAGGCGCATGTCCGGTAGCAGCTCTCTAGTAAAGTAGTTACTAGCTAATGATTTCACTTGGTTTGAGTTGAACTCAGCGGGGCAGCACACCACAGCAGCCACCAATCATTTTTTTCTTCAAGCAGTGTATTGCCTGTGTAGTGTGCTACAGTGGCAGCGAAAGGGCCAAGAAGCAAGGGAAGGGGGAGCTCACTAAAAAAGCTGGATTCAAACGAAAGTCTTCAGCAGGCTTTGCATGTCTGGCTGTGGAGATTAAATCAGCCCATCAAAAACCAGACAGATCATCAAAATAATCCAGCAATTTTATTTCACGTGGTCTTATGCTCGACACAGCATTTGCATGGGGCTATTACACACTCACTTTTTGGAGCGCATGCGGCGGGAGCTTGCATAAGTGATGCAGTCTTGGCCGAACTTTTTGCGGTGCTTCGCTGTGCGGAGTCTCACCACAAACAGTCCATGCATATTTTCTATGCATGCACACCATGCCACGATAGCGATGTTGAAGCCAGCCTTCCGCCTGCCTTCTAAGCAACACACCCGTCCATTTTCCGCATCGAGGAAATTCTTCCATCTGAAAAGCTTAGAGGCTGAAGCAACCGCAGTCAATTCATCTGACGAATTCGATACTTTATTCAATGAGGTTTCGCTTGGCTTCCGTGCGGGCTTACGTTTTGACAATGCAGCTGCCAGTATTATTGCCCGCGTGTGTCGGCGATTTGGCACTTCTTCGCAAGCGCAGTCCTTTTTAGCCATGGGCCTCGCGTCACGCGTTACAAACCTGCAGGAGCTCGCTGAATGTGCAGCAGCTTGTGCAATGTGCGTATCAGATGTGCACCATGCATTGGTGGCTACACACGCAGCTGGCGACATGCAGGTGGGCACTCTGCCTGAAGCCTTGCCTGAGACGGCAAGGCTGGCTTTGTTGGCGCACAACCACGTCGCCACCCGTGCCATCGCCGAAGCAGCACTACACGCATACCCTCCCAGCACCCGTCGGGCCCAGCAATTGTCCCAGCGCCTGGGGGAGCAAGTACTGGACATATTGATCAGCCACACCAAGAGCCAATGCGCCGCCAGTGGCACCCCACAGCAGGCGGATGTGTTGTGGCTGGGAGCACCGCTTCGAGCTTTAGCTGCTGCTTGCACTAGGGCCACACCACAGCAGCAGGGACCAAGCTCAGCGGCAGCTGGGCCCACCGAGCTGCCCCAGTCCTTGCCCCCCCCCGCAGCCGATTCAGGCACGGACGGCTTCTTGGCAGATCTACTGGCTGGCATCAAACCCAGTTCCCATACACGGCCTGGTCGGACGCTGCGCACTGCAACCCCTTCGGAGCTGATTGAAGAACCCCCAGCGCCTGCACCAGTGGAGGGGG
>Ga0307982_1001184_pt1 | contig 21078 bp, 21 predicted proteins | sample OrgLakmetagen989_FD_201847 | JGI IMG/M metagenome (GOLD analysis project Ga0307982, IMG submission 201847) | Saline water microbial communities from Organic Lake, Antarctica - #989 | ecosystem: Environmental > Aquatic > Non-marine Saline and Alkaline > Saline | place: Antarctica: Organic Lake... | reverse complement strand
TGACGTGGTTAGAGCCGGGACAACCAATTGTTGGCCTCTCGGAGCGCGTAATTGCAGTTATGCAGGTGGTGTGGCTATCGGCTGCAATCTGGATGCAGTGGTTGCATCAGCGAAAAGCAGAAGCGCAGATTTCAATCTGAGCTTGAGGCCCAAAAGAGCAGTTTTTTCAAAAATGCGCAAGATGACCTCTGTTGAGCTCAGAGATAACTTCAGCTAGTGTGAGGCCACCGCAATGAAGGGGTATTTATGTCACTTGAGAGAAATCGCTTAGATCCAGCATCACGTGAACCACTTGAGCGACTGCTTCAAGCACTCCCAGGTGGCTTTAACGCCATCGAAGACATAGATCAGCGAAGAGCAGTTGTTGGACAGCTGCTGGTAGAGCCAGAGCTTGACCCGAGAGTCACAATGGAGGACAGGTTCATTCCTGGCCCAGTTGGTGATCAGAAAATTCGAATCTATCGACCAATCGCTGCTAAGACCCCGGCACCAGCCATAATTAACGTCCACGGCGGAGGAATGATCCTGGGGAGCATCGAAGCAGATGCCGCCAATGCACAACTGCTTGCCGCCGAATCTGGAGCCGTAGTGGTCTCTGTTGACTATCGAAAGGCGCCTGAAGATCCATACCCAGCTGCTGCGGAGGACTGCTATTCAGCGTCCCAGTGGGTGTTTGATAACGCCAACGATTTGGGTGCGGAACCCAATAATATCGGAATCTATGGTGGGTCAGCCGGTGGCGGACTCGCACTAGCCGTGTGCTTGATGGCTCGTGATCGCAACGGGATGAAATTCAAATACATGATGCCGATCTACCCAATGATTGACGATCGCAACGAGACTGCCTCCACCCATAGCGTCACAGAGGTCGGAATTTGGGATAGGGCTGGAAACATTGAAGCTTGGGGTTTGTATTTAGGTGGAAATCCTGCCGATGGCTATGCTGCCCCGGCGAGAATGGAAGACCTGGCAGGCCTTCCTCCGGCTTACATAGATGTCGGCGAGATGGATGCCTTCAGAGATGAAGACACGGCTTTCGTGCTTCGGCTTTTGCAGGCTGGGGTTCCTTGCGAGTTCCGAATCTATCCTGGCGCCTATCACGCCTCCGAGGTGTTTGCCCCGGAGGCACCACTATCTAAGCGAATTTGGGCTGGTCGAATCGACGCATTAAAGAGATTTATCGCGGCTTTATGATGAATTGGGTTTCCAGTGCTCCGAAAGCCAATTGTCGGCCTTTCGGAGCGAGTCATACCTGTTTTACGCGTGTTGTGGCTTTCGGCGGTAATCTGGACGCAGTGGTTGCATCACTGAAAAGCTGACGCTCAGCTATTCACCGGCTAGTTCCATCTTTACCTAAACGGGGCCTTAGGCTTTTACTGTGATAACCGTCGGAATCGATCTAGCCGCAGAACCGAAGGGCACTGCACTTGCGCTCATCGAATGGAGTGCCGGTCTTGCGAAACTAACCGACCTACAAGTAGGTGCGCACGACAGCGTAATTGTTGAGGCTTCGTTGCGAGCGGACAAAATTGGCATCGATTGAGCACTTGGTTGGCCAATAGCATTCGCTGATTTTGTTTCAAGCCACAATGACCTCGATTCCAAAGGCCATGAAGTCGACAGTGGTATGGACTGGCGCAGACGGCTATCGTTCCGAGAGACCGATAGGGCGGTTCGAGAAAGAACAGGCCGATGGCCTCTAAGCGTTGCCACTGACAGACTGGGCCTTACTGCCATGAGGTGCGCAGGACTGCTCAGAAGACTAGAGAGAAGCGGAGTTCAGGTTGATAGATCTGGACTAGGAAGCGTCGTCGAGGTTTACCCTGGAGCGACACTAAGACTTTGGGGCTTTGACACCACTGGCTATCGATCATCTAAAGAAGAGCGGAAGCGACTCCTGAGCGAAATCCTCGATCAGGCTAAGTGGTTAGATGTTGTCCAGTTTGCGCCGCTCATGATCAAATCTTGTGACGCATTTGATGCCGTAATTGCGTCCTTGTCGAGCAGAGCGGTTACTCTCGGTTTATACGAGCCGCCAACTGGAAGCCAGCTTAGGCATGCGCGTGTGGAGGGTTGGATTGCTCTACCAACCGGAAAAATTCAAGAGCTTGTTCCCTCAACATCGTGTTAGCCGCAGTTCCATTCATCCTGCCCGTGTGATTGGGAGTGCCATCCCAAGCTAGGATCCTGAAGCGACCCGGTGCTGCAACTCTCGGTAGTGCAAACACTCTCATCAATAGAGTCCAGGCTTGCAGGAAGAACAAGTAACGCAATCGCTAGGGCGATAACAACTTCGAGTCGATCGGGCCAATCGATTGCGTCAAAACCGGTTCTGGCGTGGAGTGCGCCTACTCATCGCCAAAAAAACCGCTGGGACAGCAAGCAGCATGTTGAGGTTGCTTTTCGGGATGGCACTGGAGACTGACCAGGCCGCTCAAAACGAGAACAAATGAAGACCTATTCCCGCAAACGCTTAGAAAAGCTCAAAAAAAAGCACCCAGTTCCCATCGTCCGCTGGAAATTGTGCCCAGCATTTTTAGCTGCAGAAGCCCAAAGAACGAAAAATGCACAACACAACCACGCTTCCGGTAACACCTGAGTAATTATTCATGTAATCTAATTCGTATGAATGAAGAAAAGACAAAACCTACGACCATCACTGTTATCGAAGGAGACGGCGTCGGCCCAGAGGTCACAAGGCTTGCACTAGACCTAATGAGGGCCAGCGGAGCGGTATTCGAAACCGAAACCGCTGAAGCCGGTGGATTGGCTTTTGCCAAGGGCATTACGAGTGGAGTTCCATCGGAGACCCTTGATTCCATTGGCAGAAATCGAGTGGTAATGAAGGGGCCATTAGCCACGCCAATTGGCGTGGGCGGAAAATCCGCAAACGTAACTCTGCGTAAAACATTTGAGATGTTCGCGAACATCAGGCCGGCTCGAGAGCTTCCGAACATTCCGAGCCCCTTCGCCGGTCGCGGAATTGACCTAGTGATTGTTCGGGAGAATGTTGAGGACCTCTACGCAGGCATAGAGCACATGCAAACTCCGAACGTCGCGCAATGCCTGAAGCTGATCTCCAGAGTGGGTAGCGCACGCATCAGTGAAGCCGCATTCGCATTCGCTCGATCACAGGCGCGTGGCTCGGTCGTGGCAGCCACCAAGGCCAACATAATGAAGCTAACCGAAGGCTTATTTAAATCTGAGTTTGAAAGAGTTGCCGAGGGGCACCCAGAGATAGCCGCATCGCACATGCTAATCGACAACTGTGCACATCAATTAGTCATGAAACCCGAAGACTTTGATGTCATAGTGACTACAAACATGAATGGCGATATCCTAAGTGACCTTGCCAGCGGTCTAGTGGGGGGCCTTGGGTTCTCTCCCTCGGCGAACCTTGGTTATGAAGTTGCTATGTTCGAAGACGTTCACGGGACAGCACCTGATATCGCCGCAAAAAATCTGGCTAACCCAACCGCCATGATTTTGTCGGGAGTCATGCTGCTTAGGCACATTTCGGAATTTGTTGCGGCAGACAAGCTCGAACAAGCTCTACTACTAACTCTGGAGGATGGAATCCACACGTCTGATGTTCCAGGACCTGGGGCAGTGGGGACCAGAGAATTTTCTGAAGCCATTGCGGACCGAATCGGATCGCTCTCGAGCTATGAGACCAAGACGCATAGTGCTCTCGTGATGCCAGAGATTTGGCCAAAGAATGTTGACGTTTCGCTGCCTTCAAGATCAAAGGAAGGGGTCGATGTTCTAGTTGAGTCCCTTGATGATGCGCAGGTAATGGCTGAGCGAATTCAATCAGCAATCAAGTGCAGCACCTTCACTCTGAGCATGATTTCCAATCGGGGAACAAAAGTCTGGCCGGGTGGTGAAATCGGCGCCACGGAAGTTGACCACTACCGCTGTCGTTTTATGTTTGATAAACAATCCCAGTGGAGCGAAGAGGTCGTAACGAAACTCCTTGCTCAAATCGGTGGGGTTTATCGATGGATGCATATCGAGAAGCTTGAAGCTTACAATGGCATCCCGTCCTACTCCAGAGCCCAGGGGGAGGGTTAATGAAAAACCAACCCTGCGGCTTTGGATAAGTCAGAATAGACCCATGTCAACTCCCGAGAGTCACGATGTGCGCCGTTGGACCTTGCTTACCAATCACGCGAGGTTGATGTTACTCATTGCCAAGCAGCCAGGCATAAAGATTAAGGACCTGGCGATAGCAGCTGGAGTTACTGAGCGAACAGCGCAAGCAATCTTAAAGGACCTTGAGGTGGCCGGTTACATTTCCAAGCAGAAGGTTGGCAGGCAAAACAAGTATACAGTCGACCACGCTTTGCCTTTTCGCCATCCAGCTGAATCTGATCACAATGTGGGAGAGCTCATCGAGATTTTTCAGGTGCTAACTAGAGACAAACCCGCGGCTTAGAATTGGCCGCGTCCCTGAAAACGAAGTCGTCTTTGATAGGTTTGCAAATTTCGGAAAAATCTCAAGCCTTTGGGCCACACATCTGAAAACGACGGCAGCAATATCTTCTTCTGAAACCACGAGATAGCTGGCGGCAAGCGCACTTACACAGTGAATCAAGCTGACCGCCAGGCGGGCAACGACAAGGTTGGTTATCCGGGTGCCCCCGCTGCCGCCAGGATTAACATCAGCGGAACAATCCTGGTTGGTGGCACTTTATGGACACCGAGCATTGAGGTAGCCAGCCAGCGAGAAGCGATTCAGCTCTTTTAGGTGTTGGTAGATCCGACCGTTGGTGCAGCCATCAAGCTTGTCCACCATGCCTTGCAACAGTGTTACCTCCTCATAACAGTGTTACCGCCTCATATAGAACAGCCTGAAGGATTTAGAGTCGAACTGGGTGGCTAAGAGCGGCAGGCGCATAAGAGCATCGAGACCAATCTTGCTCGAACATATCCTTCGCACCTAGGCCATATTTGCCACTGCACGTCACCTCCGGTTGGAAGATCTAAGGTTCCAAAAAGGATGGCTCCGCCTCACTCGAGTGCGTACGTAAGGCCTCGAGCGGCTAGCACTTATCCTCTCCAGGGTCCAGTCTCGGCGATGGGTGCAAGGTTTTGTTCCCCTCGCAGATTTTGCATTGCCTGCTCCAGTTGGCTCAGCCTTGATTCCAATTCTCTTGCTTCAGTGATAACTACGATAAAATTTCGTTGCGGAATTAGTAAGGTATGCCACTGGGGCCGAGCTCTTTGCTCAAGTCACTTATATCGAGACCTGGTAAAACTGGAATAGAACATGACTAGCTCATTGCTGGCGGGCGTTAAGGGCTTTAGGTTGGCAAAACCTAACGGTGCATTCATCAGACGGCTGAATCGGTACAAAAATCTCCAAAAGACCATCACGCCCGAGCGCCCTGTTATCACTGGTCCAGCGAGCACCATAATTCGGGCATCATCAATTTGGACTATGCACATGTTCACTTTTTGATACGTGGCTGATTCCTTGGTCTGCTGCGGTTCATCGAGGAGCTTGGGAGGGGGTAAAGATTACTCGGTAGGACCATCCGCAACCCATGTGATTGATCCGTAGACAAGAAGAGTAGGCCCCATCGGATTCGAACCGACGAACTTGGGAGTGGGAAGATGGGAAGTCATGAACCTCTGTCAAAACCTGAATCAGGCTACTTGAGGCCCCATACGAGCTCTAATAATATCTGATAGGATTCCATTCTCACAATAAAAAGGTAATTTTGAGAAATTTTGACAAAGCTATGGCTCACATCGATGAAGTCATCGATCGGGGATCGTTCAAGCCCAACTGGGGCTCTCTATCGACGGTGACCTTTCCGAGATGGTACGTGAATGGGAAGTTTGGCGTCTTCATCCATTGGGGTCCTTCGTCTGTGCCTGCGTACATGTCCGACTGGTACTCTCGCGCAATGTATGACGAGGAGAGCGAAGTGTATGAGCATCATGTGAAAACCTATGGTCCTCAATCGACCCACGGATACAAGGACTTTATACCGAACTTCACAATGGAACACTATGACCCAATGGAATGGGCCTCGTTGTTCCGTAGGGCCGGTGCCCAGTTTGTTATGCCTATTGCGGAATACCATGACGGATTTGCTGAGTATGACAGCGCATTCACGGAGTATTCCGCGGTAAATATGGGCCCAAAGCTTGACTTGTTGGGATCCCTCGGTTCTGCCTTAGACAAAGCGGGAATCGTACTGGGAGCGTCGTCTCATTACGCTGAAAACTGGTGGTTTTACAATGGGGGCATAAAGTTTGATTCAGACGTTCAAGACCTGCAATATTCAGAATTGTACGGCCCTGCCCAAAGGCAGGAGACTGCGCCAAATGACATGTGGATGCAAAACTGGTTGGCACGCACATACGATTTCGTCGAGAAATATAGGCCGCAACTTGTCTGGTTCGACGCTTGGATTTCCGCTCCCTCATTCCAGCCATACATCAAGAAGTTTTTGGCCTACTATTACAACCGCGGCATGGAGTGGGGCCTCGAGGTCGCCGTCAACTATAAGCACGATGCAATGCTCCCAGAAGCCGCTGTTTATGACGTCGAACGAGGTCAGCTAAGCGATATTCGAGAGCCCTTCTGGCAAACAGACACTTCGATGTCAAGAAATAGTTGGATTTATATTAATGATCACGACTACAAGCCAGTTGAGCTTTTGATTGGAGATCTCGTCGACATAGTGAGTAAAAATGGTGCGCTACTTCTAAACATCGGACCCCGCTCAGATGGCACGATTGCAGAGGAAGAGAGGGAAACGCTTGAAGGGATAGGTCGATTCCTCGAGGTAAACGGCGAGGCCATTTACTCCACCCGTCCCTGGAAGATTTTTGGCGAAGGCCCTACCAAGGTGCAGGAAGGTGAATTTACTGACACTTTTCGCGAGCCTTATAACAGTGAAGACATCCGGTTCACGGTTAGACCAGCTCAATTCGAGCATGACGAGTTACTTTACGCGACGATGTTGGCATGGCCAGATTCCTCTCAGGTCACAATACGTTCACTAGGCACAAGCCATGACTTGTATGTGGGGGAGATTAGTCAGGTGCACCTTCTAGGAGTGCCGACTGAGCTAGATTGGAAGAGAACTTCGGAGGGCCTGATAATTCAAATGCCCCAATCTCGACCAACGCCTCATGCCCTTTCGTTTCGCATAACTCCGGTGAGCAACATTACTGATCGAATTCTCCACGGACCAACCCACGGGCCAGGTCCCTCATACAGCGTTTAGGTTAGGTAAAAAGCGCTAAAATCAGGAGCACAATGAGCGAATTTAGAACAGTAAACATTCCCATTAGGGATAGGTCGCTTGGGATGCTGGTTACCGAAGCCCTGGAATCTAGAGTCGTTGAAGGGCTTTTGGCACCAGATAGTCGCATAAACATTGACGCTCTGTCCCGAGAAATGGAAGTCTCTCAGACCCCGCTCAGGGAATCTCTCGCTAGATTAGAGTCCCTGGGCTTGGTTCGACTAGTTCCTCAACGCGGCTACTTCGTGTCACCATTATTGACGCGGCCAGAATTTGAAGATCTATTCGAATTTCGCCAACGATTTGAGCCCTGGGCCGCTGCCCAGGCGGCACAGATTGCAACAGACGAAGATAAGGCCTGGCTGCAAGCAGAAATTGATTCAGCTGGAAAAGATGTAGAGAAAAACGGCCCTTGGGACGATTATTTGAGGGTTGCATCCCACGATGCAAGATTCCATGAGCGAATTGCCGAAATGGCTGGTAATCAATGGATTAGTGACGCCTTAAAAAAGTCCAAGGTACACGTTCATCTCCTGCGCCTTTACTTCATTCGACGCATGGGTACCGATGCGATACATGAACATCAATCAGTGGCATCATCAATCATCAAAGGGGAACCCGAGGCGGCAAAAAAAGCTATGAGCGGGCATCTCGAATCTTCAAGAGTACGTCTCGGGAACACTTTTTTCTAACAATTCCTTAACTTTGAATCCACGAGAAAAATCGAAACAGTGAGTCGTGTAGAATAATCCTATAGGACACATTTTATTGGACATTGCTTTCGCAATATTATTGTCGCTGGGGCCAAGCGTTGCCCTAGGCCAAAAAAACCAATAGGGAGGGCGGCAAAGGACTTGAATAATATCGCGAGCACAGCGTCCCAGGCACTAGTTTGGACAGGAGGTTCCAGCCTGGAGATTCAAGCAATTGAGCCCAGCCCCTCGTTTGAAAACTGGATTCCGATTGACGTAGCGTACGTCGGTATTTGTGGCACTGATTTGCACCTTTCTGATGGACATCATTCTCGAGCCTTGCCCGGTATCGTTCTTGGGCATGAATTCAGTGGGCGTCTTGCATCCGAGCACAATGGTCACGAAGCGGGAACCCCAGTTTTTGTCAACACGATGATCCACTGCGGGGATTGCGATTCTTGTAGTGCCGGACGGGTCAATATTTGCAAGAATCTCAGGGCAATTGGAATCGATTACCCAGGGGCCATGACCAGCAAGGTATTTGTACCCATTGAAAATATTTACATTCTTCCAGTGGAGTATTCTCTGCAGCGTGCGGCGATTATCGAACCTGCAGCAGTTGCCGTTCGCGCCTTAAGACGAGGTGGAGTCACAAAGGGCTCAAAAGTCCATGTTTTTGGTGCCGGACCAATCGGTTGTTTAGTCGCATTGCTCAGTCTCGAGGCAGGTGCTTCGAATGTCACTCTTTCGGAACCATCGACTACCCGAAAAGCACTTGCCTCAAAACTTGGCTTAAAAGTTTCAAATGACCACAAGATGGCAGCTGATGTTGTTTTTAACGCCACGTCTGGAGACGCTGTTTCCGAAATCATGGTCGAAGCAATCAGACCCGGAGGGTCGGTTGTCGTAGTTGGCTCGTACTCCAAAGGGAATCATCCAGTTGATCTCATGGGCGTGATGTTTACAGAGGCAACCATAATTGGCAGTCGTATATACGAAAAAGAAGACATTCTCGCAGCCATTAGCTTGCTAGGCCAAGCCTTTAGTCAGATTGAATCAATAATCACTGACATAGTTCCGCTTAATCAGGCTGTTCCGGCGTTCGATAAGCTCCGCGACGGAACGTCACTGAAGATTCTACTGAAAGTCGATCAAGGTAGATGAATATCGACAAAACGAAGCCGGTGATAGATACACACCGACATTTCTGGAACCACCCCGTTCCGTCAGCCTTCTCGGCTTGGATGAACGAAGAGCTATCTGCACTTAGAAAAGAATTTTCGCCGTCAGGATTGCAAAATGAACTTGAGCAAGCAGGGGTCGATGCCTGCGTTGCTGTCCAAACCTGGTCAAGCGTTGAGGAAACCTTAGAGTACCTTTCTTTTGCAAACACCTACTCTTATATCGCTGGAGTTGTAGGTTGGCTAGATTTAAGTGCCAACAGTTTCCCTGAAGACCTCGCCGAAATTATCTCAGGCTCCAATGGCCAGTGGCTTTCAGGGCTTAGGCATACAGTGGACCTGGATGAGGAACCGAGCTGGTTTGAAAGTGCAAAAATTCTACGTTCCTTTTCCGAGATTGGTAATGCCGGCCTTACTTACGACTTACTGATTAGTCCGAGGTATATTCACGCGGCAACACTTGCCGTCACAAGTGTTGCCGAATGTTCTTTTGTACTCGATCATGCTGGCAAGCCGCCCCTTGATTTAGAGGGATTCAGCGAATGGGAGAAATCAATAAGAATTTTGGCAAAAGAACCCAATGTTAGTTGCAAGATGTCTGGGCTAGTCACTATTCCAATGAAGGGAAATTATGAAAAGTCTCCACAGGATGTTGTCAATGTAATTCTTGAGAATTTTGGACCAAACCGTTTAATGTTCGGAAGCGACTGGCCGATTGCCAGCATCTTGATGAGTTACGGGCATCTCCTTGAAGTGAATAGCGCTTGGGTTTCTACACTGACTAGTTCAGAGAAAGACTTGATTTTTGGTGGAAACGCAATGGATTTTTACAACTTAACAGCGCGACAATCGAAGGGTGTCTAATGATGACCAAACTAGTTGACACAGTAAAGAGAGACATAAATTCTGCAACTGTTAGCAGGCTCGGATTCGGGGCGTCAGGACTTGGCGGGATGTTTAAGAGCGTGACTGATGCGGATGCAGAACTTGCGGTGCAGTGCGCAATAGATTCGGGTATTACCTATTTCGATGTTGCCCCTTTTTACGGGCATGGAACCGCTGAGCGAAGGCTTGGCTCAGCATTAGCTTCTGTCCCCAGGTCTAGTTTTACAATATCTACAAAGGTTGGACGAATCATCGTTCCAAAAATCGATGGGGATACTGGAATATTTTTTGATGCTGAACCATCGGATGCGGTTTTTGACTACAGTCGAGATGCTGTTTTTAGATCTCTTGAAGCCAGCCTGGAACGCTTAGGGCTTGATTCCATTGACATTGTTTACATTCATGATCCTGACGACCATGAAAAGCAAGCTCTCATCGAGGCCTATCCAGCTCTCGAAGATTTGCGTGCCCAGGGAGTCGTCAAAGCTATTGGTTTAGGAATGAACCAATCGGCTATGTTAGACAGGTTTATATCAAATACAGATATAGATTTAGTTCTCTTGGCCGGTCGCTACACTCTGATGGACCAGTCGGCAGCAAAAGGCCTGATTCCGCATGCGATTAGTCGCGGGGTGTCAATTATAAATGCTGGAGTGTTGAACTCCGGAATACTTGCGAGCCCCACGCCACATGCTCGATATGATTACGCGCAGGCTTCAGATGCCCAAATATCTGTAGCGCAAGAATTGCAGGCAACTTGCGGAGAATTTGGTGTTCCTCTTTCGGCCGCCGCTATTCAATTCTCGTTAAATTGTCCGGCTGTAGCCTCAGTTTTGGTTGGGTGCCGCAGTGCGGAGCAGCAACTGCGAAACCTAGAGGATTTTGAACATGACATCCCTGAAGAGCTTTGGACCGCATTAGCTAAAAAGGGAATCGAAAGGTGGGCATAATGCCTGAAATCGCATTGCACACGGTGCTCAAGCCTGGAATGGAGAGGGCCTACGGGGAAACTCACGCAAATCAACCGCCAGCAATGACTCAGACGCTCAGGGACGCAGGCGTGGCTGACTGGCGCATTTGGCGAAGCGGCTTGCACTTATTTCACCTAATCGAGGTCCGCGACTGGAATGCTATGAATCTGCATCTGGCTGCCAGCGCAGTGAATGCCGAATGGGACAAAACTATGTCGGAATTTCTCGATCAGCCTCCAGACTGGAAGGGAGCTGAGGCCGGCATCTCGCTGGTGTGGCGAATCCAATAATCGTAATCAGATTGTAAGCAAAAAAGTTTGAAATAAACCAATATGATAGAGGATAATGTTTTTTGTGAGCATTGAAGCGCACAAAAGCACCATTTCTACAGAACATCAACGTTGATGACATTGAGTCAGAGAGGCACTCCATGAATTACATAAATAAAGTTAGAGGAAAGAAAGCAAAAATAGCTGCAGCACTGGGGCTTTCAGTAGCAGTCGTGCTAAGCGGTTGTGCGACTCCAGCCGATGAACCTGCAGCCAATGAAACTGCAGCCACTGAAGAGGTCGCAACAGAAATATCCATTATGAACCGCTGGTCAGATCCAATCACACTGGCTGTTGTTGAAGAACTTTTCGCAGCATTCACCGCTGAGACTGGCATTGCCATCAAGAACGAATCGCTTCCAGTCGAGGGAGATACATACGCTACAGCAGTTCGGGCTGGCCTTTCTTCGAGCACCCCACCAGATATTGTTGTGAACATCGCGGGTCCCAGTGTTGCTGCATTCGCCGAGGGCGGTGTTTTAAAAGACCTAACTGAGTTCTACAGCTCAGAGCTAGCAGCTCGATCTTCTGATGGTGCAATCGCCGGAATGAAGTTTGAGGACAAGATTTATGCCATAAGCGCCGGTTCTGCGGTTGGAAACCTGGTCTATGTCAACCCAGAATACCTGGCTCAATACGGTGTTGACGCGGCAGCAGTAACCACTTTTGAAGAGTGGACAGCAGCAATGAAGAAAGTTAAGGATGCAGGGGGCACTCCAATCGTGGCAGGCATCAAAGACCAGTGGCCGAGCGGGCACTACCTAAATGACGTCGTACAACGCGCACTCGGGTCAGAGGCAGCTTCTACTATGTACTCGAGAACAGTTGCAGCAGGTGCACCGGACAGCCCAAAGTGGACTGACGCCGCAGTTGTTGATGCTTTCGAGGCTTACAAATCACTTACGCCGCTATTACAAGAGGGTTTTGCCGGCGAGAGCTCTGATGTTGCGGCAAGTATCTTTACAAGCGGAAATGCTGGGTATTTCAAGATGGGAAGCTGGTTCCTAAGCACCATCGTTCAGACCGAACCAGCGTTCACGCCTGACGTAATGCTGTTTCCGCCTTTTGAAGATGGTGCAGGCGATGGCTCCGAAGTAACTCTCTCTAACATTGCCATGATGGTGAGCAAGGATGCGAACTGGAAGGCAGTTCAAATATTTCTTGAGTTCTTCACTCGTCCAGATGTTGCCGCAAAATATGGAGCTGGAACGAGTCAAGTGATGCCATACAAAATCACATCTTCACTCAGCGTTGTTGAACCAATAATCAAGGAACAGTGGGACAAGATTTCCGGATTCGCAGCAAACGCTTCGGCTGCAGCCCTGTTCAATGATCAATCTCTTGACGTGAATTTCTACCAGAAGCACATTTGGCAAGGTAGCGTGGGAATGATGACTGGACAGCTGTCTATAGCTGATCTTACTAAAAATCTAGAAGAGGACACCGCCAAGCTTCAAGAGTAGAAGTACCTTAAGCAAATTAATCAAAAGTCACAAAACACGTAAGTACAAGGCATGAGACCGGAAGGACAAGTCCAATGTCGAACATGGTCTCAAGCACTAAGATGCAGACCAAGCGGCGTGAGCTACTAGCTCGCGCCGCTTGGCGCAGATCGTTAACTGCGTACGCTTTCATCGCTCCGGCGCTCATTCTATATTTCACTTTTCAAGTACTTCCAATTTTTGGTGCGATGGTACTGAGCTTTACCGACTGGAATGGAATTGGCTTCAACACCATAGAGTGGATTGGCTTCGATAACTACGTTCGACTAATGCAAGACCCTTTATTTTGGTCGAGTTTTTCACATAATTTAATCGTCGCGGTTCTAGTGTTCGTTTTTCTAACCTGCGGCAGTTTTCTAATTTCCGCCATTTTGCATGCTGGTATTCGAGGAGGGGCTTTCTTCAGAGTCATATTTTTTGCACCCGTTGTTCTTTCTTCTGTTGCGGTCGCTATGCTGGCGCTCTTCTTTTTCAGCCCGTCCCAGGGTTTAATTAACGAGACTCTTAGGGCCATTGGGTTGGGTGACTTTGCGCCTGCCTGGCTGGGGGATCCTTCGCTTGCACTCGGTGCTGTAACGGTGACATACATACTCCAAAACTTAGGGTTTTCAATCATCTTATTCTTGAGTGGATTGAGCCAAGTTAGCGACGAAATGTGTGAGGCGGCAGAGGTAGACGGCGCAAGTCAAGGTCGAATTCTATGGCAAATTGTCCTGCCCTCAATCAGGCCAATCGCAACCGTTGTGGTCCTACTCGGGTTTATAAACTCGTTCAGAATGTTTGACACAGTTTACATAATGACTGGGGGCGGACCGTTCCACGCCTCGGATACTCTGGTCACATACATATTCTCGGTAGCATTCAACGGAAGCGATGTTGGATACGCCAATGCGATAAGCGTGATGTTGTTTTTGATTTTAGCTGTAATAGCCGTTATTAATCTTTGGCTAGGCCGTGACAAAGACCGTTCGAAAGACAGGTTGTCTCGATGAAGTTCTCCAGGTTCACACGTTTTTCCAAAACTGTTTCTTGGCTTTGGCTTGTCTCGCTTGCAGCAACGGTGTCTGTGCCCCTTATATGGGTCGCGCTCAGCACCTTCAAGGAATCTAACGACATCATCGGTGCGCCATTCAAGTTGCCGACCAGCTTTAATCTTGAAAACATTATTGGTGCGTGGGAGCAGGCGGACTTCGGTCGACTTTATATCAACAGCGCTTTTATAACTTTGATTGCTGTGACCGGAATCCTAATTATTTATGGATTTGCGGCCTACGCGTTTGCCAAAATGAAGTTTCGGGGAATGGCTTTCCTGTTTATACTCTTCATAGCAGGGCAACTTATTCCAGTTCAGGCCATTCTTATCCCCTCAGCTCTGCAGATGTCTGCGTTTGGTCTTAGTGATACTCTCCTCTCTCTAATCTTGCAGTATTTGAGTTGGGCCCCTTTTGCCATTTTGTTCCTGAGGGCTGCTTTTCTAGCTGTGCCCCAAGACCTTGAGGATTCGGCGCGTCTTGATGGAGCAAATATCGTCACAATTCTTTTTCGGATTGTTCTACCCATGACCAAGTCGGCATTTGCGACGATTGCCACGATATATTCACTTTGGATTTGGAACGATTTTCTGTTCCCGCTCATCTACATTCGCTCAAGCGAGCTTTTTACAGTTCCACTAGGACTTGCGCAGTTCCAAGGTAACTTCACAACCTTCTGGGGTTACTTGGTGGGAGCGATTTTTGTTTCGGTTGGGCCACCACTTTTGATTTACGTTCTTCTTAGCCGTCAAATTCAAGAGAAGCTTTCGTTTGCCGGAATCAAAGGTTAGAGTGCCAGACCTGCATCCCCGTGAGAGAATTGTCCATATTGGCCTTGGGGCATTTCATAAAGCTCACCAAGCTTGGTACACGCAGTTAGTGGATCCAGATCAGCAATGGGGAATAGTTGCTTTTACTGTCAGGACACCAGATGCCGCATTGGCTCTTAGGAAACAGAATCATCAATATACGTTATTAACTCGAAATGCAGTGGAAGATAGCTTTTTGCAGGTTAATTCCATTTTGCGAGCCGAAGATGGAGCCGAATCCGAGTTATTCAAGAACTCAATTACCAACCCTGACACTGCCATCGTAACCATCACAATCACTGAGGCTGGTTATGGCGTGGATGCTAGTGGTGAAATTGACCACAATAATCCCCCGATTGCTCTCGTGCGCTTGGCAAGTGCTCTCGAGTCAAGAAGATTACTTCATGGTCGAGGGCTAGCAGTTGTCCCATGCGACAATCTGCCGTCAAATGGGAAATTACTTAGAGGTGTCATGAATGACCTGTTTTCAAAATTTGGAAAAGTTTCCCAAAAGTGGCTCGAGAGCGAGATTTCATTTGTTTCTACAAGTGTGGATCGTATAACTCCTAAAATCACAGCGGGTGACCTCAGTCTGGTGAAGTCTGAAACTGGCAGAGCTGAAACAGTCGCAGTAGCGACAGAGGCATTTTCAAGTTGGGTGCTTGAAGGAGATTTTCCCGAGGGTAGGCCAGCTTGGGAGCAAGCTGGAGCTGTTTTCGTGAATGACATTAAGCCTTTTGAGCAACGAAAACTGTGGCTTTTGAATGGCGCACACAGTATCCTTGCCTACTCGGGGCTGGTCAGAGGCTACAGAACTGTTGCGCAAGCAATGGGCGATGAGAATTGCTTTAACTTGGTCTCAAGATTTTGGATTGAAGCTACCCGAAACCTGGACATCGATGATGATGAAGAACTATATAAGAAAGAGTTGATTCGTAGGTTTTCAAATTCCCGAATCGAACATCAGCTGTCACAGATAACAACTGATGGAGTCCAAAAATTATGTGTTCGAATTATTCCAGTAGCTCGAGCAGAACTTGCAGCCGGACGGTCTGCCACAGCGTCCGCAATGGCACTGGCTACGTGGCTAAATTGGCGCGCTCCAAACGTTCATTTAAATTCCCTGGATTCTCTATCGGAACTAGCTTTGGCTGGAGTAGGAGAACTCGATTCCGGATTGGCACAAAACCGGAATTTCGTTTCAAAAGTTACAAGTTTTCTATTGGAAACTGAAAGGACACTCATTTGAAGATCATAAAAGCCGAAGTGCTAGTCCACTCGCCGGGGCGGAATTTCGTCACACTACGAATCACCACTGACGACGGAATAACAGGCTTAGGCGATGCAACATTAAATGGTCGAGAACTGTCAGTGGCTTCATACCTTAGAGATCACTTGGCACCTCTACTTATTGGTCGAGATGCTCACAAAATCGAAGATACTTGGCAATATCTATATCGTGGCGCGTACTGGCGTCGAGGTCCGGTAACCATGACGGCTATTGCAGCGGTGGATGTCGCTCTATGGGACATTAAAGCCAAAGTGGCAAATATGCCACTATATCAATTGCTTGGTGGTGCGAGCCGAGTAGGCTGCCTTGCTTATGGCCACGCATCTGGCCGTGATAACCAGGAAATATTTGACAGCATTCGGCACCACCAAGAACTTGGCTATAAAGCTATCCGAGTGCAAAGCTCAATTCCCGGACTGAATTCTGTATATGGCGTAGCAACTGCGGCAAACTCTGCAACCGGCACTGGTTCAGCTAAAGGGGCAACATCAACACGATACGATTACGAGCCAGCTCGACGCTCAGCCTTTCCGGTAGAGGAAGAGTGGGACACACGTGCCTACCTTAGGCACATCCCTGGTGTTTTTGAAGCAGTTAGAAATGAATTTGGTCCAGAGCTGCCACTTTTACACGATGCTCATCACAGGCTTACTCCAATACAAGCTGCAAAACTGGGGAAAGCCTTGGAGCCCTATGACTTGTTCTGGCTAGAGGACGTAACTCCCGCAGAAAATACGGATGCCTTCCGCCTAATCAGGCAGCACACAACAACACCATTGGCGGTGGGGGAGATATTCAACTCAATATATGATTACAAAAATCTGTTTGAAGAGCAGTTAATAGATTATGTTCGCAGTCCAGTAAGCCATGGTGGAGGCATCACGCCCCTAAAGAAAATATTTGATTACGCCGCTGTGTACCAAATCAAGTCTGGCGTTCACGGCCCAACCGACGTTTCACCAGTTGGTCACGCAGCATCACTACATTTGAGTATGGCAATTCATAATTACGGTATCTCAGAGTATATGAGGCACTCTCCAGAGACCCTAGAAGTTTTCAATCCAAGCTACACTTTTGAAAATGGGTTGATTAGGCCAAGTTCAGAACCTGGAATTGGCGTAACTTACGATGATGTCATTGCCTCTCAATATGAATATGAGTCTGCGTATTTGCCTGTAAACAGGTTGAAGCTTGACGGCAGCCTTCATGACTGGTGAAAGATCGGCGAGAGCTAATGACATTCTTGTGATGGGAGTCTCCGGCTCTGGGAAGTCAACAATAGGCGAAGCAATTGCAAAACTACTGGGATTAGTTTTCGTTGACGCGGACACCCTGCATTCGGTGGCCAATGTGCAAAAAATGGCTGAAGGCGAGCCGCTGACTGAATCAGATCGCCTTCCGTGGCTTGCCTCTATCGCGGAAGAGTACCGCAGACACCAGGGCAGTGGTCTAGTTGTAGCTTGTTCGGCCCTAAGGAAATCGTACCGAGATGTGATTCGAAGTGGGTCACCTTCTGTGGTCTTTATTCACCTCGTGGGGTCTAAGAAAATGATTGCCGAGAGAATGAACGCTCGTGAGGGACACTTCATGTCAGCTGAATTACTTCAATCACAAATCGAAACACTTGAACCCCTTGAAGCTGGGGAGGTTGGAGTATCGTTCCAGACAGACTCCAGACCCGACGAGATTACTGCTGAAGTAATGGATTACTTGTTAAAGGTGTGAGTCTCGCGATGGGGCACATCGACTTTAGGTCTCAATAAATACAATAGATTCTTAAGGCCTTTTGGGTAATTTCAGGGACGACATGGCTTAGCAGCTCCCTCAATCAATTTATCTGCCACTCAGGTTCGCTTCCGTTCGAAAACCAAGCGACCACGTGGGCGCTGCGCCCATAGCCGGATATTTACCAGGATTACGGGCGATTGCAGCAGGGCCGAAGATTCGAGAAAAAATTATATTTTGACAGCCCACTTGGTCTGAGCGACACCGAGGCAAAAAATCATCTCAAATAGCCCTCAGCCCTCAGCTCTTCGGACAAACCGTAGAGCATGTTTTCAATTGGACGGGCAAAACTCTCGCCCTTATGACTCTCCGCACTTCACAAACGTCCTTGCTCTAACTTCAGCGGCAAGGTCTAAGTGGCAAAGAATTTGTCAGAGGGTAAATCCGCTCAGTCAAAGGTCATTGATCATGGAGCCACGGTCCTAAGAGGCTGGGCGACTAAATAGGTTCGTCGTAATCATTGGCAAAGTAAGCACAGTGTTGTCACAAGATTGCTTTCCACAATCAGTCTCTATGTCGTTATGTTTACCGGTTGAGCGAGATGCGAATAAGTCTTCGGTGACAAGGGCGCTTCCATAAGCATCCAGCCAGCTCCGCTAGTTGCCCACGGAAAGATCTAAAAGTTATCGTTGGGCGCAGGAATCAAGAACTTCCACACCGCCTTGGAAATCGTATGCAAAACTTTTCAGCTAGTTCCAGTACGTGACGCTACAGGATATATAACTTTTGGCAGCGTCACCGTTAGAGTTATATTAAGAGAAGTCAATAATCTGGAGAGACACGGTAGATGTAGTCACTCTCGGAGAAACCATGGCGATTGTTCGGAGTTTGGCCACTGGAAAACCGCAAAATGGCACAAACTGGGTTCTAGGCATTGGTGGAGCTGAATCTAATGTTGCTGTTGGTTTGGCTAGACTCGGAAATTCAGTGCGCTGGGTAAGCGCCCTCGGTCAAGATGCCTTTGGTGACCTTGTTTAAGAAACATTAGTTGCCGAGGGCGTGCAGGTGGTGGCAAAGCGCAACAACGAATCTCACACCGGCTTCATGTTTAAGGTCCCTAGTGTCGGTGATTCTAGACAGGTTTATTACTTCAGGTCAGGTGCAGCGGCATCCAAGCTAGCCCCCTCCGACTTGCCCCTGGAATTGCTATCCGATTCTAGAGTCTTTCATGTCACAGGAATATTCCCGTCTTTATCCATTCAAAACTGTCAAACTTTGCAAAGCCCGCTACGGCGAGCAAAGAAATCTGGACTAATTGTTAGTCTCGACGTTAATTACCGTTCTGTACTTTGGGACAGAGAAGACGCTCGCGCAGTTCTTCATGACCTCATCAAATACGTTGATATAGTTTTCGGGGACCTTGAAGAACTGAATTTACTCTTGGATGCAGATGCTGAAAACGTCATCGATGTTTTGTGCGCAGTAATAGATCTTGGTCCCCAGGAGGTCATTCTAAAACAAGCGGAGTTAGGTGCGACTGCGATGATTGACAATCAAGTTTGGCGACAGGAAATTATTGAGGCCTGTGTCGCAGATACTGTTGGGGCAGGCGACGCATTTGTTGCAGGTTACCTAAGTGGTCTGCTTGTGGGCTTGCCAGGGCAGTTAAGACTCAAGCGAGCGGTTGCTTGCGGAGCCCTTGCTTGCCAAGATTTGGGCGACTGGGAGGGCGCACTCTCAAGAATTGAACTCGAGAAGTTGCTGAGCTCACTGCCGGTGCGCAGCTTGAACGAGATTAGACCACCGTGGAGTGGTTTCAAAATTGTTCCCCTTGTTGTCATAGATGAAGCAGAACATGTTATGCCACTGATGGACGCCCTTGAGGCGGGCGGAATATCCATAATTGAAATTGGGCTGCGAACACCAGTGGCCTTAAATGCAATAAGGATGGCTGTTAATCGGGGTAGCTTTACTGTCGCGGCTGGCGCACTCTAACTGAATCCCACATGGTGTCATCGGCGGCAGATGCAGGGGCTGACTTTGGATTGGCGCCCTTTAGCCCCAGAGCAGTACTGGATTCTGCCCAAGAAATGGGTTGGCCTTTTATTCCAGCAGTAGCAACAATTAGCGAGGCCAACTACATGCTAGAAAGAGGGCTGACGTCTCTGCAACTTTTTCCTGCGAACTTATTGGGTGGTCTTAGATTTTTAAGTGCAATTTCTTCAGTCCTTCCACAGGTTGAGTTTTTGTCAAGCGGAGGTGTAGACGAATCAAATCTAGAGAGATATCTGGAAAGCTCTAAAGTATTTGGGGTCTGGGGAACCTGGATAGCACCTCGTCAACTAATTTTGGACGGAAACTTTGAAGAGATAAGAGAACGTGCTTTCAGGGCAATGGTTATTGCAAAACGGAGTGAAGGTGCAATCGCTAAATGACTCCAGAACATAGCATTGCCAGAAATTTGGAACCCCCTTCTCGCGCGGCCAGGGTAAATAGTGAGCTTCATCGGCTCACGCTCCGTTCTCTGCGTGAACAGGGTCCAAGTGGATTTTACACCAGAGAAGATTACAAATAAAGGCCCCACTATGCGAATGGGGCCTTTATTTCTGGTAGGCCCCGTCGGATTCGAACCGACGACCCACGGATTAAAAGTCCGTTGCTCTAACCAACTGAGCTAGAGGCCCCTGCAGATTAGAAGTGTATCAGCCGATTAGCTCAATATGTCTCTAGTGGTGAACCTTGAGTAAGCCAAAGCGCCAAACACTGCAATATACCCGAGCTGTAGTAGCGAATTACTGGCGAATGAACCAAGTTCAATTGGCTGCCTTAACAGGTCAGCAAAACTTAGCCAATAGTGGGTAAAGAGCCACTCGTGGAGCCAAGAAAGCTGTGGCAAGTTATCCAGAATCTGGCTCACGCCCGCTAACACAACTGTCGCAGCCATAGCACCGACTGGAACGGTGGTCAGGGTCGAGACAAATAGTCCGATCGCTAGTAGCCCGCTCATAGAGATGGCTGTGTAGACAGCCACCAGCGCCATTCGTCCAATGGATTCAGCTAACGAAATTTGATCGCCGGACAACAAAGTCACGGGGCCAATCGGGAACAAGATCGCTCCAATAATTCCTCCGGCTATCATCAGCGTGAAGGTACCGGCAAGTGCAAAGACGATTGTTCCTAAGTACTTGACGACTAAAAGCCTCAGGCGTCCCACCGGAGCAATCAGCAGATATCTAAGTGTTCCAAGGCTTGCTTCCCCGGCGATGGTGTCGCCGGCAACAACGGCCATGGTTAGCGGCAAAAATAGCGGCAGGGCTAATAATGTGGCCGTAAAACCAGTGAAGAGGCCGTTTTGAGTCACTCGATCAAGAAAAGGCGGGCCTTCACCGGGTGCAAG
>Ga0307982_1001183_pt1 | contig 21081 bp, 9 predicted proteins | sample OrgLakmetagen989_FD_201847 | JGI IMG/M metagenome (GOLD analysis project Ga0307982, IMG submission 201847) | Saline water microbial communities from Organic Lake, Antarctica - #989 | ecosystem: Environmental > Aquatic > Non-marine Saline and Alkaline > Saline | place: Antarctica: Organic Lake... | reverse complement strand
GCATGTGCGCCTGATTAGCTTCTTAGGTCTAGTTTGCGCTGCTTTGCTTTTCTTCTCTACCTGTTAGTCTTCTAATTCCGGCCCTTCGGGGCCTGTCTCAAAAATACAAAGAAACACCACTGTGGCAAATAGCAACAGAAAAATGTAACCTTTAGAACAAGTCTGACTGGGCTGAGTGTCTTTTTGCGTAATGCAATTGTAATAATTTACTCTCGAGGTGTCCTTCAGCCATCAGGCATCAGGAGGTTTGGGAATGGAGTGAGTCAGCTGTCTCCACTTCGACCTGTCCTTGGCAATGGCGATCCGCTCATCTAAATCCTTCGAAATGCCCTTACTTTTGAGCGCGTTCTACAACGTCCTGCCCCAAGTCTGTACCTACAGTACTTTAGTACAGATTTGTTGTACATGTGCAGATGTGCAGTAGACAAAACACCAGGCGGACCACGGGCACAAGAAAGGACACGCACCACGGGCAATACAAGGGCACTCACCCACGGGCATCTCAAGGCCGTGCACTGAGGTGCTAAGAACACGCACCTACGCCTCCGCAGCAAACATATTGCTCCGAAGCCGCGCATCGCGCGGGCACCTGAACTTGCTCAATCGGATTTGCGTCTCAAACGAATCCATGATGAGGAATTGGTTCTCGGTCTGGATTTGGCCATATTTCATGCGCAGTTTCTGCTTTAAGTAGAGGGGGCGGGTAGTTTTATCCTCTTTGCGATTTTGAGACAGGGCCCGAAGGGACGGAATTAGAAGGCTTACACGTAGAGAAGAAAAACAAAGCAGCGCAAATTTAACCTTGGAAGCTAATCAGGAGGCGCACATGCCCGAGTAGCTATGGAAGTGACGGTAGCGGTCCAAAGTGGCACGCTCATCCGTGCTCTGAGGTGCAGCTCAAAAGAAGATTTTCCGCCCGCAGTGGAGGGGACTACAACGAAGTCCCTCAGGCGATCCAGAAGAAGAGTCGCCCATCCCCCAGCAATTGCGCGACCCCATTTCCGTGCAATCTTCTAACGATTTCTACATGTGCGCAGCGCACGCGCGTGTACTTCTGCCCATGGCATTGGCTTCTTTGTCGATTGGGTTTGTATAATCTCGAGTTGGGCTAATTATTAGATTAGATTAGATTAGATTAGATCAGATTATTCTCCCAAATAAAAAAGAAACAACAACAAGCAGAATCCTCCAGAACAAGTCTGACTGGGCTGAGTGACCTTTTGCTTTCAGCCACCGAAAACGGCGTTAGGGGCCGGAAGACCGGAATTAGAAGGCTAACAAGAAGAAAAAAAGCAAAGTAGCGCAAACTAAACCTAGGGAGCTAACCAGGCGCACATGCCCGGAAGTGTTAGTGATTCTATCGTCTGTATATTATAACCAAGGGTGCGTTCTGACGAGCCCATACCAGTTGATCTGGGGGGACTGGAAAGTGGCAAAATATTGCGAGATGAGATAAACGTATAGCGAGGGTTTCGAAAAAGAGGACGACCACGAGTAGCGACCGGGGCGTTTGATGTCAGCTTTAGCTCCATGTTAGGAAGGGACCGTTAGGCTACAAGCGGCCCGCTTGCATGTTACTGTTTGTACTTGTGAGGGGGGGCTTTTCTATTCACTGCCACTCCGCGGTCGAGAAATGAGTTCCTGTCCCGTTAAAGCCTCTTATGGCTCAAGGGCAGAACAATAGTCGCCTTGCGCGCTGAAATGCACACTTTTGCCTTTGCCAAGTGGACCTCGTGTTCCGAATGTCACGGGCTTCTTTGCTCGCGCGCCTTCCTCTTTATTGTTCTGCGGAGTGCACAACACCCACAAATACCTCGCTTTTTGCAAATTTCCTAGGAATTTGGCCAATGCCCCTCTCCCGTGAATCATTCCGCACTTGCTTTGCTTGCCCCAGCAAATGGTTACGACGAAGAGGCCGCTTGCGATTGATATATGATTTCCGGGCCTGGCTTTCAGTAAGGGTATCTTTGTCTTCAAGCCGGCCACGGAGACACTACAGATGCCGGCTACATGATAACTTGCCTGTTTGTTACTAAGTCCAGTTCCCCTCCGGGCGAGGGGGGGTCAGAAAATTCGAGTTGCACTTGCGCAAATTGCGTGCACGTGTAGTACTTAGTTTACCTGGTAGCTGAATTGGAGTCACTTTTCGCGAAAAAGAGATTTGGCTTTCTTTTTTAATTATCGTATGAGCCATGGAGCCGCATGTGGTGTACTAGATAGGGCCGCCAAGTAAGAGAACGAAAATTTGTTCGTGGTATCGGGATTCCCCCGAACTCGAAATCGAACTCGAACTAATACAAACCTAGACAAGATCACACACGCAAACAAAGCAAGTGCGGAATGTTTCACGATTCCCCATTTGCCCTCGACGCAACTAAGGTATCGGGCCCTTTCAGAAAGCTCGATTACCGATTAGCGGTCGGGGGATTTCGATTTGAGTTCGCTTTTTTTTTTTTAAAAGAATTTACCGTTAAGAATTTAGTTAAGCGGCCAGTTCGCTGTTCGCCGGCAAGTGGCAAGTGGCGAAAATCGAAATCGCGCCTAATTGGCAGAATATATCTTTCCGCGGGGAGTCTCAGCGGGAATCCTAAACTATTATATAGTCGGCAGTTGGTTGGTATTGCAGTAGCAGTAGCAGTCAAAGTTATAACATTATTCATTATATCGCATCGGGCCTAACCTGGAAGTTTGTTCCAAGGCATATTATACATCTCAAAGTGCATTGATTTCGATATTACGCTTTCAAGAGGGCGCAAAAAGCGCACTCGAGTACCAGACCGAGGTTAATCGCGCAAGCATGGCCAGTATGGTGCGAGTGCATCTCTTGTTTCAAGAATTGCATCCACGGCTTCGGGTTGTAGCCCTTTCTCCCAATGAAAGGCGATGTCTTCGTCATCATTACCACAATTCTCGCCCTCTTCTTCGATACTACCAATACCACTGGCAATATCGCTGCCAAGCGCTGACGCTGCCTGCAATGGGAAAGGCCCAACCAACGTTGAGGACTTGCTGTCACTTGAACATGAAGAAGTTGGCGAGAGCGGACTCGTGCTGACGTCGTCATCATCCGAGTGCGGCGGTGACGACACGTCAGAATTGGACGAGCTGCTTTCGTTGGTCGTGGCTCCGGAAGAAACACTGCGGTCGGAGGCCGAACTGCGGGGTGCGGAGAGCACTGTGGCAGGGGACGCGCCGCCACTCTGTACGCGGCTGAAAGGGAAGTGGCCTTTGACCATGCTCGCTGCGCCAACGCTCGATGTTCCACCGGCTGCTTCGAACGCCCACCCGTGACTCTCCGACGCGTCCGCTTCATGCGACTCGCTTTCTTCTTCATCTTCAGGGCTAGGAGTGGCCGGAGCCTCTAATAAGGCCTCCAAACAGTGGCGCACGCATGGCGGGAGCACGCTGAGCTTGTACCCGCCTTCGAGGAACAACAAAACCCGGCCTTGGGCCGACGGCACTTCCTGCAGCAACTTCTGCGTCAACACGCCATAGCCTTCTGCGGTGACCTTGCAGCCCCCTAACGGGTCTCCAGCTGCGGCGTCAAAGCCCGCGGACACGAGAATCACCGTGGGTTTCAGGGCCTGGGCTAGTGGCAGCACTACCTGGTCAAACGCCGCCACATATTCCGCGTCCCCTGGCCCCCCACCCGACCAGCACACGTTCACGTTGTGCCCGGCGCCGGGGCCTTGCCCTACAGCGTGTGCTGAAGCCGTGCTCCCGCCGGGGTCCCCGGGAAAGAAGCGCCCATGGTCGTAGCGGTGAATGGACAGGTAAGTAGGGTTGGCTACGCTGCGAAACATCTGCTCAGTGCCGTTGCCTGATCAGACAAAAATAAAAAAGGAAGAGAAAGGCGAATGAATGAAGAGGCAATAGAGTGCAAACTTTTGGCTAGTCAATACACGAGCAACATGCGTCGAAAAATGAAATGAACTCTTCAAGAGACTCTGATCTTCTGGGAAGGTATTCGAAAGGAGTGTGGTTTGTCAGTTACGAGTGTTCTAAAGATACTCGCAGCTTCGTACGCTAGACAACGCTTTCTAGCTTGCCTTTCAATCTTGACAAGAAGCCACCTTCATGGTAAAAAGCTGCACTCACTCCTCAAGATTTCTACAGCATCATTGCAAATCATCAAAAGACTCACCGTGGTGCACGTCCCAGTCTACGATGAGAACTTCTTCGCCCTGAGCCACCAAACTCGCTGCGCAAACCGCCACGTTGTTCACCAAACAGAAGCCTTTCGCACTGCAGGGCTCGGCATGGTGGCCCGGTGGGCGCACCACGGCTAAACCGTTGCGTACTTCGCCGCGCACTAAAGCGTCGGTTAACGCGAGGCTGGCAGCGGCGGCACGGCGGCTGGCTTCCCCACTACCGCTGGAGAGGAAAACCGAATCGTATTGGCCAGCCTCCTCCGCCAGGGCATCATTCGCTGAGCTGCCACCACCACTACGCGCGATGAGCCGTTTCATTCTTGCTGGCGCAAAGCGCTGCAGGTAGAACGGGGAGTGCACAGTGGCCAGCCGCGTGTGCAGTGAGGTTGCCGCGGAGGAGTCTACGTCAGCATCAACGGCTTCTCCGCCGTCGGGATCTGGAGCATCCCAGCCTGGCCATTTCACGAAATGGCAGCGGTCTACCAGCCCCGTGTCTCTCAAGTGCCGAACAATCTCAGTGACACGCTCGGGCCGCTCCGGGTGTGTCCGTTGTGGGTTAAAATGCCGGTGATCTCCGCCAGCCCACGTCAGCCCCGTTGGACATGTGGTGACGCGGGGCCGCTTGGCTGAATGTACAAAGGACATATATACGTGAACGCTCAACAATTGAGTCTCGCATTGTCTCCCATAATCTTGAGAGCGAACTGTGCGAGGGCTGAATTGTTTTTTCACTTTCAGGGACAGCTGTCACGCTGTCACCGCTTCCTCCTTCTGCTGAACTCGTAAAATTTGTAACAACGAAACACAACAAAACACGAAAACGTCATATGACGCAAAACTACGTCAGCATAATATTTCACACCCATCGGCATCGTCGGCTTTCGGAAAATGGTCAACGCGTCAACACACCTCTGGTCGAATCTGAACTTGGCAGAGGCACAAACCAGAACACACTCCTCCTTCAAAGATGAGGCTTCTCATACAAATGAATACCAAATCTGGTCGCGTAGCAGCAAGCTTACTTTCTAAAGACAGTTAAAAAAATAACATTCCGGGCACTCTTGGTCGCAGGATTCGAGGAAGTCACTTGGTTAGAATCGCGAATGCGTACGCAATAAGAACAGTCTAGCGTGAAATTAGATATTGGAATCTTTCTGCGCGCTTATCAGAGATCTACTGTTGTGCAGCGTGCTGTCGTAAATTGGACTCTGGCATGCACTTGGTTTCGACGTTTCGACTTGAAAGCTTGAAAGCGATCCCACTGGCATATAAAAGCCCGTGGTGGCCCGAAGCACTAATTCGTAGGTGCCTCGGCACTTTTCCGCGGTATTTCCATGCGCACCTTACCGAGTGGTTAAGGCACAAGCCCTTATTCCTAAGTCCTTTTCTCAGCAGCTCAGTTCTAAGTACTAAGTACTTACCCAGTCCTCAGTCCTCAGTCCTCAGGTCCTCAGTCCTCAGATTCAGGAGAGCAGAAGAGTACCCAAAATTGGTCGGGGAAAATCAGCCAGAATTTATTCGGACGACGTTCCGTTCATCTTGCTGTTGTCATCACATGCGTACATGCGTGAAATGGAGGATGCGGGGTGATCTTGGCGTGCTCTTATAGATTTGTAAACTCAGTTGAAGGCATAAAACACGAATAAGGCTTTGTCGATTACCTGTATAATTGAAAATGAAGCGGGGTGCGACTGAAGACAACAATGCTTCCGGAAGCACGAAGCGGAGTGCCAAGGAAGAACTGAATACCCTAAGTGAGGAGATTGTAGCTGATGCAACCGACAATAGCATCATCGATAGCGACGACCTCGGCCTAGGCCACCCCCTCTTTCAAGTGGAAGAAAAAGGTGGGCTCGGTGGCGAGCGTCGCATCGTGCTATTCGAGGCTCAGGCGGCAGTGCGGCGACCAGTAGGCAAAATTATTTTTACGCTGCAGAGCGGCACTAATGTAGCACACGTGGACAACGTGTGGGTAGCTGATGGAATTAGGGGGCTAGGATTTGGCCGTTTGTTGTTGCACCAATGCGTTGCCACTGTCGCTGAGTTGGGAGCCTCCAAGATTACGCTCGAGGCCGAAGAAGACACGCGTCGACACGATCGCTTAGTTGGCTTGTACCGCAGTGAAGGCTTCGCGCAGTACGGCGACGACAGCTTCGTGAAATTCATTCCACACAACGATGGTTGCTACCGTAAAGTGCCCATGCGCGCGGATGTGTCACACTGTTTGGTGCGCAGTCGGCTCTTTGAGCAGGACCAATTTCTTTACGTGCGAGTGATTCGCAAACCCGGTGTTGCATTAGGGTTAGTGGGCGAGGATCGCCAAGTAGCATTGATGCGTGAGCAGGGGAGCGACCAAACTGGCCATGATGGTAGCGGGTATGCACACGGCGACGACGATGAAGATGACGTGAACGACGACGACGACGAAGACCTCGTCTCCAGGGGTAGAAAGAAGGCTGCTCCACCTCATGTGCCCGCGCAGTGGTGGCTCCTGAACCGACACAACATTGGTAACGACAGTGACGACGAGACGCCGGGCAGCGGTAGCAGTAGTAGCAGTAGCAGTGGTGCTGCCGATAGCAGTAATGGCCTTAGCTCGTCGAGTAAGAGCAGCAGTGGTGGCGGCGTGGCAGTGACCTTACAGCACACCGATAGCGCACGCTTTTTGTCCGCGTTGCCTAATGGGCGGGTTATCGCTGACTCCTTACAAGAATCTGGTACCGAGGATCTAGCGGTGGTACAATTGTCGTCAGCACACGTGGCTAGCCTCATGGGCAGAGGTGGTGCTAGCAGTGCTGGCAGCAGCAGCAGCGGCGGCGGCGGCGGCGGCAGCAGCAGCAGTGCCACATCCTCAGGTGGCGGCCACAGTGGCAGCGCCAGTGGAGCGAGCACGCGCAGTGGGCTGTCAGGCTTCTACGCCTTGCGCGCGCGCCACGGCGGCTACCTGGGCTTTGGGCTGGCCGACGGCGCCCTCAGCTGCGACCACTTGGAACCGTCGGCGTGGCGGCTCACCCCAGAGCGGGAACTCGAGTGGCGAGGGCCCCTGTTGAGCTTTTCGCCGTTGGAGCAGGCGCAGCAGTCCCGGCGGCTGCACACGTGGGCCTACGCCAACGGCATGCGACGACGTTACTGCGACGTGGCCAACTCTCCCATGGCGTTTGGGCGGTTGCCCGGCAGCCGCTTGTCCGTGAAGGATGTGCTCCAACGGCTCATTGGGTTCCACCACCCTCAGCGGCCGGACACCGAGCTCAGCGTGGGCAGTTTCGCGCTCCTGTGCGCGGAGCGAGCGCGCGCGCAAGGGCAGCCGGACTGGATGCAACTTGTTTTGCTCCTGCATGCCTGTGGGGAGTTGCGCGCTCATGGGGCCGGCTTCTTGGCTGGGCCAACACGAGAAGGTGGAGGTGGAGGAGGGAACAGTGTGGCAGGCCCGGGCTCGTCGTCGTCGTCGTCGTCATCGCCGTCAGCGCCGCCAGCCGCTAGTGGTGGTGCCCCAAGCAATGACGCGGCGGCTGCTGCTAGCACCACTGCCACTCTTCCTGAGGAGGCGCCATGGGCACTGTGCCCGCAAGAAACATGGGTGGTTGGGTGCGCCTTGCCCTCAACTTTGCCCTTTGCCCACTTGAACCCGCTGTCGCCCGACGCAGACCACCCCACGCTTGGCGCGCCCGACGGCGTGTATAGGCCAGGCCACTGCGGGCTAACGGTGGAACCCACGGCGCAGCAGCCCTCGACGATGCCGCCATTAGGGCTCGGGTTCGAGGCGCTGTCACTCGAAACCGCCCCGTTAATAGGGGGCGCTTCTGCTACTACTACTGCTGCTGCTGCTACTGCTGCTTCAGCGGAAGTTTCAGGAGCTAGCAATTCGGGAGGAGTAGGTACTGAAACGGTGGCAGCTGAAGAACCAAATAGTAACACTAGTACGGAACCACCCGTAGCTCCGGCCGACGGCAGCGTGGTGCTGTGCTGGGGCCCCAACGAGTACATGTACCGCATGCTGTTGCACAACCGGTGCTCGGCGCCTTGGGAAGCTCTGGCCGCACTCCGGCTCGGCCCTCTCAAGTGCTGGCACTCACCGCCTAGCAGCAGCAGCAGCAGCAGCAGCAGCAATAGCATTAGTAATTCGAGCCAAGGACAAGGTGGCGCGCACACTGGACCTGCCACCACGTCCACCATCCAGCACGGCTACGCGCGGCTGTTTGGCGCTGAAAGCCGCCACACGCGGCAGGTGAGCGCGTTGGGCGCGAGAGACGCTGCAGCCTTACCCTGGGCTCAACTCTTCGACGAAACAGTGCGAGGCGCGCGGACCGAAGCGAAAGGGCTGCACCCTTGCAAAGCACCGCAGCTGAACAACGCGTGGCCCCACTACGCGGCCATTGTCGATAAGTACCTCCCGAACCGGCTGCTGGATTGGTAATCAGCACGCAATCCCGCGGTCATTTACCTCCCGCGGTCCGCAGGGTTAAATTTGCATAGGTTTTTGCATTTGCTTTTACTTCCACGCCGGCTGCATCTTTATGCCTGGCAGATGACTCTGGTCTCCTACTTGTTTATTGTTAATCTTGGCGAATTCCATCACATGCACATACGAGTTAACTAAAATCTAAGAAATAGTAAGAGATAGGGAGCTGAACTGCTGTACCAGTAACAGTACCAGCTGTATAAAATGGTATAGAAATAAAAACTAGAGCGAAACTAGAGAAGGATGTCCCTGGCAGATGACTCTGGTCTCCTACTTGTTTATTGTTAATCTTGGCGAATTCATTCACATGTACATGTAAGATAACTACCATCTAAGAAATAGTAAGAGATAGGGAGCTGAACCGCTTTACCAGTACCAGCTGCGTAAAATGGTATCAAAACAAAAGCTAGAGCGAGATTCACTACCGCATTCGATGAGCTACTGTTAAACCACAAAACCGCTAAAGGCGAAGCCTCAGAGCAGCACCTCCCCATTTAGAAATATGTATCTGCCTATTTGTTGTAAAACTTCCCAAATGTGACTTCCCAATGAAAAAAAGAAGTATTTTTGAATTCTGGCATGAGGCCAATAGAGGCTCCCGGCTCCCTGCTCCCGGCTCTCGGAATGAATCCACTAGATCAGACTCGCATTAATCCCATTTGGATATCGCCCAGCAGCCAGCCAGTCATTCAGCCATCCAACTCATCGCATGTATCAAAAGTTATCTGAATGACTTGTTTCAGCATTCGTTTGAAGCGGTATGAGCGCCATTTCTATGAACTCCTTTAAGCAATGCTCAACCTTGGTTTCTGAGTCCGTGTCATCTATGAGGGATTGCCTAACTTCATCAAGACGTTCAATGAGCATTCTGCCAGCAGTTACACGCAAATTTTGTAAGCCTAGCACGACCGCAAGCTGCAGCGCAGGTGCCGCCGTGTGCGGACTCAACAGCGGCAAGTAATGGCCCATCTGTTCGAGCGGTGGTGACAAGAGTGCACACGCGTAGTAGTCTTGCTTCTTGTCCTGATTCTCATCACAACGATTGGAAGCACTTGGACCAATATGAATATGACTGGTGAGTGCTGCAGCGGCGTCAAATTTGAGTTGAGGTAAAAGCAATTCTTCCGCCACAAAACAGAGCTCCATGAGAATGGAAGCAAAGGCATCGCATTTGTCTTTGTATTTTGATTCTTCCTGCGTTGACTGCTCGACGTCCCCAATAATGCCCATATCCTTAGTGGCGGTTGTGGCCAATTCCACAGTGGCATCAGATAGCTTAGCTCCATACAACCAACCTAGGAACATGCGCGCTGCTTCCGTAGACAAATCAAGCTTAATTTCCCAAGCCGCACCGCAAGACTCATCGCTTTGAACTGCTCGAGCGCCAGCAAACCGTAAGCTAGCTGCTAGGGCATGACTGCGAGCAGCTAGCACGGCCCTGTGCGCCCATAACCGCCCACCATCTGCTGCGACCACTTGCACGTCATACGCTCCCGGCTCCTGTTGCAGCGCCGCTGGTAGGGGAGTTGATGATGCTGCTTGGTCTAGCCTTGACCAAAGCTTCCAGAGGTCATACGCTAGAAGATTTGCACCAGGAAGCGCACGACAAAGGTCACGGTGGTCATGAAGAGCAGTAGTTTCTTCAACTTGACCGTCCTCCTCTGCTGCTAATACCATTTTCCTCTGAGCCTCCTCGCCATCGATAGTGTCCGGGCCATCATCAAAGGATATGGTTAAGAAATTCTTTAGACGAGAAAGCACTTGGCGTCGTTCTGATTCACCGAGGGCTCCACAATCAGGATCTTCCGCTGCAGCTACTAATGTAACAGATGATAGCGGCGGCGTGCATTCAAGACTTGCATTAGCAGTCACAGGTAATGCGTATGGCGAAGCAAGAATATGAGGCCCTTCAGATGAGAGTTGAAAGAGCTTCCAATTCAGTTGTAGTGCCGCAAAAGGAACATGACTGGATGAAGGGAGACTCGTTGCAGTACCCTCCAGTGGACCGTTGGATCTAATTTCGTCTTCTATTTCTCTAGAGGAGCTCGGCTGCCATAAAGGCATCTGATTAAGATAAGCAGCTGAGGCCAAGAGCACTTCTTGACGACCACACTGCGCCTGACCTCCTGTGAGCTGAAAGTATGGAGGTAGCTTCACCAGGTGGCTCTTTGTAGTAGTTGCGATGTCCTCTGCCCCTCTGTCATCAGATTCAGCTGTTGAAACCTGAGTCAAGATGCCCTCAACCTCTGCAGTAGTCCTAATACTTGTAGCAGCAGTCGTGGCGGTGGAGGCAGGGTCAGCGTCTAATTTAGGATGCACGTCAACTTTGGAATATGATACGTTGGGCAAGTCCTTTGGAAAAGGAAGCTGCACAAGATCAGGATGGCGCCGCACGAAAGATTGCACAAACCAATGCAAGTCACTCATGGAGGATGCTGCACGATTGTCGCCATCAAAGTTAAGGTCCTGTGATACATTTTCATTAGAGCTACAATCTCCGTCGAGGAAACTACAGAGGTGAACGGCAAGCGGCAGTGTCCGAGCACTGAGGCGCCGCCCAATCGCATGCTCACAAATACGTTGCAAGCGGAGAAGCAAGAGCTGATGTGCTGCCATAAGAAGATCGGCCAATTCATTTAGAGACAAATGCCTTAAAGGCTTGTACGACAACGAGAGCCCAGAAGGCGAAGAAGATGCCTGAATCCCCTGAGTATCACCTAAAGTAGTGGAAGCATCCTCCGCTCGCACCACTGCGTCGCTTACATCAAGATGTTGATCCACATCAAGGCCATTCTCGCTGTCGTTATCACTGCTGCGCTCATCGAAATCTCCATTGTCATCGCAGCTGTCGTCGTCTTCGTTGTCAGTACTGTCCTCACCATCTGTATGCGTCAAATCTCCAGTATAGAGGAATTGCAAGACATTCCTCATCGTGTCTGCACTTGGATCGCCAGCTGCTGGTTGAAAGTGCATGTCAAAGCCTGTCATTTGCTGGCTATTGTCGCTATTACTACTGTTGTCGCTGTTGACTATAGTTTCCTTGCTCCCTGCTGCATTAGTGAGAGATGCACGAAAATATTCAGACCTCGCCATTAGCAGAGGTGCATGCGCAAGTAAGACCTCAGGACAAGCACCACTATGTGCAGAAGCATTCCAAAACACGAGCCGCACGTCAGCATAGCACGAAGACGCCGTTGGAACTATTGGCGGAAGATGGCGGCGGCAAGCAGCATAAAACGATGGCGATTTTAAAGAAGCAGTCGCGCCTGATGATGCTGCGGATGCTTCAATCATTGCCATTTCCACCACAGCCACCTCAGAATCAGCGTCATCTTGCGCAGCGTCGAAGGCAAGTGCCCAGTCTCGGGCCACCTGCGCAGACCGCCCTTGAGCGCTCGCAAAGAGGCGTGCTACCGTAGCAGCTCTTGCTGGCGGCCATGAAGGCCATGCAGGGGCAGATGTCGTTGTTGCCATATTGGAATGATTCTCTGTACCCAAATGACGGCTCTTGTTAAAAGCGTCTTCATAGCGATTTGAAGGAGGCCAATATGGCCTCATGTTGTCGGTATCATGTTGGCCCAACCCTGCCGCGAACTGAGCACCATGACACAATGGGGCTCCACGAAGAAGTAACGCTGCTGCATTAGACACTGCTCCTGCCTGGAGGGCCGCTTCGACTGCCGCTGCTCCAGCAGACCCCCGTAGACCTCGTACAGCCGATGGTGGCGAGTCAGCACAGTGGTGAAGCAAGAGACGCAAAGCGGTGCCTTCGTCCTTGGCACCCAGGGCTGCTGCCACTGCAAGGGGAGATTGGCCTCGTTGGTTTGTGGCGCTCGCAAAACTAGCGCCGTGTTCTAAGAGCAGCTGCACGCAAGCACCATGGCCATGACGCAACGCTAGAGTGAGTGGAGGGTCGCCCTGCCGTTGATTGAAAGGCCATGGGTCACGTGTGTCAATCCAGTTTCCGCAGCTGTTAGGACTGCTTTGGATGTTATAATGGTGAGCAAGCTTGGATGAAGGGCCTAATTGAGTCGACAATGCTTGTAAGAGCACGCGCAGCGTTGTTGCATGCCCTGCTGCTGCGCATTCGTGAAGGGCCGATCGTACAGCTATCGCATTATTACTACTTCTGCCTCCATTCCTGCCAGAAGAGGGCATGCTGCTGAGGTAGTCGCTGCCATCGTTTACACTGCGGCTGGAGCCGAGGCCTCCGTCAGGAGTACGAAGCAAAAGCAGAGCAACGGCAGAGGCTCGCCCGTGTTGCGCTGCCAGCACTAATGGAGTAGCCCCTGAAGCATCTACGCTCGATGCAGCATCGGAGCCGCCGGGCCCATGCACAAGAGCACGGCACACGTCTTCGTTGCCATGCATAGCTGCTAAATGCAGAGGCGTTTGACGTTCCTGTAAGGGCAGAAGGAAACGAATGGAAGGATTGCTGTAGTGATTGTATGCTAATCAAAAGAAGTAAGCTTAAAGGACAATTAATCAACAAAGTAATGTATCACAACAGAAAATGAAACAACAAGAGATGCATACTAGTTCAGATTTGAACAGCTTTCCTACAAATAAAAGGAACCTTGTTGCGTGGGTTAGGATGCCGCGTACAGCTCGCTAGAAGTTTGCACAGGGTTGTTTGTTGACCACGCCCACCTATAGATGTCCCATGCCCTCCAACCGCTGCATGCAAAGGCGTTTCTGCTTCCTTGTCCCGTGCATCTGACCAAAACAACCACCATCGACAGTGAGAAGGTAAAACATTTGGGGCTATGAATGAGGAGTCTTTGAGTCTTTTGATACTCCTTTAAAATACATACCAGGTGCCGAGCCTGCTGCAAGAAGCAATTTCACGGCAGCTAAATGGCCATGGCGAGCGGCCAGGTGAAGGGGAGTGGCGCGGCGCTTCGTTCGGTCTTTGGACTCCACTGCCGACGGAAACGCGTTGAGCATTGCATCCAAGCAAGAGGCCACCCCAACCGTTGCAGCCAAGTGCACCTTTTCATGAAACGGAAGTCAATTTTAAATATTGAAAAAAAGATGAAACGATAGTAATAGAGAACTTTGCATGCGGTCAAGATAAATGGTGCAAAATAAGCTTCGTTTTCAAAAAAGGCATCAAGATTGGTTAGAAAAGGCCGAACCGCGTTGCCAGTAAATCCACTTCGATGCTCTGCTGCTTCCTCGACCCACGCATCGAATGCAGAGAAAACACTGCTGCTCAGAGTGCCTGAGCCCATGTCGCTGTCGTCGGCATTCAATTCCTTCGTCGAATCGTCTTGATTCAACTGCCTTTCACTTGCTACGCCATCTGATTGTTCCTTGCTGAGACGAGCATCCCAATCACAAGCACCAGCAGCAATGGCTGCAGTGAGCCCCACTACGTCTCCAGCACACACCAAATCAAAGAGGGCCTTGGCTGGCAAACGCCTTCGTCGTGCCGTTGCAGCACTTCCATTGCCAACGCTGCCTCCACGGTGAATGACTCCCTGATGATGAGGAGGCGGTGCCGGGGATAAAGCCTGTGCTGACATCACCGCTTTTGTTGAATTACATGGAGCGAGAAACGAGTGCCACTTTGCGTCTACATTTGCGTGAGTTATGCTACTGCCACTCTTGTTTAATCCTACTCCACCATCATCACGGTCGCCTCGATACCCGTCGCTCTCTGCAGTAGGTTCTGACTCGGTACGTCCTTCAATCCCGACATCATCATAGCCACTGAGAAGAACCCGTTGAGCCTCTAGATCGCGCTGCTGTATTTCAAGCTGCCGAGTGTCGTGTCGCGTCATGGCGCGTCGCTCACGGGCTTCACATTCTCTTGCCATGACGAGTTGCCACCACTTGGTTCGCCACCGCTCTTTGCGCTCCTCGGGGATCTTCAACAAGGCCGTAGGTCTCGACGCTGGTGTCTCTGCTGCTGGCGTTTGCACTGCATTCGCTTCATCCGTGCCAGTAAAACAAGGGTCAAAGTCTGGGTTCTCAGCGGCAACAGGGCTGAATCCCACTGGATCTTGAGCTCTAGCCTCCATTGAATTATCGCCCCTAGTAGAAGCAGCAAGGGAGGAGGCGCGAGGAACAAGGCGTTCTAAACTAGGACCTAAGACAGGCTCCTTGCTTGCTTTGTCAGGTTTAGCAACTTGACCACTGCGCGTTACTGGCGAGGGTGCCGATGCCGCCAGCCTTCCCGCCCATGAGTTCGCGAATTGAGGCTCAGGTACACTAGAGCTATGAGCTTCAACTGGAAGGTCCGCAGCCTGATTACCGTGGGTCTCGCCGCGGTTCTTAGTTGCACGCTTCCCTCGCTGCTTTCTACCTTTCTGTTTGGATGGCTGACGTGGCAGTTCTGGGTGAGGTTCTTGCCTTAATACTAATCCAAAACCAGAAGGAGTCCATTCTTTGGCTGTGGCCGAAAGGCCAACCCTACCACTGGTTATACTACTGGTAGGTGCAGATGCCACACGAAACTCCACAAGCTCAGCAGTGCGGTGAGTGTCCATTGGGTTCTGAACCGTTGAAGCAAGTTGGCACGATCCCTCGACAGAGGCGATGCGACTATGCTTGTTATCGGATTGAGAAATCTCTGCAGTTTCTTCTGCAGCCCCAAGAGTTTCTTTGGAGCTGTAACCTGCGCACTCGCTATTCTTCACCTGCACTTTACGCCGATTTGGCCTTCCTCGGCTCTTTTTCGGCTTGGCAACCGTGTCACTTCCCACGTTATTCATTAAGGAACTTGTCAAGCCAAGGCACCGCTGGTAGCGGTGGTTGAGTGAGAGCTCTACGACTTTGAGGCGGCCAACATGAGACAATTCACTTACGTGGTACGAGTATCAGCTAAAAGTGGCTAAATACCTGCTAGCTACTGTAAGAGCGAAAATTCGACTAGCTCTCTACTCTATTAGAAGCGTGGTCCTCCGTTTTAGCCTTACTTTATTGAGTCTAGCAAGCTAGCCACCGTGATTCCAGCAGTCAGTAGTCAGTCTAGTCTAGCTAAATTAGCACAAATTGGCACAGGCACACACCAGGCACTCATACTTTGCGCGAAAGTGCTACAGTACTGTACAGTACAGAAATGCGTGAGAACAACAGGTTTCTGAGAAGTTTCGTCGGTCGGAATAGCACGTTTACCGTCGGCAGAATGCAACTTACTTCTTGATGCGTCGATGGACAACCAATCGACATTCGGCATGCCACGTCGGCATCCTGACTACTGCCAGATTGCTAGGCCGACGTCTACACAAACGAGTTACGAGTTATCATGCTCAACGATTGCGTACCGCAAGGGTGCTGGCTGCCCCCTGGGCCGATCGAGGAGCCGCAGCGACCTCCACTTCAGCGGAAACAGTGTGGCTGCCTAGCGAAAATCACATGGGCTGTGCCGAAGGGTTCGGCTTTCGCAGAGCTACAGAAATTGCTAGTTGCAGAGGGAGTGCTCCAGCCGCCTCTCTCGGCCTTAATACCGGGCGTAGGAGACGACGATGATGTGAGCACACCGCCTCGCTCCTTGGCTGATACAAGTGGCCCGAGCAGTGGGAACAACAGTGGGCACGGAACACCAAGAGGCCGGGATCCCAACCGTGAAAGATCTGACTCGTGGGGTTGGTACGAGGGCACCCGAGACTCGTGGTCCTACAGCGACTCCGATCACGAAGGAGCCGTCCGTTACGCTCCAGGACATGCTGCCTCGGCTTCGTCTGCTCTAGGCCGCGATGGCATGTTCGAACAACACATGGCCGGTACTTTCCTAACCAATCGCCTCAGCAGCGAGATGAACGGTTACTACAGCAGCAGCGAAGGCCTGAACGGAGTCGGCCGCGTCGGCGCAGTACCTGAGCACGTGCTCGAAGAACCGTTCAGCGCGCAAGTGCTGTGGCATTTCACAGCAGGTGCCCCCCGGTTGAACACCAATTCCTCCGGCCGCCCCGGTGGGTCGGACGAACGCGCTCGCGCCGAAGCCCTCTGGGCCAAGGGCCTAACTGGGGCCCTCGTCACGCTGCGGGCTCAACACGCTCAGGCCAAAGCGACTTCTGCCACCATCACAGCTGAGGGCAATTACGCTGCTGGTGGAGCTGTAACCCCAGTCACTGACGTAGTCGCGGCGCCAGAAGCTGAAGCGTCGCCCGAGACGGAGCGCCACCCCCACGCTGCAGAGGACTCGCTGGCCACCGCCAGAGAAAACCTCGTGCCCGACGAAGCCCCGCCACCGCCGGGCCGCTCGGACTCCATGAAGTCGGGCTGCACGGGTGGCCCCGCGCTGGAAGCGGCGGCCGAGCGGCTGAGCGGTCTGTTCATCGTGCCGCCCGAGCCGTTGCTGGCCAAGCCAACTCCGAGCGTCCCGACACCGGCCACCGATGCCACGCTGTCTCCGTCCTCCAGCAATAATGCTTTGTCTCCGACAATGCCGAGTACCGACGGGTGGTCGCGCGCGTCTTCCGTGCACGGCGGCGATTGTAGCTCGGACGGGTTGGACAGTTGGAGTTCGCAGCCGCAACCCACGGTGCTGTTTCGAGGCTCGAGCCCGTTCGCCACCTCGGTCACGAAAACCTTCACCTGCGACCGCTGCGGCGACGCTGGCGAGCTCGTGGTGCGCGTGCCGAGGTTTCAAGTGCTCCGTGCTGCAGGGCGGGGCGGTGCGGTTCACGCAGAGTTCCTCGTGGTGGTGAGCTTCGGCAGCAACATTACTCTGGGCGCGTGGCGGCGGTTCAGCGACTTTGCGGCGTTGGCGCACTCGGTCTCGAAAGGCGCGCCGTCGCCCCAAGTGCGGGACCAGTTTCGCATGTCGCACTTCTCGTGGGCGGTCCTCATGCAGCGGAAGCGACCCTTTCGGTGCCTGGACCGGGATTACCTCAGCTTGAAGTGCTTTTTGCTCGAACGCTTCTTGCACGACTTGGTGTTCGAGTCGCACTCGCCGGCCACCATCCGGGACTTCCTGGGGATGTGGTGATAGTTCGTTGCACACCAGCCATGAAGTAAATCAGCTCTTGCCGAGCAAAATTCGCTTAGCCTTCTAAATGTTTATAATGTTCGGTGCACGCCAACAAGGCCAAGGGGCAGGGGGCAAATTGGCCGATAGCGATAGGTTTATACTTTATACAACACAACAAATTTCACTTCACGTGGCATTTCTGCGGGATTTCCGCGGGATTTCCGTGCCGTAGTCATAAAGGCACTGCTAAATTCCCGTCGCGGCAATGACGTCTGATTGGTAAAATTTTCCATTCCGCGGAATTTCCAGCGGGAAACCGAACCTAGAGTTACAGGAACCCACTTGAAATGGCCCACTTCGACCGGCAGGAAAAAAATGTACGTACATTGGGCGTATCCCGAGCGCAAGGCGGATGGGCAGCAGCGGAGCGGAGTGCAGCAGAGGACCAGCAGATGCAGATGGCAAACACTTCCGGCTTCAAGCTTTACAAGCTTCAAGCTTCCAGTTTCTACTAGTACTAGTAGTAGCTTCCAGCCAGTACCGGTGACCAGCAAATGGCGAACAGCCAACAACAGGCACAGGTACAGTCAGAAGAGAACACTTGCCATGTAAGTAAACGACGCGGGTTGACAAACGATGCCGAGTGGCCAGCAAAACTACGTACGAACAACAGACAACCACAACCAGACAGCCAGACGACGGCAACATCACATCGAGAATAGGCCACTTGTGCTGGATATAATGAATCAACCCTGTAGTTGTATCTGAAATGATAGAAATGAAGCATTCGTACAGTAGCGTTCGTTCGTAATAAGTAGCACTGTAGCACTTGATAAGAAGCAAGTGCTCGAAGCACTCGAAACTCGAAGCTCGTTGACCACTAAATTTCGCAGCAGTATCTTTTAATCTCTAGGCAGTGTTAAGACGACTTTAAGGAGACCATTAGAAGGAATTAGAGCAGCATAATGAAATTCACTATTCTCGCGGCACTCCTCCAAGGATGCCAAGCATTGCATTCAACAACGCTGCAGCACGCCTTAGGCCGCGCATCCCCTAGCAGAAGACAATTGCATCTGTGCTCTACGAGTAGAAGTTCGTGTTCTCCGCGTCGTAACTTCTTGCTGGTTCCACCGCGCTTCGCTGCGTCTGTGGCTGCTGCTTCGGGGGTGGCGTTCTTGCAGCCAAGGGACGCGTGGGCAGGCGATGTCGCAGCTGTAGCCGAAGGAGCAACTGCATCCAGTGAGGAAGCCCTCAAAGAAGCTGCGTCACTAGTGAAGTATGGACTAGTTGAAGAATCGAAAGGCCAGTGGGATAAGGCGGTCCGTTACTACGACAAAGCGGTGTCGTCAGCGCCGGACTACGCTCTTGGTTATGTGAATCGGGCTAATGTTCGCGTAATCTTTGGCAAGCTCGACTCTGCTCTATCCGATTACGACACCGCGGTATATGGCCGTTTCAAGTCAATAATTTTACATGCGCTGGCATTTTATAGCCTCTATTGTTTTGTCTAAGTGTTGAAGAATCAAGGTGCTCGGGAGCGTTTTTACTTCTGAGAGTACAGTGAGAGTTCGCTCAGCCTAGTAGCTACGGTCGAGAGGTATCACCAAGTGCCAAAAGGGGGATGCGTGCATCACTTTCTGCTCATCTTATCTTGCTCTCATTACGTTCGTTGTGTATTTTCTATAATGCAGATTAAAGTGTCCAGCCGGAAGGGATCTTATTACAGTGAGCTTCCCGACCGATGGCTGTTTTACCTCAACCGAGGCACTACGAGGCTCAACTTGCCTCTTTCGAGCACCAACGCCGGAGACAAAGACGCTACCGTGAAAGAAAATGCACAATTATGCGTAGACGACTTCAAGCAAGCAGAACTGCTGCGTGGTCCTCTGAAGCCTGAAGCAATCATCGTGGAAAACCGCGCGCAGGCTTACGAGCGCCTCGGGAATTACAACTTGGCCATTGCTGGTATGGCTGTGTAAACTTTTCCGTAAAGCTACTACCTACATGTACATTTGTTAGCTTTATCTTTCAAAAGGGCTGCCACTCACCATGACTCATGCGACGAAAGCGCTGTGAGCGAAAGGAGTGGAGTTGGTAGTGATACTTTTTATCATGTGTTGTGACTCTTTCATTTTTCATTTTACCTTCTGAAATTGCGTGACTTGCAGATTACGGCTCTGCGATCTCCCTCAAACCCAACGACGTGGCTCCGTTTTGGCTTCGTTACGCGGCTTGCTTGTTCGAAGCGCAGCGAGACGGCGAAGCCATTGCGTTGGCGCGCAGGGTCAAGTCCAAGTTTCCTGGGGAAGCAGAAGTCAGCGTAGTGCTGGCGGGGATCTTGTCCCAAGCAGGCATCCCCTCCTCTGGGGGCGCTGCCAATGGCAGCGAGAAACAGCAGCCGGTTGGCCTTACTGAGGCCACGAACTTGTACCGCAGCTTGCCGCCGGTGCAGCGCGAGAAGTACAGCAACCCCGTGTTTTTGCGAGACACGGTGCGCTGGCCGCCAAGGCTAACGGCTGCCGTCATTGCGCTGTCGAAGATCAAAGTCGACGTCGACGGCGTGCTACTATCAGTCAATTGAAACCATCGCCAATCAGACTAGAAGTTAGAAGAGGCCCCGTATTTTGGAATTCGCTTACTGTTCTGCTATCTATTTAGGATTGGAAAAAAGGAGAACTCTAGGTTTAGGTGCCATGTGGCATACGGAACCGTGCTGTGTATATTGGATGTGCCCGTATATCTAGAACAATTTCGAAATCCAAGAGGGATAAACACAACCATTCTTAATAGTGAGAGTGATAGCGATTTCTAAGAAGTTGTTAAGGGTCTAATGTTTTCATGCGCTTTTATCTCTGTTAGCTACAGAAACAGCGAGCAGCATATTCGAATCAGGAAATTAATTTCGTAATTAAGGCACATCGGCACACCAAAAGCATTAACAAGTGGCGAGATGTCCAGTCCTGGTGTGAGAAGCCCTTTCTCGCTGAATGGCTCTTAAAATCAATGCCCAATCCCGATTGGCCATCTCTTAGTCATACGCCGAGTAATCAGCATCCCCCATATCCCCCCAAGCAAACGGGTTCATGAGCCCCGCGAAGGACGCCATGTGCTCCGCCTCGTATGCCTTCTGCTCGAGCTCTTTCTGGTAAGCAGCGCGCTCGCGCTTGCCTTCAATATAGTGCGCGTTGCGCTCAATTCTAACGGCTTTGGCGACAGCTGCTTCATGCTCTTTTGCCACTCGCATGGCCTCGTTTTTCACCTTGTACGCTTCGATGTCCTGGGCTTCAAGCCTCTTCAGGTCCTCAGCCTTATCAATGGCGATCTTCTTCCGGCCCTCTGACTGCCAAACCTCCTGCTCGTGCTTCATAGCCTTTTCGGCTGCCTTTCGAACCTCTTCTGCAGCGCGTTTCTGTTCGCTCTTCAGCTTACTCTCGATCAGTTCTTGCTCCTGGAGCCTTTTCAAGTCCTCAGCCTTATCGATGGCAATCTTCTTACGACCCTCTGACTGCCAAACCTCCTGCTCGTGCTTCATAGCCTTTTCGGCTGCCTTT
>Ga0307982_1001182_pt1 | contig 21083 bp, 5 predicted proteins | sample OrgLakmetagen989_FD_201847 | JGI IMG/M metagenome (GOLD analysis project Ga0307982, IMG submission 201847) | Saline water microbial communities from Organic Lake, Antarctica - #989 | ecosystem: Environmental > Aquatic > Non-marine Saline and Alkaline > Saline | place: Antarctica: Organic Lake... | reverse complement strand
ATGGGGGTCAGCTGTCATGAATTGAAGCAACACAAATGTGGCTGAAAAAGACTATTTGTGAGAGTGATGCATTGTAGCGACTCTTTGCAAGCAAGGTTCGCAGCCCATTCACCCCATGCAGAGCAGAGCTGCAGGGGGGGTCTTGTAGTATGCAGGACGGTGAAGCTTCCACAGTGAGTATATTCTTTAGCGAGACCAATTCAAACAGAATGTGAGGCACACAACCCTTGAGACCCTAACCGCCAAGTTATTGTCACTTTGCTGCCAGATCAATTTGCGGTGCGGTGTTTGACCCGCCCATCTTCCCACCGTGCCAAGACGTGAACCGCGTCTTGTTGCTGCTCTCATTGAAAAATATCGCGAAACTTGTACTCTCTGGCTGCACCCTACATTAACACATAGCATTTATCAATCGACTCGTGTGGTAGGAAGCGTGTGCTCCAAGCTTCAGGCAGCATGTGGACTGCCATCGGCAGCTCCACGCAGTCCCGAGTGCGACAGAACAACAGAAAACGGCGCCAAACTGGCGTTTCACACACTCAACAGCAGCATGCTAGCTTCTTGCAAGCAGGCTTTGGGGACTCTCGCCACTCCGTCACGCAGAGTTCAGGCAGATATTCACCACCCAACACCGGCCAGACACCTTGCGAGCCCTCAAGAGGAATGTCTGCGAGTGCAGGTGGAAGCTACGGCAGCACATCAGGGCAAACCAATCGTAAGTGTGTGATAAAACAGTGTCTTGTCAGGCTAGCTAGCACAGACGCAGTTTTTGCTGGTCGCTGTGCGACACCATGATTCTGCATCGAGCATTTTCGGCACAGCATTTTGAAATCCTTTCTGCAGACCGCCAAATGAACGCACTTGGTATCAGTATGCGACAGCTTCCTGCGCATCACCGCCGAATCATCAGCAGTGCCAGCGGCAGTGGCGAGAGCGCCCCGGCTGCCTCGCTGCCGTATGCTCAGGCCAGCAGTGCCAGCGCCCAGGCACTGGACGCAGGAAGAGCCAGCATGCACAGGCGGACCGCCTCCACCCCAGCAGGACTGGGCAGTGGCTCCACAAGCTCCCCCGACAACGACAACCAGTCGTTTGTGCTCAGCACGCACTCTGGGCACTCCCTGTCTCTGGAGGCTGTGGCAGCGGCAGCGGCACTGCCTGCCGGGCAGTTTGAGCACAGCAGCCCAGGGCACACCACCAGCCAGGGTGGCGTTGGCACGCATGCTTTCACCTTCAATTCACTCTCGGAGCCTGGTGCAGCAGCGTACCCCCCTGGCACATCAGCCCCCCCCTACATGTCCAGCCCTGCTCGGATGGGCACGGAGTGGCCTGCTGGAGCAGCGCCACTGACGGAGGGGGGGGGCATATACTACGCGGGGGGTATGGCTACGCCGGGCAATCCGCAGGCGAATGCTGCTTGGGAGCAGCACATGCTGGCCTTGCAAGCTCAGCAGACCCTGGGGGGGGGGCAGCTTTCCGGTGCAGGGGGGGGGCTCCTTGAGTTTGATGTGGACCCTGCGTCCCTCAAGGCGTTGGGAATGAAGAACCTTGTTGCTCGTCGGCGTCGCAGAGACTCCGATGAGTGGGCGGCAAGCGGCGGTGGGGGCGGCAGCAGCGACAACAGTAGTAACGCCCCCGAGGAGGTAGTGTCCACCAGCAGCAGCATGGACAGTTCCGACAGCAGCAGCAGCGACGAGGAGGAGGAGTGGGCGGGGCCGGGGGGCGGGGGGCATAAAAGCACCAAGACATACTTCACGCGGCGATTCACCAAAGGGGGTGACGCGCAGGGCCTGGACAACACGCAGCCGGTGAAGCTGCTGAACGGCACCACCATTGTGCCCAGTACGTTTGGACAGCTGCTGCGCACCAGTGATGGCGTGGACGAGCTGGCCCTCCCTGAGGTCATGCTGGCACGCACCTTGAGCGGGCAGCTGGTCACTGTGAATCACCGCACGGGGCAGGTGCGGCTGTTTGGGGAGTCGGACCCCTCCAAGGAGCTCTCAGCCGCGGAGCAGCAGCGCTTCCAGGAAATGGCGGGGGAGGACGATGAGGCACTGCCCAGCATATTTGCGGCGTTCGAGATGAAGCCCAACGGCGTGCAGTCCTCCTCCCAGTTCATCCTGGAGCTGCCTCAGCGCATGCGCAATTCAGCGCGGGCCCTGGTGCACAATGCCTGGTTTGACCGGGTGGTGCTGTCGGTGATCATGCTGAACTGTGTGTTTCTGGCGCTGGATGAACCCGGCGTGGACAAGGAGTCACAGCTTGCCAAGACCTTGCGGGGCGCGGATGTGTTCTTCACGGTGTTCTTCATTCTAGAAATGGCCATCAAAATGGTTGCACTGGGGGTGAACTTCAGCCACGACTACTCCTACTTCCGCTCCGCTTGGAACTGTTTGGACTTCTTCATCGTTGTGGAAAGCATCGTGTCCCTACTGCGGGTGATTGAAATCGGCAACTTCTCTGCCCTGCGCGCTGTGCGTGCACTGCGGCCCCTACGCACCATCAATCGACTGCAGGGGCTGCAGGTGCTGGTGAACTCCCTGCTACACAGCCTGCCGCTGCTGTGCAACACCCTGCTGTTCATCGCGTTCTACTTTGTGGTGTTCGGCATCATCGGCCTGGATCTGTGGGCGGGCGTGCTGCACCAGCGGTGTTATGTGCTGGCCACGGGGCTGCCAGACCCCGATGACGACAGGCTGTGTGGGGGGATGCACCAGTGCTCCCCCGGGTCATTCTGTGGTGTGGCGGAGGATGCACCCAACAACGACGTCACCAGCTTCGACAACATCTTCCTGGCGTTTGTGGCGATTTTCCAAGCCATTACTCTGGAGGGATGGACGCAGATGATGTACCAGACACAGGACGCCTTCCACCAGTGGGCGTGGAGCTACTGGATGCCCCTTGTCCTGGTGGGCTCTTTCATCCTGCTGAACCTCACCCTGGCGGTCATCATGGCCAAGTTCCACGAGGCCCAGGAGCTGCAGCGCCGCAATCGAATGCAGCGCCACGCCGTCGCCCGAGCCCGGCAGAAGGCCCTGCTGGCCAACCGCCGAGCCAAGGCCAAGGAGGCCAACCGGTACGCCGTGAAGCACACCCGCAGCGGTGTCTCCCGTGTGTCCAGTAGCACTAGTGCTCGCATGCGCAGCGTCTCCAAGGCTGCCCTGGCCAAGGCGCGGTTCCTCAGTGGTGCAGCAGGCACAGGGGGCGGGGCTCCCATATCGCCCTTCTCCGCAGCAAGCATCCAGCACCTGTCCGGCACCGCCAGCATCAACAGCGACAGCTCCTCACAGCCGACCAGTGCCCGTATGGGGGGGGGGGTTGGGAACCCCCTGCTGTCCCCAGCCACCCCCCATGCAGGGGGGGAGAGCAAGGCAACCATGCCCCGTCCAGCAGCAAGCAAGGTGGAGGCAGGGCCCCCCAAGGGCGGCCTGCGGGGGGGCATGGTACCCCGCGGCCGGCGCAAGTCCGCCACATCCGACGGTCCCCATGGCGCCGCCACCCTGCTGGGGAACAGGGGCAGGAAGGCCGCCGCCCCCCGCGCCCTGCCGCAGGGGGCAGGGAGGGGTGTCATCGCTCCCCTGCCCCAGGGCTCTCCCCGTACCGGGCCAGCAGTGGCTGCCGCTGCCCTGGGCATAGCCCCCTACCCCTCCAGCCCCCCCCAACACCTCCCTCCCTACATGACGGCAGGGGGGTCGGGGGGGGGTGACAGCAAGGCCATGGGCTATTCTCCAGGGCTCAGTCGCTCCGCCACTGCTGCCCCTGGGCAAATGCAGCAAGCCCACGCTGCTGGCCTGCTCGCTGAAACCCCATCCCCGCAACGGTCCGCCACAGTGTCGGCTCGACAGGGGGCAGGGGACGGCAGCTCGTTCTCAGCCCGGGCGGATGCATACAGACGGCACCAGGAAAAGGCGCTGCTCAAGGCACGCAGGGCAAGTATGGCTGGCTTCCAAGGCTCAGACTTGGATTTGCGCCGACGCAACTCCACCTGGGGCACGTTTGCATTTGAGTCTGCCACAGCTGCAGCCGAGGCAAAGCTGCGCTCCAAGGCTGAGACGGAGGCACGGCGGGCGTTCAAGCGGGCTGAGCACTTGACTGGGAGTGGGGGGCGCCGTCGCCGTGCCAGTGTGGCGCTGGGCCAGGGGCAGCAGCGGGAGTCGCCGCTGGGGGGCGGGCAGCATCGGCGGGCCGCCACCTCTGACACCCTGCCCGATATGGAGGAGGAGGGGGAGGGTAGTGATGGAGGGAGGCACGATGGGCAGCGATGGGGGGATGTGCCGGGCCCCTTCAGACGCATGGGAGCCCTTGACAGTGTACGGGACCCCCACGACACTGTGCTGCCGGCGCTGCACAGGGGGGGTCGTATAAAGGCAGGCTCCAGACACAACCTGCATGCAGCCGCCGGCAGCACCGCTGGCAGCGACGACGAGGTCCTGGGTGCCAGCGCAACGGACCGTTGGGAAGCAGGCCGTGGTGCCAGTGGGTGGGGCGGCGCCAGGGGAGGGCGGGTGCAGGATGACAGCGGCCTGGATGCCCCAGGGCGCCCCCGCCTGCAGCGGCACCTGAGCAGCAACAAGCTGCGGCGCTCCTCCACACTGGCCATGGTGAACATCCACAGCGGGGGGGAGGAGGCCAACCAGGCACACAGGGGGGGTGCAGGGGGGGGTCGCCCACCCCTGCAACGGAGCCACACCATGCTGCCAGGCGGCATGTCCCAGGATGCCCTGGCTGCAGACGGCTCTGGGCGCTCCCACGCCCAGCGCGCCATGATGACGGCGGCGGCACACGCGGCTGCACTGGCGGCCCAGCGGCGCCTGGACGCTGCCTCGCCCATGTCTGGGGACGATGAGGTGCGCTCAGTGGCGGGCAGCAGTATGACGGACGATGATGAAGTGGGCAGTGATGGGGGGGACAGTGACGCCCTGGAAGGGGGGCAGGTGCCGGGGGAGGAGCCCCCTGGTCCCGGCGTGCTGTCGACGCTGTGCTGCTGCGGGGAGGAGGACGACACGCTGACGGGGTATCGGGACTTCCCCCAAAAGCGCCCTCGGGTGGGCATGGTGCAGCGGGTAGGACGGGAGAAGAACAGGTGCCAGCGGCAGTGTGCGCGGCTGGCTGCCCTGCCTGCCAAGTTCGCCGCCTGCTGTGGCCGGTGTGTGGAGCCCACAGACGCCGAGGAGCTGCCGCCCAATGTGCGCCGTCTGCGGGACGACCCCAATGCCCCTCGCTTCTTCAAGGTGCATCCATGGGAAAAGGCACTGCAGGGCGCCACGGATGAAAACTCCCGCCTCAGCTGTTCCTGGTGCGAACAGACACAAGACTACTGCTGTCCCCGTGGCACCAAGTCGCAGCTGCGGTTTCAGGGCTTTGTGTCGGCGCCCCTGGAGGGCTTCATCACCTCCCGCCTCTTCGTGCTGACGGTGGGCCTGAGCATTTTTTTTAACACGGTGGCGCTGGCCATCGAGCACCACAACATGCCCAAGGCACTTGCAGATACCCTGGGCGTATTGAACATCGTGTTCACATCTGTGTTCGCGCTTGAAATGCTGCTCAAGTGGCTGGGCCTGGGCTTTGCACGTTACTTTCAGGACAAGTTCAACATCTTCGACTCCATCATTGTGCTGGTATCCCTTGTTGAGCTTGCCATAGATCGGGGCTCTGGTGAGGGTGGGACTTTTGCGGCTTTCCGCATGGCCCGCGTGTTCCGCGTTGTTCGGCTGACCCGGCAGTGGGGCAGCATGAAACGCATCGTGAATGTGGTCACACGGTCGCTGGAGAGTTTCGGGTACTTGATGCTGCTGCTGCTGCTGTTCCAGTTCGTGTTCGCGCTTATGGCGATGCACTTGATGGGGGGCATATATGAAGCACTGCCCCCCTCCGATGTCCCCCGAAGCAACTTCGACACCCTACATAACAGTTTCATCTCGGTGTTTCAGATTCTGTCCGGGGAAGCTTGGAACGAGATCATGTATGAGGTGGTAGGCGCGACAAACCAGAAAGTGTACATCCTGTTCTTCGTGTCCTGGACAGTCATCGGGCAGTTCCTGCTGCTGGAACTGTTCCTGGCTGTTCTGCTTGACGCGTTCTCCGGGAATGACATGAGCACCACGAAGCGAGAACAGGCGGACATCCAGGAGGCAGCATCGGAAATGGTCAAGGCCACCATGAAGGCGAAACGCATGCGACAGGCCCGCTCCCATAGTGTGAAGGACAAGGTGCTGTTCGCCTCGGCCATCCAGCGGCGCATCGGAACACGGCGTCGGAACAACCACTTGCGCAAGCAGATCCTATTTGGCACTGCGCCTGATCTGGATTCTGTCTCAGGTGCCGCTGGTGGGCACAACATGCACCTCATCCCGACAGGGAGTATGCAGGCCGCCCCCCAGCCCCCCCCCAAGAGCACCAAGGCGTTCTCTGCCCTGCGGAGATTCATGCTGAAGAGCTCAAGCACCGAAAAAGAGGCGCTGGCGCAGACCGTGTCTGCGTCGGAAACTGATGAGCCCACACGCCGTACACGCCCAGCTGCTGCACCCCGCGGCAAGCCTGTGCCCCCCCCTCCACGCAAACCGACCCCCCCTGCTCCGCCTGTACAGGGGGTTGCTCCACGGCCAGTAATAGGCTCGTCCAATGCTGCTGCAGCCCTGAAGCGATTCTTGCTGACTGCACCAGCGGACCGAAAACAAGCCATTGCCAGTAGCATGCCGCCACCGCCGCCACCACTGCCAGCAGCAGCAGCGATGCCGGCACTCGGGGGGCTGCCTCCCGTGGCGGAGTCCACCGGCACCAGTGCAGATAGCACCCAGGAAGCGGGCTCGGGGGTGCACCGGCCCACAGATGTGAATCGCAGGGGCAGCTTGGGACTGGGGGATCTGGTGGACCATCGCCTGGGCGAGGGCGGTGACGGCCACTCCAGCCGCAGTTCCAGCACGCAGTCCACAGCGGGGAGAGGTGGGCCCGCTGCAGCATCTAGTGCCCGCCCAGAAGCAGGGCTGGCGCTGGCGCTGCCGGGGGACACGGGCTCGTTTGTGGCCAATCGCATGGCGCTGCTGCAGGGCCTCAGTCGTCGCAAGCGCAGCTCCGTGAGTTTGTTTGCCTCGGGGCTAGATGACTCATTCCTGAGCGAAGCCCGACGGGGGGAGGGTGTAGACGCAGAGTACAGCCCCCCCGTAGACATCCTGCATGAGCAGTCTCCACTACAAGTGTTCGCCGGGGCGTCTGCATTCTTGCGGGCGACGCGCCGACCATCAGTGGCAGCACGTCGCAGCGACATGCCCCTGCGACGCCCAGCTGCGACGTCTCGCCCCCAAAGCCGCCTCGTGGCGGAGGCGTCCCAAGCTGCCGCCTTGGTGGAGTGTTTGGACTCGCAGTTGGTGAGTCGCCCTAGGGGGGGGGCTGCGTCCCCCCCCAAGGCCCGCCGACGGCACAGTGCCCCCGCCCTGTCCTCCTCCCAGTGGTCCCGCCTGGGGGACTGGAGCGCCGATATGGAGGCAGCTGCACAGCATACGGGGCTGATCAGCAATGGCCAGCATGTGCCCTCCCCTGCAGCGCCCTGCCCGCCCCGCAGTGCTCCAGCTGCTGCTGCTGGGGGCGCGGGGCGCCGGCGGTCCTCCCGCTTTGGCCCAGCATCGCGGGGGGAGCTGGGGCAGCTGCGGCAAGAGCACATGGCAGCGGGCAGGGCAGCGCCTGCAGGGCAGGTGGGTGCAGCGAAGAATGAACCCTCTGCCGCAGCTGTTGCCCCCCTTGACAGGGATGCTAACGCAGTGCGGCATGCCCGCTTGGCGGGGTTGAGGGGTGCCATTCGGTTCGTGCAATCCGCCAAGATTGTGCGCAGCGAGCGAGTGCCCCCGCTCCCAGACAGCGCAGCGCCTGGCTCGCCGCCTCCCCGCAAAGCCATGCGGCTGAAGATCATTCGCTCCCCGCTGCCCAAGACCAGGGCGACAGCTGCTGCTGCTGCTGCTGCTGCTGCGGCTAGCCCAGAGTTAGGCCATGAGCCAGGAGAACTGGCCACATCACCAGCGCCCCCGACATCACCGGTTGCACCCCCCCTCGCACAGAACCCACTTGCTGGTGGAAAGACAGAAGGCGCTTCGTCCAGCTCCCCTCCGGGGGGGGGTGCCGACCGTGAGGACTGGCGGACGCACATCCCAGTGGCCACAGGCCTGCCGCCCATATCGGAACAGGGAAGTTCAGGTAGGAACACGACACCTTCAAGTGTAGGGGTTAGCGTGGAGTCCCCCGCGAGCTCCCGTCCCTCGGAGCTGTCTCCCCGCCCTGCATTCCGGCGCAGCAGTTCGGCCAGGCACACTCGCCGCGTGTCCTTTGCGCGCGGCGGGACTGTGGCGCCAGAGCTGACCCCCGCAAGCAAGATCCCTGGTGCAATTGTGCTGGAGGGAGGAGGCGCCCCCGTGTCCCCCAGCGCCATCGCAACCCGTGCAGGCGTCATGAGCGCGGCCCTGGCACACGACAGCCACGGCCGCCTGCGAGATGTGCACCACGAAGCGCGCGCGTCAGACTTGGGTGCCCGCCAGCGCACCGCAAACAAGCGTGCCATGTTCGCGGCCAAGGCGGGGGGGGTCGGCGCCAGCGATGGGGCCATGGTGGCTGCACGCGACAGGAAGCACTTCGAGCACGAGTCGGATCGGCACTTGGGTGTGACGGTGGATGCGTCGCCTGCGTGCTCCTCTCGACATCTGTTCTTGGTGCAACCAGCCAGCAAGCTGCAGCGCTGCCTGGTGCGATTCATAGACCAGAACACGACCCTGTTCACCCTGCGGCTGCCGCCCATGTGTGGCTGGGCGGGGGGTGCACAGCAGGTCACCTTCGACGGCATCGTGCTGGTGCTCATCGTGCTGTCCTCCCTGCTGCTGGCCCTGGAGGAGCCGGGGCTGGACCGCAACAGCGGGGAGTTCCAGGCCCTGCGCATCTTCGACATCGTCTTCACCAGTCTATTCGTGGGGGAGATTGTGCTCAAGTCTGCTGCCCACGGCTTCTGTCTCTCCCCCCGGGCTTATGTGCGGGACAAGTGGAACCTCATCGATTTGTGCTCCGTGATCGCATCCCTGGTGGGCCTGCTGGTGGCTTCAGCGGACATCTCCTTCGTGCGGGTGCTGCGTCTGGTGCGGTGCCTGCGGCCACTGCGCCTCATCAGCCGCAACCAGGGCATGAAGGTGGTGGTGGAGGCGCTGATCCGATCCATCGGGGCCATTTTGAATGTCACTGGTGTGTTACTGCTGGTGTGGTTCTTGTTCGGTGTTCTGGGAGTGCAGCTGTTTGCTGGCAAGCTGGCGTTCTGCAATGACCCAGACTTCCCCCCCGCACAGCCCTTCAGCGGGGTGCCGGGTGGTGGAGGGGGGGGGTGGGCTGTGCAGCCCTGCAACGGCGACTTTATGTACTTTGACGCGGATGCAGAGCAGCTGCTGCCGCGGGAAGTGGTCACGCCCGAGGCGAACTTCGACAACATCTTCAACGCGATGCTGACGCTGTTCATCACGAGCTCCGGGGAGGGCTGGCCCACCACCATGTACCAGGTGTCTGACGTCACACAGGTGAACCACCAGCCCAAGCGGGGGAACTCCAAGGAGAATGCGTACTACTTTGTGCTGTTCATCTTCATAGGCTCATTCTTCTTGGTAAACCTCTTCATCGGTGTGGTGTTCGACGAATTCGTGGCCACCAAGACGGACCTTGAGGGCTTTGGTTTCCTCACGGAGCGCCAACGGGAGTGGGTGGAGACACAGCGCCTCCTGCAGCGCGCCAAGCCCATCAGTCAGGTGAAGGCGCCGCGGCGGGGCATTCGGCGCACGCTGTACAGCCTCGTGAACAGTGCCCTGTTCTCCTGGCTGGTGAGCGCCTGCATCATGCTGAACATCGTGGTGCTGGCTGCAAGCTTTTGGCGGCAGCCCCAGGAGTACGAGGATGCACTGATGTTCACCAACATTGCGTTCTCAGTGCTGTTCGCACTTGAAGCCATCTTGAAGATCGTGGGGCTGGGGTGGACCAAGTACGCCCAGAGCAGCTGGAACCGCTTTGACTGCTTGATCGCGGCGGCGGGCTTGCTGGACTCGGCGCTCACCAATGCGGAGGGGGACGCGGTCGCATGGGTGCAGCGTGTGCTGTCCATCGCCCGGGTGCTGCGGGGGGTGCGTCTGTTCAAGACCTTCCGTGGCCTGCGCACCATCATGGGTACCATCCTCATTGCCCTGCCCTCCCTGGGAAATGTGGCTGCATTGCTGTTGCTGATCTTCTTCATTTACGCAGTGGCGGGCATGACTGTGTTTGGCCAAGTGGATCTGCAGGACAACCTCAATGTGCACGCGAACTTCAAGAACTTTGCGCTTTCGTTCGGAACACTGTTCCGGTGTGCAACCGGGGAGGGATGGGAGGGCATCATGTTCGACACCATGAACACAGACGCAGGGGGGACACCTGCAGCCCCCATCTACTACATCACCTTCATTGTGGTGGTGACGTACGTGATGCTGTCACTGTTCTCGCTCATCGTGGTGGAACAGTACTCCCAGCAGGACCGCCAGGCCCGGGGGCTGACCGGGGAGCACATCAAGCAGTACCGCAGGGCGTGGGCACAGGTCGACCCCTTTGGGCACAAGTGGATCCCAGTGAACAAAGTGGAGCGCCTGCTGCGGCTGCTGCCCCGCCCCATGGGGCTGCGCAAGGACTCCACCTTTGCAGAGTACTTGGAGTACGCCACCCGCCTGGACGTGGTGGCGTGGAATGGAAAGGTGCACTTCCGGGACCTACTGCTGGCGCTGCACCGTGTAACGTACGGCGTGGCCATCCCCACCTCCGTGCTGACCAAGATGGAGACCGCCCCCGACAAGGTGCAGGGGCGCATCGAGGAGAAGCTGCGAGTGGAAATGGAGAACGAGGCGCGGCGAATGGCGGCAGCGGCAAGTAGGGGGGCCAACCACTTCATGACCCTGCTTGCGAGGCGTGCCGCTGCGGCCAGGCAGCGCCGCTCGAGCCAAGCGGGGCCGGTGGGGGGGCGGCCGCAGGCTGAGGGGTTGGCGGCACCCACACTGTCCCGCAGCGTGGATTCTGACGTGGCGGATATCGTAGCGGGGCAGGGCAGCTTTGCGGGTGCCGCCGCTTCCATGCGGGCTGGCCTGTCAGACCCCGCCGCTCAGCCCAAGGCCGCTCCTTGCAGCGCAGAAGATGAGGCGGCGGCCGATGCTGCGCGCATGGCCAGGCTACGGGAAATCCTGGGGGGTGGGGGGGGCAGTAAGGCCGCCCCCAAGATGTTCAATGTGGTGAGCAGCGCCGTCTCCCAGCGCCGCATGATCAAGGCGGCGGCCCTGGGCATGTCGCACCCTGCGCAGGAGGCGCACAGTGACTCCGATAGCGCCGAGTCTGAGGAGACAGACCGTACGGTGTCTGGCATTCTGGAGGCAGCAGGAGGGGTGGGTGCTCGTGAGACGCAAGCGGCGGACCCCAGGCGGACATCCCTGGTGGAGCAAATTGGCAGCAACCCTCTGCAGGTGGCACGGCGACGCATGGGGATGGCACCGGGAGGGGGGGGCGGTACCATAGCAGAGGAGCAGGCGGCTGATTTCGCGGGCGATGTGTCTGGGCCGGGGTGGGCGGTGATGCGTCCACGGGGGGCAGGCGGCTCCCGCAAGCTGCGCGCACTCAGCGTCACGCGGGCGAACTTCCAGCTGGAACTCACAGCCAGCAAGATCCAGAGCGCTTGGCGGGAGCGCCTGAGGGTCCGCCGGGAGAAGCGGCGGGCAGCAACACGCAGACAACCCCGGACTCGCGACCAGAAGGGCTTTTGAGCTCAAGGACTCGCTCTCTTCCGACGCCGCGATGGAGCAGATTGCCACAATAATTGAGTATTTGTACAAATGTTGTCATATGGCACATAACAGGTGAACTCACATGGAGACCCACCGCAGTCATCATCCGCGTCATGACGGCCCAGGCTCATGTTGGCGGCACTTCGGCTCACGATAAGGGGCTCATACCTGTGTAGTGTAAGTGATGGCACGATAACGCCATGAACAAAACCCCGAGATCTAGAATATACATATACTCGGGAATCGCGACCCTCCGCATAAGTATATGGGGCCGTTGTTTTTCAGGGGGCGACTAAAGGCAACGCTCGAAAGGCCCCCCGAGAGTGGCAATCGAGCCCACAGGTGCATTTATGCATATGCTTCGTATGTATGTAGCCTTCTGTTTTCAATAAGTATGGTGCCAAGGTTATCAAATGAAAGCACCTGGGCACAGCGTTTGAATATAATGTGCATTGGCTCACAGAATCTCAAAACGCGTTGAGTTGTGACATTTGCGCTGCAAACGAAGACATTCACAAACTATAAGCATGCAAGTAGCCCTAAATTATTTCATTTTGTACTGTTTGCTGTGTTGGCTGGGTCATTGTAGCTTGGCTGGCACAGAGGAAAGTCATCTTGGGGAGAGTTATCCTGAAGAACTGTTTCCTAGCTACCGAACCTCATTCACCCTGCCTCTGGTCTCCCCAGGGCAGGTCCACCATGCTCTTAGATGTTTGAATGGCTACACTGCATCTTGTTCCTCGTCGCAACAGCTAAGTGCTGTCTCTGCGGTGCAGGGCAAGTTCCCGATTCATGCAAACTTTCTGGGCCTTTTATCTGAGACAAGCTTGCAGAAAGCATTTCGTTCTCTAGACTACAGTTTGATAAAAAATAACGACCCTTTTAATCAGTCAGGTTCAGAATCTGGGGCGCAATGGCTAAGCTGCTTGGCTGGATGCCCTCACACAGCGCTCCATACAAAGCACATCTTGCTAGCAACTTCGTCGTTTCTCCGAGAGCAAGGTGCATCACATAATTTGGACCGCTTGACTACTCGCCTGATGCTTGCACTTCAATCTCTGGGGCACTGTGTCAGATTCCTTTCGCTGCGAAGTGGTATCTCATCAGGCGTTCCAACATTAGAAAAACAGATTGACTCCTCGTACTTTGGAGGGCCTCAAATTTCCATTTGCTCCGTAATTTTGCCAAATCCAATTGAAGCCAGCCCCACATCTGTAGGGTACATGGCCGATCACTTGCAAGGCTGGTCCGTCATTGTGAATGACGCCTCGTTGGAGCCATCAACTCGGGCTTTTTTGCTTGCACTAGGCAGAGGGCAAGTGTTTTCAGTGTTCAACAACCAACAGGTACCCCTGTTCAGTACGACACAACTGCAAATCAAACGCATTATCTCACTTTCACAGTTCGAAGCCCGTACAGCTTGGTCCAGCCTCACCGGCTCAGCTCAAGTGCAGCCAAGGAGTGTACTTGAGCAGGTTGTTGTTGGGCAAGTCTCAGTAATCCCATCGTGTATACAGCTGCTGACAGAAAGTGGGCTTCATGCAGCGGCAGCCAAGATTATAAGACATAGGAAACAATTCCTGGACGGGAACACACGCAGCACGGATGGCGTCTTTTCATTCATTTTACCCCACAACGAAGGGAAGCTTCACTTCTCGATGACACCTGCACTTGCTGCCATCGCCCTGGCCGCCCTGGCTTCCCAACAAACCCCCTCATGCATATTTCGTATCTGGATGCATTCTGGAGGCAGTTTCGCAAGGTGGCTGCAAGAGCTCGGTTCGGTGCTGCAGCATTGGCTGAAGGGGGGCTGTCCCGCTTGTGCTGCAACTCGCTGCTGCAGTGCCCTGGGCAGGCTTGGGTTCCTCCTGCGACACAAGCCTCAACATTGTTGCCAGGTTCATCATTTAATGACGCGAATGTCAATCGACCGGCTCATTGAGGCAGTGTCAGGCATGTTTGTCTGGACTGCCCACTTGCCGCACGCAGAGTATTTTGCGGCTCTGCAGCAAGGATCCCTGTACCTGGATTCACACCCTGTAGGAGGTGGGACAACATCTATGGATGCACTCTTTCTTGGTGTCCCGGTTCTGACAATGCCGTCTTCAATTGACGCAGGGCGGCTGTCGACTGCACACTACCTCACGATGAAATTCAGAGCAGCCACACCCAATTGGCCAAAACCAATCACTATTGCAAGCCTTGGACTAAAGCGCATCGCCAGATTATCGTTACAGGAGTTACACTTGGTGGCAGCATGCTGGGAGGAGTACATTAGCCATGCGTTGTGGCATCTGGCGCACCCTGAATTAAGTGCAATCATCGGCCGGGTACTTGCGACCAAGGCAGAGGTGCTCTTCAACGATAGTTCGGCTGCTCAAGCCTGGTCTGATTTGACACAACAAAGTAATTGAGCAAAGGCCATTGAAGCAAGAGCTGGACAGGTGGTTATATGTTGCATGCTGTCGACGCACATTCAGTCATTCATCGATAGTACTACGGGCTGCCCACATCTGGCAACCGGGGGGGGTGGGCGCTCACTGAGCGGGCGCCACGGGCTCGACGGGGGACGCTATCTGCCCCGTGCAGCACACCATCTGTCTCGGGCAGGCGGCTGGCTAGGCGATTTGGCGCAAACCTGTGCCCTGGGGAGGGCTGTGGGTCCCGGTGCATGGAGGAGGTTGCGAAGGAGCCTGGCTGAGGGGAGGAGTGGAAGCGGATGCTGCGTTGGGCAGCTGCACGAGGAGGACTACTGGGGCCTGGGGCTGCTGCGCCTGCACTGCCGTGCTCCCTGCTGCTGCTGCGGCTAGGAGAGGCGTACTGACTGGCCATGTTGGAGAAGGTGCCCAGTGCCGAGCGCACGGTGCTGCGGGCACGGCGGCTGGCTGCACTGCGGCCTGCAGCAGACCGATCTTCATGCACGCTGTCGCTGTCGGAGTCACTGATGAGCAGCTGCTCCGCCCTGCGGCCGATGGACGCGCTGAGGGGGGCAGCGCGGGGGGGCCGCTTGGGGGACAGCACCTCCACAGTGTGCTCCAGGCGCTGCACCCGGGCCGCCAGCCGCCCAGCGCGGCGCTCAGCCTCCTGGCGGGCGCGTGCCTCCTTCACGGCATCTGCCATGGTAGCCCTGGACTGGGAGCGTGCCTCAGCTGCTGCCGAGCGGGCTTGGTTGCTGTCCTGCTCCGAGGCAGTTTCTGACACCCGCAGGCGCCGGCGGAGGGCGGAGCTCTCCTGCTCCAGCTGCTTCACCTCTGCCTGCAGCATGTCCACCTTCTTGCGGTTGTCCACAGCCTCAGCCTGCACCAGGCGGTGCTTCAGCTGACCCATGCGGGAGCGCGTGTCTGCCAGCTCATCCCGCAGGGCCTTCTCCCTGGCGGCCTGTCGTGACAGCATGGTCTGTGCCGCCTCGGCAGTCTTGGCAGAGTCCTCAGCCGTGGCCAGGGTGCGCTGCATGCGTTCGCTGCGGCGTGTCTCAGAGCGCAGCAGGCCCTGTGCGGCCGCCAGCTCCTCCCGCAGGGCCTTGTTGCGGGCCTCCAAGCTTGACAGCCGGGAGCGTAGGTCGCCATCCTTGGTGGAGAGCTCCATCTCTCGAGCAGCCAGTTGGTTGCTGGTGCGGCGGGCGTCGGCGGCGGCGTCCTCTGCCGCCTCCCGGCTGCTCTCGCACGCCAACAGGGCTGAGCGCGTGTTGGACAGCTCCTCGGTGAGCTGGCGCACCTGCTTGTGGGCGGCAGTGAGTTGCCCCTCCAGGTCCCCAGCATCCCCCTCCAGCCGCGCCACCATGCTCTGCTTGCTGCGGGCGGAGCGCTGGGCCTGCTCCAGGGCACCCTCCAGCTCCTGCAGACGCTCCTGGCTCAAAGCCAGCTCCTCCCGCGCTGCAGCCAGCTCCCCATCAGACCGATTCAGCTGGCTCTGCAGGCCCCTGTTGTCGCTCTGTGCATCGTCAGCGTCATTGCGTGCAGCTTTGAGGCGTTCCTTCAGGGCAGCCTCCGTCTCCGTTAGGCGCTGCACATCGCTCTGCAGGGAGGCCGCTTCGCCCTGCTGCAGCTCCAGGGATGACGACGCCCGCTTGGCTTCCGATGCCGCGCGCTCGTGCTTCTCCTGCAGCTCCCGCAGCTGCTCATGCAGGCGGCTGACGTCATTCTGCATCTCAGAGCAGCGCTGCTCAGCGCTCTCTGCTCGCTCCTCGGCGGAGGCCAGCTGCTTGCGGAGGGCAGTCAGCGCGCGGGTGCTGGTGGTCTGTCCCTCGCTCACTTGGGATCGTGCGTCTGCGATGTCTGCGCGGGCTTTGCTCAGCTGTGTCTTTGCGCCGTCCAGTTCCTCGTGGGCAGCGTCTGTCTCCTGCTTGCTGCGCACCAAGGCACGCTTGGTGGAGTCCAGCTGGGCACTGAGGTTAGCCACCTCTTGTGACAGGTCCTCGTTGGTCTGGTTGGCAGCAGCCAGGCTGTGGGACAGCTCCTCAATGGCAGCGGCGCCCTCCTCGTTGGCCTCCTGGGCAATTTGCAGGTCATGCTGCATGTCCCCTCCCTGCTCGCTCAGCAGCTGCACCCGCTCATTGCGGTTGTCCAGCTCTGCCTCCAGGGAGGCCATGCGGCCCTGGGCCTCAGCCAGGGACAGCTGTGCTGCAGCAAGCTTGTCGCTCTTCTTGGAGTCGCGCTCCTCCTGGGCCCGCAGGCTGGCGTCTCGCTCCGCCATCTGCTGCTGCAGGCGCTTCAGCTCGGCATGCAGGGCGTGCACCTCCCGCTCGTGTGCGTCCTCTGCCTCCCGCAACTCCGCGTCGTGCTGGGCCTGCATGGCGTCGGCTTGCTCCTGCAGGGCCCGTTGCTGCTTCTTGCGGGCGTCGCTGTCTGCTTGGGCGGCATCATCTGCGGCGGCCTCAGCAGCGTCCTCCCTGGCGTCCAGGGCCTGCGACAGCTGCTCGGAGAGGCGGGCCATCTGGGACTGCGCCAGCTCGTACTTCTCTTGCAGCTTATCAGCATCTTTTTGCAGGGCGTGGATCTGGTCTTGCGCATCGCTGCACTCGGCGGAGCGGTCTGTCAGCTGCTGCATGAGCTCCTGCCGCTCCTCTGCCAAATTGGACAGGGCGCCCTGGGCAGAGGAAACACGGGACTGGGCCACAGCCAGCTCCCCCCGCAGGCGTGCCAGCTCCAGGGCGTCAGTGGCTGCTGCTGCAGAGGTGCTTGTGTGGAAGCGCCGAGCCAGAGGTGAGCGCCCCCGCCCCCGAGCTCCCCCTTCCTGCCCCCCCCCGCCACTGGGCTGCTGGCCGCGGCCGCGGGATTGGTCCTCCCCACCAGCAGGGGAGCCAATGGTGGTGCTTGCTGCAGCCACGCGGCGCAGGGCCTCTTGCACAACAAGGCTGGAGCTGGCGCCCGTGATGGCATCAGCTACAGCCTGGGAGGTGGCGAATTCCACACGGGAAGGGCGGGAGTCGGAGCTGCCAGCAGACGGCTGTCTGTGGTAATCGCCTCCATTGTATGAATGTACACTGTCAACTTCGTGCGCTGCCCCACCTGCTGCATGGTACATGGCTTGCTCACTTTGGCGCTGTCGGCGTGCGGAAGTTGCCTTGGCAATTTCGCTGCGGGTGACTTCGTCCAGTTGCGCCGAATACGATCCACTGCGCAGGTAGTTCTTGCGAATTACAACCTTTTTATCATCTTGGTTAAAGTCTACTGCTTTGCTCTGCTTGTAGTCCTTCACATGTCCAGAGCGCCTGGAGCTTGCAGATGCGGTCGCTCGGCGACCAGTGCGCCGTGAGCTGGATGGCTTGTCATCCAGCCCCAGTGTTGCATCTTCACGGGAATCCAACTCGCGCTTCAGCGCCCGAATATGTCGTAGAGTATCAGCAATCTTTGATCGGTAGGTGGCCTTGCCTGACGCCATGCCTGAGCGCATGTCCAGCAGGGCCTCTTCGCTTGTTTGCAGCACTCGCAGGGCATCCCGCTTGCGCTTGCTGCTGGCAACAAAGCTGTCACGCATGCTGCGATCCATAACATCGTGTACTGCAGCCTCGATTCCTCGCAGGACTTCTGCGATACCCCCGGACTCGCTGCCAGCAGAGTCGCCTGAGTCGCTGGCAACTGAGCTGTACGAGGCATTGTCTGCGCCGTCCCGCAGGGAGGCCATAGCCAGCTCGTGTTCCATACTGAGCACAATTGCGATGTTGGTATGCAATATGATCCTCTGCACGTGACATGCAAGTGCGCTTGATTTGCTGTCTCACTGGTGGGCTGGCTGGCTCTGTGGCTGATGAGCTGGGCACTTGAAGCCCCCCAGCCTGGCCTTACAGGAGGGCAGTGCATGTTGCCCGTGGGAGCTTTCTTCAGCCCACACAAGACATGCAGCTATAAAAGGCTACAAGACCCCTGCAGGAGGAAAATTCAAGGATGTACAGCAGAGTGTGTGGCCCACCGCCCATGTCAATCAGGGCTGGCGCATGCTGGCAGATGCGCAGTCACGGCGCCGGTGCGTGTGAGCATGTGCAACCTGCCGACAGGACAGCTGCAGCTACTGCATGTGAAATCACAAATATGTCATTGCTTGGTGGGGGCTGGGCAGCCCTCCCCGAAAGTACATGATACGCTGAAACACACAAAGAGCAGGAGCCGCCGCGGCGCCGCTCACCGCTCAAAGCCGTCTTCTGTCAGCCACTTCTCGGTGTCAGAGGTGCGGTATATGTGCGACTTGAGGTCTGCGGGGTCCTGGTAGGGCCCCTCTGCGGTGACTGTGCTGCGCCCCCGGAGCTTCTCCTCTTTGGTGGCGCGGGATTGGCGGGCAGATTTGGCGGCGGCTAGGCGCTGGCGGTACTTGAGCTCGGCCTGCTTGCTGCGTCGCTTCATGAGGACAGCCTTGTACTCCTCCTCGGTGAGGACGATTTGGAACTCCAGGACATTGCCTGGCAGGCCCATGGCCTCCTCCTCATCCTGCGTCTCGGCTAGCTCATCTTCCGGTTTTTCCCAGTCATACAAAGGCCCTCTAATGGCGGGCAACTTCTTTACTTGCTGCTTGGCGGTTTTCCGCATCGTGGGAAACAGGTTGTCTGGCGTGGCGCCGTTGCGGCCGAAGGACAAGTACCAGCTGCGGAAATCGCGAGGGCTCAGCTTGCCGTCGGGCTGCCCACGAGACAGCTCTTCGTACACAGCAACAACAAGTTCATCTGTGAGGCCCCGCATATTCTTGGCACCACCTCCATCTAGCCATGCCCTCAGCTCATCCAGTGCCAGGCGAGAGTCCTCGCGCACTCGTCGACTGCGAGTTTTGTCTGCAACAGCGCCGCCAGCGGCAGCTGGGATCTCATGCAGCATTTTCCTCAGCTTCAACCGCTGTTTCTCGAAGAGCATGGCACGCTCATCATCTACATGGTGAATGTAAAAGCTCTCTAGTGCGTCGATTCGCTCTTGAATGCTTTTGCGCAGGTGCTGCAATGCAGCGTGGTTTCCCTGTACATGTCGCAGCGGTAATTGAAGGCCCACACAGGCGACGTTAGGGCAGTCAACGAACCTGCTCACGAAATGTGCTGTATAGCTCAGCACACTTCTTTGTCTCGGCTGCCAAGGAGGATGCTCGCCACAACTCAAGTGGTTGCCACTCAAACACACTGTGACTGGCCATTGCTCAAGGCGTGTCAAGTGCAAGACTGTGCTTGGGCAGCTCCCAAATAGAAAAACTGGAAGCTCAGACACAGTTTTGAAGTCGTGAACTAAGTTATCTTGGTGGAGGATTATGCTTTTGCGCAGTAGGGCGCCAATCACATCGCCTGTATGCTGCCCTCGATGCCGGCTGGATTGCACCCCCCTACCCTTTCATTCCCAAACGGCGTCATCAGCAGCTGTGGGCACTGGAGAAGGCGTCCTGTGGTAGACAGCTGGAAGAGGTACACAGTTGGGGAGCCGCACGCCCCTTGAGCAGGCTTGCACACTGCCCCCGGCGATTGGCAGCTCGCCGGCTTCTGCGCAGCCCCGGTGATTCTCAAATGCAGACTGCGCCCCGGGCGTGCCACCGTGGTAGACACTGCGGGCACTGCTGCAAATTGATAGTAGCTGAGTATAGCTCAAGCCACTGTGGGTGCATGTCTCGGTGCCCTGCCGAGCGTCCTTGCTGGTGCTGGCTGTAACGACCCCTCCTGAACCAATGCTGCCAGCTTGCAGAGGAAAGACTTGCAGAAAAACTTGTGTGCTTGGATGATCAAACTTTTAACACACGGCGACTTGACCGTTTGCATACAGCACTGCGGACCGCACTGTTTGGAAGAGTTTCCTCCAGCGCATCCAGTCCTCAGAGCAAGATGGCTGCCGCATTTTCTCGAATCGACCGCCTGCACCATTTGCAGGTGCGTGACAGTCATGCGACACGTGGCTGACACTGCTACGATCAACAGCTGTAATTCACCGTGTTCCATTTGCAGAATGTCATCAAGCGTGATGCTGAGGCGTACAAGGATGAGTTCCTGCTGCAGGTAACTTTCAATCAAATTCCGCGTGTTCTCTAGCAGGCTTCAGCTGCTGCCATTTCCATTGCAGTACCGGAATTACAAAGCAGAGCTAGAGATTTTCACGCTCAACGCAAGCGCTGACTCGGATTCACTTTGCGAAGTCATCACTTTTTTGAGTCACGTGGCGCCATGCTACCCAGAGGTGAGATTTCTTGAGAGAGAGTGGCTAGTATCCAATACTTCACAAACTGATTGCGCCTGCAGGAGACTGAAGATTTCGCACCAGGCTTAATGGACATTCTTTCTAAGTCCGCTGCATTGTTGACCCCAGAGGTCCGACGCACTATGGTGCAGGCTCTCATGTTGCTGCGCAACCGTGGACTGATTCCCGGACTCCCCTTGCTGAAGCTGTTCTTCCAGCTTTTCCGAGTGCAAGACAAGCTCCTGCGCGAGGTGGTGTTCACACAGATCATTTCCGACATCAAAAACTTGAACCGTGCCGGCGTGGTGACTGCTGGCACCAAGCGCAAGGTGAAGCTTCACCCCAGCGAAACCAACAAGTCCGCTGTGAACGCCAAGCTGCAGACGTTCATGTACTCCATGGTGCACGACACATCCACTACGGCGGCACGGAAGTCCCTGGATGTCCTCACTGAACTGTTTCGTCGCCGCATCTGGACGGATGCCCGCACCGTGAATGCGATTGCAGCTGGCTGCCAGGCTGACTCCAGCAAGCTTGTGGTGCCCGCCTGCCGATTCCTGTGCGGTGAGCTGGATGCGCCTGATGTGGAGGAGGCCGACAGCGATGACGAGGCAGACCAGCAGCGCAAGGCACAGGAATACGCCCGCGC